>ERZ1699238.9-NODE-9-length-113642-cov-9.484385_pt1 | contig 113642 bp, 92 predicted proteins | sample MGYA00581518_ERZ1699238 | MGnify/ENA primary metagenome ERZ1699238 (study PRJEB42319, sample SAMD00040325) | human oral metagenome | material: saliva | host: Homo sapiens | study: EMG produced TPA metagenomics assembly of PRJDB4115 data set (Metgenomic analysis of... | reverse complement strand
GTTGCGCTTGCAATACCGAAGCGCATCATTGCTTCAGGCTTACTCATCCCACCATCAACCACAGCCTTCGCTGCGGCGACCTTGGTCTCATAGTCGTATCTGGCCTGCTTTATTCCCATGGCAAGAAGCCCGCTCCTCCCGATGACGCGGTACATTTTCTGCCACTCTCTCACAGTCGCGGCGGACACACCAAGCCTGCTGGCGGTTACACCATAGCCAAATCCCTTCTCAAACATTTGCGCTGCCTGCTCCCGAAGCAAACGATCATGCCTCAATCCCAGATTTATAGACATGAAAAGCCTCCCGTTTCTTGGACTTCAATTTCGTTGTCCAAGAAACGGGAGGCAGTTCAGCGGAGGAACGGGGCTTATGCGTACCCTCCAGTGAGGGCGAAAGTGTTTAGAAAAGTGCCAGCATCTGCGCAACATCCACCAGTCTGGAATTAGCTGCGGAATCAGAAAGAGCCAGCATAATCGCCAGTAGCATACTGCCACCTAAAAGCACCAGGAACATGCCACCAATAACTACGGTAATCCAGTTCAGAATGCGACCAGCCGAAGCCGCCACACCGAAACGCTCGGCCTCATTAGCTTTCATAATGCCGATAACGCCCAGAATCAGAGAGGGCAGACCCAGCAAGAACCAGCCAAACGTCAGAGCACAAATCAAGCTGATAATACCCAGCACCGTGGAAGTCTGAGCAGCCTTCTCACCGGCAAGCTGCTCGGGAGTCTTCTGCAAAAAGCCCACAGGAACCATCATGGGCTGACCGTACTGGTCGGGCTGCTGGTACTGCTGACCGTACGGGTCATACTGATTCTGACCATACGAGTCTTGACCGTACGAATTCTGACCGTACTGGTCATAAGAATACTGATCGTAGGAGCTCTGCCCGTACTGGCCGTAAGAACCCTGACCATACTGGCCGTTCTGGTTGTACTGCTCGTTCAGACGGTTATAGTCCGGGTTGTAGTCGTAGGGGTCTGAACCCCGAGGAGTCTGAGACATGGCATCTCACTTTCGTACGGCTGGTGTGCGTTAAACCTAATTCACCCTAACCTATGAATGGAACGGGTACAACTACATCCACTATCCAAGCCCCCACAATGCACCGCAATGCATTAGCTAGCCGCTCTAACGGATATGCAAAAGCCCGCGGACACACGGGGCGCTCGCGGGCTTTCTGTAGCCAATCTCCATGAAGGATGCTGGCTAAAACGCTATAAGGTCCTAGCCCAGGTTCTTGAGAGCACCCAGCGCGACAACAATAATGCTCAGGACCAGAGCAGTACCACCGATAATGGAACCAGTCAGTGCCAGACCACGGGACTGCAGCTCAGGGACGCGCAGAGCTGCCAAACCAAAAGCCAGGCCCAGTGCGCTGAAAAGCGGGCTTAGAAGGACCAGACCAATAGCGCCAAATACAATAGCGAGAATCGACAGAATCTTCGCCCTCTTCATCTGAGCCTGCTGCTCGGGGGTCGGGACCGGCTGACCGTACGGAGCCTGCTGACCATACTGGGGTGCCTGCTGGCTGAACTGGGGGTCCTGGTTGAACTGGGGCTGGGGGTTGTTGGGGTTTTCAGACATGATTTCTCGCTTTGCTGAGTGATGAGGTGCCTCTGATGTGCTGTATCGGAAGATAAAACGTCAGAGATGCCCTCTATTTATCGGTTGGGACTCATGCAGTGTACCGAACATGCTTATGAACCTCAAAGCCCCTAGCCCATAGTCCACGACGAAAAACCCGCGTCAGGTGACCATAAAAACTGCTACAGCTAAGCAGGCGGACACGCAAAAGCCCGCGGACACACGGGGCGCTCGCGGACTTTCTCTGACCAGTAGCTATGAACGATATTGTCTAAACATGCATCATGACCAGAATCAATAGCAGCATCTCGAAAGGCACAGTCAGGACACCAAGCAACATATTCATAACTCCCAACGCAACACCAGCCACACTCATATGACCGCGGTAGCGTGAAGCAATCGCTAGAATCAAGCCCGCAAGACCCAGGACAAGGGAAGCGCCTCCGTCCGTCCAATAATTCAGCACAAAAACACTAATCAGTCCAAGAATACCGATAATGACCGAGGTCATCGCCATAATCCAGCCCGGAGTGTACGTGTTCTTCTGTTCGGGAAGGACATACACCGGCTGCGCAATCTGCGCAGGACGCACCGCATGCTGCACAACCTGCTGACTATTGAAAACCGGGTTGTTCACAGAGGAGGAGGGAGCGCCCTGAGGAGGCTGAGTCTTCTGAGGAGCTTGGGGCATCTGAGGAACGGTGGTAGTCACGGGAGGGAGCCTTTCTATCTGGACTGCAATGTCGCTTCTACCCTCAAAACTACATCACCTAAATACCTCAAACACATAAATTCAGGGTATTTAAAGGTTAAACGGCTCTATTCACACGTTTCTCGCAGATAAAGAAATCACGATCGCGAAGAAACTAACACTATCCCGCCCACATATATCTCTCGCGCCTCACGGGTCGAATTGACCAAGCGCAAAACAGCCTATATTCTTATAGGGATGCGCTCACGAGCGCACCGTGGAGACGTGCCAGAGCGGCCGAATGGACTTCACTGCTAATGAAGGGTCGGGGTTAAACTCGACCGGGGGTTCAAATCCCCCCGTCTCCGCCACAAAAAGCCCCGTACCGGCTGGTACGGGGCTTTTGCTTTACCCATTTCATTCAGGCACAAAGCCTAGAAACTCCTGGTTTAGAAACTTCTGGTCTAGAAGCTCTTGAAGTCCACGAGGCGCGCATCCGCCCCATCAAGCAGAGCCCACTCCCCCGGCACCTCAAATACCGCAATGGAAGAGGGCGGGAAACCGTAATACACATCCATGGACGCATTCGGGTCGGAATCCGGGCTCATCAGGCGCTGCGCGGCATCCTGCACGCCGGGCAGATGCGACACCACCATCAGAGAATGAACATTCTCCGAAACGCTGTTGATGCGCGCGATAATGCGGGACGCAGACACCTCGTACAGCCCCTCATCCAGATGAGCGGTAGGCGCCTTCGCCCCCAAACCATCCGAAACCCAAGTCGTCGTCTGACGAGTACGCAAAGCCGACGACGACATAATCTGCTCCGGAATATAACCGCGAGCCGCCAGCCAGGCGCCAGCAGCGGCAGCCTGCTCATGGCCGCGCTTCGTCAGCGGACGATCAAAATCATTCAGACCCCAATCAGCCTCCGCATGGCGCATAATAATCAGACGCTTGACCCCGCTGCGGTGCGAGACAGCTGCAGTGTTGGAAGAATTTTCAGCCATACATCCATTCTATCTAGAGGGCGCCGGATCGTGCCGCACGCCGCCACAGCACGCAGACTAACACCCCCAGGCGGGCACAAGTAAACCCCGGCGCACCGGCATCACGCCAGCACACCGGGGTGTACTCTACAGAAGCTAAATTCTGTACACGCTAAATCGAGTATTCCGGAGCAGCCCAGACAACAACCTCGGGGTGTTCAAAGAAGCGGTAACCCTGACCGCGCACCGTACGCACGGTACCCGACAGGCGACCCAGCTTCGAACGCAGACGACGAATATGCACGTCAATCGTACGCTCATGCGGATGCTCGTCACCGGAGCTCCACAGCGCCTTCAGCAGCTCCTCACGACCCACGGTGCGGGAAGAGTTCTCCACCAGGTGTGCCAGCAGCTCGAATTCCTTGAAGGTCAGCATGAGCGGCTCACCATCCAGGAACACCTCGCGGCGCGCCAGGTCAATCAGCACACCCGAAGAGTGGCTATTCGTGGTCTCTGCTTCGCGGGCGACATGCGCCTCCGGGTGCATATACATTGCGGTCGGATCGCCGAGCGCATTACGTACCACCTCAAGGTCGCTACCCTCAGCATTCACTGGAGCCAACGCCACAGCGGCGTACGACTCCGACTCGGGAGCCAAGTGGTGTGCATAAGTGCGCAGATCCTGAACGATACGCACCAGGGAGGTGCCGTTCGCTGCAGCAAGTTCCTCGTTCAAACCAACATAGAGCACGAAGCCGCGTGCTTCATTTTCCTGAGCCTGCTTATGGGCAGAGTCACCGGCTGAGAAAGTCATCGGACGCAACGTTGCGGCCTGCGCAGCGGGACGCTGAGGCTGCACGACCTGGCGCTTAGCGGCGCGGCCGCGCTGGGAGATGTGGACATATCCAGGTACAGCGCCTGACATGGTTCAACCTTCTCTCAAAGTCTGTGTACGGGATCCCTGTCGTACGTAGTGTGGGGTGCGCCGGAAGTGACGCCGAGTCAAACAGTCCCCAATACCTGTTCGAGCTTCAATCCTCTTACTTAATATTTCTCCTATTTGACGGATAAATCAAGCGGATTCAGCATAGTGGATTCATCTTTATGGGCGAGAGGAGTACAATGCCCCCTCTCATGTTTTAGGGTTTCAGGGACTACCTGAAGCTTTCAGTATTTTTTCCCTTATAAATATTCATAGCTTCTTTTATTTACTGGTTCCACCCTGTATTTTCATGTGAAGCTGTGAATATGCTCAATATATTTTGAACCCTTCAAAACATTATAGTGTTCCTCATCACATACTATTAAGGGTGTTTCATAAACCCACACAAGCGCCCAACAACACCATAAACACCCAAGACAGCAGACCGTTAGACACACATCCCCCAACACCACACCATATGACCTGCACACGGCTTCCAGCAGACACAACAAAGCGCCCCCGCACATGCTTAAACATATGCAGAGGCGCCCCACTCACATCACGTGAATAACGCTGAAAAACTACTCAGCCAGACCGTACAGGCGGTCACCAGCATCGCCCAGACCCGGAATAATGTACGCCTTCTCGTTCAGACGCTCATCACGAGCAGCCAGGAACAGGTCAACATTCTCCATACCCTCAATGCCCTTCTCCAGAGCAGCAATGCCCTCAGGAGCAGCAATCAGGCACACACAAGTCACAGACTCAGCGCCACGCTCACGCAGGAACTTAATGGCCTCAATCAGAGTGCCACCGGTAGCCAGCATCGGATCCAGCAGGTACACCTGACGACCAGTCAGGTCCTCCGGCAGACGCTCAGCATAAGTCACAATATCCAGCGTTTCCTCATTACGAGCCATACCCAGGAAGCCCACCTCAGCGGTCGGAACCAGACGGGTCATACCCTCCAGCATGCCCAGACCAGCACGCAGAATCGGAACAACCAGCGGCTTAGGATCAGCAATACGAACGCCGGTAGTAGTCGCCACCGGAGTCACAACCTCAACCTCTTCCACACGAATCTCGCGAGTCGCCTCATAGGCAAGAAGGGTCACCAGCTCATCAACCAGCTGACGGAAAATCGGGGACGGGGTGTTCTTATCACGCAGAACACTAATCTTGTGAGAGACCAGCGGGTGGTCAAGAATCTTAATACGCATAATACGATTTTACCCACCCCCAAATCAGCAAGCACCGGCAAAGCCCCGGAAGTGGCACACAACCTATAAAACGAGGCGAAGTACCCCGCACAAACATCCACCAACACACCCGCCAGCAGCACCCCAGAACAATCCAGGCATGCAAAAACCCGCCGAGACGAATCTCGACGGGTTTTCGTTGGTGCGGTGGTGGAGGGATTTGAACCCCCGTTGGCTTTTACACCAAACATCATTTCGAGTGATGCACCTTCGGCCGCTCGGACACACCACCAACAGTGGAAAACTATAGCACACCCCCAACAGGAGAGCAAGAAAAACCACGTGCGGCAGCCGGGTGTCGTCCTCTTCACGGCCCCTTTTCACCGTGCCCTTTTCGACACCCGACACCGAAGTCCCGGCTACGTCTACAGACCCCAACAGGTCCGCCTAATGACGGATATACCCATCTACAACCAGCATGACAGCACGCGTTGCATCCTCAGCATTACGCTCCGCCTGATGCACTTCACGATCCATAGCAAACATGTAAATCGCGCCGAACATAGAGATCGCAATCGCACGAGGATTCTGAGCGGTATCAACCGTATAGCGGCGAGCCACAGCCTCCGTCATCTCCTCCAAAAAATCCAGAAGATTCAGACGGTTATCGCTCATCGCCTCAGTCCAACCATCCGCACCCTTCCACGCCTCCGAAAGCCACATCCGAGTAAAACCCGGACGGTCCTCAAGATACTGGAATGCGGCGCGAACAGCACTCCGCAACGCCTCACGCGGATCAGAATGAACCGACGCCGCGCGACGCGCATCGCTCAGCAGCAACTGCGTGCCGTACTGAACCAGCTGATCCACCATGGTCTTCTTAGAACCGAAGTTGTAATACACGGTTCCCTTAGAAACACCCGCCCGGGCAGCCACCTCTTCAACAGTGGCGTACTCAAGCCCCTTTTCGGTCATGATTTCCATAGCAGCGTTGAACAACTTCAACTGAGTTCTACCTGTACGGCCGGGACGACGACTTGAAGCTTCAGCGACTGGGCGCTGCAACATCAGCAGTCCTCCCTCCCTTTTTGCAGATATATCTCTATTTTATTAGACAGTTTTCCCCCGGTGCGACTAAACAGGGTTTGTTACACCGTAATCTCCGGAGCCAGCTTCTTCAGCGACCACGTACGATCACGACGCGTGCCAATGTAACCCAACATCAGACCAGCCAGACCCCACAGAGTCAAAACCAGCATGATGCCCCACAGGCTCGACTCATTAATGCCATACGCCAAACGACGCGTACCCGCCACCGCATAGCCCATCGGGAAGAAATCATGCATCCAACGAATCGACTCAGGCAAAGTCTCATACGGCATCGTGCCGCCCGCAGTAATCAGCTGCAGAATCAGAATGACCAAAGCAACAAGCTTACCCGGCGCACCCAAAATCACCGTCAAACCATGAATGAAACCGGTAAAGACCAAAGCCACATAGCAGAGGAACAGCCACACCAGCCACGGATGAGCCATCTCAAAGCCCAAACCAAACTTGATTGCGGCAAACATCAGAGTCGCCTGAGCAATACCCACCAGGCCGAACGGCATCCAGCTACCGAGCATCACACGAATCGACGGAGCATGCGAAGCCAACGCACGGTTATTCATCACGCGCAACGTCTGAACCAGCATCAAGCCGCCAATCCACAACGCCAAGCACATGAAGAACGGGCCCATGCCCTCACCATAGTTACGGCCCGACGCCAAGGAATCATGCGACAAAGTCACCGGGTTCGACATCGTATCCGCAACCTTCGCCTGATCAGTCGGAGCAAGGCTCGGAACCTGCTTAACACCAGAAGCCAGGCCGCTCTCCAACGACGAAGTACCATCCTTCAACTCGGAAGCACCATCATTCAGCTGAGTAGAACCATCAGACAGCTTCGCCGTACCGTCAGAAAGCTGCGACGCACCATCCTTCAGCTCATTCGCACCATCAGCCAACTTCTGCTGACCCTCAACCGCAGACTGCTCTTTCTCCGCCAGAGTACCGCTACCATCCTTCAGCTCGGCAGTACCGCTCTTCAAAGAATCGGTACCCTCCTTCAGCTCAGAAGCACCACCCGACAGAGTCGCAGAACCACTCGCAAGGCTCGAAGCACCCGAAGCAATCTTAGAATTACCATCAGCCAGGCTCGCCGAACCTGACGCCAACGAGGACGCGCCAGCATCCACACGAGCGGCGCCATCAGCTACCGACGAAGCGCCCTTGGCAAGCGAAGACGCACCGGAATCCAGCGAATCCACGCCAGCAACCAAAGTCTGAATCTTCACCGCAGTCGACGACGAACCATCAGAAATACAATGGCTCGACTTCAATGCGCTCAGCTTCGACAGGGCATCAGCAGCGGCAGCATCACGAGTAGCCAGGTGCGACTGCAGAGCCTTCTGATTCAGCTCAGCAACCTCATTCTTCGTCTCCTCAGAATCAACAGCAGCCACCAGCTGATCAGCCTGCTCCTGAGTCAACGTACCCGCTTCAACCAGCGGAGTCACCTGAGCACGCACCTTCTGCGCACTCGCAGACACCACAGTATTCGACAAGTCACGACCAAAATCACCACTACCAGCAGACGTATCCGTCTCATGCAAGCGCATGCACATCGCATTCAGCTCAGCCGGCAACTCACGAATACCCGCCTGATCCATGCCAGTACGCATCTGATGAATACCCGACGCCAAATCATTAGCGCCCTTCGCCACCGACGCAGAGCCATCCTTCAAGCTCGCAGTACCCTCAGCCAGAGTCGCCGAACCATCCTTCAGCTTCGACGCACCATCAGAAGCAGAAGCAGCCGCCGAAGCCAACGTCGACGAACCATCCTTCAAACCCGACGCACCATCGGCAAGCTTCGCCGCGCCAGAATCCAGCTTCGCCGCGCCAGAATCCAAAGTCGACACACCATCAGCAAGCTTCGCGGCACCCTCTGCCAACTGCTTCTGACCATCCAACAACTGGGACTGACCATCAGCCAGAGAAGAAGTACCATCCTTCAGCTTCACAGCACCATCATTCACCGTGGCGGTGCCATCCTTCAGCTGAGTGATAGCATCCGCCAGCTTCACCGTGCCGCTATTCACCTTCGACGCACCATCAGCAGCCTCACCCATCTTCGAATGAATAGTCGTGAAGCTAGCCAACAGCGAATTCGCCGTAGAATTACCGACCTTCTCAGCCACCGAATCACGCACCGCAGTGCCCGCCTTCGTGACAATATTCGTCAGCACATAGTTGTTCGCGTCATTCGTAATGACCTCAATACCCGCCGAACGCGCATCAATAGTGCCCGTCTTACCGTCAGCATCAGGCTTGAACGAACCGGCACTCTGCAAATTACGGGAGAAGTCCTTCGGAATCACCATCGCAAAGTCATAGGTGCCGTTCTCCACGCCCTCAACAGCCTCAGTGCGAGTCTGCACCTGACGCCAATCAAACGTGCCAGCGTCTAGAAGGTTCTTCTTCACGTCCGCACCGGTATTCACCTGCTGACCCTCAGAATCCGTCGCGCCTTCATCCTCAACCACCAGGGCACCCACAATGCCATTCACATGGCCGTAAGCATCCCAGTTGCCGTACAGGTACAGGGCACCGTACAGCAGCGGAATACAGGACATCGCGATGAGCACCAGAACCGGCAAAACACCGCTGGTCAGGCGCTTAAGCTCAACAAGAGCCACACGCAGAACAGTCATTCTTACTCCTTCTCAGCGTTTTCGCCATGTTCGGGGGAATCATTGGAGGGTTCAATCTCGCCCTCAACAGGAGCCGGCACGTTTTCCTCAGGGACACGACCGACCACAGCACGCGCACCATGCCACGATTCAGAAATATGCGGAACAACAGCCACAACCGTGCGAGGGTGGTCCTCATCGGCGGCAAGCTCCTCCAGGTACGGAAGCCACATGTACGTGTGGTTCAGGTGTCGGGAAGGAGTATCGAAAACCAGCAGGTCAGAGGGGCTATGCTGAGCCAAAGCAGCCATCAGCTCAATATTCATCTCGCCACTAATCTCATCCATCCACAGGCTGTCCAGCTCCTCAAGACCGCGCTCGGCCAACCAGCGGCTCGCACGGGAACGACCAAAAATCGGCAGGTTATAGGAGAGCATCTCCGACACATAATCGTGCACGCGCATATGCTGCTCAGGAGCAGTCACATCAGGAGAGTCCACCACGCTGCTGAGAGCACGCAGACGCTTCATCGAAATACGGCGAGGCTCATCATCGCCTTCGCTCCAGCTAATCGTTCCGCCGGACAGGGGAAGGCGACCAGTCAGCGCCAACGCGAGAGAGGTACGCTCTAACTGGCTATCCGCCTGAACAATAATGACTTCACCCTCACCCACTGAGAAGGTGGTGCGGTCAAAAAGCGGAGTGTGGCGCCCTTTCGCCCAAATATTGTCAACGCTTAACACGGTTATATCCCCTCAGAGAATGGATGGTTCGGGTGAGTTTCTGGGAGTCATCCGCGGGCACCACGCGGGGTGTAGAACGTCAGGCGCAGGCAGGCGGAGGCTCCAATGCCTATATATGGTAGACCCGGTTATGTGTGATGTGGTGGGCTTTTCATGAAAAAATATGGGCCATTTTTGAAATTTCTGAAGTATTTTTCAAATAAATGGGGTTTTTCGTACAAATAACGCGAAAAGCCACGCAATCTCTGCGCGGCTTTTCGCGTTATACAAACTATCTTTTAGAGGTGAGGCCTAGGGGCGGCGTTCTTTAAAGAAGTCCACCATCAGCTGCGCACACTCATCAGCACGCACCCCCGCATACACCTCGGGAACCGGAGCAACCCTGCCGTCACGCAGTACATCGTAACGACTGCCAGCAGCCCCCGTCTTCTCCTCCCAGGCACCAAAAACCACCGTCGAAACGCGCGACGCCAGGATCGTGCCAGCACACATCAGGCACGGCTCAACCGTCACCACGAGCGTGCACCCGTCCAGGCGCCACTGACCACGATGCGCCGCCGCCTGACGAATCGCGTTCACCTCCGCATGGGCACTGGGGTCATGCTCCCGCTCGCGGGTATTGCCTGCCGAACCAATAATGACACCCTGCTCATCCACCACCACAGCACCAATAGGGATCTCGCCACGCTCACCCGCGGCGGCACCCTCGGCGAGGGCGCGGACCATCCACTCACCGTGTTCGGGGCGAGCGGGAATATCGCTGAGCACGGCGGAAGAACCGTCTGTGATCGTCAACTTTGAATATTCCGAATATGACATACAACCTCGTCAGGGGAATAAATAAACGTTAATAGGCGCAACTAGTGGGTGGCAGCCAAAGAGAAAGGATACACCGCAGAAGCACCCGCCAGTCGCAGCTCACGCGCCACAGCCGTAAACGCCCACCGCGAATCCACCACATCAGAAACCAGCAGAACAGGGCACCGATGCTCACGCACATAGTCCAGAACTTCTGCAGGCACCCGGTACGAGCGCAGCACATCCGCACAACGGAACGCGCTATTACCGCTAAAGAAACGCGGCTCCCCCACCAGAGACACCTGACCCAAATCCACCAGACGACCCACCGATGCCAATCCCCTACCCAGGGACTGAGCCAAACGGGGACGCACCGGCGAAGGCAGAGTCAACACCGCCACCGGACGACCCGCCTCAGACCATTCCCAAGCGGCAAGCACCTTCACGCAGGCACGACCCAGATCGGCAGGAACCTCAGAATCAACCGGCTCACCCAGCTCGTTCGTCGCCAGAAGCTCACGCAGGCGAGTGCCGTACCCCATGTCGCTCAGACGCGCCAACGCATAACCGGGCTCAGCCTGCTCCTCCGGGCGGATACGACCGCGCGGTGCATCCGCGCCCATCAGCTGATCCAACCCGCTCGGCCACATGCGACGCGGTTGCAACGGCACACCGACCGTGTTGAAGCTGCTCTGTGCCGCCTGCAACGCCTCAGCGGGGATCTCCACCGGGTACCAGGGGCCCGCGCACACATCGCAACGACCGCAAGCGGTAGCGGATGCATCATCAAGCTGCTGAGCCAGGAAAAGCATACGGCACTGACTAGTACGTTCATACTCGAGCATGGCGTTCTGCTCCGCCACACGCGCCTGCGCCACCGCCGCATAGCGAGCGTTATCGTACCGCCACGGCGAAGAGGTTCGGCGCCAATAGTTGCCTTCCTTCACGACGGCGCCCTCAACGTCGAGTACCTTCAGCAGAAGCTCCAGCGTGGAGCGGCGCAGCTGAACGCGCGCCTCCAAAGCGGTAATGCTCAACCCCTCCGGGGACTGGGCAAGGGCATCAAGCACCGCCAGCGCCTGCTCCTCGTTAGGCATGGAGGCGGTCGCAAAGTACTCCCAGATGGCGCGGTCTTCACGACCGGGCAGGAGCAGAACATCCGCATTGGCGGCGCCTCGACCGGCCCGACCGATCTGCTGGTAGTAGCTCACCGCAGACGACGGCGCGCCCAGGTGCACCACAAAACCCAAATCGGGCTTATCAAAACCCATGCCGAGGGCGCTCGTTGCCACAAGAGCCTTCACCCGGTTTTCCTTGAGCGCCTGCTCTGCAACCAGGCGCTCATCCGGGTCAGTTTTGCCGGTGTAGGCGAGCACCTCGTAGCCGCTGGCGCGCAGAGCGTTTGCGGTATCTTCTGCCGCAGAAACGGTCAGCGTGTAGATAATGCCGGAACCGGGCAGGTCGTTTAGGTGGGTGAGCAGCCAGCCGATGCGTTGCGCCTCATCAGGCAGGGTAAGCACACCCAGGCGCAGGGACTCGCGGGATAGCGGGCCGCGGATTACGTACACAGGGGCGGCGTCAGTGCTGAGCTGTTCAGCGATATCGCGGCTCACACGGTCATTAGCGGTCGCGGTAGTCGCTAGCACCGGCACACCCGCCGGCAGAGACTTAATGAGCGAACCAATACGGCGGTAATCGGGGCGGAAATCGTGCCCCCAGTCAGAGATACAGTGCGCCTCATCAATGACGAGCAGACCCAGGCGCGGTAGCAGGTACGGTAGCCACTGCTCGCGGAATGCCGGGTTATTGAGGCGTTCGGGGCCCACCAGCAGCACGTCAAGCTCGTCAGCTTCGAGGCGGGTGCGGATCTCATCCCATTCGGTCACGTTCGCGGAGTTCACCATGGCAGCGCGCACCCCCGCGCGGGATGCCGCCTCAACCTGGTCACGCATCAGGGAGAGTAGCGGGGAGACAATAAGCGCCGGGCCCATACCGCGGGCACGCAACAGCAGGGAGGAGATGAAGTAGACCGCGGACTTACCCCAGCCGGTACGCTGCACCACCACAGTGCGGGCTCGGTCGGCGACGAGGGCACGAATCGCCTCGTACTGGCCATCGTGGAACTCAGCATCAGAAACTCCGGTGAGGCGACGCAACACTTCGCGGGCTTCAGCGTACAGAGGGTCAGCGTGCAGGGAATCGGTGCGCAGGGAGTCCGCGGGGCTGGATGCTGACTGCTGGGGGTTCATGGTTCTCTCCAACGGTGGGTGGTTGGGGTCATCGCTACGCCGCGACGCGCCGTGCTCTCTTTCCATCATGTCACACCCGGTATCACCCGGCTCTGCTGATGGTCATTTCTTGGGGAGGCGTGCGAGCGCCGCGTCACCTCGTGTAGTTTCGCGGTGCGGGTGGGGAGATTTACGCCTCGCTCACCCGTGCATCCGGCGTAAATGCCGGTAGAATTGTGCCAGTAATGCACAGCCTCCGCATAGTTTTGCACAATGTTCACCATAGGTACGCTTTCTATGCTGGTGTTACTCCGCCGCCGATCCGTGTGTGCGGTCCACTCACAGTTCAGGATTTTTCATGACTTTTCTTGCCACCGCTTTGGCGCATCTTCCGGTTGCGCTCTTGGGCCTCGACCTTGAGCAGTTCCTGCTTAATACTGGCCCCTGGGTTCTGGTTGTTTCGGCAATTATCGTATTTATTGAGTCTGGTGTTCTTTTCCCGGTTCTTCCGGGTGACTCTCTGATTTTTGCTCTGGGTATGCTGCATGAGCAGATGGGCCTGTCCCTGTGGGTTGCGTTCCCGGTCCTGGTGCTGGTTGCTATTGCTGGCGCTGAGGTTGGCTACCAGATTGGTGCCCGTTACGGCCGTAAGATCTTCAAGGATGACGCGAAGATTCTGAGCACTAAGAACCTGCACACTACTGAGGAGTTCTTCCAGAAGCGCGGTAGCTTGGCTCTGGTGCTGGGTCGTTTCGTACCGATTGTTCGTACTTTTGTGTCTCTTGCGGCGGGTATTTCTTCGTACGACCGTAAGAAGTTCCACCTGTGGAATGTTGTTGGTGCGGTTGCGTGGATTGGTTCGATTGGTCTGGCGGGTGTGCTGCTGGGCGGTATCCCGTTCGTGCACAACAACATTGAGTACATTGCTGTGATTATTGTGGCGGTTTCTGTGGTGCCGGTTATTATCGAGTACCTGCGTGGCCGTTCGAAGGCGAAGCAGGAATCTGCTGAGTAATACGTGAGTCCTTCTCGGCTGCTGAGCCGGGAATGAGAGAGGGTGGGGATACCGTCTGGTATCCCCACCCTTTTGCGTTCTCTCAAGCCCGGTGGAGGCGACGTTCCGGAAGCGAGCTACGCCTCCGCAAGGTTACTACCTCCGCGGGGTTACTTTAGGCCCATGCGTCGCAGGTCTCCACGCATTTGGATGTATCGCCCCACCTGCGGCTGGCAGAGAAGAACAATAATCACGATGCGGCTGATAAAATCAAAGGCGAGCTTCGCGCACAAGACTTCAAGGGTCATAAACGGGCCAAAGAACAACACCCTAAGCATTTGCGAATTGTATCCATTGTCAAAGAAAACGTGGGCACAGAGAACTACATACACAATATCCAGGATCATGCGTAACGCGCCCTCAATAATAATCACCACTCGCGCCCACTCATAACCCTCATTGAGGTACCAGGCAGAGACTGCTCCAAGGACAATAGGGAGAACCATCGTAAGCCCCATCGTCATACCTGCAAACATGTAAGCGCCCGTAAATTCTAGACCCACAAGAGGCTGTAGAGGGTATGTGGACATGTACAGCACCAAGAATAGGGATACAGCCCAGATGGCAATGGGACGCGACGGAAGATTCATAGCACGCTGGACGTCCGGAACACCGTGTACGGGGCGAGAACCAGCAGGAACTGGAGTCTGGGGTGCCACCGCTACGGGTGCTGCGAAGTTCGGTGCCGGAAAGTTCGGTGCTGCGGCATTAGGCTGAGGCGCCTGAGGTGCCAGCGCGCCCGCCGAGGCGCCGGAAGCGTTGTTAAACATCGTCGTTCTTTCTCTCGTATGCTCGCACTATGGTGTGCAAATCGGTGTTTGTTCCACTTTTTTAGGTAGATTTACGCGAAACCTACCTAAAAGAGTTATTTGATGTAGTTAGCTGAGAGAATAATACTTTTTCAGTATAGGGTAAGCCCTTAGGGGGAAATAGGGCTTTTTATAGAAAGACTGGAACCTTTTAGGCAACTCAAAGGGTTTTACCAGCTAGAAGATTGCGATGTTTAACGCGAAAGGGTGGGGATACCGTTTGGTATCCCCACCCTTTTCATGCTCTAAACCTTTTGGTGATAGTGGTGCCGTCTGGGGCAAACGCCCTAGTTGAGGCGGTTCCCACCCTCGTTGGAGTTTGGGTCAGATACTGGCGAATTCTGACCGACCACCTGGCTATGCGGTGTGTTGCCGGTAGCCGTGTACGCCCACGCAGAGGGACGAGTCAGCAACACAATGTTCCGGATGTAGAGGATAGTAATGACAACACCAACCGCGGTACTCAAGAGAAGAGAAATCGCCAGGTCCATAGAGTCGTAGGACTGCAAATATTCCATCAACCAGGTGAGATAGCGGGAGTCCATCAAGAAATCTTGCGCAAACCAATACATACGGCTCAAGACCTCGTAGGCGCTACACACGAGGATAAGTATGTGCGCCCATCTGTGCCCTTCCCAGGTCTTCCAGAAGAGGAAAACCTGGATAAAAATGAAGATGAGAGGGAAGCCCAGCGTGAAGAGAAGAGACAGCGCCCCCAAGCTGGAGGTTAGATTCTTAAGGAGTATGAACGTTTGAATATTCCTGAAAAGCAACAGAATAATGATGACGGTCATGCACCGCTTAGCACTGCGCAGGGCCCTCGGGCGTACCCGACCCGCACGTTCGGAGGCGACAGCGTAACCGGCGGTCGCCTCCCGGTAGCCGGTGGTGGTTTGCTCGGAGGCGCTGGCGCCGGGTGCGCTGTCCCCCGCCGCATTACTCTCTGCAGTGCCACTGGGGGCGGTACTGGTGGGGGCGGCGTTACTCTCTGCCGTGCTATTTTCAGCCTCGTCGGAGGGCAACAGCACACTGTACTCGGGAACCGTGTACTCCGGGTCATTCAACGGTTGCTTCGGGGTACGTTCCGACATCGTCATTCCTTTCTCCCCTGGCACCCACCCCGCGCTACAGTGCACAGGGCGGGCGTTAAAGAGTCTTACCCCAAGGATATAAGGAGGCGCGCCACACCCCAGGAAGGCGGTACCCTTTCTCAGCGTATTCAGAGGTACCCGAGTCATCACGTGCGCCATTCCGAGAGCTAGCCTCGGAACTCCTGACGTTGTTGCGCCTTTCTACGTGCCCCATCCAGCGCTACGGTGTGGCGGGCGAGGGTTGTTTCTCTCTGATGAGATGCGTTCGCCGTCCTTGTCATCAGCGAAAAGTTCTCGAAGTTCTGCCGGGACCTGACCGGCAGCCTGTCTCGTCTCAGACATCATCTGCTGGTGTTCTAGTGCACGTGCTCCGCTAACGATTTGGGTGTACGTCCTAATAGGAGCACGAGTCAGCAGCACAATCATCAGGAGGTAAAGAATGAGAGTAAAAACGCCGCTCACGATACGCACCAGGCTGGACGCCGCAGCCGCTCTAGAGCTTAACTCCGAGAAATTATCCGCAAGAATAAGCACACCGCTAGCAGCCGCGAGAGCGCAGTAGATGATGGCAAGAATGCGCGCCCACTCGCGGCCATCCCAGATCTTCCAGAGAACAAAAATCGGGATGGCGGAGATGATGAGGGTAACCACCAGTGCAGAGAAGAGAACACTCACCACCATCTCAAAATCGATATACGACCGGCTTAGGATCGGCAGAAAATTACTCAGGGGCCCCAGCACGATAATGGCGGCAGCGCACCACATGACGCTGCGCATAGCCTTCGGGCGCTCCGGAATTACCTGCTCGGAGGCGGCAGTGTAGCCGGTGGTCGCCTTCCGGTAGCCAGTAGTGGTTTGCTCGGGGGTGCTGGCGTGTTCGGAGACGCTGCCGCCGGGTGCGTTGTCCTCTGCCGCGCTAGTGTCTGCGGCGCTACCGGAAGCTACGTTGCTGGAGACGGCATCGCCCTCTGCCGCGCTGTTTTCAGGTTCGCTGGAGGGCAACAGCACGCTGTACTCGGGAACCGTGTACTCCGGATCGTTCAACGGCTGCTTCGGGGTACGTTCTGACATCATTGTTCCTTTCTTCTCTTCGCACCTGCCTCGCGCGCTGTAGCACGGGGCGGGTGGCAAAGAGTCTCCCCATGGGGAGGGGCATCCGCCCTAGTTGAGGCGGTAGCCTTCCTCGGTGTACACGGAAGTATCTTTGTAGCCGCGCTGTTCGTTACGGGAGTTCTTCCGCGCATCCGTGCGGCGGGTCGTCTTGTACTGCTGAGCGACCGCTTCTTCAGCGCGTCGGTTAGCTTCCTTTTCTTCCCGACGTGTCTGCTCCTCTTCCAGGCGAGCACGCGTTTCTGCGTCTGCACTCTGATGACCAATGACATGACCGCCACCGGCGTTCACCTGTTCGCGTGCTTCCATCCGTGCCAACCTCGCGGTAGCCATAAACAACCTGGTGGGACGGCTAATGAGCAGCACAACTATCAGGGTGGAGAGGAGCGTAATCAAGGTGTCAGCAACATTCTCAGACAGCACAGCTGACGCGTAGTACTGAGAACTCCACGTCTGCGTACCATTCAGCAACCGGGAAAGATAACCAGTCGTCAGGAAGGTGTTCACAAAATCTATCAAGCCCCTGATAGCTATAAAAGCGAAGCTAATAAAGATGACGACATACGCCCAGAGTCGGCCCCTCCACAGTCGCCAAAGGACAAACATCGGCATGGCGTGCTCAACGAGGAGGAGCACTACACCGGGGATGATGAAACCCACCCATAATTCGACGCCACCGGCTGAACGCCCATCAATCATATGTAGGAAAATTTTATGGATTGCTTCCACCGCCATAATGGCAACAAAGCATCGCATGACGATACGCAGCGCCTTCGGGCGGGGCGGAAGCACCACCTGAGGCGCGGCAGGCGCGGTGGAGGGGGCGGTCGCCTCCGTACCCTCGTGCGCTTCCTGTTGGGGTTTATCCGACCCGCCAGCGGAGGCGCCACCAAGATTGGGCTTTACACCCGCCTTCTGGGCGCGCTGAACCTGCTGTATCTCATCCAGCAGGCGGTTCTTCTCCGCCGGATCATTCGAGAGCGCATAATCGGCAGAAAGCTCACGCAACAGCTGCTCGGTAGAGTCCTTGACCGGGCCTTCTTCCTTCTCAAGCTGACGAAGAACATCCTCACGAGTCAGCTCTTCTTCATCCTCAGCACCCGAGGTGCTTTCCTCGATAGCCCTCATCTGTTTCCGAATCACCGCAAAGCTCGGAACCGCGCCCACAGCCGGGCGGGTCAGCAGAAACATCAGAACAGCGCTACCCGCCGTAATGACCGCGACCAGAGCCTGCGTCACGATAGACGAAGCGGCGGCAGGATGCGACGCCGGATCCAAAGCAGTGAATGCAGGGAAAAGTACCTGCGCCATACCAAAAACACCGGCGAAAGAAAGCACACCGCTCAAGGAGCACAGCAGAAGGTACAGCATCATCAGACGGCGCGGATTAATGTACCCGTCTTTGACCCACCCCAGAACAATCCAGAGGACCGGCACCACAATGACGGCGTCAGGAAGAACCTTCGGCAGGGCATAACTAAGGAACGAGCCAATGTTCACACTACGACCCGCAGTAACGAGAATCTGGTACGCATCCAAGAGGAAATACACCAGGATGAGCGTCATACCGATGGAATAGGCTTTACCAAGAAGCTCCAGTCCCCGGTTAAATTCCTGTTCCCTATCGCCAACTATGCCAAGGTTTCTTTTCGCCTCTTCAAACGCCGCCCGCTCATCATATGTGCGCTTCGCGGCGCCGGGGCTAGTCTGCGATGAGGATTCGTGCGCAGGTTCGGAAGTAGGGTGCACGAGTCGTCCTAACTGTGGTTGGGTGAATAAAATTATCGGTGAGCCGCTGACCTGTGTCTCACAGTGCCCGCGGCAAGAAATGAGGCTAAATCAGGTAATCCTCGCTACGGCGCACACGCCAATCACGGCGTGCCTCCATATAAGAACGCGACTGACGCGACCACACCAACGCCAACGCCACAACACACACCAGCATGTACGGACCCGCAATATACACCGGCGTGTACAGCGGCGAAGCGCTACTGAGCAGCAGCTCAACATCCTGGCTCGGCGCACCATTCAACGTGCCCAGAAGAGCCGCCACAGTCAGCATAATCAGCAAAGAAGCCAAAACACCCAACGCCAACGCCACCGACAGCACCAACGCCGCCCACCGGTAACCACGCAGATACGCCACCGTGCAGAAACCATGCAGGGTCACGTTACCGAACGCGCTGACCATCAGGAAAAGCACCGGATAGTACGCCTGCGCATCCACCAGCGACTGGGCGCGCCAGGTCGAAAAATGCGACAAATGGGTAGTCGCATAGGAGACGCCGGTGTACGCAATCAGCGCCAGCCAGCCCACAGCAATAACAAGCAGAACCCAACCCGCCACAGACACGAGAGTCGGGGTGGCGGGCTTCGTAGGATGCGTGGTGTTCGGAGCGGATGGCGGAGAGGACTCGACGGCGGACATAGCTGAATCTTTCGGATATCGGCTGATAGTGTGCGGAAAACGTATGAGCGAGTGTGTGATGTGAGTGTGGGCGGCGGCGCGGCGTTCGTCTACCGCGCCGCCTCAAAACTTTAGGCAGAAGTGGACGGATCAACCGTCGCAGAAATACTTTCAGGTAGCAACGGAGAATCTGCCCGATTCGCCATCGCAATTCGCAAGTTGTTGAAGCGGTAAATGGTCAGCAACGATAAACCGACCTCGCTCAACCAGACCAAGCCCAAGACAACAAGTATCAGCAGGGGGTCAAGCCCCATCGAAACCCCAGCCCAGTCGAGCATCAGCAGCAGGAACGTAATCGGTGAAAGCACCAGCCCCACGGCAACATACCCAATCAGGGAGCATATAGCCCAAACGCTATATACGGAGGCATCCGCCGAGTCTTTGGGCGGGCGCATCAGCGGCCACATCTGAACCACCAGGTAAAGCGCCGCCACAAAACCAAAGCAAATCGCCAACGGCTGCGTGTACTGGGAGATAATGAGGCCTTCAACCAGAGTCAAAATACACAGGATAACCGCGCGGACTAGGAGGTTCTTCTTGAGCTTCTGCTTGCGCTCCTTCACCTCATCAGCGGTATAGGTGCGCAGAAAAGCGGGAACCTGACCCTGCCCCGGGAACGGCGGCAGAGGACCCGTCGGGTGTGTACGCACCACAATCGGAGGGTTCGTACCATCCTGAATGATGACGGTAGAAGTCGCCGAAATAACCGGATGCGAGCCAGTCACCACAGGCGGCGCGTTCAGCGGAACGGATACCTCCGGCGTAGCAGGAGTCACGTGACGGATAGGCGCCTGAAAGCGGGTCTGCATACTGATATCTTCATCCGGGTGTTCTGCGGATGAAGCGGCATCTGTGTTCAGGTGTGTAGCGCCCATGAGTGGCCTCCTGGCAGGTGCGGGTCGTGTTTCTGTCTCTACCGTATCACGCGTACTTTAAGGGAATCTGAGCAGTAGCTGGGCGTCGCGGGGAGCGTGTCACACCGCCGCTTATCGCCTCGTTATCACCCCGTCGGAGGCGCGGATACGCGGGGTAGAATCCCCGCCCGTCGGGGCGCGTTAGCCCTACTCCGCTACCTGCGAAGCCTCCGCGTTCGGGTCCTCTGCTTGCTACTGTTCTGCGTTCCGCTGTTCTTCCTCTTGCTTCTTCTGCGTCAGACGCAAGCTCCTACGAACCGCCAAACTATAGAACAGCGAGAACAGAACCTCCAACGCGAACGACGCCATGACCGTCAGCAAGCTCACCGTATAGAACACGCCCACACGGTCCAGCAGCGTCTGCGGGCCCTGCACCGTCACAAGCGCATAGGCAAAGAACGCAGTCATAATCGCCGCCGCGACCCCGGACGCCGCATTCGCCAGCAACACCAACTTCACCGAACGGTTCGCCCGGTAAATCATGGCAACCCACATATGCATCACCAGATAGACCAGCGGCACCGCACCAATCGGGAAAAGCGTGACGCGAATGAAGTAATAAACAGTAATCAGCGAGGGTACGACCAGCAGCAGCACACGCACCAGGTACAGGTTCTTAGCCGGCAGCGGGTAATCACTGGTGACATTCCAGAACTCATCAGCCTGCTGCTCCAGCTCATCCATAGCCTGCAGCTGCATAAGCTGCGCCTGCGACATATGCTCCTGCGGCACAAGATCCGAGGAGCCCTCAACCGGCGCAAGCTCAGCGGCAGAAACCGGTTCACCCCGCCGCATACGAGCGGAATCAGCCATCCTAGCCCTCAAAAATGCCGCGAGAACGGTCCTTACGCACGCTCTCAGCAGGGAAAATACGACCGCTCATGCTGATGTACACACCCGGCTCCAGCAGGTTCAGGGCGGCAATAGCGGCACCCAGGTTGAAGCCTGCATCCGAACGAGCCATCACGGCGGGCTGCATCGCACCGGTCAGCACCACGACCTTATTGCCCAGGTCGGCGTGCTCCACCAGGTAGCGGGCGGTCTCCGGCATGGTGTCGGTGCCGTGGGTGATGAGTACCTGGTCGTTAGTGACAGCGTTCAGCGCCTCGGTCAGCTCGGCACGATCCTCATCGGTCATGTCCAGGCTGTCCTTGCCAATCAGCGGACGAATATCGAAGCGCACGTCAGTGATGACGCGGTCCAGCAGGTCCTTAGCGGCAGGCTCACCAATATCCATGGTGCCCGCCACCGAATAGAACTTATCGATCGTGCCGCCAGTGGCAAGAATCGTGATTTCTTCAGGGTTCTTAATGGTGACGCTCACGGGTTTCCTCATCTTTTCGGGTCAACGTACACAAATCAAAAACTGCCAGGCCAACCCGGCAGGACACGCCCCACCACACGGAATCAACACGGGGTAAAACCCCGCACACTAGGGTGAAGACGCAAAAACCCGCCGACCCCCGCAAAGCGGGAGGCGACGGGTCGGCTAGTGCGCCCTGTGGGGCTCGAACCCACGACCTGCGGATTAAAAGTCCGTAGCTCTACCGACTGAGCTAAAGGCGCTCCTATCCACACAAAGCTGAAAGTGTGCAGATAGAAATACTATACACTACCGGCCCCCAGCCAATGAACGGTACACTGGGAAATCCTATGTCTACACCCGCATCATCAACCGGCGCCTCCTGGCGCAGCCGACACCGCACCCACCACCGCCCCGTCCTCTACTCCGCCGAGAAATTTGAACGCCATGAAGGCGGCATGGACCCCGCCGCACGCGAAGAGGCGGCGCATGCCTCCGCACGCATCCTGCTGATGCGCGGACGCGGCACCGACGAGCAGATGACCGAGCGGCTCGTCAGCTTCACCGACGACTACGGTATTGAGATGCTCGCCGAACTCTGGTCGCACGCGAGCGCCCACTCCCTGCCGGGTGCGCTGTGGCGCATGTACTGGCTGCGGGACGTGGTGCATCGTTCGCCACGCGGGGTGAGCCGTGCTTTTGAGCTGGGCATGGCGGAGGATTACCGTTCGCACGTGGTGGCGGGTGTTCCCGACCCGCCGAGTGCCGAGGAGGTGGTCCGCACGATTGATAAGATTCTGGCAGGCCTGTACACCGGCGATACGGATATTGCGATGGAACGTTGCGCGGCGTTTGCGCACGTGGTGGCGTTGGGTATTCGCACCGATTATGCGCGCTCTGCCGGGCAGGATGGTGCGGTTCCGGGCAGCCACGAGGTGAAGCGTGAGGCGGTGGAGCGTCGTGCTCGTCTGCCGCGTCAGGCTCAGCAGATGGAGCAGATTGCGCACGATTTGGAGGCGGTCGCCGCCCAGCTTCGCGCCGTTGAGGCTGGTCAGCAGGCTACCTGGGCTTCGGAGGCTGATTCTGCGCAGGGAAAATCGCAGACCAACCTCGAAGCATTCTAGTCTTCTGCAGCGTTTAGGCGCCTAAAAATGCGGGTTCGTGCCGCGAATTGGCACAGGTTCCACATTGGGCCGCAAAGGCGTGATAAGCCTGTTTCTAATTGGCTCTGCACCGGGTGCGGGTGTATAATAATTACAAGATGTCGGGTTGCTAATAGGTAGCCCCGGGCTCCAAATCTTTAGCCGCTTCGAGCGGCCTTCCGCCGAGAGGCGCTCCCAACCCGACATCCCTAAACGTTCCGGTGGGGGTCGAGAAATCGACCCCCACCGTTTTTTGTTTAAAACCCTCACGGGCAACCGCGAACAGGACGGCGCTATAACGTTCACAGGTCGTTACTACAACGTGTGCAGGTCGGACGCTTGTGAGATATGCACGGGCTGTGCGCACCCGTAGCACCCAATACTGGTTAGACTGGGAACTATGCTGCACCGACTTTTCCCCCACGCCAACGAATCCCTCGCCTCCCTCGCTGAAATTTCAGCGCAGGTCGGTGAGGCGGCGGCATTGCTCTCTGAAATGGTCGGCTCCCCCGCCGCGGAGTACCCCGAACTCTTCGAACGCATGCTCACCCACGAGGCGGACTCCACGAACCTGCTGTTCCGCACCCTCACCGAGGTGCGCAGCTCCTTCTCCCCGCCGATTCCGCGTGAAGACCTGTACACGCTGGCACGCAAGCTCACCAACGCCGTTGAGAAGCTCACCAGCGCCGCGCACGTGCTGTCCCTGCACAGCATTGACGGCTTCGCCACGCACATCACCTCAATCCTGGACATTATTCAGCGTCAGGCGGTGCTGACCGCCGCCGTCATCCCCAAGCTCGCCGATATTCGCGGCCTCGACAACTACTGGATGGACATGCTGCGCATCTCCCGCCAGGCGCTGCGCACCGCCGAAGAGTACGACGCGTACATTGCCGAGCGCTACACCCCCGAACGGTACCGCCGCTACGCCACCTTCCTGGCTCAGCTGACCGCCGCCTCCAACGCTATGCGTGATGTGTCCGCCGAAATCGGCCGCATCATCGTTCAGGAATCCTAATGCTCCTGGGTCTTCTCGCCTGCTGCGCCTTTATTGCCGCGGTCTACGTCACCGGTGTGCACGACGCCTCAAACGCCGTCGCTGTTCCGGTGCGTACCCGCGCCCTCGGCGAGCGCTCCGCCCTGTACCTTGCCGCGCTCTTCAACGTGCTCGGCGTGGTCGGTGCGTTCCTGCTGCTCGGTGAGTATTCCGCCTCGTGGGTGAGCGCCCCGGACGGCGTCACCGGCCTGAACGGTATTGTTGCGGCGCTGCTGGTCTGCGCTATCTGGGGTGTGCTCACCTGGTTCCTGCGGTTGCCGTCTTCCTCAACCCACGCGCTGGTTGGCGCCCTCGCCGGCGTGAGCTGGTGGACCCAGACGAAACTCGAGGACGGTGCTGAAGCCTTCGGTTCACTCGCCTTCCTGCCGCATATTTTTGGGGCGACCCTGCTACCGCTCTTCTACCTGCCGCCGCTCATTTTTCTGCTGTCCTGGCTGATGGTGGTGCCGTTCTACCGGCTCGTGGTGGGGCATAACCCGCGCCTGGTGAATCAGCACGCCCGCGAGGTGCTGGCGGTGTCCGCCTCCGCAATTTCGCTGTTGCACGGCCTGCAGACCGGCTACCTGTACCTGCTGCTGTGGGCGCTGCTGAGCGAACGCATCATGGATCCGGCGCTGATTCAGTCCCTCACCCGAGGCGGGATGCTGCTGGGCACCATCATTATTGCCCTCAGCCTGGGTGCGGGTACGCTGACCGGTGGCCGCCGCATCGGCTACACCTTCGCCTACAAGATGGTGCGCCTGGACCCGTTCCGTGGCGCGGTCGCTCAGGGTACGACCGCGGTGGTGCAGGTGCTCGGCTACTTCCTGTTGCAGGTGCCGTTCTCCTCATCGCACCTGGCGACTGCATCGGCGCTCGGCGCGGGCGTGAATCAGCGTTTTAACGCGTTGAAGTCCAGGATTGTTCTGCAGATTCTTCTGGTGTGGCTGGTGACCATCCCGGCGTGCTTTGTGCTCGGAGTGCTCGCAATGGTGACACTACAGTCCATCAGCTAGTTTTTAGGGGCGGCTCGTGCCCCTGTGTGCACGCTGTTGCGGGTTAGCCGGGCGGCGGGTTGAGTCTGAACAGTGCACACCTTCATAATGGGTTGAGTTCTTGGGCTGGCACGCGCCCACTCACCCTCGACTGATTGTGGTTATGTCTTCTCCCACCGTAGCTATTCTGGTCCGCACGAAGGACCGCCCCCGCTTCTTGAGCCGCGCCCTGGAGAATATTGCGCAGCAGACCTTCACCGACTACACGGTCTGCGTGATCAACGACGGTGGCGACGAGCAGGCAACCCGCACCGTTATTGAGGCATCCCCGCTGGGCTTGCAGGGCTCTGATGCGCAGGGTTCCGGCCGCGTGCAGCTGCTGACCACCGCCGGCGACAACATGGAGGCGGCATCCAACGCCGGTTTGGCGGCGACCACCTCCAAATACGTGGCGATTCACGATGACGACGACCTGTGGGCACCCGAATTCCTGGAACGCACCGTCGCCGCGCTGGAAGAGAGCGGCGCGCTCATGTGTACCACCCGCATTGTGGAGCGGTACGAGCGTGAGAACGCCGATGGCGAGTTCGAGGTGTACGAGGAGCGTATTTTCCACGACGGCCTGCCCGGCGTAGGTTTGCAGTTCCTGTTCCGCACGAACCGTGCCGTGCCGATCGGTATTCTCTACCGCCGCAGCCTGCACGAGCTGGTCGGTTTCTACGACGAGTCCCTGCCGGTGGTCGGCGACTGGGAGTTCAACATGCGTGCCGCCTCTGTTGCAGATATTCTGCTGGTGGATGAGCCGCTGGCATACTGGTCGCTGCGCCCCGACGCGGAGGGCTCCGAGGCGAATAGCGTGAAGCGTCAGGCTGATCACGCCCGCTTCGATTCGATGGTCCGTGCCCGCGCTATCCGCGAGGACCTGCAGGCGGGTGCCCGACCGGGCGCTTACCTGTACCAGGCGCATCTGGCGGCTGACCTGGAGCGCCGCGTGATTGATGGGCACGATCTGACCCGCGAATCCCTGGATATTCTGCGCTCTATTGAGAGCCGCCTGGAGCGTATTGAGGCTCGTCAGCAGGCTATTGAGTCCCGCCAGCAGTCCATCGAGGAGCGCCTGCGGGTTCTGAAGCACCTGCGCGCACCGGGCCGTGCACTGCGTTCCTTCGCGCAGCGTTCCCTCAATCAGCGTTCTCAGGCTCGTCGCGGTACTGAGACTGGTTCTACCGGTGAGAAGGACGCATAGCCGTGGCAGAGAACAATCATTCTTCTACAGCGCTGCCCGCTACTGAAGCACCGCACTTTAATGAAGCACCGCGCGTACTCGTCATCGGCGATATCGGCCAGCACACCTACCACGTGGGCGACGAAGCCATGACCATTGCGAGCGCCCAGGCGCTTTCCGAAGGTGGCGCGGCGGTCACCCTCATGACCCGCGATGTGGGCCATTCGGCGCGCTATATCGGCGCGGCTGCTCATGAGGCGGGCGCACCCTACGAGTACCTGCCGTTCTTCCTCTTCCCCTGGGCACCGGCTGAACGCGAGCTGACCCTCGCGGCGCTCGAGAGTATCCTGGTGGAGCTGCACGCCAACCGGGAGCGCCCCTCAACCGCCGAGCTGGTGGCGCTACCGCAGGTGCAGGCACTGCCCGAGGTGCTGCATCCGCTGGAGCAGACCGTTGAGCGCATGGTGGAGTTCGCGGACTCTATCGCCGCCATGGACGCGCTCGTGGTCTCCGGCGGCGGCAACCTCAACTCCCGCTACGGCTGGCTGCTCTACGAACGTGCCGCCGCGGTACGTGCCGCCGAGCATGCGGGCGTGCCCGTGTACGTGACCGGCCAGTCCCTGGGCCCGGTCCTCAACCCCGAGGACGCGCAGGTTCTAGAGCGCATGCTGCGCACCGCCCGCTCGGTGACGGTGCGTGAACGTTCTTCCCTCGCTTGGTGCCGTGAGCGGGGTATTGACGCGCGCCTGAGCGTGGACGACGCCACCGACTACCCGGTGGCTTCCCCAGCGCGTACCCTGCACTATGCGGAGGGTATTTCTGCAGGTCAGGCGCTTGATGAGCTGCCGGAGCACTACGTCTGCGTAACCGTCAACGAATGCACCAACCAGCAGGCGCAGCAGATTGCGCGCCTACTCGACGGCATGTGGCGCGAACACGGCTACGCACCCGTTTTCCTGAGCCACTACGGTGACCCGCAGGACCCGACAAGCGGCGATATTCAGGCGCACCAGCGCATCGCCGAGCGGCTCAGCCCATCCACCCCGGCGACCCTGCTACCGATTCTGCACGCCGACCAGAGCATCGCCGTGCACCGTGCGGCGGCGTTTACTCTGACCAGCCGCTACCACCCGGCGGTGTTCTCCGCCGCGGCGGGTATTCCCGTGCTTGCCCTCGTGCCGGATGCCTTCACGCAGATGCGCGTGGGCGGCGCCCTGAGCCTGTACGGGCTGGGCGAGTTCACCCTGCCGTTGGGCATGCTCGCCGGTGGTGTTCCCGAGCTGATGGTTGCCGCCGCCCTGCGACACGCGGCGGTGACATCGGATGCGCGCCGCACCGAGCTGCTGGAGGTTCTGCGAGCCGAACGTGCCTACCTGCTGGCGCAGATTCTTGCATCTGGCGCAGAAAAGCTGGACGAAGTAGAGGCACCCGCGCCCTTCCCCGCCGTGGAGCAGGTTCCGGCGCTCCCCGAGCCGCTGGGTGCGACCGTCCGTGCCGCCCGCGAGCTCTTCACCGAAACCTCCCTCACCGCGGGGTTCGAGTGGGCGATGTCTGACCGGGCGCATTCCTGGGATGCCGAGCACCGCCGGCAGCTCGAGCGCGCCCGCACAATCGGTGGCGGGTACAGCGCGCACGGTATTCACGGGGCGCACGGTGCAGAACAGACGCGCCCCGTCACCGTTGAGGCTTATTCTGAAGCACCCGCCGAGGCGCATCCCGCCCAGCCGGGTCTGCTGGCGAGGGTGGCGCGCCGCCTCCGCGGCTAGATTCGCGGCTAAGCCCCTTGCACTGAGGTTTCGGCACGCAAGCTGAGGTTTCGGCACGCAAAACCGCCCAAGCCGAGGCGCTAAGCGGGGTTCGGGGCGCGGGGTCTCTCACACTTCAACCCAACACTCCCCTACCCCCTTGTGCACCGCATGTGCGCCGGTATGATGGTGCCCATGGCACGATTCGCAGACATTCTACGCACTACTGAACAGAACACCCGACAGTTCATCCGTGAGGGTATTCACCGAGTCCGAGCAGACTTCTTTCAGTCTGTGCAGATTGTTGCGGCGTCTATGGGCGCTTGGCTTTTCGCTGAGCGCGTCCTGGGCCACCACGAGCCCATTTTCGCGCCGGTGGCTGCCCTCGTATCCCTCGGCTATGTAAGCGGTGCTAAGCATTCCCGCCGAATCCTTGAGGTCTCCTTCGGCGTGACCCTCGGCATTCTCATTGGCGACCTTCTGCTAATCCTGCTCGGTCACGGTACCTGGCAGGCGGCAGTGGTGCTTTTCTTGACCGTGATTATTGCCCGATTTATTGATAAGGGCATTATTTTTACGATTCAGCTCAGCTTCCAGGCCTGTTTCACGTTGCTACTGCCCGTACCTGACGATGCGTTCACCCGCAGTTTCGACGGCATTGTGGGTGGCGCCTTTGCATTCCTCGCCATGTACCTGATGCCGCGTGACCCGCGTAAGAACCCGCGTGCCCGCGCACAGGCCCTCATGGATGCGTTCGCGAAGGTTTTCCAGCTCTCCTCCGAGGCAATCCGTTACTACGACTACAACAAGGCGTACCAGAGTCTGCTCGATGCGCGCGCCCTGCAGCCGCTCTACGATGCATGCCGCGGCGACCTGATTACCGCGCAGGGCATGAGCGAGCTGTCCTGGAATAGCCGCAAGAGCAAGGGCGAGCTGGCGCGCATGGCGAAGACCCTCGCCGCGGTGGATTTGGCGATTCGTAACGACCGCGTGCTCAACCGCCGCATGGCGTCCACGATTCACCACGTGCAGTTGCGTACTGCCGCGCAGCTTTCACTCAGTGACGCGCTAAACGAGCTGTCGCTGGCGGCGCAGAGCCTCGGCCTGGGCATGTCTGCCCCGACGGAAGGCGAACGCGAGCACTACATGATGGAGGCACGCGAGCGCATGATCAAGCTTGCCGGCACCCTCGAGCCGCGCACCATGGGCGTGGCGACCTTTGAGGGCGAGTCGCTGGTGCTGATGCTCCGTCTGATTGTGGTCGACTTTTTGGAGGCGACCGGCATGTCCCACAAGGACGCCGTGGCGGTTCTCGTGCCCCTCGGCGAGGCGGTCACGAAGCATGCACCGCGCACCTCGGCAATCCCGATTGTTGACGCTGACATGGACGACTCCACGGTGGTTGATGACGTGACCGATAGCGCGGTGAACACCCACCACACGAACAAGCTCAACACCCGCTCGATCAACATTATGTTGCACGAGAATGAGGAGGAGAGCCGCTCCTCCTAGCGGGTTTCTGGAGGGTTTCTAACGGGGTCAGCGGCAACCATCAAGGACACAACGGAGGGGGCTCCCGGCGGCATTCACGCCAGCCGGGAGTCCCCTTTGCTGTGTCTTTAGGTGTTTTACTTCTGCGGGAAGAGCAGCGCGAGCGCCTCACCCAGGGTGGTTACCTCACGCACGGTCACGCCCTCGGGCACGTCCCCCACGCCGGTCGGGGAGGCGGGCACCAGCACGTGTGTGAAGCCCAGGCGGCCCACCTCTGCAATGCGCTGGCGGATGCCCGGCACGGCGCGCACCTCACCCGCCAGACCGACCTCGCCGAAGACCGCGAGCTTACGCGGAAGCGGCTTATTTTGCGCCGCCGAGGCAAGCGCCATGACGCACGCCAGGTCGGCGGCGGGCTCGGCAATTTTCGCGCCGCCCACCGTGGAGACGTAGCAGTCGAGTTTGCCCACGTTCAGCCCGGCGCGGCGCTGCAACACCGCCAACAGCATCTGAATACGCGCCGAATCCAGACCGGAGACAGTGCGGCGAGGTGCCGGTGCCACCGCCTGATCCAGTAGCGCCTGCACCTCGGCGAGCAGGGGTCGGCGGCCCTCCATCGTGACGGTCACGCAGGTGCCCGCCACCGGGTGCGGGGTACTCGAAACAAACATGCCGGAGGGGTCCAGCACGGGTGCGATACCGTCCTCGTGCATGTCGAAGCAGCCCACCTCATCGGTGGGGCCGAAGCGGTTCTTAATCGCGCGCAGCATGCGGATATTCGAGTGCTTATCGCCCTCGAACTGGCAGACCACATCCACCAGGTGCTCGAGCAGGCGCGGGCCCGCGATGGTGCCTTCTTTGGTCACGTGGCCCACGAGCAGGGTGCACATATTGCGTTCCTTCGCGGCGGCAATCACGGAGGCGGCGACCTCTCGCACCTGGGTCACGCCGCCGGCGCTACCCTCAACTTCCGCGGAGGCGAGGGTCTGCACCGAGTCAATGACCAACAGGGAAGGGTTGACCTGCTCAATGTGCGCCAGGGCGGTGCCGAGGTCGGTTTCGCTGGTCAGGTAGAGGGTCTGCGCGATGGCGCCGATGCGGTCGGCACGGAGTTTAACCTGCGCGGCGGATTCCTCGCCGGTGATGTACAGGACCGGGCGCGGCGGCTGGACGTTCTGCGCGGGGTTGTTCGTACGGTTCTGCGCGCCCTTCTGCCCCGCGATCCCGGCGGTGCCGCGCGCAAAGGTGGCGGCAACATCCAGCAGCAGGGTGGACTTACCCACGCCGGGTTCGCCCGCCATGAGGATGACCGCGCCGGGTACGAGTCCGCCGCCGAGCACGCGGTCAAATTCGGGGTTTCCGGTGCTCATGTAGGCGGCTACGCGCGAGTCGACTTCTGCGATGGGCTGGGCGGGTTTCTGCACGCTGGATGCGGCGCGGGTACGCGCGCGGGTGCCCCCGGCGGCTTCTTCAACGGTGCCCCAGGTTTGGCATTCGCCGCAGCGGCCTACCCATTTGGCGGTGGTCCAGCCGCATTCGGTGCAGCGGTAGGCGGGTGCGGTTTTGGTGTTTTTCGTGCGCGCGGTCATGGGTCTATTTTAGGGTCTGGGGCGATATGGCGCGCGGTGTTTGGTCACGGCGAAATGGGGTGCCACAGAACGCATTTTTACTCTTAAACGCAGATAGTTTAGCCCGGTGCACTCCCGTATAAATATCGAGAATATCCGTTCGTTTTTGAGGCACTTTAGCCCGCCGTTCCGCCCCTGACCTGGCTCAATAACCACCCTTACGGGTACAATGGTTTTCGTGCAGATGAATTATAGTGACCTATTGCTTAAAACTATCGCCCGAATCGCCCCCGGCACCGAGCTCCGCGAGGGCCTGGAACGCATCATGCGTGGCCGTACGGGCGCACTCATCGTACTCGGATCCGACCGCACCGTATCCTCCCTGTCCTCGGGCGGTTTCAACATCGACACTGAGTTCTCGGCAACCCGCCTGCGCGAGCTGGCGAAGATGGATGGCGCTATCATCTGCGACCGCGACGCCACCCGCCTGCTGCACGCCGGCGTGCAGCTCATGCCAGACGCCTCCATTGAAACGAACGAGTCCGGCACCCGCCACCGCACCGCCGAGCGCACCGCAATTCAGACCGGTTTCCCGGTGATTTCGGTGAGCGCGTCGATGTCCGTGATTTCGGTATACGTTGACGGCACCCGCTACATGGTTGAGGACAGCCAGTACCTGATGGCTCGCGCAAACCAGGCGATTCAGACCCTTGAAAGCTATAAGAAGCGTCTGCGTTCGGTGCTCTCCAACCTGTCTGCCCAGGAGATTGAGTCGAACGTTTCCCTGAGCGACGTGGCGATGACCCTGCAGCGCATGGAGATGGTGAACCGCATTATCCGCGAGGTCAGCCACTATGTGCTGGAGCTCGGCGTGCACGGCCGCCTGATTGCCCTGCAACTGGAGGAGCTGCGCGCCCCCGAGATGACCGCCAGCGACCTGATCCTGCGCGACTACCTGCCCGAGGTGAACGACGAGCTGATTACCGCCGGCGTTGAGGCGCTGCAGAACCTGGACGATATGGACATCGTGGATCTGCGCACGATTGCCCGCACCGTCGGCTTTGGTGAGAACCCCGACCTGGAGCTTCATCTGCAGCCTCGCGGTTTCCGTCTGCTCGCCGGTATTCCGAGCATTCCGAACGCTATTTCTGAGCGTCTGGTGGAGCGCTTTGGTAGCCTGCAGGCTCTCATGGCGGCGTCCCTTGAGGACTTGCGCGCCGTGGACGGTGTGGGTGAGGCTCGTGCCCGCACGGTGCGTGAGCAGCTATCCCGCATGGCGGAGAGTAGCCTGGAGAAGTACCTCTAAGAAGACCTATACGAAAGCCCCCGCGCCGGAAGAATATCCAGCACGGGGGCTTTTTTCTGACCTCGCGAGAACCTTTTGCATTATGATGTAGTGACAGTGAAGCTTACCCTTCACACCTTGACACCCCAAGGAGGTCACAATGTCGTACTCACAAACTAAACGCCCCCTCCCGTTCTTCGTGTGGGCGTCCCCCATCCTGTTCCTGATTTACCTGCCGCTACTGTGGTTCAAGGTCATCCCCAACTCTTTTGAGGTGACCGACCTGTCCACCCTGCTGTTGGCGGCTCTGCAGTGGACTGCCTTCGGTAGCCTGCTCGGATACCTGGGCGAGCGCCGCTTTGCTAAGCCTCGCGCTTCCAAGTAATAACCATATAAAAGCTAAAGCCCCCGCGCCGGAAGAATATCCAGCACGGGGGCTTTTCGCGCCCATTCATAGGCAAAAACTATGAAAGTTCAGACGTTGTGAACATCAGGTTGGTGAACTACTGAATCACAAAGTTCACCTGAGCCGAGCTCACACCATTCACCGTAGCGGTCGCCCAGTAAGAACCCTTCTGAGCGGTCGAAGCGGAAGAGCAACCCAGGACGTTGATCTTACGGTCCCACGCCAGGTCGGTTGCCGCCTCGGCACCTGCGGCTACCTCAGCCTTCTGAACGGCAGTCGCCGCGCACAGGCTGCGGGTGTACACCTGAGCCGCACCGGAAGTGATGTTCAGGTCCACGCCGGTGTTCGCGCCCTCGCCGCCCACAGCGCAGGGGGTCTTCGAGGAGTTCGTGTAGGTCACGTGGAAGGACACCTGCTCACCGGCGGCGAAGGTACGCTTCGCGGGGGTGACGGTCACCTTCAGGTCGTTCGCGGTACATGCCGCAACAACAGCCGCGTTGGTCACGCTCGGAGTCGGTGCGGGAGCGGTCGGGGTTGCTGCGGGGGTGGTTGCCGCAGTGGGGGTCACGCTTGCGGTGGGTGCCGCAGAAGCGGTCACCGAAGGAGTTGCCGAAGCAGTAGCACTAGCCGACGCAGACGCGGTTGCAGAGGCAGTCGCGCTAGCGGACGGGGTAGCCGAAGCAGTTTCGGAGGGGCGAGCACTGAAGCTCTGGAAGGGTGCACCGGAAGCCGTCGCAGTGGAGGCTACAGTGGCGTCCTTCTTGCCGTTAATCATGCCGACCATGGAGGTCACGCCGGCGACCAGCAGCAGAATGACAGCGAGCAGAGCAATGACCGCCACGATACGACGACGGCGGTACACTTCGGGAGGCAGAACGGGACCATTTTCAGACATACCTCAAGGATACCGGGTTTAACCCTGAGATTCACAGTGAACTCTGTTCATGCAGTTTTGGGAATATATGCCCTGTGGCGTAGGCTTTTCGGATGACCTCAGAGCCCAAACGCACCACACGCACACGCCCCGAACCCACCCTACCCGAAGGCACCAACATCGAGGCGCTTCACCACCGAATCAATGGATGGTTCCTCAACCAGGCACGCGATTTGCCGTGGCGTCGCGACGAGTGCACCCCCTGGGGTGTGATGGTCAGCGAGTTCATGCTGCAGCAAACCCCCGTCAAGCGCGTACTACCCGTGTGGGAGGAGTGGATGCGCCGCTGGCCCACCCCCGCCAACCTTGCCGCCGAGCCCGCCTCGGAGGCGGTGCGCGCCTGGGGCAGGTTGGGTTACCCACGCCGCGCGCAGCGTCTGCACGGTGCCGCTGTGGCGATTGTGGAGCAGCACGGCGGTAAGGTTCCCGCCGACTACGAGGAGCTGCTGGCTCTGCCGGGCGTGGGTTCTTACACGGCGGCGGCAATTAGCGTGTTCGCGTTCGGTCTGCGCGCCACGGTCATTGATACGAATATCCGCCGCGTGCATGCGCGTGCGGTGTCCGGCAAGGCGCTACCCTCCCGCTCGTTGACGGCGGCGGAGACTCGCCTGGCGGAGGCGCTCATGCCCACCGATACCCCCACCTCCTGCCTGTGGAATGCGGCGACCATGGAGCTCGGCGCGCTGGTCTGCACGGCGAAGTCCCCGAGCTGTCAGCTGTGCCCGGTGGAGGATCTGTGCGCTTGGGTTGCGGCGGGCAAGCCGGAGGCTGACTACACCCCCAAGGGTCAGAGCTGGCACGGCACGGACCGTCAGGTGCGCGGCGCGGTGATGGCGGTGCTGCGTGCGGCGCATGAGCCGGTGGAGCGCGACCTCATCCTGGGTGCGTCTTCGGGTGCAACTTCAGCTAGCGATACAACTTCGCCCGACCTGGCATTCCCAGCTGATGCACCCGCCGCGGTGCACCGCCCGCTCAAGGCGCTGTATGCGCTCTCCCCCGCCGCCGAGCAGCTGCAGCGCTGCTACGCGGGGCTGCTGGCGGACTCTCTCGCCCGCGAAGTCACGCAGGGCGATACTGTGCTCGTCTCACTCTAGTACCCGCCACAGAGAGGCTCCTAGAGCCTCCCAAAAGCATAGAAACGCATGAGGGGCGGTACCGGATACTTCCGGTACCGCCCCTCATGCGTTTAGTGCACTAGAACCTAGCTACCTAGAGCTTATTTCAGAGCCTAGTCGTTGCCCTGACCCTCAGCGGCAGGTGCCTCAGCTGCGGGAGCCTCGGAAGACTCGCCCTCGTTCAGCTCCTGCACCGAGTCCAGAGCCAGCTCCTTCATCGGCTGCGAAGAGAAGACGAACTTCGCGGAGTCGCCCTCACCTTCAACGTCCACGGTGATCTTCTCACCGGGCTTGATGTCGCCGAAGAGGATCTTCTCAGACAGGGCGTCCTCAATGTTGCGCTGCATCTCGCGGCGCAGCGGACGAGCACCCATGGACGGGTCGTAACCCTTAGCCGCCATGAGAACCTTCGCAGCGTTGGTCAGCTCAATGGACATATCCTGCTCCGCCAGGCGCTTAGCCAGGCGACCCACGAAGAGGTCCACAATCTGCAGAATCTCAGACTCGGAGAGCTGCGGGAAGACGATAATGTCGTCCACACGGTTCAGGAACTCGGGGCGGAAGTGCTCCTTGAGGTTCTCCATCACGCGTGCCTGCATGCGCTCGTAGTCGGCTGCGGTGTCATCCATCGCCTGGAAACCAACCGGGATGCGGCGGTTCACATCGCGCGAACCCAGGTTGGTGGTCATGATGATGACGGTGTTCTTGAAGTCCACCACGCGACCCTGCGAGTCGGTCAGGCGACCGTCTTCCAGGATCTGCAGCAGCGAGTTGAACAGGTCGGCGTGAGCCTTCTCAACCTCGTCGAACAGGACCACGGAGAAGGGCTTGCGGCGGACCTTCTCGGTCAGCTGGCCGCCCTCATCGTAGCCAACGTAGCCGGGAGGCGCACCGAACAGACGGGAGACGGTGTGCTTCTCCTGGTACTCGGACATATCCAAGGTGATGAGCGAATCCTCATCGCCAAACAGGAACTCCGCCAGAGCCTTGGCAAGCTCGGTCTTACCCACACCGGTCGGGCCGGCGAAGATGAACGAACCACCGGGGCGGCGCGGATCCTTCAGACCTGCGCGGGTACGGCGGATAGCGCGGGACAGTGCCGCAATAGCGTGCTCCTGGCCGATAACGCGCTTGTGGAGCTCCTGCTCCATGGTCAGCAGGCGGGTCGACTCTTCCTCGGTGATCTTGTAGACCGGAACACCGGTGGAAGCGGCAAGAACCTCAGAAATAACCTCGGGGGTCACGGTGCCGAATGCGTCGCCGCCTTCGCGCCATGCCTTCTCGGCTTCTTCCTTCTCAGCCAGGACCTTCTGCTCCTGATCACGCAGGCCTGCGGCCTTCTCGTAATTCTGGGAGTTGATGGCGTTTTCCTTCTGCTGGCGCAGCTTGGCTGCCTTCTCGTCGAGCAGCTTGATTTCCGGGGGTGCGGTCATGCGCTTGATGCGCAGGCGTGCGCCCGCCTCGTCAATCAGGTCGACAGCCTTATCCGGCAGGAAGCGGTCAGAGATGTAGCGTGCCGCAAGGTTCACGGCAGTCTCGATAGCCTCGTCGGTAATGGTGACGCGGTGGTGCGCCTCGTACTTATCGCGCACGCCCTTGAGAATCTGCACGGCGAGCTCCTGAGAGGGCTCATCAACCTGAATCGGCTGGAAGCGGCGCTCCAGGGCGGCGTCCTTCTCAATGTGCTTGCGGTACTCATCCAGGGTGGTTGCACCGATGGTCTGCAGTTCGCCTCGAGCCAGCATGGGCTTGAGGATGGAGGCAGCGTCAATTGCGCCCTCTGCGGCACCTGCACCAACGAGGGTGTGGATCTCGTCAATGAAAAGGATGATGTCGCCGCGGGAGCGAATCTCCTTCAGAACCTTCTTCAGGCGCTCTTCGAAGTCACCGCGGTAGCGCGAACCTGCGACCAGGGAGCCCAGGTCCAGGGTGTACAGGTGCTTGTCCTTGAGGGTTTCGGGGACGTCACCATGCACGATAGCCTGTGCCAGGCCCTCCACGACGGCGGTCTTACCGACGCCGGGCTCACCAATCAGCACGGGGTTGTTCTTGGTACGGCGGGAGAGGACCTGCATGACGCGTTCCATCTCCTTGTGGCGGCCGATGACCGGGTCCAGCTCGCCCTCACGTGCTGCTGCGGTGAGGTTGCGGCCGAACTGATCCAGGATGGTCGAACCCGCGGGAGTGCCTTCGCGAGAGTTACCCGCACCCACGCCAGCGGTTTCCTTATCGCCGGAGTTGTTGCCGGGGTAACCGGAAATCAGGTCCATAACGGCCTGGCGCACGGCAGCGGGCTCAGCGCCCAGCTTGACCAGCACCTGGTTTGCCACGCCCTCGTTTGCACGAACCATGCCCAGCAGGATGTGTTCGGTGCCGATGTAGCCATGGTTCAGCTGAATAGCCTCGCGCATGGACAGTTCGAGAACTTTCTTCGCGCGCGGGGTGAAGGGGATGTGGCCGTTAGGCGCCTGGGGGCCGGGGCCGACGATGTCCTGAACCTGTTCACGTACTGCGTTCAGGGTAACGCCCAATGATTCCAGGGCGCGGGCACCGATGCCTTCGCCCTCGTGAATCAGACCGAGCAGAAGGTGTTCGGTACCGATGTAGTTGTGGTTGAGCATGCGTGCCTCTTCCTGGGCAAGCACCACAACGCGCCGAGCTCGATCGGTAAAGCGTTCAAACATTTACGCACTCCTTGCATTTTCCTATTGATACAAGAGTACGTTGAGCTGCGGGTTTATGCCCCGCGTGTGGGCGCCTGTTCGCCATCAAGAGAACAGATGAGCTGTTCGGGGCGTTTTGAGCGTGTTTTCGGGCGCCTAGGAGGGGGTTCTGCGGGATTTTGGGGAGGTTCCAAGGAGTAGCTCCCACAGGTGAGGGAGAGGCCAGAAAGCAGGTGCGGAGGCTCTGCAAGTGGGCTCTGAGGGGCGGTAGCGCCGATACGAGGGTACCCGGGAGAACAGAACCCACAAGAAACCATATAGACCCACACTGGAACCCCTAGTTTTCTGCACGCGCGTGAATATATTGCAGAAATTTTTAAAAATTTATATGTTTGCGTGAGAAATTTCAATAATTCGCAAAAATATATACAGCTCGATTATTGACAGAATATTTCCACATAATTCCCAGGCAATCCGCAGCGGAATTTCCGCCGATAATCATCGTGGTATCGGGGGAAGTATCAGGGGAAATCTCCACGACAGCACACGGGTGGCGCGCTTATTATTTTCGGCTCTATTCAGAGTAGACCCCACACCCCACGCAGAGGGAATATCCCGACGAATAACAACAGCATCAAAGAGATTAATGCGCCAACACCTTTAGTGTTCCTGCCGATGCATGAAATCTAAATGAACGCAGAATCCGAATGTGTACTATGCTCCTGCGTTCAACCAATACCCTTCTCGGTATTGCACCGATTGCCCCATCAACCAGCCCAATATATTTTACGCGTAAATAGTTAATTGGAATTGGGTATAAAACATCCCCCCTTCAGATATGCAGAACATACAACACATACAAGAGGGCAAAACAAAAGGCGGACGGTGATAACACCGTCCGCCCTAAGCACCCGGAGGTTTAGAACCTTAAAGAACCAACCCCTCCGGCTACACGCAATGCGTAGAACCCTTAGTCCTGAGCCTTCATTGCTTCGTAGTATGCGTCCTGAATATCCTGGTGGATGCGGCCGCGGTCAGAGACCTTGTGGCCGTTAGCCTTAGCCCACTCGCGGATTGCTGCGGTCTCGGGGTTACGCTTGACCGGAGCAGCGGTGCCGCGGGGTGCACGGGTGCGCTGGGTAGCGGTACCCTGCACGCGGCGGGACTTTGCCACGAAGGGGCGGATAGCGTCACGCAGGCGAGCTGCGTTAGCGGAGGACAGGTCGATCTCGTAGTGAGCGCCGTCCAGGCCGAAACGGATGGTTTCGTCTGCGGGGCCGCCGTCGAGATCATCTTCAAGGATGATGCGAACCTTCTGTGCCATTGAGGCACCTCCTCATCTGTTGCATATATCCTGTGGATAAACCCAAAAGCCTCTATCGGAGATTGAGAAAATAGTGTGCCGGATATATTTATGTACTAATTTTCTTTCACATAGTAACAGAAATATATTAAAGATTCCGAAAACTTCCTGAATATTGAAACAATGCGCTGATCGCCCTGAGCGATATATCCATTCCGTTCATCTCCGTTAAATCCTCACCCACCCCGCACACATTAATGCACAGTTTAGAGTGCAAATACTTTGGATTCCTCCGGCACACACTATGGGGACAATATCGAACAATGCACAACACGGCACCACCAACAATCCCCAGGAATTACACCACCCGCACGGGCACCCACAATACGCCATTCACTCCAGGTATTCCCAGGCTATTCAAAAGCGAAATTCTGGTCCTATCCCAACAGCTCATTCTTTTCTACGCAACACATTCGTGTATAAGAACAGAAACCCCCACCAGAACGAATAGAGCAGCATAAATCAGCACCAGAATAGAACAAAAAAGCACCGAAAAAAGCCCCTGACTTGTGCAAATAAACAGAAAATCCCACCTCGGGAGCTATACACCGTGCAAAAGAGTGCACGCAAAAACGGCGGGTGCCGCAGATACAACCGTATCCGCGGCACCCGCCGCATTATCGCCTCTCAAGGTGAAGCTAAAGCTTAGGCTTCCGGCTTCATCAAGGGGAAGAGAATAGTCTCACGAATACCGGGCTGACGCACCACAGTACCCGGACGCTCCGGATCCTGATCGCCCGCCAGCAGCATAATCAGACGGTCAATGCCCAGACCCAGGCCACCCATCGGGGGTGCACCGTGCTCCAGGGCGCGCAGGAAGTCCTCATCCAGCTCCATCGCCTCATCGTCACCGGCAGCAGCCAGCAGCGACTGAGCGGTCAGGCGCTCACGCTGAATGACCGGGTCAATCAGCTCGGAGAACGCGGTACCGCGCTCCATGCCGCCAATAATCAGGTCCCACGCCTCAATCAGCGGCTCACCCGAACGGTGCGGACGAGCCAGCGGCTGAGCGCTCGGCGGGTAATCGTACACGAAGGTCGGGTTCACCAGGGTCGGCTCAACAATCTCACCGAACAGCTCGGTCACCAGCTTCTCAGCGTCCCACTTCGGGTCGATATCAACCTCGTGCTTCTCAGCAATCTCACGCAGAACGGAAGCGTCAGTCTCAGGGGTGATCTCAACGCCCACAGCCTCAGACAGGCCCGGGTACACGCCAACCCACTTCCACTCACCGAACAGGTCGATGGTGCCGTTCTCAGTCTCAATACGCTCGGTACCGACAGCCTTCGCGCAGGACTGGATAATCTCCTTCATGCGCTCAGCCATCACAAACTGGTCAGCGTAGGTCTCGTAGCACTCCAGGGTGGTGAACTCGGGGCTGTGGGTCGAGTCCACACCCTCGTTACGGAACACGCGGCCAATCTCGTACACGCGCTCAATACCGCCCACCACTGCGCGCTTGAGCGGTAGCTCGGTCGCAATACGCATGGTCATCGGCTGATCAAAAGCGTTCAGGTGGGTGCGGAACGGGCGAGCAGTCGCGCCACCGTGCACCAGCTGCAGAACGGGGGTCTCAACCTCAATGTAGCCGTGATCCTCCAGCACGCGGCGGACGGTGCGGGTAATCAGGGCGCGCTTCTTCACCAGCTCGCGAGCCTCCTCGCGAACCATCAGGTCCAGGTAACGCTGGCGAACGCGGGTTTCCTCGTTCAGGTCCTTGTGCAGAACCGGCATGGGGCGCAGCGCCTTCGACGCCATCTTCCAGTCGGTCACCATAATGGACAGCTCACCGCGGCGAGAAACAATCACGCGGCCGGTCACGAACACGTGGTCACCCAGGTCAACCAGGGACTTCCACTCAGACAGGGACTCCTCGCCAACCTCAGCCAGCGAAAGCATCGCCTGGATGCGCTTACCCTCGGTACCACCCTGCAGGGTCGCAAAGCACAGCTTACCGGTGTTACGGACGAACACCACGCGGCCACCAACATGCACCACACGGTCAGTCTCGTCGCCAGCCTTCAGCTCCTCAGCAGCCAGCTTCGGATCGTACTCGGCGCGCAGATCCTCAATGTGGTTGGGCTCCACGCGGTTGCCCTCAGAATCCAGCAGACCCACCGGGTATGCCTCGCGACCCGACTCGATCAGCTTCGCACGCTTCTCCAGGCGAATCTGCATCTGCTCGGACATATCAGCAATCGCCGGTGCGGCAGTGTGCTCAGTGCTCACAGTGATACCTATCTGTGTAGTGTGTTGGGGACTCTTCTAAACGAACGAACGCTTAGCGCAGGTCCATGTTGTCAATCAGGCGGGTCGGGCCAACGAACGCGGCAACCAGTGCCAGCACTCGCTCCGACTCCTCAGTCGGCTCACCGAAAGTCATCGGGTCGACCAGTTCCAGGTAGTCAAGGCGTACACCCGGAGTGGAGTTGATACGCTCACGCGCACCGTCCAAATCAATCTCGTGGAAGCCACGGTTCAGCGAATTCTCACGCAGCATCGCCAGGGTGCGGGACAGCACCAGGGCAGACTCGCGCTCCTCATCCGACAGGTAGCTATTACGCGAAGACAGCGCCAGGCCGTTATCGTCGCGAACAATCGCCACCGGGCGCATGGTCACGTCGTGGTTGAAATCGTGCACCATACGCTGAATCAGGATGTACTGCTGAGCGTCCTTCTGACCGAAGTACGCGTTCACCGGATGGTTACCCGCAGCGGGGCGAATAATGTTGAAGAACTTATTGACCACGGTCAGCACACCGTCAAAGTGGCAGGGGCGGGTCGCACCCTCAAACTTGGTGCCCAGCTCGCCGCTCGAAATGCGAATCAGCGGGTCACCGTCGGGGTACATCTCTTCCACCGAGGGGGCGAAAATGATGCTCACGCCGGCGGCACCAGCCAGGGCAGCGTCTGCCTCCAGGGTGCGCGGGTATGCTTCGTAATCCTCGCCGGGGCCAAACTGCAGCGGGTTCACGAAAATGGAGGCGACCACTACATCATTCTGTTCAGCGGCGCGACGCAACAGGGTTGCGTGGCCGTCGTGCAGGGCGCCCATGGTGGGCACGTAGCCCAGGGATGCGTTCTGGTACTGAACTGCGGTGCCGTTCTGCTCCGCCTCCTGGCGGGCTGCCCGGTCCAGTTCCTCCTGCGCAGCCGCAAGAGATTCGGTGATTGCCGTGCGGAACTCCGCAATGGTGGTCACGACTCGGGGCTTCGAAGTCTCAGTCATGACGAGAACTCCTTGTTTTCGGGGGCTGAATCGTCAATATCGCCGGGGTGGTTGCATTCCGTAGAATCGCCCAGCAGATTCTCAATTCGTCCCAGTTGTTCATCGTTTAACAAACCTCTATTATGCGCTCTTTTTGCGGTTGCGTGTGCCAGAGCGGCATAAGAGTCTGTAATATCACCTGTTTTCTCATGCTCTGAGTACTCATTCAGAGCCTGAAGGTGAGCCTTCACGGTGCCTGCGTCTCCGCGTGCGACGGGCCCGGTGAGAGCGCCCTCACCGCTGGCGAGCGCATTGTCCACGGCGGCTCGAACAAGCGGCCCCATGTAGCGTGCCGGGTCCTCAATACCGATGGATGCGAGCATCTGCTGGGACTGACCCAGGATGGTCACGAGGTGGTTCGCGGCGTGCGCCAGGGCTGCGTGGTAGAGGGCGCGGTCCGCCTCGGCAACGTGCACGGGTTCGCCGCCCATCTCCACCACGAGTGCCTGAGCAATCGGGATGAACGGCGCCGGTCCGGTCACGGCGAAGCAGGTGCCGTTCAGGCGCTGCAGGTCCACGGACATGCCGGTGAAGGTCATGGCGGGGTGAATCGCCAAACCGATAGCACCCAGCGCGGTCGCCGGTGCGAGAACCTCGGTGCCGTGGCGACCGGAGGTGTGCACCAGAATCTGTCCGGCAGTGATACTCCCCGAGGACGCCAGGTAGGTGACAAGACCCGGCAGCTCATCATCGGGAACCGCAAGAATCAGCAATTCGCTACGTTCGGCAATCTGCTCCACCGACAGCAGCGGCACATCGGGAAGCAGCATCGCGGCGCGCTCCTGAGAAGCCTCAGACACCGCGTGAACACCCACAATAGTGTGCTCGCAGGCGCGCAAAGCCGCACCGAGGACGGATCCGACCCTCCCGGCGGAAATAATTCCAATGCCCAAACGCGCAGGTTTTGAATGCTGTATCACGGCTTTAAGTATATTCTCCCTTTCACGGCAACCCTGCCGCCGATGTCACGAAGAACACCGACGGCAGGGCGTGATCTGTAGTTTTGCTGCCCGCTAACCCGGCGGGGAAGCTCAGCTGACGGGCTGGCTTAGGGACGCCCACTCATCACCGGTACGCGGTAGTAAGGCTCAATACCCTCCAACCGAACCGTCATCAGCCACACCAGGTCCTCGCAGACGCGCGGCGGCAAGTGCATCATGAGCGTGCGCACCGGGCCGGGCACCGTACCGAAATGCACGCTCGCGCATCCGAAGGCACGCTGCAGCGGGCCCTGACCTCGGCTCACGCTCAGCACACGGCTGACCGGAACAATCGCCAGCGTGCGGATAAAGTAGCCGCCACGAATCAGCAGCAGGTCGCCGCGCGTATGCTCACCAACGCTCGCGCGCGCGGCATCCGAATCAATGCGGGTGCTCGCCTGCACCGAACCGGCAGTGTAACCGACCGTGGTCACGCCGTTACGCTTCCAGGTGAGCGGGTCCATCCAGCGCGCCGACGAAGGGGTCACAATCATTGCCGGAACCTGCGGCTGCTGACGCTTCAACGAACCATCGGCGGTATCCAGCAGCACCTGCGCCTGCGCCTCATCCAGGGCGGGCAGAAGCAGACGCAACACCATCAGCGCCTCCGGCCTATTACCAACCGGCAGAGCAATATTGCGGGTCACCAGCTTCTGGTTGTCGTTCTGCTCAACACCGATACCGGCGATGGTCATCTTGATGCGGTACCAGCCGAACACACGCCACAGAATGGACTGCTCCACGGCGAGTGCCTGAATACGCTCAACCATCACGTTCTGGGTGTGCGTACCGGTGAAACCGTACCGCAGGGTCACCCCGCCCTGACCGCTGGGGGTGATTTTGAAGTTCGCGGCACCATCAAAACGTGCCCACAACGTACCCAAGTAACCGAGCAGCGGTACGAAGGTGCCGGGTAGCAACGCCATGAAAATGAGGAACGGACTCTCGCCGTCTAGAATCGCGGCAATGACCGCGGCACCGACCATGAGAGCCACGGCGGGCACCAGCCACACCAGATGCTCCAGCATGATGGAGGCAATTAGACGCATATTCGAGATGCGGAAAATCGGCGGCTGCGAGGGGTCAGCCGCGACCGGCATCGGCATACGACCACGAGCGCCGCGACGGGATGCGCCGGGCTGCTGAGTACCGGGATGCTGGGGTACAGACTGCTCGGGTGCGGGCTGCGAGTAGCCGCCCTGCTGGGGCGTTGCCTGCTGATTAGCGGGCTGGGCGCCGTCCTGTGCGGGCGCACCATAGGACGCCTCATAGGATGCCTCAAACGGCTGATGCAGCTGATCCGCATCCGGCATGCGCTCCGCCGAAATCTGCATGCTATCGGGCAGTACGTCGACCGGGCGGCCAGCCACCTCCGAACGTAGCAGGTTAATACTCGCCATCGCGGTGCGGCGCAGAACCTCCGCCTTGCGGGCAGAAACGTACTTGATGTGCAGCGCCTCCGAAGAACCGTCAGCCACCTCAAAACGCAGCTCCGACAGGCCCAGCAGGCGCGCCACCAGAGGACGCGAAATATCCACGCTCTGCACGCTCTCCAGACGGATCGTGCGGTTCTTCTTGAACAGAAAACCGCTACGGCGGTGAATCGCCAAATCGTCCAGGCTATAGCGGGTAAACCACCAGTCAATCGAGCCAGCCACCAGAATCAGCACGAGCACGGCGAAGCCGATAAGCTGCGAGTACGTTGCGCTGAAGTAGCTGTTGTTCTCGTCGAATGCCTGCGTCAATCGCGCGCCCCACTCGTTCGGCGGGGTGGTCAAAATATTCAGGATAATGCTCTGGAAAAAACCAAACGCCAACAGAATAATGAACCAGAGGTTCATGATGAACGTGCGGATATCGGCACGCCACCACTTCTGCTCCTGCGGCATCTGGGAGGCAGGAGGCTGCGGTGCCTGCGGCGCGGGGTTGACCGGATTCGGGGTACTCATTAGAGTGCCGCCATTCGCTCATCGGCGCGGCGCACCAGATCCGCGCGCAGCTCCTCCGCCACGTTCAGCGGAATACCGAACAGCACCATCGTGCCGGTGGTCGTACCCGCGGTGCGCACCGTCAGGCGGGCAACACCGCACATGCGCTCCAGAGGGCCCGAATCCACATCAACATACTGGATGCGACCGTACGGCATGGAGCTCATCGAACGGAACACGATACCGCGGCGAGCCATCAGGTGATTCGACTCCAGCGCGTAGCCGAGCGCGCGAGTACGGCGCGGCGTGGTCAGAATCCACCACAGACCCCACAAACCAAACACCGCGACCACCACCAGGCCGACGATGCGTAGCGCCTCCGGGCCGCCGAAGAACGCGCCCGCACAATACACGGCAACACCCGCAAGAATCGGGAGCGCCAAGGCAGAAATAGTGTGAACAAAACGAACCGTCAGGTAGCCGGATGCGGCGGGCACCCACTGCGGGTCCGGCACGGCTTGCGCGGGAACCGGCTGAGAGCTTACCGGCTGCGCGGGAACCGGCTGAGGCGCGTTCGGGTACGCGGCAGCGGGCGGAACCTGCTGACCGTGCTGTGTCTGTTGCCCATACTGCGATTGCTGGTCATACGGGGTCTGCTGTCCATACGGGGCACCAGCCTGACCGTAGGGTTGCTGGTACTGCCCGTACTGGTTCTGCTGAGCAGGCTGGCTCTGACCATACTGACCTTGCTGGGCGTCCTGCCCATACTGGCCATTCGGCGAATAACTATTCTGGTTAGGAGCCGACATAGGTTCCTCCCTCTCGCGGCTTTACAGCACCGGAAGAGGAGGCCGCATCCTCATCATCCTCCGGCGGAATACGACAACAATGCTGAGCCCACAGGCCAGCAATCAGCAGGGCAACACTGCCCACACAATTAACAAGAACCTCCCAAAAGACCACCGAAAAACCGCGCACAGACACCATCGCCACATGGTAGCCAAGAATCGCAGCGCACCAGCCCGTCAACAGGGCACCGGTCATGATGGAACCTTGCGCATACGCCACCGCACGCGCCGCAAGAATCGGACCCATATGGGGTACCTTCTCACGCGTCTGAATACGACGATAACGAGCCACCTGCACACCCAGCCACACGGCGCCCGCCGCAACCAGCAGGCACACCGCGCCGAGCATCCACGAAAAATTCAGCTCACCAAAACCGGCGCCAATCATCACGGAATTCACCATAAGAGCGGCAGCGGCACCGCACACAGCCGCCACAATAATCGCCCGATAACTCAGGGGCTTCATGGTGTTTCCTTTCGGTAGGTTCTTCTACCTTCCAGAGTGCCACATTTAAGGCTGATCAGGTACCTGCATCTCACGCATATAGCTAATAGCGTCTTCATCCGCCCCAAGCAGCGTGCGGGACAGCTCCGCAACGTTCACGACCTCGCGGCTCAGCGGCTCGGGAACCTCATCCGGCCGCTCCCCCGAAGGCTCCGCACGCCGGGTGACCGTCAGGTACGCCTGCGGGTCCATCTGCGCCCACGGCACCAGCACAAAAGCACGCTCCTGCGCCCGCGGATGCGGCAAAGTCAGCACCGGATCCTCAGAGATCACGCCGTCATAGTCAATCACGTCAATATCGAGGGTGCGCGGTCCCCAACGCACTAGGCGCTCACGGTGATGTGCCGCCTCCACCGCGTTACACAGCTTCAGCAACTCGTAGGCGCCCAGGTCAGTGGTCACCTCAATGACCGCGTTCACGAAATCCGGCTGACCCGCCGGGCCACCCACCGGGGCGGTACGGTACAACCCGGAGGCGCGCACCAACTGCACGCCGCCCGCCACCAGGTCGGCGACGGCACGCTCTAGGGTGTCTTCGCTTTCGCCCAGGTTCGAGCCCAACGCCAGCACCGCGCGGTGTGTATATTCTGCTGCGCCCGCCACTAGCGGCCGCCCTCAGCGGTGCGTTCGCGGAACACGCTCACCGCAACGTTACCGAACGGCAACTCAATCGGCGCCTGCGGCTTCGACACGGTAATCTCCACCGCCTCAACGTACTCAAACATCGCGAGAATGCCCTCGGCAATGTTCACCGCGAGGGTCTCAATCAAATCCAGCGAACCGTTCGTCACGTGGCGGTGAATCAGGTCCACCACGAGCGCGTAGTTCGTGGTCTTCGTCAGGTCATCGGTAGCGGCCGCGGCGGAAAAATCACTGTACAGGGTTGCGTCCACGACGAAGGGCTGGCCGTCGCGCTTCTCAAAGTCGAGCACGCCGTGGTAGCCCTTAGCGGTAATGCCGGTGAGGGTGATGCGGTCGTGGCGTGCGTAGTCTGCCTGGGTCATTGGGGTCTCCTAGAAAGTATTCGGGTAGTCGGCGGTTGCGGGTGGTGGTTCTAGCTGACAGAACGCAGCGCGGAGGCGACCGTCACCGCATCCACGCTGGCGGGCACGTCGTGCACGCGCACAGCCCACACGCCGCGCGCCGCCACCAGGGCGGTCACCGCCGCCGAGGCTGCGGCACGGTGCTCAGCCGGGCGCGGCTCCGACAGCGACTGCCACAGCTCACGTTCAGCCTCACCCGCCTCGGTTGCGGTGAAGCCGCTCGCATTCAGGCGCTCACCCAGCGCCATATCCGCCGCGGTCAGGGCGTTGGCAATAAAACGCTTGCGGGAACCGGCAATGAGCAGGCGGTGCCCCAGGGACTGCAGCGCATCAATGGCGGCGAGCAGCTCCCAGTCCTGCATGCCACCCTTCGCGAAGCCCAGGCCCGGGTCAAGAATCAGGTTCTGCGGCAGCACACCGGCGGCAAGGAAACGCTCACGCAGGCCGGTCAGCTCCTCCACAACCTCGGTGACCACGCCGCGCGGGTACTCTGCCAGGCTGTTCATGGTCTGGGAGGTGCCGCGGGCGTGCATCAGGATGTACGGCACCTGCAGCTCGGCGGCGGTTTCAATCATTTCGTCGCTCACGTTCAGACCCGACACATCGTTGATGATGTGCGCACCGGCGGCAATGGCGGCGCGGGCGGTCTGCGGGTTCATGGTGTCAACGCTGATGGTCGTGCCCATCTGCGCGACCGCCTCGATAACGGGCAGGATGCGGCGCTGCTCCTCCTCCACGCTGATGCGCACCGCACCGGGGCGGGTGGACTCACCGCCAATATCGATAATGGAGGCGCCCTCGGCAATCATGCGGGCGGCGTGGGCGATAGCGTCGGTCGCGGCGTAGTGCTTGCCGCCGTCGCTGAAGGAGTCGGGGGTGACGTTGAGGATGCCCATCACGAGGGTGCGTTCGGCGGCGAGCGCGTCGCAGGGCAGGGGTGCTACACGGGTGGATTCGGTCATGGTTTTAATCGTACCGAATCTGCCGGATGACACAGCGCGCCATATTTGCATATGGCATACCGATTTAGGGGTATCCTGGGAGGGTATGCTCTGCCTGCGTCACAGCGGTGTGGGTTGGGCACCTCATACACATACATACTCTAGGAAGTGACTCATCGTGAATATGAAGACCGGCGCTTGGATTCTGTCCCTGGTGGCTCTTGCTGCGCTTGTGACCATTGTGCTTGCTGAAGGCGCCCCCGCGGTCCGCTGGATTGCTTTCGGCACCGCAACCGGTTGCGGCTTTATTGCTGTGGGCCTGATTGTGACTCTTGCGCTGGGTTGGGACGATAAGAACGAAGCCCACTAGGGGTCGTTGAGTTTTCTTCGGGGTCTGTGCGGCACCATTGCCGGTGCCGGCGGCTCCGAGGGGCACAACCGCACAGCAAAAGGGGCGGAGGTGAAAACCTCCGCCCCTTTTAGTGTGCTTATAAACTGTGAAAACTTTAGCTCCACAAACGGGTTTCTTCCCACCCTTGCGGTATACCCATTGCCCGGGAGATATCAACTCCAGGAACGGAAATATTAGGACGTTCCTTCAGGATCTGCGTTAGAGATTCCGTATCCCCGATTCCACCCTGGTCCATCAGATATTTGAGGAGGGTGAGCATGCCGAAGGTCTTACGCATTTTATGGTTTTCTTCAGGCTGAGGAACACCGAATAAGTCAATAACCTCACGGATTTCAGGACTCTCGGCCCTTCTACCCGATGTTGCCCTAGGTAGAAGAACTTTGGAATGCACCCTGTTATACAGTCGTGCCTGATGTGCGCAGATATTTCGAATGCCTCTCAACGAACGTATCCAGCTTCCAAGCTGCGGATCGGTACAGTTCATATCCTGTGCTATCTGGCGACGAACTCTTCTCGGGGAAAGCATGTATAGAGTCTGCAAGGCTCCCAGGTCTAGAACCTCTACCAGCACCCATACGGGGACTTTACCATCGTATTGTTCTATGTGATGTACAGCGAAATCTTCCTTAGAACGTTGAAGAGAGTCACCACAAATCCGAACAAATTTATTCCAGATTTCTCTCCTTGCAGGAGCTACATCTAGTAGATTTTCCTTCTCGTGAATTAGCGGGTCAATCTCTCCCAGTAAATACCCCAGCCTAGCTCGTAGGTACACTTCAAGCTGGGATAAATGGGGAAGTGCAATAGAACGCAAACGCCGGTCGTACTCATAAAGAGCTACAACGTCATCAAAACATACCCCTTCTCTAAACTGGTCAACCGGGGTAATCTCTCCAGAGGCATCACGCTCAGTCTGGCGTAGGGCATGCCAATATCCGCTAAGACGGTAGTAATTAACCTTGGCGAGGGATTCAATCGCTTCTTCACGATTTTCTATCGCCATCCCTCGCCCTTCGAGTATGGCTAGTTGCTCACCGTAGCTTTTAAAATCTTTAACTTCCCGCACCGTAACAAGACCCGAATCTACTGAAGATAAAAAAGAAGACCGGCCCTGTACTCCTTCAGAATTCTCAATCATTCATCAGGCAGTGGTGCCGGTTCTAGTAGTAACAACTTTACAATCACTAATGCTCTTCATGCAAGGGCTCTCGTCATACAGCCCAACAAATGCGACCGCATAGCGCAGGGGGCAGGATTCCTTAGAATCCTGCCCCCTGTCATATAGCTATATGCTCATCCGGTGGGCTTAGCGCTGCGAGAAAATCAGGCTCATCGCCTCCGCACGGGTTGCGGTGTTCATGAGCGCGCCGCGTACCGCGCTGGTCACGGTCTTCGCGCCCGGCTTACGCACACCGCGCATCGACATGCACATGTGCTCAGCCTCAATCACCACAATCGCGCCGCGCGGGTTCAGGTGCTCCTCCAAAGCCTCCACCACCTGCGTGGTCAGACGCTCCTGCACCTGCGGGCGGCGAGCGTACAAATCCACCACGCGGGCGAGCTTGCTCAGGCCGGTAACCTTACCGTCCGGGCCCGGAATGTAACCCACATGCGCCACACCGTGGAACGGCACCAGGTGGTGCTCACAGGTCGAGTAAAACGGAATGTCCTTCACCAGCACCATCTCAGAGTGGGCAATGTCGAAGGTCGTACCCAGAATCTCGCCGGCGTCCTGGTGCAGGCCCGAGAAGAACTCCGCGTAGGCACGCGCCACACGAGCCGGGGTCTGCTGCAGACCATCACGGTCCGGATCCTCACCAATCGCGAGCAGAATCTCACGGACGGCAGCCTCAATACGCGGCTGGTCGACGGCGTTCTTAGCCTCGCTCATTCTCTGCTCCATTCTGGTTCGGGGTGCCGTTCTCCGGGCGCTGCGCCGGAGGGGCGGGGTAGTTCGGGTACTGCTGGGTGGGCATTGCGACGGTCGGGTCGGCGTCCGGGTCGGTGAGGGGTGCCTGAGGCGGCAACGGCTGCGTAGGTGCTACCGGAACCTGCTGCGCGGGTGCAGCCGGTGCTACCGGAACAGTAGGTGCCGTAGCAGTAGCGGTAGGTGCTTCCTCAGCCTTCTGCGCCTCCTGAGCCAGCTCGCTCGGTGCCTTAACCGGCGGGATGTCGGTACGCTCGCGGGTCGGCTTGGAGTACCAGTGCTCACGCTCGGGGCGCTTGCGAACATCCTTGAAGATTTCGGCAATCTCGTTCTCGAGCAGGGTTTCCTTCTCCAGCAGGGCGAACGCCAGGCGATCGAGAATATCGCGGTTTTCCAGCAGAATCTGGAATGCCTCATCGTGTGCCTGCTCCAGCAGGGCTCGGATCTCAGCGTCGACCTTTGCCGCAGTTGCGTCGGAGTAGTTGCGTGCCGAAGCGCCGCCACCACCGAGGAACGGTTCGGTGTCTTCGCCGCCAAGCTTCACGGAACCAATCACGGCGCTCATGCCGTAGTCGGTGACCATCTTGCGGGCGGTGTCGGTTGCCTTCTGAATGTCGTTAGACGCACCGGTGGACGGGTCGTGGAAGACAATCTCCTCAGCGGCACGGCCACCCATCGCGTACGCCATCTGGTCGAGCAGTTCGTGGCGGGTCGTGGAGTACTTATCGTCCTGCGGCATGACCATGGTGTAACCCAGGGCGCGACCACGCGGAAGAATCGTAATCTTGGTGACCGGCGCGGAGTTACGCAGTGCCGCCGCGACCAGGGCGTGACCGCCCTCGTGGTATGCGGTGACCTTACGCTCGTGCTCGTTCATGATGCGCGAGGAACGCTGCGGACCAGCCATGACGCGGTCAATCGCCTCGTCAATAGCGCGGTCGTCAATCACGTTGCCGTTATCGCGGGCGGTCAGCAAAGCCGCCTCGTTCATGACGTTCGCCAGGTCAGCACCGGTGAAGCCGGGGGTGCGCTTAGCAACCTGAGCCAGGTCAACGGTGTTAGCGATCGGCTTGCCTGCGGCGTGCACGCGCAGGATGTGTTCGCGGCCCTGCATGTCGGGGGCGTCCACACCAATCTGACGGTCAAAACGGCCGGGACGCAGCAGTGCCGGGTCCAGAACGTCGGGTCGGTTCGTTGCCGCAATGACGATGACGTTCGAGTTGCCGTCGAAGCCGTCCATCTCAACCAGCAGCTGGTTCAGAGTCTGCTCACGCTCGTCATTACCGCCGCCCATGCCGACGCCGCGGCGGCGGCCAACAGCGTCAATCTCGTCGACGAAGACGATGGCGGCGGGGTCGCTCTTCGCTTCCTTGAACAGGTCGCGCACGCGGGACGCACCCACACCCACGAACATTTCAACGAAGTCAGAGCCAGAAATCGAGTAGAACGGCACGCCAGCCTCGCCCGCCACAGCCTTGGCGAGCAGGGTCTTACCGGTGCCAGGAGGGCCGTACAGCAGCACGCCCTTGGGGATCTTTGCACCCAGGCGGGTGAACTTTTCGGGTTCAGCCAGGAACTCGCGGACTTCTTCCAGTTCGGCGAGCGCCTCGTCCACGCCGGCAACGTCGCTGAAGCGGACTTCCGGCTTGTCCTTGGTGAACTTCTTCGCGCGGGACTTGGAGAAGCTCATCACGGAGGAGCCGCCTCCGACTCGTCCCATCAGGAACCAGAAGAGCACACCAAAGAGCAGAATCGGCAGGAGCAGGGACATCAGGGAGCCCAGGAAGCTGTGCTCAACCGGCTGGTCCGTGTAGCTTTCCAGCTCGGCGGATTCCATTGCCTTAGCAACTTCGTCGCCGCGGGGCTGCACGTAGTAGAAGCGCACCGACTTACCGTAGTTGTCGTTGCCCTTCTTGTAGTCGTCCTTAAGCTGCAGCTCGACGCGTTGGTCGCCGTCGTAGATCTTTGCGCTCTTGACCTGGTGGTCGTTGAGCAACTGAAGACCCACGTTGGTGTCCACCTGACGCGAGGGCTGGGTGAAGAAGGAGGCCATGAGGAAAGCCAGCATGATTACGAGAGCTGCACCCGGCCAGAACCAGGGGCCGTTAATCAGCTTCTTCAGGAAGCCCTCCGAGCCTTTCTGCGGAGTATTGGGGTTTTGCGCCAATGCTTTTGTCCTTACGTTGCGGCTGTGACCCGTTGGGGTGCGGCATGCCTGCCGGAACACCCAACGGTGCAACCTTAAATGTACCCTACCCCGGCGGGCGGCTAGGTACCGGGCTTCTCTATTTCACCTGCGGGCTAAAGGGTTGTAGCACTCGGCGGGGGTGAAAGTGCATCTTCTTCGCCGGGTATCTGTGGCGGCTGGTACACCGGCGGCGGCCCGTCTTGGCGGATGCGCCTCCCGCCTCCACGTACATCCACCGGCGGGTACAGCAACGCCCCGCTCCCCCACAAGCGTGAGGAGGCGGGGCGTCACCACCTACAGCATGGTTGCTGAGGTGAAGGCTTAGGAGTAAACGTGCGGGTGCAGGGTTGCGACGCAGTCCAGGTTGCGGTACTTCTCAGCGAAGTCCAGGCCGTAACCAACAACGAACTCGGGCTCGATGTCCCAGCCGACGTACTTGACCTCAACGTCAGCCTTGACGACCTTGGGCTTGCGCAGCAGGGTGCAAATCTCAACGGAAGCTGCGCCGCGAGAAATCAGGTTCTGCTGCAGCCATGCCAGGGTCAGGCCGGAGTCAATGATATCTTCAACGATCAGGACGTTGCGGCCCACCAGGTCGGTGTCCAGGTCCTTGAGGATACGCACAACGCCGGAGGACTTGGTGCCGGAACCGTACGAGGAAACAGCCATCCAGTCCATGGTGTAGTGGCCCTTGAGAGCGCGGGAAAGGTCAGCCATGATCATGATGGCGCCCTTGAGAACACCCACCAACAGCACGTCCTTACCGGCGTAGTCTTCGTCGATGCGCGCCGCCAGTTCGGCAACCTTCGCATTAATCTCTTCCTTGCTGAAGAGAACGTTCTTAATATCGTCCTGCACGTCGATAGCCTGCACGATGTATTCCTTCGTATTCTTTTAGACGCTCTGCGCCTCCGCCGGGGCCCCAGGTGCGGGGTTTCATGCCTTCCCACAGCGGACAATGTGGATGGTGTTCGCTTTAAGTATGGCTTAAAACGGCGCCGCGGCGCACCTCACCACGCAGATAGTGTGTGCTGAGGGCGCTCCGCGGGCACCTAGTTAGGGTCGAGTTGGCACTAATACGAGCACGTCCAGGCGTTCACCGGTTGCCGGATGCACAATTTTGCGGCGGCGGTACGCGCTCACGTGACCGGGTACCTGAACTGGCCCAGCTACCGCGTATTCGGCGGTGAAAGAGTCCAGCGCCTGCAGTCGCTCGAAGCCGGGGTTCTCTCCCCCGGCGGTCTTGCAGGCGGTCGCAAGCACACGCAATCGAAGCGCCGGGTGTAGCGCCGCCACCTGTGCACGGTCCAGTAGCATGGCGTCCTCACGTTCGATGCCACGCACGGTGGTTCCGGCGGGTAGGAGCGCCTGCTCGTAGGCTACCTGTGCCTGTTCGTCGAGGTATTCGGCGTCGGGGCCAGCTACGGAGGCGGTGCGCGCCAGGGAGCGGGCGACGTCCCCGCCGAGGTGCTCCTCCAGGTAGGGCAGCACGCTGTGGCGGATGCGGGCACGCATGAGGGTTTCGTCGGTGTTGGTCGGGTCGATCCAGGGGGTGAGGGTTTCGGCATCGCAGATGTCGAGCATGTCGGTGCGGCGCAGGCCAAGGAAGGGACGCAGGTAGGTGACGCCCCCTTCGACGCGTACGGGAGGCATGCCCGCCAGGGAGCGTGTGCCGGAGCCACGGCTTAGGCCGAGTAGCACGGTTTCTGCCTGGTCGTCGAGGGTGTGGCCGAGTAGTACGGCGCGGGCGCCGGTGGCTTCAACGGCTTTCGTGAAGGCGGTGTAGCGGGCGGTGCGTGCCGCCATTTCGGGGCCCATGTTACCGGCGGGAACCTGCACTTTTTCGGTGATGACGGGGTGAAGCCCCAGGTCGGTGAGGGTCTGCGCGGTCTGCGCGGCGACTGCGGCGGAGTTTTCTTGTAGCCCGTGGTCGACGATGATGGCGCCTACGCGTACGTCGCTGCGGCGGGCGAAGTGCGCGGCAATGGCTGCCAGTGCGAGGGAGTCGGGGCCGCCGCTGCAGGCGACCAGGAGCAGGGGCAGGTCGGCGGCGTCCGAGCTGGTTGCCACGCGGGAGCGTCCGGTGGCTTTGATGCTTCCGGCGCCGAGGAGCTTTTCGAGGGCGGCGGCGAGGTGGCGGCGGGCAGTGCCGACGGCGGGGTGCAGGCGTCCTGCGCGTCCATTCTGCATAGTGGTTCCTTTATATAGGCGTGTGGGAGGGGTTAGGTGAGGGGGTTGGTAATAGCCAGCTCAATGCCGAGCTCTTGGGCGACTTTGAGGACCGCACCAATTGACGGGCCGGGTAGCCCACGCTCAATATCGCGGATTGTTTTATCGCTGAGCCCGACCATCCACGCCAACTCCATTTGGGTGATTTTTTCGTACTTGCGGACGGCGCGAACCTGCGCACCAAATTCTTGTGCGAACCCCGTTGCGTCGAATGCCATGGGGTTTCCTCCTCACCGCTACAGAACCTCAATTTATACGAACTATTCTTCGCAATATGCCCATATTAGCACCCCAAGAAGCTCTCTGAGACTGTTTTCCGAAGAATAGTTCGGTTAAACACGCCTTTCCGGCACCCCCAAACACGGCCAAGGAACACAAAAAAGGGGGCGTGCCCACCGCCTCCAGCACGCACGAAAAATCGCACGAACCAGACGCAGGGAACACGCCCCCAGCAAGCCCTCCGCTCACCTGCCGCTAGGACAGCGACTGCAGACGAGCCACAATCGGCGCCAGCTCCTCATGACTGTCCAGAATCATAAGAGGAATAAAAATAGTGCGGTGCGAAGCGAAGTAGAAATCCGGCACCCTGTAGGCGTCCCATGTCACGTAATCGGCGCTGGGGTAGTTGAAGTTCATAGGCAGGTCATAATCCTCCCGCTTCGCCATTGCATGCTGGTACGCCCAGCTCATTGCTCGGTGCAACTCACTACCCCGCTTAATGGGGGCAAAACGCTTCTTATATCGTGCAGCATTCGCCTTACCCAGGGGCTCCAGAGTTACCTTGGGGCTACCCGCAGCACGATAAAGGAAGGTAAAGTAGGCGCCACGGCTCGCCGGAGTATCGTAGTGGAAGGAGCCGTCAGACCAACCGGTGGTCAAACCCACGCGGGTTGCCCAGATAGCAACCTTATAGCGCGCATCGCCCGGAGTTAGGTCGGTGTACGGGGACTTCTCCGGCAGGTTCTTCACCTCGGGTGAGCCAGCCAGCTGGTACAGGTACTCCAGCAAGCGACCACGCGAAATGGTCATGACCTCATTCGGCAGGGACCACTCATCGATGTTATACAGCTCAGCAACCTGATCCTTCGTAATCAGGCCGACACACTCCGCCCACTGCCAACTGTTCATAGCGTTCCTGCCGTATTCGCCGTACATTTCGAAACAGTTGACATTAGCCTTGGGTTCTTCAGTAGGCGGTGCAGGTTTCGGATCAATATGCGCAGCCTGGGCCACGCCCTGACCCATGAAGCCCATAGCCAGTGCCAACAGTGCCGCCGCGCCCCGGGTTGAAAGGGGTTTCTTCATTTTCTATCCTCGGTGAAAGGTGTGAGAACGGAAGAAGAGTGAATTTCTTTGAACATACTCGGAATCTGCACCCTGCACAATCAACTACACCCGGCGTGCAGGCGGATGCGGCGAAAAACACAACAAAGGCGAAAGATGCAGTAAAAGGGGGCGTGCCCACCGCCTCCAGCACGCACGAAAAATCGCACGAACCAGACGCGGGGAGCACGCCCCCTCACCTGCAGCTCACCTACCGCTATGACAGCGACTGCAGACGAGCCACAATGGGTGCCAACTCTTCGTGGTAATCAAGAACCGTGAGAGGGGTGAAAATAGTGCGGTACGAAGCGTAATAGAAATCCGGTGTTTCGTTGAAATCCCACGGCGTGTACCCGTTAGTGAGGAAGCTCTTGTCATACGCCTGATAATCTTCCGCCTTTGCCAGCGCATGCTGATACACCCAGCTCATTGCTCGATGCAACTCGCTCCCTTCCTTAATGGGAGCAGCACCCTTCTCCACACGCACAGCATTCGCCTTATCCAGGGGCTCCAGGGTCACCTTGGGGCTACCCGCAGCACGATAAAGGAAGGTAAAGTAGGCGCCACGGCTCGCCGGAGTATCGTAGTGGAAGGAGCCGTCAGACCAACCGGTGGTCAAACCCACGCGGGTTGCCCAAATAGCAACCTTATAGCGTGCATCACCCGGAGTCAGGTCAGTGTACGGGGACTTCTCCGGCAGGTTCTTCACCTCGGGTGAACCAGCCAGATGGTACAGATACTCTAGCAAGCGACCACGCGAAATGGTCATGACCCCGTTCGGCAACTTATCTTCACGGGTTCGGGCCAGCCCAACAACCTGCTTCTTCGTAATCAGGCCGGTACACTCCGCCCAGTGCAAATTGGTCATCATGTTTGCGCCGTAATAGAAGTGCATGCCAAAACAATTAACATCAAACTCTAGCTCTTCAACAGGCTGTGCAGATTTCGGCTGAATATATGCCGCCTGGGCTACGCCCTGACCCATATACCCCATAGCCAGCGCCAACAGTGCCGCCGCGCCACGGGTCGAAAGGTTTTTCTTCATTTTCTATCCTCGGTGAAAGGTGTGAGAGTAGAAGAAGAGTGAATCCCTTTGAAGATACTCAGGATTCACTCTCCGCGCAATTATTTCAGAATGATTAAAATTTTATGTCATCTTTTTTATTCGAATCAATAATACTATCTGGTGAGGTCCTCTTGACCTTGAAATTAATATCAATATAGAAATTTCTCCAGGGAACACTGGAATCGTACTTAAAGAAAAGGTGCCGGTCGTTACCCTGGGTCAATTTATTGCCATTACGTGATGAACCAGCCACAATACTAATATCATCCAGCTTATTCTCAATATAAAATCCATAACGTGACGCCTTCCTATCGGATTTAGGATTAGCAGAACGCGGCGAAACAAGACGAGCTCCGGAAGCATTTCTGCTGATATACCAATTAGCCGCCTGATCCGCCTGAGCTGCACCCCTTAAAGTGATTTTATCTTCATAGCTTGATGACTCACCCAAGCAGTTCATAAATTGATTATCCTTGAATCCAACAATCCATCCGTGCCCACCATTCTCCTGAGCGGTACATCCGATGAACATATTCCGTTCGCCAAAAACCGCCCAACCAGCGCCAGACTTCCTAAGATATTGGTTACTTTGATGATAGAGGTCGGAATCCGGCTTATTTCGAACAGCAAACCAGGCAGTACATGCCACAAATTTACATTGAGCCCCGTATACTTCAATTGCTCCATGATATCCGCCGCCAAGATTGGCATCAGAGACCTCGACCATCACAAACTTATTATCCGCAGCTCCAGAGTTCGAACGCTCTTCTCTACGCTGAGGATGACCCACCGGCTTTCCCACCAAGAGTCCTTGTCTGCGAGTTTTACGAATGCGTACCTTATCAACCTTCATAGCACGATCATGTTCCCCGAGAATGGCAATACCGATTGCGGTATCCCAGATTTCAACATTTGAAATAATGGGGGCAGCTTCAGGTTCATTAAAAATATCAAATCTTGTATGGACAATGATGCCCGCAATATTATCCGGTATATAATTATCAGCAACATGCTTACCCTTCTTAATCTGATGTTCAAAAAATCCTTTACGAATATTAGGATTCAAAAGATCAAGATTGGCACCACGAATGAACATATCTCGCACACCAAATCGCATTGGTGTATTTGTACCCATATCACCTGTATAGGTATCGTACGACCCCATATGGAATACTCCCTGACACCCTATGTTATCACCATCGATATCTCTTACATTCTTCGGGTCTTTATTAAACCCAATGATTTGTGTGGAGAATCCATGCCCATACACCTCGACCCTATCCTTGAGAATAATAAAATCATTACTCACAAGATAGATTCCCGAAGGAATCTCGACAGAACCACCACCGGGAACAGCGGCCACCGAGTTAATGGCATTTTGAATTGCCGCCGCGGAGTCACTTGTTCCGGTTGGGTCCGCCCCAAAATCCAAAACATTAACATGCTTTGATTTTTTATAATCAACCATATCGCTTTCCTTTCTTAATCTGCATAGTGCGAATACATTCAAATAATTTGAACACTAACGCACTAATTCTTCTCTGAATGGATATACATCAAAATACTTTGATGTATTCTTCTGATATATCTGTGACAGCCTCCTATCAATCGCCTCTTTTTACAGAGCAAGGCTTCTCCCGAATCTACATCTCTATAATTGCTCCATACTGACTTTATGAAGCAGGCATTGTGACACAGGTCAGCACCCCTCCCGGCGTCCTAACACTAATCCGATAGGAAGCCGACACAGTAGACCCGCCATATTCACTACGGCCCGGGAAATACATGCCAAAGTACCCTCGTTGCAGTAACTCTTCCGACTGAGAAATATCCTCGCTGACTTCAAACCCCCATTCCCAGCGCTGAACTCGAACAAATGCATCACCATCTGCACCTAAAGATGCGTTTTCCTTTTTCTCCCCTTGGGAAACACCACAAAAATACTCGGCACTCTCCAATGAGGCACCACGCGAACGAATCACTCTCAGGCCCGATTCCCTACGCACCACCAGCGATGGTGCTGCTGGGTAACCCTCAGGAGAATGGCTTGTCAGCCCCATGGAACCCGGCTGCCATCGATTCATCTGCACTATGTATTCTTGCGATCCGCTCAGTTGCTCTAGTTCAACCACAATCTGCTGACCCGAGGGAATTTTGGACAACCACTGCCCTGTATCACGGCGAATATGGGGACGAATTACCTCATATAGGGCTGACTCTTCTTGATTCCCCATCAGTTCTATCGAAGGAAGCGCATGCACCCCAGCATAGGGGCCCGAAAAGGGAAGGAGCTGAAACCACAGAATGGCATTATCTGCACCATTAGTCGGCAACCACGCTTCACGAAGCGGGGCGACAGTGCACCCATCTATTTGCTGGGGAGAACCAACAGGGTCCTGAACACCCCATGCATTGCTCTGAGGTGATACGAAGAAACTTACCAGGGCAAACGACGAGAGCCGGCACACTTGTCGGCGTGAAAGTTCAGACATCATAGTCCTTGAATTGAGTTGAGTGATGAAAATAGTGTGTGGCGTTTACGCTTCGTCGACGCTTTTACGCCCCACTCTTTCAACCCTACTCTGGAAATCTGCGTTTTCAAGTATTCATAAACCAATATTTCATTCTAGTGAAAAATATATATCAATGTAAATCTAAAATTTATTATCCATTCACTTTAAACTTGAATATTTATTCAATCGTAACTTTAGAAATATCTTCAAAAAATTCTGAACTTGCAGAAATATTACAAACCCCACCGTGCAAAGTACTTGTTGAAATCGACCTCTACAAAGCCCTGGGCAACAACTCCGAGCACAACAAAAAGGGGGCGTGCCCACCGCCTCCAGCACGCACGAAAACTCGCACGAACCAGACGCAGGGAACACGCCCCTACAAAACCGGGTGCACCTAACGGTGCGGCAGCTTAGTGACCCTCAGCTGCGAAACGGTCGATAGCCTCCTGGACCATCTTCTCAGCAGCAGCCAGGTCTTCCCAGCCCTCGCCCTTAACCCACTTGCCGGGCTCCAGGTCCTTGTAACGCTCGAAGAAGTGCTGAATCTCAGCCTTCAGCTGCTCCGGAACATCAGCCAGGGACTTGATGTGGTCGTAACGCTTGTCGGTGGGAACGCACAGAACCTTAGCGTCGCCGCCAGCCTCGTCGGTCATGTTGAACACTGCGACCGGGCGGGACTCAACCAGCACGCCGGGAACAACGTCAACGTCCAGGATCAGCATTGCGTCCAGCGGGTCGCCGTCCTCACCGAGGGTGTTCTCGAAGTAGCCGTAAGCGGTGGGGTACTGCATGGAGGTGAACAGCACACGGTCCAGGCGCAGGCGGCCGGTCTCGTGGTCCACTTCGTACTTCACGCGGGAGCCGCGGGGAATTTCAATAGTGACGTCGAGTTCCATCGGAACCTTCTTTCTCGTGAGTTAGAGTCACTTTCGCGGCGACTTCGGCGCGCAAGGTGCGAAAGTTAGGTGTTGAACTCACCCATTGTAACCCGTTCACGCACACCGAAACCGCGTATTCGGCGCCAAAACCAGCGTAATTTACCACGGTCACACCACTGTTAACGTTCCGCCTAGTCCCACGCCCGCCAGCACACCTCGCTGCCACACCCCGCCACCATGCCGGGCAGCCCAGATAGGGTTCGTGAGGGGCAGCAGGAGCGCGACATGAGCATCCCAGCACCGGCGCGTAAATTCGATAGGCACCCCATCCGCCCGCTATGCTCAAAAGATGCCTTCCAACAAGCACAACACCCAGACCACCACCCTCACCCGCCGCGCCGCCCTCACCCTCGGCGGTATGTTCCTCCTCACCGCCTGCGGATCCGCCGCAACCGAACAGAAACGCCCCGAAGGTTCCGCAAGCCCCACCGACAGCGCAACCGGCAGCCCCACCGGCACCGCCGAGGCGACCGCCTCCGCAGCCCCGAGCGCCACCCCGACCCTCACACCCGCACTGCCCGAAGCGGAGCAGGAACAGCTACGTGCCGCCCTCACCGCGCTCTTCGCGGACGGCACCTACCCGCAACACAGCCTGCTCGTCACCGGCATGGACGGCAACCTGCCCAGCATCAAGGCAACCACCGCACCCGCCGACCTGTACGCCGCAAACGCCGACACCGCGCGCGTGCCCGCCTCCACCTTTAAGGTGCTGACCCTGTTCGCACTCAACCACTACGCAAACCTGCAGGCGCGCCTGCGCACCCGCGTCACCCGCGACGCCGCAGGACTGTACCTCATGGCAGGCGGCGACACTCTGCTCGGTGTGGGCGCCTCCGACCCGAAGCAGATCGTCGGACGCGCAGGCCTCACCACCCTCGCCGAGCTGACCGTGAAGGCGCTTCTTCAGGGCGAGAAGCCAACCGCGGCGCTACCCGTCTACCTTGACGGCACCTTCTTCACCGGCCCCGGCGTGAACCCCGGCTGGGATGACGCCGACGTGGCGTCCGGCCAGATCACGCCCATTCACCCCATTGCGCTCGAATCGCACACGGTGCCGGGCAAGTCCACCGCAAGCAACCCGGTACGCCCGGACGATGCGGCGGTTGCCGCCCAGCAGGCGTTCGTGGATGCGCTCAACACCGCCGGCAAGGAGTCCGGCATGAGCTTCACCCTCGCGGAGCGCCGCACCGCCCCCGCGGAAGCAGTCGAAATCGCCGCGGTCGAATCGGCAACCCTGCTGGAGCAGGCACAACACATGATGCTCGAATCCGACAACGCCCTCGCCGAGGTGCTCGGCCGTTGCGCCGCCATTGCCGCAGGTAAGGAAGGTAGCGGCGAAGCGGCACAGCAGACCGTGCGCCAGGCACTCGTGGATGCCGGCGTGAACATTGAAAACCTGGTGCAGGCAGACGTGTGCGGCATGTCCTTGACGGACCGCGTGACCGCCCGAACCCTCGTGCAGGTTGTGGCTCTGCTGAATGCTGATGAGCATGCGGAGCAGCTGATGAGCACGTTCCCGGTCGCGGGCGTGAGCGGCACCCTGTCTGGTCGTTTTGGTGCGGCGAACGCCGTGCACGCGCGCACTTTTGTACAGGCGAAGACCGGCACTCTGTACACGGTGTCTTCGCTGTGCGGTGTGGCGACCCGACCCGACGGCACCCGCCTGATTTTCGCGATTATTCTGAACGATCTGGGCGGTGCGGATGCGCTGCCCGCCGCGAAGGAACGCGTGGACGCTGCCGCGGCGGCGATTGCGAACCGTTCGACCGCGCCGAGTGCTTCTGTTGCTCCCTCTGCGGTAGCAGCGAGTGCTTCGGCACCCGCTTCGGACGGGGCAAGCGCCCCGGCTTCTGCGGCTGCTTCGGCGGCAGTTTCTACCGTGGCTGCGGCGGGTGCAGCCTCCTAGCGTGTATGCCCGGATAGCCCCGAAAGCCCCCTGAATCACCCCGCGCAGGTTGATTTTCTGTAGTGTTTCACGTGAAACCTGAAAATCAACCTCTCGGGGCGAGGGGTGGCGTAGGGTACTCACACCTCTCTCCACCGGGGCTCGCGCCCGCTCACCCGGCAGGGTTTCACACCCGCCTTGTTTCTCTCTCCTCCAGCAGAAAAGTCGCCATGAACCTCACCTTCACCCTCGCTGATTTGACCGCCACCTCCGCCTGCGAGTTGCGGCTCTACACCGAGCTTCGAGAGCGTGCGCAGAAGCAGTCTGCACGCCCAGCCCCCGAGAAGTCCGAGCGCGCCCGCGAAGCGTACCGCGAGTGCCTGCGAGTGCTGACCGAAGGTGGCATGGTCGGCAGTGGAGTAGTCGGCGGTGAGCACTCGGGCGGCACACCGCGCCCGGTGCCCCTGGTGGCGACCTCCGCGGCGGGACTGACCTACACGGTGGAGCTCGACCGTCTGGAGTACTCGCCTGAGAACAGCACCGCCGAGAGCAATACCGCCCGAATCGTCTGCACCCCGCATCTGAGTGAGGCGGCGCATCGGGCGCTATTGCGCGGTGCCCTGGCGGCTCACCTGCTGACCGCTAGTGCAACCGCGAGCACCGAGAATGCCGAGAATGTGAGGCGCCTCGACCTTCATCTGGAGCACGGCGCAAATGAGTACTGCGCGGGGTCCGAATCGGAACCCTCTGAGCACCACTCCCCCGTTCCTCAACCTCACCGAGTTGATTCGGCGCGTATTCTGCCGCTGGTTCGCCTGCAGGAGCAGCGCCTCCTGCTGCTCACCGAGGCGCTGAACGAGGGTGTAGAACCGGCGGAACTTGCCGAGCGCATCCCCTATTTTCTGACCTGCGACGAGTGCCCGGCGTGCCTGAACGCGGCGGCATCTCTTGCCCTCGCGACCGAAGCCCCGGAACTCGTCACCGAAGACGCCGTTGAAGACACTGCCGAAGACCCCGAGACTGAGGAGCCTCCGGTCATGTACCGGGTACCCGCCGCGATGGAGAACGACAGCGAACAGTACCGCCTGCAGTGCCTGCTGGATGCCCAGCTCGCCTCCCTGGAGGAGCACGCGGCGGAGCACGGCTGGGGTGCCGGCGAGCTTGAGGCGGCGATGCTGCTGTCCATGACGAACTACCACCGCCGTGAGCGCGCCCCGTTCTGGCGGGAGCACATTCGCCGCCTGGAGGACGGCCCGACGGCGTGGGTGGCGAGCCGCGATTACGCGTACCTTGACCGGGTGCAGGTGCTTTCGGTGGAGCATGCGCATACTCTTCTGAACGCCCCCGCCGAGGAGGAGGCGTTCGCCGCCGCCATGAAGGAGCCCACCGAGGTGCCGGACGCCCCCGGCTGGTATCGTGTGCGCGGCGCGCAGGTGCGCCTGTTGCGCGCGCGACTTGAGGCCGACCCGAGCCTGGTGATTGCGCCCTCTGACCGTGCGGTTTTTTGTGCGTATGAGGCGGGGTTGAGCCCGCAGATTGCGCTGGACCGTATGGAGTCGCAGGTGAATTATTTCCGTGCGTCGAATCCAGGTGAGCGTGTGCCTGCCGAGCTGGCGGCGACGGGTTTCTTTGGCATGCGTGTGCTGGCGGTGGCGCAGGACGGTTTCGGTGCCGAGCCCGAAGGCTCCGCAGAGGTAGCGGAAGAGCCAGCTGACGAGTTCTTGGAGGTGCTTCTGCAGGAGCGCATCCGCGTGAAGGATGAGCCGCACGGTGCCCTGCCTTCGGGTATTGGTCCTGGCGATCCGGTGTCTACGGCGACGATTGAGGCGGCTCTGCAGGCTGATGTGCACGGGCTGCTGTTCAACGGCACCCTCATGCCGAGCGACCCCGTGCTTAATGGCCCCGTGCCCGGCGAGGATTCCAAGCCCTCCAATACCCCCTCCTCCCCCAGCACCCTGCCGAGCGTGCTCGATGCGGCGGCTTCGCTGACGGGGGTGGAGAGTGCCTCCACGGATTTGTTGTTCCGCCGCGCGCCGCGCCTGAAGAAGGGCGCCTCGAACGCCAAGAATGCAGAAAATCTACCCCTTGAGGTTGATTTTTCCGCCTCTGACCTGCCCACGGTGGATGCCGTGCACGCGGCGGTTCGCGCTCTCGACCATTCCTATGTGGCGGTTCAGGGCCCTCCGGGTGCGGGTAAGACCTTCCTCGCCTCGCATGTGATTGCGCGTCTGGTGGCTGAGGGTGCGAAGGTGGGCGTGGTGGCTCAGTCGCATGCGGTGATTGAGAATCTCATGTTGGCGTGCTGTGCCCGTGATGGTTTTGATGTTTCGCGTGCGGTGCGTCTGCGCGGTAAGTCGGTGACTCCGGACGCCCCGTGGTCTGAGGTGTCTGATTCTGAGCTGGTGGAGCTGATTTCTGGTGCGGGCGGCCTGCTGTTTGGCGGTACGGTGTGGGATTACGTGAGTGAGCGTCGCGTGCCTGCCGGGTCGCTAGATGTTCTGGTGGTTGATGAGGCGGGCCAGTTCTCGCTCACGAATACGGTGGCGGCGGCTCGTGCGGCTCGTTCGGTGCTGCTGTTGGGCGATCCGCAGCAGTTGCCGCAGGTGTCGACGGGTGTGCACCCGTACCCGGTGGATGTTTCGGCGCTGGGTTGGTTGTCTGATGGTGCGGCGGCGTTGGATCCTCGTTTTGGCTATTTCTTGGGTGAGTCGTGGCGTATGGATTCGGCGTTGTGCGAGCGGGTTTCGTGGCTGTCGTATGATGGCGCATTGGCGAGCGCGGCGGCGACGGCTGGTCGCGCCCTGCGGGGTGTTGCGCCGGGTGTGGTGTCGTATCCGGTGGAGCATGCGGGTTGCTCGGTGCGTTCGGTGCAGGAGGCGCAGGCGGTGGTGGATTGCGTGCGCGAGTTGTTGGGTCGTGAGTGGGTTCCGGCGGCTGGTGCTGAGCCGCGCCCTCTGGCGGCGGAGGATTGCATTGTGGTGGCGGCGTATAACGCGCAGGTTGATTGTGTGCGTGAGGCGCTGATTGCTGCTGGTTTGGCGGATTCTTCGGGTGCTGGTGTGCGTGTGGGCACGGTGGATAAGTTCCAGGGTCAGGAGGCTGCGGTGGTGTTGGTGTCGTTGGCGTCGTCGCGGGTTGATTCTGGGCGCGGTGCCGGGTTTGTGCTGTCGCCGAATCGTTTGAATGTGGCGGTGTCGCGCGGTCAGTGGCAGGCGGTGTTGGTGCATTCGCCGTGGGTGGCGCGTTCGGTGCCGCAGGATGTTGAGGAGGTGCTGGCTCTGTCGGGCTTCGCGGGCCTGGTGGAGTAGCACCTAGTGCAGCCCTTATTCTGCGCTCTTCTACACTCCCCCGCCAGCTACATTGCGGGGGGCGTCTTTGGTGCGCCCGGAATCGGGTTTAGCTGAGGTTCAGCCGAGGTTTAGTTGGGTGGAAGCACCAAGAATGAATTATAGTCAAACTAACCCTAATGTCAATACTCAAAATGAGGAAAGTTTTCCAACTAGCGTTCATGTATATGATTCATATCTCTTATAGAATCTAAAGTATCGCGCGACACACTTCTTGTGCGGGGGTGGCTCCCGATGAGCCGCCCAGTGCATCCTCAACCACCCCGTGATGACCGGCGGGCCCGTCATGACCGGCAGGCACAGGCGAAAACAAGCGAAAACAAGCGAATACAGGCAGGCACAGCCGGCTGTCGGGGTATTCACTCATACGATTGCGCGCTACGAATTGCGCACAATGAACTACGCACGACGGACTGCACGCCGCGCGACACCCAACCCCATCGTGGAGGTCCCCCATGAGTGTCAACACCGAGCTACTCAAGAATAGAGATTTTCGAAATACTCTCTTCGCCATTGGAGCCAACCAGCTCTCAGACTCGATGAGTTATATCACCACGCCCATCATTATTTTGGCGCTGACCGGCTCCCCCGAGGCCGCGAGTATCACCCTCTTCGTCGCGGGTGTTCTCGCCACCTGCGCCGGAGCAATATCTGGAACATGGGTCGACAGAATCGGCCCCTCAAAGTGCCTGGCACTGTCCTGTATCGGCCAGTCACTGTCCTGGATAGCGATTCTTCTCTACCTCGTTTTCAATGTCACCAACATTTACGTTTTGGTGATCACGATTTCTCTCGCCGCCATCATTTCCACCTTCGATTACCCGAGCGAGCAGTCCATCATCACCCGCGTAGTCCCCAAGGAACACCTGGGGTACGCCTCCGGTATGGGTGAGACGCGCGAGTCCACCGCTAACCTGCTGGGCGGCCCGGTCGCCGGCATCATTATCGGCTTCTCGACCGTGCTCATGACCGCAGTTCACGCGGTCGTCAACCTGCTGGCATTCATCGTCGCACCTAAGACCTACGGCGCTAGTCGGCAGCCCGCGGAAGAGGAGGAAGGCGAGAAAACCAGCTTCTGGCAGGATTCAAAAGCCGGTTTCGAGTACATCCTGAAAAACAAGGTGCTGGTGTCCATTGCGTTCGTTTCAACACTTGCTAACTTTGGAACGGTCGGCATTCCGCTCACCTTCATCTACTACTACACTCTGGAGGGCGCACACCCGCTCTTCATCGGCATCTTCGCGAGCGCCTTCGGCGTGGGCGTGCTGCTCGGTTCGTTCCTGGTCGGCCCGCTGACCGAGAAGTTTGCGCTCGGCCCGCTCGGTATCACCTCCCTGGCCATCATGTCGGCCTGCTACCTGTTGTTGCCGGTGGTTCATTCGATGCTGTGGGCGGTGTGCCTGCTGATTGTGCTGGCGGGTATTGTGCTCCCCTCCTTCAATTCGAGCATCATTGCGTACATTAACGCGTCCACCCCGGAGCATATGATCGGTCGCGTGCACTCGGTGCAGGGCATCCCGAATATGGCGCTGACCCCACTGGCTGTTCTGCTGGCAGGCTTCCTCATTGTTGATTGGGGTATTACGTACACGGCGCTGTTCTACGCGGTGTTCATTTTCCTGTCGCTGGTGGTGATGGTATTCCAGAAGCCGCTGCGTCAGCTACCGCATATCTCGCAGGTAACGAACGCACAGTAGTTCCGCGGTAGCCCCGTCTATCAACTCCACTCAACGCCCCCGAAAGCGAATAATTCAACGTGCACTTGCATGAAAATTATTTTCCTTTCGGGGGTGTTCTACGTCCTTTCGAGGATTTCTGCACACAGTGCATGCTCACGATAATTCCCCTTATCAATGCGCATTTTTAGGGGTTTAAATGTTGCCGGTATTACGGCGAACCTTACGCCGCTTGTTGAAGGTTTTACGGCATAATAGGAAGGTGTTCGTTCTAACCTTTATTCAACGTTCCGCACAGCACTCACTCACTGCACTGTCGGACGAACTCGCAAAGCTCAACCCGCGTGTTGCCTTCGCCCAGACATACCCTGATGAAATTCAGGGCGCCTTCGACCGCGCCAGCGACGCACTCCACGCGGCGCTCATTGCCGCGCGCGATAACGGCTTCTGGGTCGGCATCGGAATCGGCGAGCTCAACATCCCCCGATTCGCAGGCGCACTCGGCGCCGTCAGCACCACCGACTGCACCGGCGACGCCCTCGAATTCTCACGCCTCGCCGTCGAAGAAGCACAAGGAGGCGCACCCGTACGCTGCATCAGCGTCAGCGCCGACAACCGCCACCTCGCCGACCTCGCCGCAGGCTCCGCACGCCTGCTCTACCGCGTATGCGCCGACCGCACCGACGCCGAATGGCGCGTAGTAAACCTGCTCGTACCCGGCGTACGCGGCCAGCAGAAGGCCGCCGCAACCGCGCTCGGCATCACCACCCAGGCAGTCAGCCGCACCCTCGTCCGCTCCCTCTGGCACGAGGAGCAGGCGGCACGCGGTGCGCTCATCGAACTGCTGACCCGTATTGACCGTTCGCGCCGCCGTGCCACCTAACCGCCGCCGCGCATCCCTCATTCTTTCGCGCTTGCCCGCCTATAGTGCCTACCAGCCTCTCGTACCTGCCAGCGCGGAACCGAACACCTGATCCCGCCCGTGATGGTCACCCCCTGCCAGGGGTGAACCGTCCGGGCGGGACGCTCTTTAAGCCCGCGCTGAATACCCTGTAGCTCGACGGGCAAAACCAGAGAAAAGGTAGACTTATCTTTATGCCTCTTTCAGAACTTTCCGTCAGCACCCAGAACTATCTCAAGGAAATCTGGAGCCTCGAAGAATGGACCAAAACCCCTGCCACCGCATCCGCCCTGGCAGAACGCATGGGCCTGCGCATTTCTTCGGTATCTGACGGCCTCAAGCGCCTCGCCGCCGCCGACCTGATCGAGCATCAGCCCTACGGCGCTATTGAGCTTACTGAAACCGGCCGCTCCTACGCGCTGGCAATGATCCGCCGCCACCGCCTCATTGAGACGTTCCTCGTGGAGACGCTCGGCTACACCTGGGACCGTGTGCACGACGAGGCGGAGGTTCTGGAGCACGCGGTATCCGACTTCATGGTGGACCGCATCGACACCCTGCTGGGGCACCCGACCCGCGACCCGCACGGCGACCCGATTCCGGATTCTTCGGGGCATATTAGTTTTCCGCAGACCGTGCCGCTGAGCCAGTGCGAACCCGGCGAAACAGTCGTGCTCGAACGCATTAACGATGATGACCCGCGCCTGCTGCGTTACCTGCAGGGCCACGGTTTTGTGCCCGGCGTGCGCCTACACATTGAGGAGGGTGCGCCCTTCTCGGAGGCGGTGAACGTGAGCGTGGTCGGTGCCGGTTCCGGCAACCTGCACGAGACGGACGCGGCTGGCGCGGTGAAGCCCGGCGGCACCATTATTCCGTTGGGTGCGGAGGCGACCGCCTCCCTGTTCGTGTCCCGCACGGTGCGCTAGGCGCAGGGCGGTAGAGGCACCCTAGAATTTCAGAAAATAGCGCTAGGCGGAGGTCCCGTAAAGGGCCTCCGCCTAGCGCTGTATTGAGTTAGTTTTAGGAAGCTGAGGGCTCAGTTTTCGTTGCAGCAGTGCTGAGTCGGCGGGCACGCATCCTGCCCAGCAGACCGTAGCGCGGGGCGAACACGTACGCCAGGGCGAACAGTATGCCCTGCGTGACGACCACGGCACCGCCGGGAGATACATCCGCGTGGTAGCTGGCGTACAGGCCGGTCAGCGTGCCGGCCAGGGAGACTCCCACGCTCACCGCGAGCATCGGCACAAACCGGTCCGTGATGAGGCGCGCGGTGGAGCCGGGGATGACGAGCATCGCCACGACCAGCACCACGCCCACGATTTGCAGCGCCACCACGGAGGTTAGCGCCAGCATAATGAGTAGCAGCGCGCCGAGCAGACGCGGACGCAGCCCCACCGCCTGCGCGAAGCCCGGGTCGAAGGCGTACAGTACGAAGTCGCGGCGCTTGACCAGCAGCACGGCGGCAACCACCACCGCGAGGATAGCGACCTGCCAGACGTCCGACCAGGACACGCCCAGCACGTTACCGAAGAGAATATGGTTCAGGTCGGTATTCGACGGCGTGACCGAAATCAGCACCAGACCGAACGCGAACATGGTCGTGAACACGATGCCGATCGCGGCGTCTTCGCGCACGCGGCCGCTACGCCGCACCCCGCCGATGAGCGCCACAGCCAGGAGTGCGGCAATGACCGCGCCCACTGCGAAGGGCGCACCGAAAATGTAGGCGAGCACCACGCCGGGTAGCACCGCATGCGAGATTGCGTCACCCATGAGCGACCAACCGAGCAGCACGAGCCAGCAGGAGAGCAGGGCGCAGACGGCGGCGGCTATGACGGTGACCACGAACGCGCGGAGCATGAAGGGCAGGGTCAGCGGCTCCACCAGAAAGTTGAGGATGTCCATTTAGTTCTTCCCTTCCGCAGAGCTGTTTGCAGTAGTGCCGGTAGCAGCGACCGGCGCGCCGGCGTCCACCTCCATGCCGAAGGCACGCACCAGGTTCTCGGGGGCGAGCACCTTCTCGGGGGTGTCGTGCATCAGAATTGTGCCGCGCAGCAGTAGCGCCTCGTCGGCAAACTGGCGCAGGCTCGCCAAGTCGTGCGTGGAAACCAGCACGGTCGCGCCCTCGTCACGCAGCTGTTCGATGACCTGAATGAGCATCGCCTCGCTGCGCTTGTCCACGCCGGCGAAAGGCTCATCCAGCAACAGCAGCTGGGCGCCCTGGGCGATAGCGCGTGCCACGAAGGCGCGCTTACGCTGACCGCCCGAGAGCGCCCCAATCTGACGGTCGGCAAGGTCGGTCAGTTCCACGCGGGCGAGCGCCTCATCCACGGCAGCACGGTCTGCGGCACGCAGGCGGCGGGTGATGCCGAGGTTGCGGTAGCGTCCCATGCTGACGACCTCACGCACGGAGATGGGGAAGGTCCAGTCGATTTCTTCGCTCTGCGGCACGTAGCTAACGAGTCCGGCGCGGTGGTGGTGCGCGCTCTTGCCGCGGTTACCGCCGACGGGCTGCCCGTCGAGGGTGATGCTGCCGGCGTGCATGGGCACGACCCCCATGATGGCTTTGAAGAGGGTGGATTTGCCGGAACCGTTCATACCGATCAGGCCGCAGATACGCCCGGTGTCCAGGGTGAAGGATGCGCCGGTGAGGGCGCGGACTGGCCCGTAGTTCACGTGCACATTTTCGCAGCTGAGAAGTGACATTCGGTGGCTCTTTCGGGGTTTCTTCGGTGTGTTGATGAGTTGCTTGTGTGAGCGAGTGTTAACGGCGTGGGAGGAGCGGAGCCATGAAGGCGACCGCCCCTCCTATCCTATCGGGGGTTTGGGGTTTACCCGGGTTTATGCCGGGTTTATGCCGGGGTTAGGAGTTGCCCTTGAGGCCCGCCACGATGGTGCGTGCGTCGTAGCGGATCATGTCCAGGTAGGTGGGCACGGGGCCGTTCGCCTCGGAGAGCGAGTCCACGTAGAGCACGCCGCCGAATCGTGCGCCGGTGGCGTCTGCGACCTGGCGCATCGGGTTGTCAGAGACGGTGGATTCGCAGAACACGGCGGGCACCTGGTTCTCGCGCACGTAGTCGATCGCGGAGGAAATCTGCGAGGGGGTCGCCTGCTGTTCGGAGTTGACCGCCCAAATGTACTTTTCCTTCAGGCCCGCGTCTGCCGCCAGGTAGGAGAAGGCGCCTTCGCAGGTGACCAGTGCGCGCTGGTTCTCGGGCAGGGTGGAGATTTCCTTGACGAGCTCGTCACGCACGCCCTGCAGCTGCTTCTTGTAGGCTTCGCCGCGGGTCTTGTAGTCGGCGGCGTGGCTCGGGTCGAGAGCACTAAATTCGCGAATCATCACGTCCACGTACTTCTGTACGTTGCTGGGGCTCATCCAGGCGTGGGGGTTGGGCTTGCCCGCGTAGGCGTCCTCGGTAATGGAGATGGGCGTGACCCCCTCGGAGACGGTCACGTGCTTAGCGTGGGATTCTTCAACGAACTTCGCGAACCAGGATTCGAGGTTCAGGCCGTTGTCGAGCACCAGGTCGGCGGCGTGCGCCTTCTTCAGGTCGGAGGGGGTGGGCTCGTACTCGTGGATCTCTGCACCGGGCTTGGTGAGGGATTCAACGTTCAGGTCGTCGCCTGCCACGTTGCGGGCGATGTCTGCGAGCACGGTGAAGGTGGTGAGCACGGTCTTCTTACCGCTGCTGCTCTTAGCGCCTTCGGTGGTGCTGGAGGTGCTACCGCAGCCGGTGAGCACGAGTAGCAGGGTGAGTGCGAGGGCGGCGCAGAGCGCCTGGACGAGGCGGCGTGCGTTGCTGCCTGCGGGGGTGAAAGCGTTCATGAGGCATCCTTCATTGGAAGTCGCGGGTTTGAGTATGTGGTTGATGTGTGGAGTTTGCCGCGCCGGGACGCTAGGGACACGGTTGTGTCTGCGCAGGCATCATAATGCGCTTTTGCCTGTCGTCCCGGGCGGAATTTAACAATAGTTCGGCTAGCCGAACTTTTCAACTAAGCCACACAGAAAACCCCGAAATATTGGCAGAAACCCAGGAGCAGGCGCGCAGAAACACAGGACAGAAGCACCAGCAGATACAGCAAGGAGGCGAGGGACCCCTCCCCCGCCTCCTTACTACACGCGGTTCTACGGCAAGCTATACGCTCGGATTAGTCGGCAATCTCAACCACGACCGGCGTGTGGTCGCTTGCGCCTTCACCGGCGCGTTCCACCTTATCGATCCAGGCACGTTCCACGCGTGCGGCGAGCGCGGGCGAGAACAGCTGAAAGTCAATGCGCATGCCCTCATCCTTGGTGAAGCGGCCCGCCTGGTAGTCCCAGTAGGTGTACTCGCCCGGAGTGTGCGGGCGTACTACGTCCACCATGCCCTCTTCGAGTAGAGCGGCGAAGGCGCAGCGTTCGGGTTCGGAAACGTGGGTCATTTCGTTGCGCAGGAAGTAGTCTATATCCCACACGTCGGCATCCTCGGGGGCGACGTTCCAGTCACCGACCAGGGCAAGCTGCGACTGCGGGTTAGCCGCCAGTTCGTTGTGCACGTTCTGACGCAGCGCCTCCATCCAGCGGAGCTTGTAGTCCATGTGCGGGTCGGTCAGGCCGCGGCCGTTGGGCACGTAGAGGCTCCAGACACGCACACCGCCGCAGGTCGCACCAATAGCGCGCGCCTCCAGCGCCTCGGGCTCGCCGGGCTTACCGAAGTGCGGCTGATTATCGAAGCCGCGCTGCACGTCCTCAAGGCCCACGCGGGAGGCGATTGCCACGCCATTCCACTGATTCAGGCCAAAGTGCGCAACCTCGTAACCCATGAATTCGAAGAGGTCGAAGGGGAAAGTTTCGTCCTTGGTTTTGGTTTCTTGCAGGGCGAGCACGTCAACGTCGTGTTCGTCGAGCCAGTCTTCGACGCGGTTCTCACGGGCGCGGATTGAGTTGATGTTCCAGGTGGCAATCTTCATGCCTTCTAGCTTAGCGGGTGCAGAGCAGGCGCCTTTCATTGCACGGAGGCGATTACGCGGCGAGCACGGACGCTCGCAACCTGCCAGAACAGCACAGCACCCGGAACAGAGCACCGCCCGCCTGCGCAACCTTCGGGTCGCACCGGCGGGCGGTGAATATATGCGCTAGTCAGCACTGAATCTGGTCGGTATTACTCCTAGTCAACGGCCTCCTAGTCAACGGTGGGAGTGCCCACAACCTTCAGGCCCTTATCGCCGTACGCCTTGAGCATGTACAGGGCGTCAGAGAAGTACAGGGGGCTGGCGGGGTCCACCACGTCTGCTACACCATCGCCATTGCGGTCAACCTCAGGGTATGCACCCAGGGTGCGGGCTGCCCAGCGGTTTTCAGCCTTGAACTGCTCAGTCTTCTTGACTTCGGCACGTAGCGGACGGCGAATCTGGCGCAGGCGTGCGGCACCATCGGGGCTACCTGCGGCACGATACAGGAACGCGGCGAGGGTGTGGCGGGTGGCGTACTCGTCCGGGTGGAAGAGCCCGTCATCCCAGCCGGAGGTGATGCCCGCGTCCGCCGCCCAGATGTAGGCGGGGTAGTCCGGGTTAGTGGTTGCCACATCCTTGTAGGGTGAGGTTTTCGGGAGGTCCTTGACGGTCGGGGATCCTGCCATACGGTAGAGCATGCGTACGAGCTGGCCGCGGGTGACGGTTGCGGTGCTGTGGCGGCGGGTGACGGTGTATTCTTCGCTGTCGAGGTAGCCGTGGCAGACCGCCCACACGCCGGGGGTGGCGCTCATGGTGCCAAGGAAGTTGGCGACGCATTCGACGTAGCTGGGGTCGTCCTTGGGCTGCTCTGTCTTGATGACGAGCTGCAGGTTCACTGCGGGTTTTGCGGCGTGGGCTTCTACAGCGTGGGCGGCAGGCTGTGCGCCCACCGCGGAGGTGACGGGTACGGCACCAAGGGCGAGTGCGAGGGTGAGAGCGAAGGTGCGGCGTGCGCGAGTGGTGGGTGTGAGTGCTCGGGAGATAACCAGAAGCATGGATTTTTCCTTATGTAATTGTGGTTGGGAACCGGCCGGAAGGAACCGATTTTTGGGTCGACTGCGGGGTCGCCAAATGGAGCGAATAAGAAAAGGGGGAAGGAGTGCGTTGAGGAATAGTGAGAAGCGGCAATGAATAGGGGCTGACGTGCGGCGATACGCGGTTTTGGTGTGTACCAATGATGTGTGTGTTCCGCATGCTGTCGCACGGCTATGGCGGTGCACAGTGAATGGACTGTTTTACACCGCCATAGAAAGTTTAAAGTACATATTAATATTTTATTCAATATTTAATTGAGACTTTTATCAACTAAAAATTAAACATTGTTCTAAACAACAAAGCAGCTGCGAATGGTATGTATTCCATTCACAGCTGCTTTGATTTTTAGCTGATATATAGCGGTATAACGCGCCCACTAGGGCACACGCGCCTCCCTCACGATTCACAGGAAAGTTCCGAACCGGTTCGGGCGTGTCTACTAGCCTCCGTCAGCCTCCGCTAACCGCGCATCACGTTGTAGGCTTCCTTGGTGAGCTGACCGGCGGGCGAGGTGGAGTGGCGCAACTCCTCAACCTCAATGACCACGTTCGCGCCGATTGCGCCGGTAATGTACACGCGGCGGCCGAGCATATTGCCCTCACCGATGCGGTCATCCTTGGCGGTGCCTTCGGTGATGCGCAGGTCGTAAATCTTGTTCTCAATGTAGAAGCCGTACAAGGAGGCGGGCTTCTCCGGCGGGTTGTAGGAGACGGGCGCGACCATGCGGGTACCGCGCGCGTTGCGGCTGATGTACCAGTTGGCGGCCTCGTCGGCGCCTGCGGCACCGCTGACGGTGCCAGCCCAGCTGGAGCCTTCCGCTTCGCATCCGACGAAGATGTTGTGCGCCCACTCAACGAGCCAGCCGTGGCCCGCGTTGGAGCGTGCGGTGCAGCCGATGAACATGTTGCGTTCACCCTGCACGATCCAGCCTGCGCCAGCGTGGCGGGTGGCGGGCTCGTAGAGGGCGTTCTTGTTGCTGGTGCGGTGGTTGCTGTTGCTGGAGCAGTTCTCGAACTTAGCCTGCGCCGCGTACACCTCAATACCGGCGTAGGAGCCGCCGCTGAGATTCGCCTCGGCAACGTCGACACCGCGCAGCTTGTTGTCTGCCGCGCCGGAGTTCTGGCCTTCGTTGGGGCGGCGGGGGTGGCCGGCGGGTTTGCCGAGCAGCAGGCCCTGGTTGAGGGTGCGGCGGATGGTCACGTCGTCAATTTTCATGCCCTGGTCATCCAGGCCGAGCACGGCAACGCCGATGGCGGTGTCCCAGACTTCCACGCCGGCGATAACGGGCACGATGTCCGGTTCGTTGAGCATGTCGCCGGTCAGGTGGGTGTGGAAGATGACGCCGGCGACGTTATTCAGCGGGGTGGTGTGCGCATCGAGCGGGTAGCTGCTGATGGGGGTGTTGGCGGCGTTAGTGCGGATGTGCAGGTTGCGTACGCCCATACGCATGGGCTTGTTGGCGTTGTAGTTGCCGTAGACGGGGGTGGTGTAGCTGCCGACGTGGAACACGCCGGTGTATTCGGTGTGGCCGTTGGCGGTGGTGGGGATGGCGCGGTCGGAGTGCGCGATGACGACGGTTGAGGAGCCGTAGCCGAAGATTTCGACGCGGTGCTTGATGTCGATGAAGGGGTAGGAGACGCGGTAGATGCCGCGGGGTAGTTCTACGGATCCGCCGCCGCGTGCGGCGACAGCGTCGACTGCGCGCTGGATGGCTGCGGTGGAGTCTTTGGCACCGGTGGGGTCTGCGCCGTAGTTGATGGCGTTGATGCTCATGGGCGTATCGGGCATGAGGGGCTCAATCCTTTCGATGGGTACCGCGTTCGGTGCTGAAGGCGGCGTGGTGAGTGAATTGAGTGAATACGGCTGTATGCAGTGAATACGGTGTTGAGTGAGTACGGCGCTGCGTGGGTGCAGTGTTGAGTTTGTGTGGTGCGGTGTGTTGGGCGCATTTCTGCGGGTGTTTTGGCGTGTGTGGGTCTGTGCACCGGCAGACCTGCCTCCTGCTCAAGGGTACCGCATTGGGCGTGTGGAGGCGACGACCGGGCACTGTGATGCCCGCCCGCTCCCCTACCCCGTTTTTCTACGGTTTTTCGGCTGTTTTGGGTGCGGGTTAAACGCCGAGGGGCGGGGATTGCTCCCCGCCCCTCAGACGTTTAAATATTTTGTAAATTAGTAGACCCAGGTACCACCAGGGAGTTCTTTAAGGGTTTCAGTAGTAAATTTTTGGTACTGTAGCGCATCAATCTGCAAGATGACTTGGTTGCCAAGGGGTCCAGCCGCACAGACCCTACGATTCTTCAGGTTGCTCTCGCTCATTCGCTCGTCAATGACTGAGCCACCAATAATTTGCAGGTCCTTCGTTCCACCCTCAATATAAAACCCATACAGTGAAGCATTGCGATCGTCTTTAGGGTTATGTGAGCGTGGAGCCACAAGCCGTAAACCCGTTGCTCCGTTCATAATGTACCAATTCGCGGCCTCCATCGGTTGTGCTTGACCTCCTACCGAAGCTCCCTGAAAGCTGGAGGACTCACCTAGACAGCCGATGAACTGGCTTTTACCGAGACGCAGAACCCAGCCGTGGCCCCCATTTTCCTGGGCGGTGCAACCAATGTACATGTTTCGTTCACCACGGTTGAGCCACCCGGCACCGGCATGAGCATTCTCAGGAGAGTATATGGTGCTTTTAGGGAGGGTGCGGTGGTTATACCAGCTGCTGGAGAGTTCAAATTTCGTTTGGGAAGCGTACACCTCAATGCCAGCGTATACACCACCGGACTGATTTGTCCCAGAGACGTCAATCATGGAGAACTTATTGTCCGCACCATCAGCGTTCTGGTCTTTAGACTTTCGCAACGGATGACCAACAGGCTTGCCGACTAGTAAACCTTGACGGAGGGCCTTTCGGATACGGAGATTGTGCACCTTCATACCTTGGTCGTCTTTTCCGAGAATAGCTACTCCAATATCAGTACCCCAGATTTCAACGTTAGAAAGTAAAGGAACAGCATCAGGTTCATTTGAGGATTTATCTGGCATCTCAGTGTGAAACAGGACTCCCACGACCTTCGGCATAAGAGGAGTCGTATGAAGCTCCTTCCAAAATGATCCATTAGGGTCTGAGAGAGACAGATTAGACGGGTTTGTACGGATAAATAAGTCTCGAACGCCCATACGCATAGGTTTGTTTTCACCCTTATTTGGGTTTGTCATAGGTACGCTATATGTTCCCGTGTGGAAAACCCCAGTTGTAAATTCAACGGTTTTCTCACCCGTGGCAATAATGCGGGTTGCCTGACCGTGCCCAAACACCTCTACACGATGCTTCAACTCAATGAAGGGGTAGGTGACACGATAAATACCACCAGGAATCTCCACTGAGCCACCGCCTCGTGCCGCTACATCATTAATAGCTTTTTGAATAGCGGCGGTGGAATCTTTAGCCCCCGTAGGGTCAGCGTCATAGTTAAGAACATTGACCGCCATAGGGCTTGTTTTCTCAGAGGCCATGAATCCTCAATTCAAGAAGTAGTGAGTGAATATATCTGCTAGTCAGCAGCTTATATGGGTAGTTTACTGCAATATCCGAGAAATCAATGGGGTATTTATGCACTTAGATATAAATTCATATCATCTTCCACATGAGGGTTATTTTTTATAAATCCTAAAGGTGAGGATTATACTTTCACCTTTTAATCTCTGACAGGCAAAGATACAAGTGACACATTGCCTACATGCAACGGGGTTCAGATTCCTTAATGTGGTGCTAGTATTTAGCTGATTCACTCAACATGTCGTTCTCACATCACCGATTTCTGGAGAGTAACATGACCCCCCTCCCTCGCCCCCTCAAAGCATTGGGGGTAGCAGGTATTGCCGCATCCTTGATGCTGGCACCCCTCCCCGCACATGCGGAAGGGAACAACCTCTACCGCAACCCCAGTAAATTTTATACTGGCGCAGTTAGTGACTGTCTCCTGGATAAGCAATACGGACGCGGCCAGATAGCAGATATCTGGGCATATTGTAATGGCTTGATTTCTACAAACGTTTACGAAATTCCCAATAGTTCTGCCAGCAGAATGGACGTTATCGCTGCTTTATACCGTCTAGCAGGATACCCTGAAGTCAAAAACCTACCTGAAGTATCCCCATACGCAGACGTGGAGACCTATGACCCAACCTACCCTCTTGCTATCTGGGCATCACGTGAGGGAATTACAAGTGGCTGGTCTGATGGCAAGTTCCATCCCAATGATTATGCAACTACCAGCACCGTCATCGCTTTCCTCTACCGTGCTGCCGGTAGCCCACAAAAGCTGTGGTACCGCACATGGGAACATTACAATTACGCAGCTAAAGATATTACCCCCATCGGAAAACCTTTCTGGAAAGAAACTTCCTGGTACACCGTAGCTATCGCTCCGTACCCCAAGGTACCCGTTAACGAAAACGAACCGGATAATCTCAAGACCGCTAAACCCACCACCATCCTTGACAGGAGGACGGTATATTCAATGATTCGAGATTTTCATACTTCCGGGTACCAGGTCGTCGGAACCCACAAATAAAATATGATGCATACGTCTGAGGGGCGGGGATTACTCCCCGCCCCTCGGCGTATACGTTTTAAGATTTTGTGGTCACGAGCCTCAGCTCGCAGAGCCTAACCCGTGAGGGTTAGCCCATGAACACGCCGTTGCCGCGCTTCTCCAGCTGCTTCGGCGCGAAAGTCGCGTGGCGAATATGATCCACCTCAATGAGCACGTTATCGCCCATAGCACCGGTCACGTGAACACGGCGGCCAATCATGTTGTTCTCACCAATACGGTCATCCTTCGCGGACGCAGTCGTAATGTGCATATCGCGAATGTTGTTCTCAATGTAGAAACCGTACAGGGAAGCCTTCGCCCAGCTGTAAGGGTTGTGCGAACGAGGAGCCACGAAGCGGCTACCGCGTGCGTTACGACCAATGTACCAGTTCGCCGCCTCGTCACCTCGAGCAGCGCCGGTAACAGCGTCCTGGAAGCTGGAGGACTCGCCCAGGCAACCAATGAACTGGTTGTTACCCCACTCCACGAGCCAGCCGTGACCGGCGTTCTCCTGGGCGGTGCAGCCAATGAACATGTTGCGGGTGCCCTGAATGAACCAGCCTGCACCCACGTGGCGGGTCTTCACCTCGTACAGGGCGTTCTTACCCTGGTTGCGCTTGTTGAACCAGCTGGTGGACGCCTCGAACTTGGACTGAGAAGTGTAAATCTCAATACCCGCGTAGGTGCCGAAGCTCATGTTTGCGTCAGAGACGTCAATCATGGAGAACTTGTTATCTGCCGCACCGGGGGTGTCACCCTCACGGGCACGCAGCGGGTGGCCGACGGGCTTACCGACCAGCAGGCCCTGGCGCAGGGTCTGGCGGATGCGCAGCTTGTCAATCTTCATGCCCTGGTCGTCCAGGCCCAGGATTGCAACGCCGATGGCGGTGTCCCAAATCTCGATGTTGGACAGGGTGGGCACTGCGTCCGGCTCACCGGGATTAGCGTCCGCAATGCGGGTGTGGAAGATGACACCTGCAACGTTGTCGACGGGCTGGGTGTGCTTCTCCAGGAAAATCTGGTTGCTCTTAGAATCCAGCGGCAGGTTGTACTTGTTAGTGCGGATGAACAGGTCACGCACGCCCATACGCATGGGCTTGTTCTGGTTGGTGCCACCGCTCATGGGGGTGGTGTAGCTACCGGTGTGGAAAACGCCGGTGCATTCGTAGCTACCGTTCTTGGTGGAGGGGATACCCTTGTCGGTGAAAGCGACGATTCGGGTTGCCTGACCGTGGCCGAAAATCTCGACGCGGTGCTTCATCTCAAGGAAGGGGTAGGAGACGCGGTACATGCCGCCGGGAATCTCCACGGAGCCGCCGCCCTGGGCAGCAACATCGTCGATAGCCTTCTGGATAGCGCTAGTGGAGTCTCGTACGCCGGTCGGATCAGCGTTGTACTTGGAATCGCATACGTTCACGCTCATGATGGTAGCCATGGAGTGTCCTCTTTCTTGGCGGATACAGAACAGCGATTAGCGCATAGATAGTGTCTTCTACGCGCGTCATTAAGCTGAGTGTATCCAGTTGTGTTTGAGTGAATAAGTGGTTTTGAGCTTCCTTCCGGTTGAGGGAGTGAGTCTCTTCCGGTGTGGGATGCGGGCGGGGAGTGAATCCGCTGCATCAATGCTCGTGGGCGGTGTGAGGGAGTGAATCTCAACCGTTCCCATATGAGTCATAAATTCTTGCATACAGGATGCAAATCTGTCTAACCCATCGACAAAACATTCTAGGGCAAAATCGGGGATTTTTCGCCGCTCAACACCCGATAGTGTTGATTGTCTCGCCGGTCACTTTGGTGCAATAGAGTGCAGATAACCCACAGAAAACCAACTGACAAGTACTAATGCCACATTTTGCACGTAAATGCACTAGTCAGAGAGTTTTTCGATGAGTGCGCGCTATATCACTTCATAGACAGATCATCCAGACCCAAAGAACCCATTAAAACCCCTCATCAGAGGCTTATCTCACAGGTTCAGAGGTGCCCGCGCGTATCCGTCGGAGCGCCCATCAGGGAGCCAGCCAAAGAGCCCAGCAACCACCCCGGCAAGCACCCCAGCAGACAGGTTTCAAACCCCCTACTGAATTTCCTTCGCGGAGGCGGCACCCACCACATCTAGGCGCGCATAGCGGCCCGCAAGCCAGGTACAAATCATCAACTGAACCTGATGGAAAATCATGATCGGCAGCATCATCAGACCCAGCGAGCCCGCACCAAAAATAATGATTGCCATCGGCAGGCCAGCCGCCAGCGACTTCTTCGAACCGCAGAACTGAATCGTAATACGGTCGGCACGGTTGAAGCCCAGACGCTTAGCCAGCTGGTCAGTCAGCCACAGCATGAACACCACAATAATCGCCATGAGCACGACCAGTAGCACGATCTGCCACCACGCCACGCGCGTCCACACGCCCTGCACCACTGAGGCGGAGAACGCCGAATAAACAATCATCATGACCGAGAACTTATCCAGCCACTTGGTCGTCGGCTTCTTGGCGAACTCCCCCACCCAGCGGCGCGTCAGCTGACCGAGCACGAACGGCAGGAACAGCTGAATGGCGATATCCAGGAAGACCGTTCCGGAGAACTCAATATGGCCCGTGTTCATCAGTAGCATGGCGAGCAGCGGGGTCGCCACCACACCCACAATCGAAGAGAGCGAAGCACTCACAATCGCCGCCGCCACGTTACCGCCCGCAATGGACGTAAACGCAATTGACGCCTGCACGGTCGAGGGCACAAAGGTCAAGAATAGAATACCCATGTACAGCACATCACCGAGCACAAAACGCAGTGGTGAAAGCGCCAAACCGACCAGCGGGAACAGCACGAACGTGCAGCTGAGAATCATCAGGTGCAGACGCCAGTGAGTCAGGCCGCGAATAGCCTCCGCGGTGGAGAGGCGAGCACCGTATAGGTAGAACAGCAGGGCGACCGCGAACTTCGTTCCGGTGCTGAACCAGTCGGCGAAGTCGCCGCGCGCCGGCACAATAATTGCGAGGATAACCGCGCTAATGAGCATGGTCAGCAGCGGGTCGAGCTTGATGGAGCGAAGTGATGAAAGCATGGTTTCCATTCTAGACCTGCGCCTGTGTGAAGGTGCCGGGGTGCCGGGTGCATCTCAGCTGCAGGGCAGCCGGGGGTGAAGGTTACGGGCGGCTCATGCCAGGCAACCCGAACGGCTGTAGCAACCGGCTGCGAGCCCGTGAGGAGGCGGTTAACGGCAGAACCCGCCGGAGCGCCTAGGCACCCCGACGGGTTCTCAAAGGTTCTTGGGACTGTAGCTCAGGAACTACTTCTTATCGCTATCAAAGCCGTAACCCTGACCGTACGAGCCACCCTCAGAGGAGTTATTGCCGTACTGGCCGTAACCGTACTGCTCGGGAGCAGACTGGCCATTAGAAGACTGACCGCTGGAAGGCTGGCCATTAGAGGGCTGCTCAGGTGCGGGCTGGCCTGCACCATTCTGGCCTGCACCGTTCTGGCCAGCGGCAGGCTGACCGAAGCCGGGCTGCTGACCGTAAGACGGCTGACCCGGTGCGGGCGCCTGCGGGCCACCGGGAGCACCCGGTGCCGGCATGCCACCGGCGGCTGCGTACGCATCCCAACGCTGGCCGTGGAAGGCACGAGCCTGCTCGGTGAGCCAGCCAGCAAACAGGGTCGAGTTCGCGTCGAACTCGGGGGCGTTCTCGGGCTTGGGGTACACGTCCACGGTCTCCAGGGTGTGGTCAGCCCACGCGTCCTGGTGCTCACGCATGAACTCGGTGGACTGAATCGGGTCAGGCCACATGTGTACCGGCTCAGACGCCGGAATCAGAACCGGAACGCGCGGTGCGGTCTCCTTGACCGGGTTCTCCGTCGGACGCCAGAACAGGCGGCCGGGCTGGGTGCGGTCACGCAGCGCGTGCGCACGCCAGGTGAGAATGGGGTGGCTTGCCAGCAGGTTCACGTACCAGACGGCAAGGCCGCGGTCGGTCACCGCACGGTCGGCAAGCTCATCGAAGTTGACCTGCTTGTTCAGGTACTTACCCGCCGCAAGCACCTTGACAGCACCCTCAGCGCCCTCGGGGCAGAAGCGGTAGCCGAAGTTGTCGGCGGTGTACTCCTGCGAGCGGGACAGCGCACTCGACAGCACCGGAATCTGGTTGAACAGCGTAGTGAAAATCAGACGGAAATAGCCGACGTGACCTGCGGCGATGTGGCCAACCTCGTGGCCAATAATGAAGCGCAGCGCCTGCGGGTCACGGGACTTACCACCGATTTCGAACAGGTCGGAGTACAGGCAGATGTAGCGGCGGAAACCGTGACCTGCCGCGAAAGCGTTCATGGTGCCGTTACCGAGGATGACGTACGCATCCGGCACACGGCGCAGGCCCGCAGCCTCCGCTGCTTCGGCGAGCATCTGGTACGCCTCGGGGAACTGGGTCGGGGTGATGCGGACACCGTGAACACGCTGCTGCGCGTAGTAAACCGCACGAACGATGAAGACGGCAATCGGACCCAGGATGAGCAGACCAACCGTCTGGAAAATCAGGTCTTCCAGGCTCGCGGAGGTGCTACCGGAAGAAGGTACTCGAACCGAACCTTCACCGGTTGAGCTGAAGACGTAACGCATCATCGAGCTGAACAGGTCGGCAAGCGCCATGAACAGCACAATGTAGCCGACCGCGGTGACCGCGTAGGCGGCGACCAGCCACGGAATTTCGGAGGGGTGACGCAGCGCGTGCAGCACCTTCGGCGGCAGCATCGACTGGTAGGCGAAGAGCTTCGGCTGGGGCAGGGGGCTGACCGGCTTCTGGCGCTCGTCTTCGGGGAGCCAGCCGGCGGAGAGGTCCTGCGGGAGGGGCTCACCGGGGGCGTGGAATGCCTGCTGGCCGGGCTGGGCGTTGAACTGTCCGCCGGGCTGCTGGTGGTTTTCAGGGGGTTGAGTCATGTCTCGTCCGCTTCGTATCGAGTGTTATCTGATTCCACTCTATCGTTTTTGGGCACTTACTAGTGAATGTGAATGCGCTTTTTCTCATAGAATGCCCATTCGCGACGCTACAGTACGCCACAGCATCGAAATGCACAGCGCCGGAATACACCGCATCGGAATGCGCAGTGCCGGGGCGCGCAGTGCAGCGGTGCTCAGTGCAGAGACTCAGAGGCGCGCAGCCTTGCGGGCATAAGAAATCCGCCGCAACACCCGTACAGGACGGGTGCCGCGGCGGATTACTTTACGCTGAGCCGCCTACACGGCGGGGTGCGTGGGGCTTAGAGGCTCTTGACGAGTTCCTCGGTAGCCTCAGCGATAGCCTTCTCCTCGTTGGTGGGGATGACCAGCACCTTGATAGCGGAATCCTCGGTGGAAATCACGCGCGGCTCGGGGGAACGCTTAGCGTTCTCTTCCTCGTTGTACTTGATGCCGAGAGCGCCGAGGCGGTCCAGGACCAGCTTGCGGAAGTCGCCGGAGTTCTCACCGATACCTGCGGTGAAGATCAGTGCCTGCGCGCCGCCGACAACCAGGTTGTAGCCGCCAATGTACTTCATCAGGCGGTAGGAGGTCATGTCCAGTGCGAGCTGTGCACGCTCGTCGCCGGACTGTGCAGCCTCAACGACCTTACGCATGTCGTTGGAGCCAGCCAGTGCGAGCAGGCCGGACTCCTTGTTCAGGATGGTGTCCAGGCGTTCACCGTCAATGCCTTCACGGGACAGGATGGTGGTCAGTGCCGAGGGGTCAATGTCGCCGGAGCGGGTACCCATGATCAGGCCAGCCAGCGGGGTGTAGCCCATGGAGGTGTCCACGGACTTGCCGCCCTTCACAGCGGTCACGGACGCGCCGTTACCGAGGTGTGCGACAACGCCGTTGAACTCGTCGCGTGCAATGCCGAGCATGTCAGCTGCAACGTGGGAGACGTACTCGTGGCTGGTGCCGTGGAAGCCGTAGCGGCGGATGCTGTACTTGTCAGCCAGGTCGTAGGGGATTGCGTAGCGCCATGCTTCTTCGGGCATGGTGGAGTGGAACGCAGTGTCGAAGATAGCGACCTGCGGCAGGGAGGGCCACTTGTGCATTGCTGCGCGCATACCCTGAACGTGTGCGGGGTTGTGCAGCGGTGCCAGCGGGGAGAGGTCGTCGATCTGCTGGACAACTTCCTCGGTGAGCAGGGCGGGGTGGGTGAACTTCTCTGCACCCTGCACCACGCGGTGGCCGACTGCCTGCAGCTCGCGGCCGTGCAGGACGGGCTCAAGCTTCTCAGACATGATGTCGAATGCGACCTCGTGGTTGGGCACGTCGGTGCCGATGTTTTCGACGAGGCCGGAGGTCAGCATCTGCTCTGCCTCGGGCAGGGAGGTGTCACGCACCTGGTACTTCAGGGAGGAAGAACCGGCGTTCACAACGAGAATAAGCATGAAAGTATCTTCTTTCGTAGTTTTCTTTTCTGCTCCATTCTCGCACTTTTCGAGCCTGCGTGCGAGACGGCCCCGACCGTGTTTTTAACGGGGGTTTTTATCGCGGGCGGTATCAGGGGCAGGAGGGGCGGGTTTGGTGGGCTCTTTTCTTTCTCATCCGCCTCGGGTAAGTCCAGCGATGTCGCCTCGCGGTCAGGTGTGCACAGTGTGGCGCCGTACTCGTTCAGAAGTGCCACCGACGAATCGGTCCAGGCTATAGGTTTGGCCCTATAGATTCGCGTTTCGTCCTCGATAGTTCTTGGAGAAAAACGTAGTACTTGGGTCAGCTCACGCATCTAAATTCACCACTTCTTTGAAACGATCAAGGTTAGAGCGCGAGTGAAGGACAATCACAACCTGCTTGTCACTGCCCTCGATAGCGCACGCCATCGATTCGAGCTCAGCGCGCTCCTCTGACGGAGTGAGACTCTTCAAGGTCTCATCAAGCAACACAAGCCGGGCAGCGCCGTCACGTAACACGGAACGCGCAAGCATGAGCCCGCTCGAATTCGATGCTTCAGATGCGAACGGATCGATATCTGGTACGATTACCACTTCGCCTTGGGGATACCGGCGGTATAGAGCATCAAGCATGACGGACTTCCCCGCGCCAGTTGGTCCAATCAAGGCAACCATAGAACACCCAGAGTCAAGAACGCTCTCAAGCAGAGCCAGGTCAGCAGACCGCACGGGCGGATAAGAACGGTCGGCCCGGTACTCTTCAAGCATCCGAACACGCTCCGCAGTCAAGCTGACTACACCAACCTGTTGCAGCGTCTCCACCGTAGATTGGATGCCAGATGACAGAGTTACTGCAAAATATATTACGACCGCGGGAGCAACCACTGAGTTCGATCCTTCGACCATCAGTGCCAATACCACTGCAGAAACATTCAGTGACGACACAAGCAACTGGATCAGTCCCGTACGCAGTGCGTAGGCGTTCGCCAACTGAATCGAGCTGCTGACGTATGCAGCCTCCGAATGAGCGTAGGCTTCTTCTCCAGCCCGACGCAGCCCTGCACTGACGGGCACAGCGTGTAAGCCAGCCTGGGCACCAACCACCCCGATGAAGTCACCTCGGCGATTGGCAGCCGTCGTCGAGGCAGGGAGAATCCACTTTGAACCCTGACGCATAGCAAGCATCGCTAGGGGTGCTACCGCCAACACAACGATTATGAACAGCGGGGCGCCAGCCACTGCGCCTCCGATGAGCATAAAGGTCTGTAGAATGACCATAAATACCGAACCCAGGGCGCTAGGCACCGACATCTGAAGGTCGGAGAAGTCTTCACCCATCCGCCCCATGACCGCACCGCTTGTTCTAGGACTAGCGAATCGATCGAGCCTCCGTATAATCCGGTCGTGCAAATCGCTCAGCCTAGCGATGGGAGCCCAGTAGAGCGGACCAAAGAACATGACGGACCCAACAATTGCTGCCAGTGCGCAAGCAGCTGACACTCCAGCAACCTGAGCAGACAGCCCATCACTGTGAGCAATCGTCAATGCAAAAGCAACTTCGGATCCGCTCAAGAGTAGGGCGCCACACGTAATCCACACCAAATGCGGTCCAAACAACAACAGGGCCGATCGTCGGAATGTGGCACGCTTCGGCTCAGGGTCAGGAAGGTCCTGTCCCTCGCTCACATCCGTCGAACCAGCATCTGCCTCCTTAGCTGCCCCGGGGCTATGAGCCTGCAACTCAAGAGGGTCTACCCTCGCATCATTGCCGGAGGTGAAGGCACTCGGTACGTACTCCTCCGAGCTTGCCAGAAGTGTGCACGTTGGCACGCACTCTAAGATCCTCTCGGCAACCACTTCTCGTGTTACAGGATCAAGCGCTGCGAACGTATCGTCCAAAATTAGCCAGTCCGGTTTGTCTGCCAAAACGATAGCGACAGCAGCACGGTGTCTCTCTCCTGACGACAAGGTTGTTGCGTCTTGCCAGAACCGCCCGATCACATCCTCAGTGAGCCCCATACCTAAAGCGAGGCTAGTGAACCGGGATACCTGATGTGGCGAAGCAGAAGCTCGCCACGCTGACAACACCGAATGGGACACTTCCGGGTTGCGTGGTACGAAAGCGGAATCGGGGGTGGTCACGGATGTGCGCAATGCTTCAGCGCGCTCAGACGTAGCTGCAAGCACCTCTCTAGAATTTGAAGGCTGCCCCACCAAGTCCTGCTGTTTAACCGTGCAATTTGGAGACGACTCGAGCTTGTCGAGCTCACGCATCATTGGCACAGCGAGCCGAATAACCCGATAGTTTACGATGTTGTTCTGCACCGCTGCGTACAGGTAGCGGGCTGCCAAAATAATTCCAACACCGAAATTAGCGGATGGCCAGAACCACGCGCCGAGAACCGCAACCACAGCGAGCACCGCAGTTAGTGCTCCCCGTTCAAGGAATCCATTCAGGACCTGCAACGGGACTCGTCTGTGCAGAAGCTGCTCTTCGGTGTTTCGGATGCTAGCGACCTTGTCCAGGGCGGTACCCCAGCTGGGGATGCTTTGCCCTCGAGGCAGCGCGTTTGCTACACGCTGGATCCACTGCCGACGCTCTCCCTCTAGAGCGACGTACTGTTCCCATAGTCGGCCCACCAAGTTGATGAGACGGACGCTGACGAATACCAATCCAGTGATGAGCAACGCAGCGATGGCGCCGCTTGCACCATATAGCGCGAGCGAAACCGCGAGAAAGGCAATAATCTGAACGGTTGAAACGGCGAAATCAACAACGAAGGCAAACTGGCTGATCTGTCCTGGGTATGTGAGAACATGCCCGTGAGCTTCCGGCGGATGGGATGACCTACTAAAGATGTCCCGGAAACGGCGGTATGTAAGCTGTCGAACCGCGATCGTGAGAATAAGCTCTTGGCGTTCCTTCACCCAGTACCCTAGGCTTTCAGCCAGGAAAGCGAAGATGAGTAACCAAATAGCACTGCCTGGGGCCCTCTCACCTGACGTTACCTGGCCGATACCTGCCGTAATCATCAGAGCCCCTGCAACATTCAGTAGGCCAGCGGTGAAGACGGTGAAACTCGTGCTCGTTGGCGCGAATACCAAAGCAAGCCAGCGGATCCGTCTCGGCAGGTTCCGCGCTATCCTTTGATAGCGCGCATACAAGTGCTCGATGGGCATGTCTCTCAGATGCAGGCTACGAGCAGCGCTCTGTGTTTCGCCCCGTCGCTTGTGATTGATCACCATTATGTTTCCAGTCATTCGGTATTCGAGTTCAGGTGTACGGCCTCGTTAATAAGTTCGTCGTTCGGAAAACGGGCTTGGAGGTCGTTGAGAGCTATCTGGACATCTATGCTCGGATCGAGCTCAACCGTGCGTCCTGCCTCTACCGCTACTTCCTCAAAACGGCCCATATCGCTCAAGAACGACGCGAAATCCTGGTGATATTCGGCGAACTCTGGGTCCATCGCGATAGCCTCTCTGAACAGTCGCTCCGCCTCTTGAAAATCCCCCGTTGACTTCACAACTCGGGCCAAATTCGATGTAAGCACTGTGTGATGCAGTCTATAATGAACAGCCAACGTCGGCTGAGATGTTACCTTCTCGGGCATGCACTGAAAGAGGGTACGGGACAAATATACAATAATTTGACCAAAATCCAACATATAAGCGTGTCTGTCGGGCTCATCCCCACACACATCCCCACACACGCGGGGAAAATTTCCTCCGGGGCCGCCGGTAAGAGTATAAATAAGGCTCCTCACCGCGCATGCGGGAAAACCTGGAGATGTGCGCTGGGACGCTAAGTATGCTGGGCTCATCCCCGCGCATGACTGAAACGGTTGCGGGGGTAGGTATAACCTCCGTATAGTGGGGGTTGTCAGGATAAAACGATAGTTACCGCCCTCTGGGGCCCAGGGATGAAGGCGCCAAGATATGAAAGCTGGAGGACTCCGGCCGTTCTTGGCGATCCTGACGCATGAAGGCACCCTCAAGGGGTGCCTTTTCTGTTTAACTACAGCTCAGGGGAGGGGACGCACTCTGGTGCGGCCCCTCCCCTGTTTCTTATGCTCGTGGGCTATTCTTCGTCGTCATCAACGGCGGGCAAGCCCAGCAGGGCGGTTCCCGCCTCGGTGAGGGACCAGCGCATCGTACGGCCAGCCTTCACGCCCTCAACAAGCCCAAGCCCCTGCAGCAGTTTGAGTCTATCGCGCAGAGTCGGCGCCGTAACACCCAACACCTCCTGTAGCTCGCTTGAGGTGGGGGCGACTGGCGCACGGAAAATATTGGCTTGTCCCAACAGATGCAGAAGGTCAAGCAGGGAATCCACCTTCTTCTGATTTTTTGCTGTTTCGCCCCTCAGCCACTCATGGTTCTGATTCAACTCAGCAGTACGCTTATTCAGCGATACTAGCGCCTCGTAGCGGGTCGCCAACTCCTTTTCTAGGTATTCCTGTGCCTTCTCAATCAGTTCAAGGAAGGCATGCAGAAAAGTAGTTACTTCACCGTAGTTGAGTCGCTCCTCAGCATCAGAAAACGCCTTGTAATAACGCTCTTTATGGAGGTTAAGTGTGCTCGGCAGAGTAAGCGCCGTCAGGTGGCTGAGTACCCACACCATATGGGAAGCGAGGAGGTACCTGCCAAATCGTCCGTTGCCGTCGTAGAAGGGATGTGTGTACTCCACCATAAAATGCGCGGCGATTGCAGAGAATAACGCCGGCACGTTCGGGTCAAGGGCGTGGTCGAGCGCCGCCTGAATGTTAGCGGTGATAGCTTCCTCGCCCATCGGGGGCTTATGCACAACCTTAGTACCACTAGTGATATGGACAGGACCGGCACGAAAAAGTGCTCCGTCTAGACGATTTTCATCATCCAGATGCCCCTCAAGCAGGGTGTCATAAAGCTTGCGCACTTCCTCGACCGTATCAGGCGGCCGACGTTCTCCTAGTGTGTTCAATAGATTCATAAATTCCACAGCACGTTTAGCGCGAGGATCTTCACTGTCACCAGATGTAAGTGCGTCAGAAATCAGCCGGCGAGTTGTATGCACACCTTCAATGCTGTCAGTGGCCACGATGCTGCGTACTGCCAGGTCAGATAGGTAGCTCCTCATCGCGACACCAGGTAAGCGAGAACTCAGCTGTTCGATAGTCCGCTCCCGCACCATAATACGGTCGTAATGGGCAAGCACGGTACGATCCACCAAGTAGAACAGGGGGTGCTCCCCTACCATGAAATCGTTGAGGAGGTAGGTGGAGTAGCCGTTGCGGCGTACCTGCAGTTCCTCCTGTACGGCAGCTTCGCCGCGTTCATGGAAAATACTTTTCAGAGTTCGGTATCCGTGACCGGCAACACTCATCTAGTCCTCCTTAATAGTGAAAAAAACCGCGATTTTTTTCATTATTCCTAAAATTTTTAAGGAATAGTGAAAAAATCCGCGATTTTTTTCATAATCCAGGTCACATATAGGTGATTCGGGGTGGTGCCAGCCTCTCCCACAGCACCTTCACTACACCCACTAGAGCACCTCGGGGTGGACCGCCACCTCCACGGCGGCAGGCAGCACGCGCGCGCTAATGCGGTACGCCGACGGTGCCGGGTCGCCATCCACCTCAACCGGTTGCGCACCATCCGGGAACTCCAACACCACCTCAGACCCCACCAGGTGGCGAATCACCGGCAACTCAATGCGCGGCGAACCCAAAATCGTGCGGCGCGTAACCTTCGCCATCAGCAGCCCCCACTCCACCAGGTCACGCGGCGATGCCACAATCACCTCAAGATTACCGTCATTCACATCCGTCATATCCGCCAGGCGAATACCACCCTGCAGGCGGCCACAATTCGCGATCAGCACCGACCGCATCGGCAAAGTACGAGGCTCCCCACCGTCCACGCTAATGCGCACCGGATGCGACCTGCCCAGCATATGCTTCATGCCGGACTGCACGTACGCAACCCAGCCGAACTTCGCCTTAATATCCTCGTTCGTATCATTCATGACGAGCGCATCAAAGCCGGCACCACTCATTACAAAGAACGTGTGTTCGGTTTCTTCGCCGGGGGTGCTCGTCGTCGTCATCTCAATCGCATCAACGCTCTGACCTGCACCGTTGAGCGCAATATTCACGCACGCCGCCACGTCACTCACCGGAATGTACAGGTTACGCGCCAGCAGGTTACCGGTACCCATCGGCAGAATACCCAGGCGCGGCTTGGGACCTTCATAATGCGCCAGCGCCGCCGCCACAGCACGCACCGTACCGTCACCACCGGCAGCAATGAGCAGATCAACACCCTCAGCAATCAGCTCGCGGGCAGCCCCGGAACCGGGCTCGTCCACGCGGGTGGTGCGCACCAGCGCCTGCGGGTGGCCGTTCGCCGCGAGGGTACGTTCCAGAATCTCAATAGCCGCCGCAGCACCGGGCTTGCTCGGGTTGTACACCACGCCCACGCGCTGCGCCTCACCGGTGGGCAGGGTCGGCAGAACGCCGAAGGGCGCGCCCAGTTCGATAGCGCGTCGGCGCGCTTCACGGCGGGCACGAGTGACGGAGGCGGTCAGAGCCGCCGCCGCAGAAACACCAAGGAGTTTACGGTATAGAGGCATAGTTCTTAGACTACCGGGATACGCAAAAACCCGCCCACCGTTTACGCGGTGAGCGGGTTTTTCAGCTGGTTGTGAGATTACTCAGCAGCTACTGCGGGGATGACCTCAGCGCCACCCATGTACGGGCGGAGTGCCTCGGGGATACGTACGGAGCCGTCTGCCTGCTGGTGAGTCTCCAGGATGGCAACCACCCAGCGAGTCGTCGCCAGGGTGCCGTTCAGGGTCGCCACAGAGCGGGTGCGGCCCTTACGCACGTTGCCTGCCTCGTCCACGGTGTCCGGGGTGCGCTCGCGGATGTTCAGGCGGCGCGCCTGGTAGGTGGTGCAGTTCGAGGTGGAGGTCAGCTCACGGTAGGTGCCCTGGGTGGGGACCCACGCCTCGCAGTCGAACTTGCGGGCTGCGGAGGTGCCCAGGTCGCCTGCGGCGGTGTCAATCACGCGGTATGCGAGGCCGCAGCGCTGCAGCATTTCCTCTTCGAGGGACAGCAGCTTCTCGTGCATTTCTTCTGCCTGCTCGACGGGGCAGTAGACGAACATTTCAGCCTTGTTGAACTGGTGCACGCGAATGATGCCGCGGGTGTCCTTACCTGCGGAGCCTGCCTCGCGGCGGTAGCAGGAGGACCAGCCCAGGTACTTCTTCGCGCCCTTCTCGAAGTCGAGAATTTCGTCGGTGTGGTAGCCGGCGAGCGCCACCTCGGAGGTGCCGACCAGGTACAGGTCGTCGCGTTCGAGGCGGTAGATTTCGTCGTCGTGCTTGACGTTGAAGCCGGTGCCGTTCATGATTTCGGGGCGTACCAGGGTGGGGGTGGTCATCATGGTGAAGCCGTGCTCGGTTGCGAGGTCGAGCGCCATCCACATGAGTGCCTGCTCCAAGCGTGCTACCTGGCCCTTGAGGAAGTAGAAGCGTGCGCCGGAGACCTTCGCGCCGCGTGCCATGTCGATGCCGTCGACGAGTTCGCCGATTTCGAGGTGGTCGCGCGGTTCGAAGCCTTCGGCGGTGAAGTCGCGGGGGGTGCCGACTTCCTTGACGACTACGTAGTCGTCTTCGCCGCCGACGGGTACGCCGTCGATGATGAGGTTTTCGATGCTGCTGATCAGTTCCTCGTATTCGGCGGTTTTCGCTTCGGAGGCTGCCTTTGCTTCGTTGACGCGGGCTGCCAGTTCCTTCGCCTGTGCGACGAGGGCGGGCTTTTCTTCCTTGGGCGCCTTTGCGACGGTCTTGCCGAAGGCGTTCTGTTCGGCGCGCAGGGTCTCGTATTCGCCGATGAGTGCGCGGCGTGCGGTGTCGGCTTCGAGGATGCGGTCGACGTGAGTTTCGTCCTTGCCGCGTGCTCGCTGGGAGGCGCGGAAGACGTCGGGGTTTTCGCGGAGGAGGTTAATATCAATCACTGTTTTATCCTACCTAATCTTGCGGTGGGTTGTGGGCGGGGTTTGCGCTGGTGGGGCGCGGGTAGGTGCGGGGGTGTCTAGCGGCAGGCGGCTGGTGGTGCCGCCGGTGATGTTGTAAGTGGTGCCGCTAGTGGCGCTGCAGCTGTGCGGGGCGGCCGTTCGGGAAGAGCGACTCGACCCATTCGTGTGCGGCGTCGAAGGAGCCGTCGGAATGGATGCTGTCGACTTCGGTGTTTTCGTGGTCGGCGCGCGGGTAGGAGCCGAGGAATTTCAGCGTCGGGGAGACGCGGTGCAGGCCGCGTAGCGCATCGCGCATGCGTGCCTCGTAGATGTGACCGTCGGCGTCGATGCTGAACGAGTAGGAGCCCATGCCTTCGCCGGTGGGGCGCGATTCGATGCGGGAGAGGTTCACGCCGCGCACGGAGAACTGTTCGAGCAGTTCGAGCAGGGCGCCGGCGCGGTTGGTGGGCAGCGGCACGGTCAGGGTGGTCTTATCGGAGCCGGTCGGTTCGGGGATGTCGGCGGTGCGGGAGAGCAGCACGAAGCGGGTTACGGCGTTCTTGTTGTCGCCGATGTTGTCCTGCAGTACGTGCAGTTCCGGGTGGTAGTTCAGCAGCGCCGGGGAGCAGATTGCCGCATCGTAGGTGCAGCCCTCTTCGAGCAGGCCGACAGCCGCCGCGGCGGTGGAGGAGCCGGGCAGGTAGGCGGCGGTGGGCACGTTCTCCTGCGCCCAGCCGCGCACCTGCGCCCAGGCGTGCGAGTGGGTGGAGATGGTCTTAACATCGTCAATACTGATGGGCTTCGCGGCGACCAGCACGAAGCGGATCGGTACGAGCACTTCACGGATAATGCGTACACCCTCGCTGGCTGCGATAGCGTCCAGGGTGGCGCTCACGCCGCCCTCCACGGAGTTTTCAATGGGCACCATGGCGGCGTCCGCCTCGCCCGCGTTCAGGCGTGCGAGCGCGTCGGGCACGCTGGTGGCGGGGATGCGTTCGGCGTCGGATGCGCCGGGGACGCTCAGCAGGGCGGATTCGGTGAAGGTGCCGGAGGGGCCAAGGTAGGTGTATCGCATGCCACTATAGTAGCGTCTGCCGTGGAGGGGGCGCCGAATTCGGTGATAGGTTACGGTCTTTGGCGGTAGTTAAAAGCCCCCACCAAAGTCACTAACCTATGGTCGAAAGACCTAAGTCATTACTGAAAAACTTAGGTCATGGCCGAAAGACCGGAAGACCTAAAGCACAGCTGAAACCGCTACCTCACGAACTGGCGTACCCGCGCGGTGTCCCAGTACTGGGCGGGCACGCCTCCACCCATGAGCTCACGGGCGATAGCGGCAGCCTGCACGGAACCAGCCTCCGGCAGGGGCGCGTGCGAACCGGCAATAATGACGTTGCCGCGGCGGCGGCCCTTCAACATTGCCGAATCCGCCACAATGCACACGTACTCGAACACCTCAAGCAGGGCGGACGCTTCCGTGCGGGCACCGGTCAGCGCCGGTCCGTCACCGCAGTTCAGGATGTACAGGCCACCGGGTGCCAGCGACTCGGCGACGGTGCGGGTGAACTCGACGGTGGTGAGTGCCTCGGGGGTGGTGTCCCCGGCGAATACGTCACGAATCAGCACGTCACGGGAGGCGGGCGCGAAGGTCGCGGTGACGGCACCCGCCTCACCCACGCGAATCTTCACACGCGGCGCCTTGGGAATGTCGAACCAGGCGCGCACATACTCGGCGAGCTTGGCATCCAGCTCAACAACCGTGTTGCGGCTGGTCGGGTACAGGTCAGCGAAATAGCGCGCCATCGAGCACGCGCCACCACCCAGGTGGGTGATGCGCAGCTTCGCGGCGTCCAGATGCTCCTCCACGTGCGAGGAGACGACCGCCGCAATCCAGCGCATGTACTCAAAATCCAGCTGGCGAGGCTCACCCACAATCACGTGGGAAGACTGCACACCATTAATGAGCAGCAGCCAGCCGTCGGCGTGGTAGCCGTCGGGGACCAGCTCCGCCTCACCCGTAGAAATCGGGTACACGCCAGCGGCGGCACCCTGCACGGGGGTGCTCTCGGTATCGTCGATGCGGTTCTTCTGCTGCTTCTGCTGCTTTTGGGACTTCTTGGGTGCCCTGCTCTTTTTCGCCATACCCACTAGCCTAGCCGACAGCCCGCACGCCCCTAGCGTACGCACCCGCAAGGAACCGCCTCCACGGCGGCCGGCTGAGTAGACTAGAACCCATGGGATTTGTATGTCAGGGCCGCTATGCGCTCGCACCAATTGAACCGACCGACGCCGAAAAATACGTCAACCTGCAGCTGGACTGCATGGAGCAAACCTACGACCCGATCTACTTCGACACGCTCGGGGAAAGCTTCACCGCCCGCCACCGCGCCGAACGCAACGAATACCTCGAAGACTTCCACCGCCACCTCTCCTCCCCCACCGTGCGCGGCTTCTTCGCCTATGAGGTGCCCGGCTGGACCCCCGACGGCGGGCTCTCCTGCTCCATCGGCGCACGCATCAACTGGGATAAGCCGGTCGGCCTGGCGCTCTCCCTGTGCGAGCCCTCCGATTGGGAGCTCGAACGCGCCGACAACCTCCCCGAACTGCCCGCAGACACCCGCAAACTTACGCACCTGTACACTCTCAACCACACGCACGGCACCGGCCTCGGTCAGGCGCTCTACGAATCCGTCATCTACCCGGACGAAAACTCCTACTTGTGGGTCATGGCAGAAAACGAACGAGCGCTCTCCTTCTACGAGCGGCTCGGCTACCGCAACGAAGGCGTGTACTTCCAAGCACGCGGCTCCTGGGAACCCGGACGCAGCGTACGATACGCGCGCATCCTCAACCCCTAAACGCCACACCCCAACAGGGAAACAGCCCGTCCACATGACGCAGCGCACCGCACACCCTGTTAGGCGCCACCCCCACAACGCCTTAAGATAGAAGAGACCTATAAGCTCGACGCACCCGCGCACAGGAGCACATACACCCCTGCACAACCGCGGGACCCAGCGCCGAACATCGCATAGAAGGACAGTAAAACAATGACCACCGGTCTTTACCTCTCCGCTATGTCCCAGAACTCGGGCAAGTCCCTCGTAGCCCTGGGTCTAGCAGACTCCCTCATCAAGCGCGCAGACCGCGTCGGCTTCTTCCGCCCCGTATTCGACGGCGCAACCATCGCCGACGACCCCATGGCACGCCTCATCCGTGAACACTTCGGCCTGACCGAAGAGCAGGTCGGCGGCGCAGTCTCCATGACCGACGCACTCGCACTCATCGCAGACGGCGACACCGAAGAAATCTCCGCACGCGCGGTCTCCGCCTACGAGAAGGTCGCTGCAAACAGCGACGTCGTAATCGTTGACGGCGTCTACCTGCCCGCCAACGCGCTCGCAGTCGAATTCGACCTGAACGTCCAGATTGCACGCGACCTCGGCCTGCCCGTCGTCGCTATCGTCGGCGCACAGGAAGCAACCGTCGAGGAAGCAGTCACCGCCGTTGACGTGGCACGCACCGAGCTGCTCGCCTCCAAGGCAGACCTGCTCGCAATCATCGTCGGCCGCGCAGAACCCGAACTGCGCGACGAAATCGAAAACTCCGTCAAGCGCGGCGACGCAAACCTGCCCGTCTACGTACTGCCCGAAATTCCCGAACTGACCGCACCCACCGTCGGTGAAGTTGCCGAAGCCCTCAAGCTCGACACCGAAGGCATCAAGGCAGAAGACCTCAGCCGCGACATCCACGGCATCAAGGTCGCAGCAATGAACGTCTCCAACTTCCTCAACCAGTTCGTCGACGGTGACTTCGTCATCGTCCCCGGCGACCGTGCAGACATCGTTGCAGCAACCCTCGCATCCGCACTGGCACCGACCTTCCCGGCGCCCTCCGGCGTGCTGCTCACCGGCGGCCTGGACGCGCTGCCCGGCAAGAACACCGCAGTCGGCTCCCTCATCGACAACGCGCCGTTCCCCGTGCTGTCCACCACCAAGGACACCTTCAAGTCTGCACGCGCAGTCTCCCGCGTCCGTGGCGCCCTCGAAAGCGGCCACCAGCGCAAGCTCGCAGCAGCAATGGGTGGCTGGGACGAGCACGTCAACAAGGACGAACTGCTCGCACGCCTCGAAATTGAGCGCCCCGCATCCATGACCCCGCTGCGCTTCCTGCACAACCTCATCGAGACCGCACGCGCAAACCGCCGCTCCGTGGTCCTGCCCGAGGGCTACGACGTGCGTATCCTGCGTGCCGCCGAGATCATTGCACGCCGCGACTTCTGCGACCTGATCCTGCTCGGCAACCCCGCCAAGATTGCAGAGATTTGCCAGGCTGAGGGTATTGAGCTGCCCAGCTCGATCCGCATCATCGACATCGAGAACAACGAGTACACCGAAGACTTCGCAGCAACCTACGCTGAGCTGCGTGCACACAAGGGCGTCACCATCGAGGCTGCTCGCGAGCGCATGACCGACCCCTCGTACTTCGGCACCATGCTCGTCTACAAGGGCATCGCCGACGGCATGGTTTCCGGTGCAGTGAACACCACCGCGAACACCATCCGCCCCTCGCTCGAGTTCATCAAGACCCGCCCCGGCACCAAGATCGTGTCCTCCGTCTTCCTGATGCTGATGGAAGACCGCGTTCTGGTCTACGGCGACTGCGCAGTGAACCCGAACCCCAACGCAGAGCAGCTCGCCGACATCGCGAAGGCATCCGCGGAGACTGCACGCCAGTTCGGCGTGACCCCCAAGGTTGCTATGCTGTCCTACTCGACCGGCACCTCCGGCGCTGGCGCAGATGTGGACGTTGTGCGCGAGGCAACCGAGCTCGTGCGCGCATCGAACCCCGACTTCGCGGTCGAGGGCCCGATCCAGTACGACGCTGCATCGAACATGTCCATTGCGTCGACCAAGCTGCCCGGCAGCGAGGTTGCTGGTCAGGCTACCGTGTTCGTCTTCCCCGACCTGAACACCGGTAACAACACCTACAAGGCTGTTCAGCAGTCTTCGGGTGCTGCCGCTGTGGGCCCGGTTCTGCAGGGTCTGCGTAAGCCCGTGAACGACCTGTCGCGCGGTACCACCGTTGAGGACATCATCAACACCGTTGCGATCACCGCAATTCAGGCACAGAGCCTGTAAGGTGCACGCGGCGCTGTAGCGTGAAGGTTGCGGCGTTCCGTTGATATAGAAATCTCCCGCACTGGGGGGCATGCCTTGGAGGTGTGCTCCACCCGGTGCGGGAGATTTTTTGTAATTACAGGGTTTCTTGTAGTGCCATTCCCCGGTTAGTCCTTACGGGTGCGGTCAAGGCGCACATAGTTGATCACGCCAAGAACAGCCATACCCACGGCGACCAGCACCGGGTCGAGGGCGGGCGGGAAGAGCCAGGTGAGCCCCGCCTCCACGGTGTAGGCGATGAGGCGGCAGACAAGGTAGGTACACACCGCCACGAAGAGCGCGTAGGCGACGATGATGCCGACCGGGCGGGGCTCGTAGCCTTCTCGTCGGGCGCGCAGAGCGGCACCCAGGGCGTTACCCAGATACAGGGCGAGAGCACCGACGACGACCGCGGCGGTGAGGGCACCGTCGAGGAGCGTGCGCGGGGTCAACGGTGCGGTGCCTGCCTCAGAGAAGAGGTTGAGGATGCGCACCGCGGCGTAGGCGTAGCAGAAGATGACTGCCGCGCGGATGGTGAGGGGTAGGTTAGTCCAGAAGGTTTTCATGCGGCCCCTTTCGAGGTGGAGGGCGGGCTTCTGTCTGGGTGTTACCCCAAGGATACCTAAGAACGCCGGCCTGTGATGCGAATCAATAGCGTTTGGGCTGGTGTGTTCTGCGTGCGGGGTGGGGTGCGTGCCGAGTTTAATCGCCGAGAAGCCACATGTGTTTCGAAAAGCAACGTTTTTGGTGGCTTCTCGAAACACATGTGGCTTTTCGAGGAAGAATTTATGGAGGAGGCGCCGGATTTTTTGTAATTACAGACTTTCACCACCTCCACCCCGTGAGCCGGTGACCACCCGGGCAGCAGCAAACTGCCCGGGCTGCTAGGCTGCTGCTATGGACAACAACTCAACGCTCTCATTGCCGGACCTCGTTCTCCCGTCCGTGGTGACGACCCTCAGCCTCCCGAGCAAACACGCCGCAACTGACATGCGTCTCCCGCAGGCGTGGCTGCTACGCTCCGTTCCCGATGAAGAGAACCGAAGCGCCGCCAGCGGAAAAGTCTACGACGATGCCCTAGATTTCCGCTACGTTTACGACTCGAAAGTTCGGAACTACACAAACGTTCGAGAGGGTGACTTCGTGCTGATCCGAGATAATTCGATTCTTCTCGGGTCGGCTGTTATTCGAAAAATTGAGTCATACGAGGCCGATAAGGTCATGACGTTTTGCCCCCGCTGCGGGAGTAGCCGCATCACCTTCAAGTCCGATGGGCTGTGGCGTTGCGATGGAAATTGCTTGAGGAGAGATAAGCTCAAGCCCGAGAAGCGCCTGTATAAGAATCCTCCGCAGAGGACTGAGAGAGTTCAGCGTTTCATTGCCTACTATGGCGATACCTGGACTGAACTTATCGGTGCGTTGGACAGAGATTCTTTTGAAGGGCTTTGCGCACCGGGCAAATATAACCGACAGAACAGCATTGTTGCCCTCGATACGACAAAAGTCCTTGACTGGCTTGAAAGCCTGAACACTTCGGGTATTCACCAACTTCCCCTGAGCGATGCTCACGGGGTACCAGTGAATCCTCGGGGCGGTTTTACGGAGCGCACGGTTTGGTCTCGCAACGGTCAGGGACAGTTCCGACAGGAGCTGTTGAACCGCTTCGGCAATATGTGCGCATTTACGGGTGCTTGCCATACGGCGGCTCTAGATGCGGCACATCTGTACAGCTATGCGCGCGAGGGCAAGCACCGCGTGGAGGAGGGCCTTCTGCTGCGCAAGGATTTGCATAAGCTCTTCGACGGACAACTGGTGGGTGTGAGCTCTTCGCGCACTCTTCTTCTGCACCCCGATTTGGGGAATACGCAGTATCAGTCGTTGGCGGGTGCTCGCTTGAAGGTTGAGTTGCCGAACCGCGCTCTGGAACTGCTGGATAAGCACCGTGCGGGCCTGAAATGGCTTGAAGATGCACTGGTCTAGGCCTGCTCTGGTTTAGGCCACCGGGCGCGCAAAAGGAGGTGCGGTAGCTTTCGGGCTACTGCACCTCCTGTGCGTTTACTGGTTGTGTCTTACTGGTTGTGTCGGCGGGCGATAGCCTTACCAATTTCGTGCGGGATACCCACCACGAGAGCGTTACCCATGCAGAAGGCACGGTTACCGTCACTCATGCCGGTGTCAGTCCAGCCGCGGGGGAAGCCCTGCAGCTGATCCAGTTCATCGGGAACGAGGCGGCGGTACGCACCGGAATCACCAATCACAACATGCTTGAAGCGGGAGGCTCCTGAGCCTCCTTCGCCGGTCAGGATGGTACGCGCCGGACGGTCGAGCGGGTCAGGGAAAGACATTGAGCCTTCGGTGTAGAAGTATTCAAAGCCGCTCGCCTTATTGATGCGCTTTTCCTTCTTTGCGCCCTTGAGGTATTCCCAAGAAGGCACCTTGTCAGGGGCGATAAAGAACTGTTCCGGCACCTCAGAGTCAGGAAGAACTACGTCACCGAGCGTCTTAAATTCGCCGCGGTAATCGGGCTCTACCTTGCTGGTGAGCACGGTGCCGTTCTGCATGACACCGGCAATCTGGAAGGGTGAGGTCTTAGCGCCAATTCCAAAGTGTTCCGTCTCGTAGTAGGGGTCATCGGAGATGGTGAACTCATCGGCCTCATTGAGCTCTTCGAAGACGGAGAGAAGACCCTCAGATTCTGCAGTTTTGACCGGGAACGCTTCTGCCAAAACACCGGTGTGGGTGATGCGGCGCGACAAATCCCATTCGGGGGCGTTGTGTTCGGCGTAAATGTAGACGCGCTTACGCTTCTGCGGGTGGCCGTACTCTGCCGCGTTGATAACACGCCATTCGACGCTGTAACCGAGCACGTAGAAGCAGGAGAGCATAATGGCGAAGTCGCGGCCTCGCTGCTTAGCGGGCGACTTTAGCAGGCGGTCAACGTTCTCCAGAACAACATATTTGGGGGTCTTAAGTTCGAGTGCGCGGTGAATATCCCACCAGAGCACGCCCTTCTTACCTTCAATGCCGTGCGACTGCGAGAGGGGCTTGGTAACCGAGTAATCTTGGCAGGGGAAACCGCCGCAGAGCAGGTCAGCGTCGGGAATTTCGTAGAGACCCGCCTCCACATCATCAAGTACGGCGTGGATGTCGCGGTTTTCAAGGTTTGCTTCTTCGCCGAAACGTTCCTGGTAGCAACGTGCCGCGAACTGGCGGCCAACCGTTCCCGGGGGCTCCCACTGGTTCGCCCAAACAGTCGTGAAGGGACCCGCGGAGGGCAGGGTCATGCCGTTGGCGTTATAGCCTTCAAATCCTAAGCGGAAGCCACCTACACCGGCGAAAAGCTCGATAACTCGGATAGGCTGGCTACTGCTGGTGGTTTTCTGATCCATGAGTCAGTAGTCCTTATAGTCCTCTGTAAATATGTTCGAATACTAATACTATAACATAGAACAGCTATTCAGATCAAGTGGGTTCGGGAAAAGCCAGTGACGCGCCAAAGAGCGCAGCTGCGCTATCTGACGTAGCATGAGAGCAAGAAACAGCACCGCGCCACCCCTCTACTTCCGGAAGGAACACCGACCATGGGCCTTTTCGACTACGACAATTCGAGCATTGATAGCATCCTCAAATACACAGCGGAGAATCTCGTTGGTCGCTCACTCTATGACCTCTTGGAGGAGTACCAGAACTCCGAGTACAAGACCTATGAGGATAAGAAAAAGGGCACTCCCTCAACGATTACTCGCAAGGAAATTAGCAAGCTCTCCAAGGGAATCTACGGTAACCTCGTTGAAGAGCTGCTCTATGGGATTAACCCCAATAATTCCCCGGACCCCGATATTCCCGCGGCAAGGGTCGAAATCAAAACGACCCCTTACCGAGTGAACGCGAACGGCACTATTTCTGCCAAAGAACGTCTAGTCCTCAGCATGTTTAATTTTCATGAGGAAAACCTAGACGATTTTTATCAGACGCACCTTTGGCATAAGTGCCAAAATATTTTGCTTCTATTTTATAAATATCAAAAGACTCGCGATATTTTGAATAATATCACCGATAAATTTTTCCTTTTTGACTGGCCCGAAGAGGATATGCCGACCATTCTCGAGGACTATAAACGCATTACCCAGAAAGTTCTGGAAGGACGTGCACACGAGCTTTCCGAATCTGACGGCATGTATCTTTCGACCTGCCGCAAGGGTGCCGGTAAAGACAAGGATCGCACTACTCAGCCCTATGGCCCCGAGCTGGCCAATAGGCGCGCCTGGTCGCTAAAGAGTAGCTACATGACAACCCTCCTCCGCACCAAGGTTTTCAGCCAGGAGGAACAGGAGAGTATCGCTCGCGCAGCACAAGACACTTCTAAGCCTTTTACCCAGATTATTGAAGAAAAGCTTCTGCAGTACCGGGGCCAGAGCGAGAAAGAACTCTGTAAGAAGTTTGACGTTAACTTTAACGCCAAGGGCCGCAACAGCACTCTTGTGAGGAAAATTCTAGGCCTTTCCTCGGATATTGACAGTACTGCCGAATTTAAAAAGGCAAACATGAATATTCGCGCTATTCGTGTTGATAAAAACGGGCTCCCTAAAGAGGATTCTCCCTTTAAGAACTACCGTTTTATTGAACTAGCGAATGAAAAAGAGTGGGAAGAGTCCCATATTTACACCGAGATTTTCTCAAGGAAATTCATGTTCGTTGTTTTCCGTGAGAATGAATCCGGTGATTTCTGCCTGGATCAGATCAAGTTCTGGGGTTTCCCCGATTCACTCGAGCCTGAGCTGATGAGGGTATGGCAAGAGACGAAGGAAATCATTAATCGAGGTGTTGAACTGACGGTCAAGCCGAATGGTGAGGATGGCTTTAAGGTTTCCACTAACTTCCCGCAGAGCAAGGTGAACAAATACCTCTTTACGAAGGTTCACGCCTCCCAGACCTACTACGAAGTTAAACCTGGCGAGTATGTCGGAAAAGGTAAACTCAAGGACACCGACGAGTTACCCGACGGTAGCCGCATCACGAAGCACTCCTTCTGGCTGCCCAAGAAATTCGTTCAGCAGATTTTGCGCGGCGAATGGGACTAATAACCGAATGTAAATAACCGCAGCAGGCGGCCCCGGATACGGAAGTATTCGGGGCCGCCTGCTTTTTAGACAGAGGTTTTCGATAGGTTAGTGCCTTCACCGCGGGTCTTTAACCCGCAGTGAAGACACTAACCTATCGACGAAAAGGCAAGGCATAACCCATAACCGGCTCCCACCTACCTGACGCAGCCAGAGATTCGGTCATGGGTTCCAGATTTGTGCCATAGGTTAGTGTCTTTGGTTGTAGTTAAAAGCCATGGTCGAAGACGCTAAACCATGGCACAAATTCTGCAGAGACGATACCTCCGCGGGCGCAAAGATATTTGATACATAAAGCATTGAGAAGCCCGAATAATGATCAACCACCGCCACCACCCTCAAAAGAATGCAAACGACGGCAAACATGCGGTAGGGTGGTAACTGTGGTACTCCACAGCGCATTGATGCGCTTATTGGGCGTACTACGGGGCTGTTTTCCTTCCGGCAGTCAGTTTGGCCTGTGAAAAACGGCCCGACCAGTAACTAAACAACACACCATCACCGACGATAGGAGCGCATCTTCTATGGATTCGACCATCTTCAACCGCCGTACCCTGCTGGGCAGTGGCGCACTTGTGGGCCTGGGTGCCCTGCTTGCGGCGTGTGGCCAGCAGGCAAATAACGAGGCGGCAGCCACCGCATCCGCCGCGCCGAGTGAGACCGCTTCGGCGTCTGCGGCGGCTTCGGAGTCTCCTTCGGCAAGCGCAACCCCGTCTACTGTCCGAGGCTATTCGGGTGGTTCGAAGGCGCCTGACGGGGAGTACCGCCCTGCTGATAAGTACGGCATTGCACAGAATGTACCCAAGCCTGCTAAGCCAGAAGATGGGTACCGTGAGAAGTCTGTTGAAGGAATGCGTAAGACCCTTAAAGCGTGGGTTGAATGGGCTAACTATGGCACCGAGACTGGTGATTATTCCGTGGCTCGTCAGTTTGTGTCGTCGGAGTTTAAAGATGAGTTGCAGGCATATGCCGATGTTGAGGATCTTTACGCTAGTGGTGGTTGGATTATTGGTGGAGTTGACTATTTTGAGGCTGATGGTGCGCCGTGGTCTGAGGATGGGGAGACGTATTTTTGGAAGGCGTATCGTCACTGGGATCGTGAGATTTATGTTGAATCTGACGGTAGTTCGCGTAGCTGGGTGAATGAGGATAAAACCAATGACACTTTCAAATTTGAGCTGAAGCATGATGGTCAGAAATGGGAAATTATGGGCTACGAAGGTGTGGATAAGTAATTATGAAGAAATTTTTGAAGGATTCTGCTGTTGCGTTGCCGTGCATTTCGAAGCAACCACCAAAGTGAAACCCTCGTAATCTTTCCACAAGATAGACAGCCACACGCCCAGAGGGCTGGAGCAATGACAGGTTCCCAGTGCGCGCTCGCGCATAATGGAGATAAGCGGGAGACCATGCACTACAACGATGTGGAGGACCAACCATGAACCCCAACATGCTGAACCGCCGCTCAATGCTGACCGGAGGCACACTCATCAGCCTCAGCACCCTACTCGCCGCCTGCGTGCCGCACGACATCACAACTGCAGGAGACGGATCCACAGCCTCCGGCAGGCCTGCCACCAACAGCAGCCCAAGCAGTAGCACCGGCAACAATGCCGGTAACGGCGAATACCGCAAAGCAGACGCCAAAGGCCCCGCCCAGAACGTCCCCAAACCCAACGCCCCTGAAAACGGATACCGCGCAAAGACCCCCGACGGCATCCTCAAAACCATGGACGCCTGGAACCAATGGATCAACTACGGCGTCCAAACCGGCGACTACAGCAAAGCCCGCGAATTCCTCTCCACCTCAAACGACGGAGAACTCAAAATCTATCGCGAAATAGAAGCGCTCTACCAGCGCGGCGGATGGGTCATCGACGGCATCGAACACTTCGAACCCGACGGCATACCCAGGACCGACGACCATCAAACCTACTACCTGAAAACCAGCCACGAATGGGACAAACACACCGAGGTAGAGCCCGACGGCCGCCAAGAAACCTGGAGCAGCGACAAGGAAGAAGAAATCTACACATTCGCCCTCGAATACCGCGACGGCAGATGGCAGATCCTCTACTCCCGAATCGAAGCCTAACCGTACCGGCGTCTAGCCACGGTTATACGCCCAAAAGCCACATGTGTTTCGAAAAGCCACCAAAGAAGTAGCTTCTCGAAACACATGTGGCTTCTCGAGTAAGAATATAAAAATAGGGGAGAGACCTGAACCTTCAGGACCTCTCCCCAAGCACCTATACGGCACTAACGACTTAGTGCGGATACTCGCCGTACTTCACCATCGGAACCGGGCGGCGCATACGACGAGGAACCATCACACGGTTATACGTGTACATGCCGGAGCGAGGCTCCATCTCGCCGAACTTCGCAATTACCTTCTTCTTCAAGCCACGCCACAAAAGCCAGGAATCACCAATCCACAGCAGCAGCAGACCCCAAAGGACGTACGTAGTAATACGCTGGAAACCCTCCGCTGCCTCAGCAGAACCAAAGAAACCGGGGATAAACAGGGTAAAAATAAAGAACGCCAGCATGACAAACAACATGACGTCACCAATATTGCGGCGCGCATCCACATAATCACGGATATAACGGCGCTGCGCACCACGGTCCACGGCGGGCAGGTAACGCTGATCGCCACCCATCAACGCATCATTCTGACGCTCACGAGCCTTCGCCATCGCCTCACGTTCACGAGCCTTCGCCTCCTTACGGTCACTAACAACCAGAGGCTGACGACGAGCCGCCTGCTGCTCCTTACGCGAAGGAGTAGGACGGCCCTTCTTCGGGGTGAACTTCGGATTAACCGGAGCCTGAGGCTCCTCTACAACCTGCGGCTGAACAGCTTCCGCTTCAGCCTTCTCTTTCTTACGACCAAACACCCTCCCATCATACCCGAACGGCACACACCAAACCCGCCCCCACAAGCCCACACCAGCAACTGAAACAACCCCAACCACCCGGCGGCGGCGGGTAAGGTGGGGGTAAGGTAGAAACATGACTACTGAATTCACCCACCACAGCGCCCTCAGCGACGCCGTCACCAAAAACTTCGAAGCAACCCTGCAGACCCTCACCGAGCTCGTCGCCATCCCCTCCATCGCCTGGGAATCGCACGACCTCACCCAGGTAGACCGCAGCGCCGAGGCAGTCGCCGCGCTCGCAACCAAGGCAGGTTTCAACAACGTACGCATCGAACGCGCCACCTACACCACCGCAGACGGCACCGAAAAGCAGGGCATGCCCGCCGTCATCGCCTCCCGCCCCGCCGCAGAAGGTTACCCGACCATCCTGCTCTACGCCCACCACGACGTACAGCCCGCCGGCGACCTCGACCTGTGGGACACCGACCCCTTCGTCGCAACCCGCAAGGGCGACCGACTTTACGGCCGCGGCGCAGCAGACGACAAGGCAGGCATCCTCGTGCACCTCGCCGCGCTCGCAGCCCTCAACGAAACTCTCGGCGAAGACTTCAAGCTCGGCGTGAAGCTCTTCATCGAGGGCGAAGAAGAGGCAGGCTCGCCCTCCTTCGTCTCCTTCCTCAACACCTACCGTGAAGAACTGTCCGCCGACTACATTGTGGTTGCAGACTCCGCCAACTGGCGTGCCGGCGTACCCGCACTGACCACCAGCCTGCGCGGCGTCGCATCCGGCGACATCGAAGTACGCGTCGGCAGCCACGCTATCCACTCCGGTATGTTCGGCGGCCCCATGCTCGACGCGCACACCCTCATGGCGCAGCTACTCGCCACCCTGCACGACGCCACCGGCGCCGTAGCCGTCGAAGGCCTGCACCGCGCCCCTGAACCCGAACTCGAATACGCCGAAGCAGACTTCCGCAGCGACTCCGGCATCCTCGACACCGTACCCCTGGCAGGCACCGGTAGTGTTGCCTCCCGCCTGTGGACCCAGCCGGCAATCTCCGTCATCGGCATGGACATCCCCTCCATCGCAACCTCCTCCAACACCCTCGCCGTCGTATCCCGCGCACGCATCAGCACCCGCCTAGCACCCGGCGACAACCCCGAAAACGCACACCGCGCACTCGCCGAACACATCAAGGCACACGCACCCCACGGTGCCCAGGCGAACTACACCGCCGTCGACTCCGGCATGCCCTTCGCCACCGAAGTCGACGCAGACGGCGCACAGACCGCCCTCGACGCAATGCGCGCCGCATGGGACGTCGAACCCGTACAGACCGGCATGGGCGGCTCTATCCCGTTCATCTCCGACCTGAAGGACCTCTTCCCGCAGGCACAGATCCTCGTCACCGGCGTAGAAGACCCCGACACCCGCGCACACAGCGCCAACGAGTCCCTCTACATCCCGGACTTCAAGAACGCAATCCTCGCGGAGGCGCTGCTTCTGAGCGCACTCGGTGCCCGCTAAACGCGCTCGCTAGGAACATCCACAAAAAGTGGGGGAGAAGGGTCACAAACCCCAACCCCCACTTTTTCGGTATCCTAGAAGCAGAATTACATGTCAAGCCCCCACACCAAAACTCACGCCCCCGGCGAACTATGCACACCCTAGGTTGTACATCAAACACTCGGGCGCGTATCGTGAAGGCTAAAACGCCCACACGCACCCACACGCGGCGCACACGGGCAACCAACCAAACAAAAGGACAACACCAATGAGTGAAACCACCACCGAACTGCCGACCCACGGCGTCAACCTCACCGAAGTAGCACAGACCAAGGTCCGCACCCTCCTCGAACAGGAAGGCCGCACCGACCTGCGCCTGCGCATCGCCGTCCAGCCCGGCGGCTGCTCCGGCCTCATCTACCAGCTCTACTTCGACGAGCGCGTCCTCGACGGCGACGCAGTCCGCAACTTCGACGGCGTAGAGGTTATCGTCGACAAGATGAGCGCACCCTACCTCGACGGCTCCACCATCGACTTCGAAGACACCATCGAAAAGCAGGGCTTCTCCATCGACAACCCCAACGCAGCAGGCTCCTGCGCATGCGGTGACTCCTTCCACTAAACCGAAGACACCCCAGCGCTAAGCACCCCACGGTGTAACACGCCTAACAAACCCCCGTCTCGCATACTGCACCCAACCATGCAGATACGCGGCGGGGGTTTTACACTTAACACATGACTACGCACGAAATTACCTGGAAATACATCCTCAACCAGCTCGTCAAGCACCAAAACCTCACCGACACCGAAGTCGCCTGGGCAATGGACCAAATCATGACCGGCCAAACCGAACAGCCGATCCTCGCATCCTTCCTCACCGCCCTCCACTCCAAAGGCGAAACCCCCGAAGAACTCGGCGCACTCGCAGCCGGCATGATCGCCAAAGCCGAAACCGTCGACATCGACCCCCACGCCGTAGACATCGTCGGCACCGGCGGAGACCAGCAAAACACCGTCAACATCTCCACCATGGCAGCCCTCGTCATCGCAGGCACCGGCGCAACCGTCGTCAAGCACGGCAACCGCGCCTCCACCTCCAAATCCGGCTCCGCAGACGTCCTCGAAGCCCTCGGAATCCGCCTCGACATGCCCATTCCCGCAGTCGCCGAATGCGCTCGCGAGACCGGCATCACGTTCCTGTTTGCGATGACCTTCCACCCGGCAATGCGCCACGTGGGCCCGACCCGCCGCCTGCTGGGCATTCCGACCGCGTTCAACTACCTGGGCCCCATGACGAACCCGGCTCGCGTGAAGTCCTCGGCTATCGGCGTGGCTAACCCGGTCATGGCTGAGAAGATGGCTCACGTCTTCGCTGAGCGCGGCGACCACGCCCTGATTTTCCGCGGTGATGACGGCCTGGATGAGCTGACCATTGCGACCACGAGCCGCCTGTGGGAGGCTGTGGACGGTGAGCTGACCGAGTACCGTTTTGACCCGACCGAGTACGGTCTGCAGAACGCACCGCTGGAGCAGCTGCGAGGCGGCGACGCCGAGTACAACGCGGGCGTTTTCCGTGCCATTTTGGCGGGGGAGGGCGAGGCCTCGAAGAGCCCGCTGCGCGCCATTCACGACGCTGTGCTCATCAACGCGGCCGCAGGTCTGGTGGCGTACCGCCCGGTCAACGGCGAGAGCTTTGAGACGCGTTTCACCCAGGCCCTAGCCGATGCACGCGAATCCATTGCATCCGGTGCAGCGGAGCGAGTGCTCAACGCGTGGGTAGAGTTCAGCGAGAAGCACGCAGAAGCGTAAAGCTCTAGGAAATCGATAGCAGGCACCCGAGACGAACAGAGCACACCGAAAGGTGTGGAGTCTCGGGTGTTTGTCGTTTAACGAGAGGCGCTGAGGGACATACTGAGGAGCCCAAAGGTTCGGAGCATTTGAGCGCGTAGTTGCGGGTTGAGGAAGCTGAGGCGCGCGGAGTTCAGAGTGGCGGACGAGAACAGCGTAGTTGCGCCACGAGGAGCACCGGCTCGACCCGCATCATTCAGAGTGTGCCAGCCAGAGCGTCGAAAGCACCGGTGAGCGTCCGATGGGGTAGTGAAAAATAGGTCTACTTTACATAATGTATATTATCGGCTTTTTAGGGAGGTCTGGAATGAACTCAAGATTCCCCATATCTAAATAAAGTCTTAACAGTTCATGTATTAACCTCACCCGGTCACCAGAACTATCGCCTACACTCAATCCACCTGAAATAATGGATATACCCCGCATCACGAAGGTGTCGTCGCCTCGTATGCAGATTCAACGTCAACCACGCCGGTTGATGTACACCAAAGGAGAAAACTCGTGGATTGGCTCTTTGAGACACCCTGGACACTCTGGGTTGCTCTCGCTCTTGTTTTCGCCGTCATAGAAATGCTCAGCCTCGACCTGTTCTTTCTCATGCTGGCGATCAGCGCAGGCATTACCGCAGCAATATCGCCCTTTGTGGACAACATGCTGATTCGAACCGTTATTTTCGTGGTGATTTGCCTGATTCTGGTTCTTGGCTTGCGCCCGCCGCTGCTGAAAAAGCTCAATAAATCAGCCACCGGTGCTGTCACTAATGCTGAAGCACTCGTTGGTGCTGAGGTGCGCGTCACTCAAGATGTGACTAGTGAAACCGGTTTGGTGGTACTAGCTGGCGATACCTGGACGGCACGCACCGCCTCCGGAATGCTCCCTGCAGGATCGCACGCGAGGGTACGAGCTATCGAGGGTGCTACCGCAATTGTAGAGCCTCTCCCCCACGACTAAGACCCATCTGAATACCGGCTCCAAATACCAATTCAGATACCCCAAAAACACACCATATAACTCACCGATAAGGAGAAATAATGCCTATCAGCCTTATTCTGACGGTCCTACTCATCCTCTTCGTGCTGACGATGCTAGCCAAGACCGTGCGCGTCATCCCGCAGGGACGAGCCGGCATCGTCGAACGACTGGGCAAGTTCCACGCCGTTCTCAACCCCGGCCTGCACATCGTCATCCCCGTAGTTGACCGCGTGCTGCCCCTCATCGACCTGCGCGAACAGGTGGTTTCCTTCCCCTCGCAGTCCGTGATTACCGAAGACAACCTCGTGGTTGGTATCGACACCGTCGTGTACTTCCAGGTCACCGACCCCCGCTCGGCAACCTACGAAATCACCAACTACATTCGCGCCGTGGACGAGCTGACCAGCGCAACCCTGCGTAACGTCGTTGGTGGCCTGAACCTGGAGCAGACCCTCACCTCCCGCGACCAGATCAACGCGGAACTGCGAGGTGTACTCGACTCCACCACCGGCCGCTGGGGCCTGCGCGTCTCCCGCGTGGACATCAAGGAAATCCAGCCCCCGGTGTCCATCCAGGACTCCATGGAGAAGCAGATGCGTGCAGAGCGTGACCGCCGCGCCGCAATCCTCACCGCAGAAGGCCAGAAGCAGTCTGACATTCTGACCGCAGAAGGTGAATCCCGCGCCGCTATCCTGCGTGCAGAGGGTGAAAAGCAGGCGCAAATCCTTCGTGCAGAAGGTGACGCACAGTCCGCAATCCTGCGCGCAAACGGTGAAGCTGAAGCCGTGCAGAAGGTCTTCGCAGCAATCCACGAATCCAACCCCAGCCAGCAGCTGCTCACCTACCAGTACCTGCAGACCCTGCCCAAGCTCGCCGAAGGCGACGCCAACAAGCTCTGGTTCATCCCGACCGAACTCGGCGATGCACTGCGCGGCCTGGGCAACGCCTTCGGCACCCTGCCCGCATCCGACCTCGCGGACGCGCCCAAGAAGCCCGCAGCAGAGGCGCCCAAGAGCGCACCGCAGGCACCCGGAAGCTACGGCATCAACGGCTAAACGCGGAATCTAACGCATAAAAAGGCGCGAATCACCAAAAATCACGCCGAATAAACACCACCACGCTGGGCGGGTGGAGACTATTACCGATATAATGGATGTTTTGTAAACGTTCGAGGGAATAGCTCTCCCCCGCCCAACGTTACGCCTAAAGCGCCAAAGAGCGCACCCGACGACACTGGAGGAAAAATGAGCGATCGTAGCCTGCGCGGTATGCGCCTGGGTTCCCAGTCGATGGAAACCGAATCGAACGTACAGCCCGCGCCCCGCCAGCGCGTCGAATACCGTACCGCAGACGGTGACCGCGTTTTCGTGACCTTCGCGGCAGAAGCAGAAATCCCCTCGGTCTGGACCGCAAAGTCCGGCAAGGAAGCATACCTCGTCAACGGCGACTCCACCGCAGACGCCGAAGAAGAGAAGCCCGCACGTACCCACTGGGACATGCTCATGGAACGCCGCAGCATCGAAGAGCTGGAAAAGACCCTGGAAGACCGCCTGGAATACTACCGCAAGCACTACGCGCTCTAAAAGCACCGTAGACACGCCGTAGAAAGGCTGTAGAAGCCCGCTAAGAGCCACTCGCGCTCTTAGCGGGCTTTCTTCTTTTGGTGGTGGCTTCCTCGATACGTGAGCCAGGAAAGAGTGCCAGAGAAAACAGAAAAAGGCCGGGGCGGATACGTTATGTATCCGCCCCGGCCTTTCGTATAAGTCTCAGAACGAGGGATGTTTTACTTGCCCAGAGCCTTCTTGAGCTTCTGAACACGGTTGGTCAGACCCCAGCGAGTCACCTTAGACATGGAATCGAAGATAATGTTGCCGTCCATCTTCGAAGCGCCAATCTCACGCTCAACGAAAGTAATCGGAACCTCAACAATATTCAGACCAGCCTGCTCAGAACGCCATGCCAAATCCACCTGGAACACGTAGCCCTTAGAGTCAATACCGTCCAGGTTCAGACGCTGCAGAGCCTCACGACGGTACGCGCGGAAACCAGCGGTAATGTCCTTGATGGAGGTGCCCAGAATCAGGCGGGTGTACAGGTTAGCGCCGCGAGAGAGAATCTGGCGGTGAGCCGGCCAGTTCTTGGTCTTGCCGCCGGGCACGTAACGCGAACCAATAGCCAGGTCAGCGCCCGCCTCCACTGCACGAACCAGGGAAGGAAGCTGCTCAGGCTGGTGCGAGCAGTCAGCGTCCATTTCAATCAGAATGTCGTAGCCTGCCTCAAGGCCCCAATCGAAGCCGGCGAGGTATGCGCCACCCAGACCGTCCTTAACGGTGCGGTGCAGAACGTGAATCTGGGAATCCTTAGCCGACAGCTCATCAGCAATCTGGCCGGTGCCGTCGGGGCTGTTATCATCCACCACGAGAATGTCCACCTCGGGAGCTGCCTTGCGAAGACGCTCTACCACGACGGGCAGGTTCTCCTTCTCGTTATACGTCGGGATGACAGTTAGAACGCGCATATTACTCCCTCACAGGTGCATATAAAACAGGCAGTGTAGGTATCCAGTATACCGGGTAAATATTTGAGCAACTGAACCATTGGCGGCCTCCACTGCTCCTAAAC
>ERZ1699238.3-NODE-3-length-208536-cov-8.336727_pt1 | contig 208536 bp, 159 predicted proteins | sample MGYA00581518_ERZ1699238 | MGnify/ENA primary metagenome ERZ1699238 (study PRJEB42319, sample SAMD00040325) | human oral metagenome | material: saliva | host: Homo sapiens | study: EMG produced TPA metagenomics assembly of PRJDB4115 data set (Metgenomic analysis of... | reverse complement strand
TTGCGTGCCTGTCGGTCACGTTCATGATTGCGGTGTTTTTCGTGGCGACGCCGAACGCTATCGCCTACGAGGAGCTGCTCCTCGTGCCGGTATTTATTCTCTCCGGGGTTCTCTTCACGATGGTTGAGGCGCCCACCTGGCTAGATGCTGTAGGCACGCTCATTCCCCTGCAGGCGCCGGTTCATCTCCTACTTGGGCGTACCACCATCACTACCCCGGCGGATGCACTCTTGCCCGTAATTCAGACCCTGGCCGTGAGCTTCATCTGGGCGTTGTGCGCCTTCCTCTTTGCCCGGAAAGCTCTCGCATCCGCCCGTCGTCGCGGCACTCTGGGGGCGATGTAGCGTGCGTGTTCTCTCTACTGATTCTCTGCCCGGTGTGATGCGTCGGGCTCTGTCTACCGCCTCTATTGGCTGGTCGTCGTCCATTACCTTTGCGACCCTCGGAACGGCCATCACGACCCTGGTGCTCGTGCCGGGCCTCAACGTGCTTTTCACGGTGCTTCTGGGTGCCGACCTCGCCGCAAACGATACGGTACGCATCGGCTGTGCAACCGCCCTGATTGCCACCCTCAGCTCGGTGGCAGCCGGTATTGTCGCGCGCGTCGCCACCGACCGTTGGATTGGTGTCTTCGAGTACGTGTGTACGGCTCGCCCGGTGGACGCTGGCTACTGGCTCGGTGCGGCGGCGGTACCCGCGTTGCTGGCATCCGTAACGGGTCTGAGCAATGTGGGTATCGTGTGGTTGCTGTCCCTCACGGAGCCCTCTACCGGAGCAGGTTCGGGGCTTCTACTGGGGGCCATTGCGCTGATGCCGGCTGCGATTCTGGGAGGGGTCTGCCTGGGTATTTTTGCTGCCGGCTTGGGTCTGTACCTATCGGATCCGTACACGGGCTCGAACGTTCTATCTATTGTTCTGCCGGTCAGCGCGGGTGTGATTGTGCCGGTGAGTACCTACCCGGCGTGGCTTGCGTGGGTATGTTCGTGGGTTCCCGGATCCCGGCTGGTGCAAGCTTTAGATACCTCTGGCGGTATTGCGAGCACCGCGCCGGATCTCTTCACGCTCCTGGCAGCAGACGCGGCATTGGCAGTACTCTACGCCGCTATCGGATTGGGGCTGACTTTCCTTGCCGCCCGCCGCATCCGTGCCGGCGCCCGCGCCTCACTGTTGTAAACGGTGAACCCTGAAAAAGAACGAACCTTTTAAGTGCCCGTGCCCGCTACCGGGCGCCGCAACCAAGAAAGACTATTCCTGTGACCATTGCTCCCGCTTCATACACCTTAGAGGCCCTCGGCTTCGACCCATCCTGGCAGGGCGCGGCAATCCGCGCCGCGTTCACCCTCAACGGCACGCTTGAAGATTTCACCCTCGCCCGCGTGAGCGCAGTGCACCGTACTCGCTGCGAGCTGCTGACCTGCGAGCGGGGCGAGCTCGTGAAGCTTTCCGCTCCCCTGCGCTCGGTTGAGAATGACTACGGTGAAGAAGAGTACCCCGTCGTGGGTGACTGGGTGCTGGCTCAGTCCATCCCTGGAACCGGTAGCGATAGCCAGCCCGCGGAGCACAAACCCCTCGCGATACTGCCCCGGCGAAGCTACCTCACCCGACCCAGCGCCACCCGAGAATCCGCGGATCAGCCTGTCGCCGCCAACGTGGATATGCTCTGCATCGTTGAGCCCTGCTTCCCCGAGCCGTCCATTGGGCGAATTGAACGCTACACCGCTCTGGCGCACGCTTCCGGGGTGCAGGTCGCGCTAATTCTCACCAAGGGTGACCTAGTAACGGCCGAACAGCTCACCAACTACAGGGACTCCCTCGCAGGTGGTGTGGATGCGGTACTCGCCGTCTGCACGGATAACGGCTACGACCCCGCACCGGTCGCGGAACTCGTTGCCGGACGTACCGCCGCGTTCCTGGGCCGTAGCGGCGCCGGAAAATCCACTCTGGTCAACGCCCTGCTCAACCCCGGAGTTGACCCCCGCGAGGATAGCCAAGAATATCAGGTGCAGGTCACCTCCACGGTCCGAGATGCTGACGGCAAGGGGCGCCACACCACCACCAGCCGCCAGATGATTGTTTTACCCGGTGCGGAAGGCTCAAGCGAAGGAGACTCGACCAACGCAAAATCATCATCTGGCACGGTGCTGATCGACACTCCGGGCGTACGAGCCCTAGCCGCAACGAGCGATAGCGCCGCGATTGACGAAACCTTCGACGACGTCTCCGGTTACGCTTCCGCCTGCCGGTACAGCGACTGCTCCCACGGTTCCGAACCCGGATGCGCGGTACAGCAGGCCATCACTGACGGCTCCCTCGACCCCGAGCGCTTCGAACGCTACCGCAGGATGATAGCCGAATCCGCGCGTCTACGCCTGCGCTCTCAAGAACGTGAGTACCGGCAAAGTAACCGTGCCTTCACAAAGGCAAACAAGGCGGGCCGCCGCACCCTCATGTCTATTAAGGGGCGCGCTAACTAGCTACCGAATGCGCACGTTCCAGAAGAGTGCAGGGGGCTAATCTGGGTGATACTGCTCAGGCCGCAATATAGTAGCCTGCCTCACTCTTCGATACACTAGAACTAGGCGTGCCCACAGTCCCCCGCGCACCCTCACCGCCACCCGGCGGCACAGGAACGCGGGCGCAGACGGCACACACCATTCACAAACCCATAACTCATGAAAGAGGTGGCAGCATGGCTGAACAGAACCTCACCCCGCCCGTACCGAAGAAGGTCGAGCACCGCCGCGAACACCACGGCGACGTCTTCATCGACCACTACGAATGGCTCCGCGACAAGGAAAGCGAAGAGGTCCTCAACTACCTCAAGGCAGAAGCCGAATACACCGAAGCTGTCACCGCAGACCAGCAGCCCCTCCGCGAATCCATCTTTAACGAGATCAAGGGCCGTACCCTGCTGTCGGATCTGACCGTCCCGAACCGTATCGGTGACTGGTGGTACTACAGCCGCATGGTGCCCGGCGGCCAGTACCCCGTCTTCTACCGCTACCCCGCCCTGCACGAAGGCGACGAGGTGGTGCGCTACACCCCGCCGACCGTCACCCCCGGCGAAGTACTCGAGGGCGAAGTCGTCATCCTCGACTGCAACGAATACGCCAAGGACATGGAGTTCTTCTCCCTCGGCAGCTTCCAGCCCGCACGTAACGGCAAGCTGCTGAGCATCTCCGTGGACGAGAAGGGCGACGAACGCTACGAGCAGCGCTTCCTCAACATGGAAACCGGCACCTTCCTCGAAGACACCATCCCCAACATTGCGGCGGGCTCCTTCTTCATCAACCACGCCGAACAGCTCATCTACCTCGTGCCCGACGAGTCGTGGCGCCCCTGGCGTGTCTACGTGCACGACGTCGGACAGGGCACCGAAGACCACCTGATCTACGAGGAACCGGACAACACCATGTGGCTCGGCGCCGCCATGAGCTCCGACCGTTCCTCCGTGGTCATTACCAGCTCGAATTCCGAGTACACGGAGGTGCGCCTCATCCCCACCCGCGAGCCCAAGGGTGAGCCGACCCTGCTCATCCCCAAGAGCGCGGGCATCGAATACTACGCTGAGCCGCTCAACATTGCCGGCGAGCAGCACCTGCTGATTCAGCACGACTACAATGCGTTGAACTCCGAGCTGGTCCTCGCAGACATGCCGCGCGAAGATGAAAGCCTCGAAGAGTACGCGCAGCGTTGGGTACCCGTCATCCGCCACAGCGAACACGTGCGCCTGGAGGGCTTCACCTTCACCGCAACGCACCTGGTCGTCACCGCCCGCGCGGACACCACCACCCGCATCTTCCTCGCACCGCGTGAGCAGCTGCCCATCCAGTGGCGCCGCCGCCGCCCCGCCGGCGTGACCTTCATGGAACCTGCCGGCTTCGACGAGGAACTGTACACTGCCTCCGTGCTGCGTGCGGAGAACTACTCCCCCGTGCTGCGTATCGCCTACACCTCGTACCTGACGCCGCGCCGCGTCTACGACTACTTCCCCATGTCGCAGACCCTGCTGCTGCGCCGTGAAACCCCGGTACTCGGCGGCTACAACCGTGAGGACTATCGTGCCTACCGCGACTGGGCACCGGCGGAGGACGGCACGCTCATCCCGATCTCGGTGATTCACCGCGCCGACCTGGACATGAGCAAGCCGCACCCGGTCATCCAGTACGGTTACGGCTCGTACGAGTCATCCATGGACCCGATGTTCTCCATCCCGATGCTGTCGATCCTGGACCGCAGCGTCATCTACGTCATTGCGCATATTCGCGGCGGCGGCGAGATGGGCCGCTCCTGGTACCAGAACGGCAAGAAGCTCGCGAAGAAGAACACCTTCACCGACTTCGTGGACGTCACCAGCTACATTGCGGCTAAGCCGTGGGCTGATGAGGCGCGTATCGGCTGCTACGGCGGTAGCGCCGGCGGCCTGCTCATGGGCGCCGTCGTGAACCTCGCCCCCGAAAAGTACGCCGCCTGCCTGGCTGCCGTGCCGTTCGTGGATGCGCTGACCACCATCCTCGACCCGGAGCTGCCGCTGTCGGCGATGGAGTGGGAAGAGTGGGGCAACCCGATTGAGGACCCGGAAGTGTACGCCTACATGAAGTCGTACACCCCGTACGAGAACATCCGCCCGGTCCGCTACCCGGCAATTGCTGCGGTGACGAGCCTGCACGATACGCGCGTGCTCTACGTGGAGCCTGCGAAGTGGGTTGCGGCGCTGCGTGAGCAGATTGACCCGTCCTCGCCGGTGCCGCTGCTGAAGATTGATATGTCGGGCGGTCACGGTGGTGGTTCGGGCCGGTACACGCGTTGGCGTGAAATCGCCTGGGATTACGCGTTCCTGCTGACTAACCTCGGCGTCGCTGAGTAACTCATCTCTTAAATAGAACGCTCCGTCTGTATCGAGTGATACGGACGGAGCGTTCTTCGTTTTCGTTCTGAGTATGAGGGCCGGTGTTCGTCCTCGTTCCTACAGGGGCACCCGCCCTCGCTTCGCTTCGGGCACCCTGATGTCACTTTCGGACGACACCGCCCCTCCACGCACGCTAGGCTACCCGAGGTGGCGCGCCGTGTTTTCCGGATGCGCCCTCAGGGTGTCAGCCGGGCGCTCTCCGCAGCGAAGCAAGGAGAAGCGGAGCGTCCGGGTGACGGGTGCCCCTGCGTAGGCGCGGAGGAAACATGCGGCGTGCCTCCCCAAACGCTATGGTGCGGAACGAGGACGATACCCGCCTTTCCAAGCGAAACTAGGGAAAACGCAAGAGGCGCCGCCTCCCACACAGGAGACAGCGCCTCTTTCGCTAGAGCCGGATCAGCGGAAAAGCTTAGCCTTCCACGCCGCACTCAGCCAGAATCAGCTCACGCACGCGGGCGGCGTCAGCCTGACCGCGAGTAGCCTTCATGACCTGACCGACGATAGCGCCAGCTGCCTGAACCTTACCGGCACGAATCTTGTCGGCAACGTCGGGCATTGCTGCCAGGGCTTCCTGAACGGCTGCGGTGAGCGCACCGTCGTCGGAGACCACGGCGAGGCCGCGTGCCTCAACGATTTCGGCGGGGGTGCCTTCACCGGCGAGGACGAACTCGAGCACCTGACGGGCGATCTTGTCGTTGATCTTGCCTTCGGAGATGAGCGCTTCGAGGGCGACCACGGTTGCGGGCTCCACGCCGAGGGCGGTGAGCTCAACTTCAGCCTGCTTTGCGCGGCGGGCAATCTCGCCCATCCACCACTTGCGGGCTGCTGCTGCGGTTGCGCCTGCGGCGACGGTCTCTTCGATGACGTCGAGTGCGCCGGCGTTGACGACGTCGCGGAACTCTTCGTCGGAGTAGCCCCACTCACCCTTGAGGCGGCGGCGGCGCTCTGCCGGGGGTTCGGGCAGTTCGGCGCGCAGACGCTCAATCCACTCGCTGTTGGTGACGACCGGTACCAGGTCCGGTTCGGGGAAGTAACGGTAGTCGTCGGCGTCGGACTTGGGACGGCCCGAGGAGGTTTCGCGGGTGTCTTCGTGCCAGTGGCGGGTCTCCTGGGTGACCTTCTCGCCGCGCTCGAGGATCGCTGCGTGGCGGCGAATCTCGTAGCGGACAGCGCGCTCAACGGAACGGAGGGAGTTCACGTTCTTGGTTTCGGAGCGGGTGCCGAACTTCTCTGCGCCCTTGGGCATGAGGGAGACGTTGGCGTCGCATCGGACGTTACCGCGTTCCATGCGGGCGTCGGAGATGCCGAGGGAGCGTACGATGTCGCGGATTGCGGCAACGTAGGCGCGTGCCAGTTCGGGTGCGCGCTCGCCAGCACCGACGATGGGTCGGGTGACGATCTCGATCAGGGGCACGCCTGCGCGGTTGTAGTCGACCAGGGAGGAGGTTGCACCCTGGATTCGGCCGTCTGCGCCACCGACGTGGGTGAGCTTGCCTGCGTCTTCTTCCATGTGGGCGCGCTCAATTTCGACGGTGAAGATGGTGCCGTCTTCGAGCTCAACGTCCAGGGAACCGTTTTCCGCAATGGGGCCGCCAGCCTGGGAGGTCTGGAAGTTCTTCGGGGAGTCCGGGTAGAAGTAGTTCTTGCGGGCGAAGTAGGACTTGTCTGCAATCTCGCAGCCCAGTGCCAGGCCGAGCTTGATGGCGGACTCAACAGCGGTCTTGTTCACCATGGGCAGCGCGCCGGGCAGGCCGAGCGATACGGGGGTGACGTTGGTGTTGGGTTCGTCGCCGAACTCGTTGGGTGCGGAGTCGAACATCTTGGTCTTGGTGTTCAGTTCGACGTGCACCTCGAAGCCGAGGACCGGGTCGTACTTTTCGATGGCTTCTTCGAAGCTGAGGACTTCTTCACTCATTACTTGGTTCCCCCAAAGTCAAAGTCGCGGATCAGAGTTTCGGTGTCGGGCAGGCTCTTGTAGAGCGGTGCGCCCCATTTTGCGGTGAGCAGTTCTTCGAGTGCTGCGCCGACGCGGTAGAGGCGTGCGTCTTCGCGTGCGGGTGCGGTGAACTGGATGCCGACGGGCAGGTTGTTCTCTTCGGAGAGGCCGCCGGGCAGGGAGAGCGCCGGGACGCCTGCCAGGTTGACGGGCACGGTTGCGACGTCGCCCAGGTACATTGCCATTGGGTCGCCTTCGGTCTTCTCGCCGAGCTTGAATGCGGTGGAGGGCGCGGTCGGGGAGATGAGTACGTCGCACTTTTCGAATGCTGCCGCGTAGTCACGCTGGATGAGGGTGCGTACGCGCAGTGCGGCGCCGTAGTAGGCGTCGAAGTTACCTGCGGACAGTGCGTAGGTGCCGAGGATGATGCGGCGCTTGACCTCGTGGCCGAAACCTGCGGAGCGGGTTGCGGACATGACGCGTTCGATGGTGACGGGGCCGTCTTCGGGTACGACGCGCAGGCCGTAGCGGACGCCGTCGTAGCGTGCCAGGTTGGAGGACACCTCGGAGGACATGATCATGTAGTAGGCGCTGATGGCTTCGGTGACGGAGGGCAGGGAGACCTCGATGATCTCTGCGCCTGCGGCACGCAGCTCTTCGACGGATTCGCGGAAGCGTGCGAGGACGCCTGCTTCGAAGCCTTCGCCGTCGCCGCCGCCGAGTTCCTTGATGACGCCGATGCGCAGGCCGGACAGGTCGCCCTTGCGTGCGGCTTCTGCGCCTGCCTTGGCTTCTTCAACGAAGTTGCCGGGCTCATCGGGCAGGGAGGTTGCGTCGAGCGGGTCGTGGCCTGCGATTGCTTCGTGGAGCAGCGCGGTGTCCAGGACGGTGCGTGCGACGGGGCCTACCTGGTCGAGGGAGGATGCCATGGCGATGACGCCGTAACGGGAGACGGAGCCATAGGTGGGCTTGACGCCGACGCTACCGGTCAGCGCTGCGGGCTGGCGGATGGAGCCGCCGGTGTCGGTGCCGAGCGCCAGGGGTGCCTGGAAGGCGGTGACGGCTGCTGCGGAGCCGCCGCCGGAGCCGCCGGGTGCGCGGTCGAGTGCCCAGGGGTTGCGGACTACGCCGAATGCGGAGTGCTCGTTGGAGGAGCCCATTGCGAATTCGTCGAGGTTGGTCTTGCCGAGGATGGGCATGCGTGCTTCGCGGACCTTGCGGGTTACGGTGCCGTCGTAGGGGCTCATCCAGCCTTCGAGCATGCGCGATGCTGCAGTGGTGGGCTGGCCCTTGGTGACGATGAGGTCCTTGACGGCGATGGGTACGCCTGCGAGCGGGGGCAGTTCCTTGCCTGCTGCGCGGTCTGCGTCCACTGCTGCTGCGGTGGCGAGTGCTTCTTCGGCGTTGATGTGCAGGAAGGCGTTGAGGCCATTCTTGCCGTCTGCTCGGTTGTCGCTCAGGGGTGCGCCGTCGGTGGCTGCGATGCGGTCCAGGTGTGCCTGGGTGAGCTCGACGGAGGTGATTTCGCCGGATGCGAGCTTTTCTGCTGCTTCTGCGGCGGTGAGCTGGATCAGTTCGTTCACTTGGTTGTTCTCCTCTTAGTCTTCGTCGAGGATTGCCGGCACGCGGAACTTGCCGTCCTGTGCGTCGGGGGCGCCGGAGAGCGCCTCTTCCTGGGTGAGGGTGGTGACGGGTACGTCTTCGCGGAAGACGTTCTCGAGGGGGATGGGGTGGCTGGTCGCGGGGATGTCGGCAGTTGCTTTCTGCGACATGGTCTCAACGGATGCGACGATGACGTCCAGCTCAGACGCCATCGCGGTGAGTTCTTCATCGGTCATCTCAATGAGTGCCAGCGATGCCAGGTGCTTTACCTGTTCAAAGGTGATGGCAGACATGGTTCTCCCGTAGTTTGTTTTCTTGTCTCTTCTCTAGTGTAGTGGAGGTTGCGTTTTCCGTCTCATTGGGGGTTGGAGGGTTTACCTGCTGGTTTGCGTGGTCAGGCGGTGTTCTCCTCCCCTGTTTTCGGGTTAAATGCTCAACGCCCCGCTCCTCGTGTGAGGTGCGGGGCGTTGGGCTACAACGTGTCCACGTTACGCTTGGGGGTTAATCCTTAGGCGGGGATGGTCAGAACCTGGCCGGGGAAGATCAGGTCAACGTTGTAGATGATGTCGGTGTTCGCAGCTGCGATTGCCTGGTAGCCGCCTGCAACGCCGAGCTTTGCAGCGATCAGCGAGAGGGAGTCACCGGGAACCACGGTGTAGGTGCCTGCTGCAGCCTTGGGAGCTGCTGCTACGGGAGCCTCAACTGCCGGTGCCGCTGCGGGAGCTGCGGGAGCCTCAACTGCGGGTGCAGCGGGTGCTACCGGTGCAGCGGGAGCTGCGGGTGCCTCAACTGCTGCGGGTGCAGCCTGAGCTGCAGGAGCTGCGGGTGCAGCCTGTGCCGCGGGAGCGGTGTAGGTCTGCTGGGTCTGCGACTGTGCAGCCACGGTGGTGGTGGGCTCGGTGTAGGTGGGAGCTGCGCCGGTCTTGCCGTAGAGGCCAAGCTTAGCGGAGCATGCGGGCCATGCGCCCCAGCCCTGGATAGCGAGCAGACGCTCGCCAGCCTCGATCTGCTGTGCACGGGTAGCGGTCGCGGGGGAGCCGGACATGCCGACGCCGTTCCAGGACTGCTGGGTGAACTGCAGACCGCCGTAGAAGCCGTTACCGGTGTTGATGGACCAGTTGCCACCGGACTCGCACTGTGCCAGTGCGTCCCAGGTAGCACCGTCTACTGCGTTTGCAGCGGGCATCGACATGGTAGCTGCTACAGCGCCACCGATGGCGAGAGCTGCTGCGGTACGACGAATGGAAGTGTTCTTCATAATGCTCCTTGGGGCCGTCCCCGCTCGTTCCGTCCCCGGAACTCTAGCGCGCCGCCGCTCACCCTTTGATAACGAAGTAGGTTACTCATATTCTGGCTCTACCATGTGAGCGGCTCTCCACCGATTTCATGTCACCGTGAGCGATTCTGCACTTATGTGCGGAATCCGGGTGGCACTTCCTCGATGGGGACGTGCGGTAGAACCGGGCATCGTTTCAAGCATTCCAAGCTTGAAACCACACAGGTGATTCTCTTGCGAGAATCCATCTGGTCTCAAAGATAGCCGAGGTTTTTTATGATTCCAACCCGATTTCAAGTTCACAGCGAACGTCCCGGGTTCTCCCAGGGTTCTTCCAGGTTAAAAGTGCAGGAAACATTATTTAAGACCTTGAGCCCCGCGCGCCTTAGGGTTTTCGCCCCTGAATTTCGGGGTTTTCTAGGGATTTAACCCGGATGCGCTCCCCCGCCAAGTTTTTCGATTCGGGGTTGACGGGCGCCACCTTTAAGGGTTTTGAACAGCGTGTAAATATTTTTTAAATATTTCTTCGCTTTGGGAGTGTTTTAAGGCGCTTCCGCCTTAAAAGCTGTGGTAATTACAAATGCCAGAAATTGGCATTCAGGCCCTGGAGCACGCACTCCAGAGCCTGAATGCTCTATATATTGCAGGGGTCAGAATCAGGTGACCCCGCTACCGGGTCTACTCGGCGGTAGCCTCAACAGCCTCCGGACCACCCTCAAGCAGGGCGGTGAAGCCCTCCTCATCCAGCACCTTCAGACCCAGCTGCTGAGCCTTATCCAGCTTCGAACCGGCGTTCGCGCCAGCAACCACAAAGTGGGTCCTCTTAGACACCGAACCGGATGCCTTACCGCCGCGAGAAATAATGGCTTCCTTCGCGCCATCACGGGTGTAACCGTTCAGCGTGCCGGTCACGACCACGGTCAGGCCCTCCAGGGTGCGCTCCACGGACTCGTCACGGGTATCTTCCATGCGCACACCGGCGGCAGCCCAGGAGTCCACCACCTCGGCGTGCCAGTCCTCAGCGAACCACTCAATAATAGAGTCGGCAATCGTGGTGCCCACACCGTCCACAGCGGCAAGGCGTTCACGGTCAGCCTCGCGGATCGCCTGCATCGAACCGAACTCCGCGGCGAGCGCGCGGGCAGCGGTCGGGCCCACGTGGCGAATCGAAAGGGCAACCAGCACGCGCCACAGCGGCTGTTGCTTTGCCTTCTCCAGCTCGGCGAAGAGGTTCAGCGTATTCTTCGTGGGCTTCGGCTCGGGGCGTGCCTTGGTCGGCTTGGTGTAGAAGTAGGGCACGCGCTCCATCTTTCCGGTGCCCACACCCTTGACCTTCTTCTCACGTTCGATGGTGACCTCGCGCAGGTCCTCAATGTTGAGGCTGAACAGGTGCGCCTCGGTCGTTAGCGGAGGGGTATCCGGGGTTGCGGGGCTGGTGAGTGCCTTTGCTGCTTCAAAGCCGAGCGCCTCAATGTCGAAGGCGCCGCGGCTTGCCGCATAGTACACGCGCTCGGTCAGCTGCGCCGGGCAGGAGCGCGGGTTCGTGCAGCGCAGGTCCACATCGCCTTCCTTGCCGGGTGCCAGGGGCGAGCCGCAGGAGGGGCACTCGCCGGGCATCACGAACTCTCGTTCGGTGCCGTCACGTAGAGCAACCACGGGGGCGACGATCTCGGGGATCACGTCGCCTGCCTTGCGCAGCACCACGGTGTCGCCGATGAGCACGCCCTTGGCCTTGACCACGTCCTGGTTGTGCAGGGTGGCGCGTTCGACGGTCGAGCCGGAGACGAACACGGGCTCCATGACGCCGTAGGGGGTCACGCGGCCGGTGCGTCCCACGTCCACGCGGATGTCCAGCAGTTTGGTGTGCACCTCTTCGGGCGGGTACTTGTACGCCACCGCCCAGCGCGGCACGCGGGAGGTGTAGCCCAGCTGAGCCTGGGTCGCGAAGTCGTTGACCTTAATGACGATGCCGTCAATCTCGTGCACCAGGGAGTGGCGCTGCTCGCCGTACTTGTTAATGAAGTCGAAGACCGCCTCGGTGTTGGCGGCGATTTCGCTGTAGGGGCTCACGGGCAGACCCCAGGAGGCGAGCAAATCGTAGGTCTCGTACTGGGTGGCAATATCCAGGCCGGTGCGCGAACCGATGCCGTGCACGTACATGCTCAGCGGGCGCGAGGCGGTAATCGCCGCGTCCTTCTGGCGTAGCGAGCCTGCCGCGGCGTTACGCGGGTTCGCGAAGGGGTTCTTTCCTGCGGCAATCATGGACTCGTTGAGCTTCTCAAAATCGGCGGAGGAGATGAACACTTCGCCGCGGATTTCAATCTCTTCGGGGTGGTTCTCACCGGTCAGCTGCTGCGGGATGCTCGCGATGGTGCGCACGTTGTGGGTGACGTCTTCGCCGGTGGTGCCGTCGCCGCGGGTTGCCGCGCGTACGAGGGTGCCGTTGCGGTAGAGCAGGTTCACCGCCAGGCCGTCAATCTTCAGCTCGGTCAGCCACTGCGGTGCGCTGCCGGTGAGGGTCCGGGCGCTCTCTTCGGTCTTGGTCAGCCAGGCGCGTAGCTCTTCGAAGGAGAAGACGTCCTCGAGGGAGTACATGCGCTGCAGGTGGGTGACGGGTGCGAAGGCCTCGATGGCTTCGCCGCCGACTTCCTGGGTGGGCGAGTCGTTGGCGATCAGGTGCGGGTGCTCCGCCTCAATGATTTCGAGGCGGCGGTAGAGCTTATCGTACTCGGCGTCAGAGAGGAAGGGCGCGTCCTCGTTGTAGTAGGCGCGGCGGGCGGCACGAATCTTATCGGTCAGTTCCGCGTACTCAGCACGCAGGGCCTCGGTAATCTCCACGGTGTTTTCTGCGGTGTTTTCCACGGAGTTTTCTGCGGGGCTCTCTGCTCGAGTCTCGGCGGTGGCAGTCTGCTGGGTGGTGTTGTTCTCAGTCACCCGTCCAGTCTAGCGTTTTTGCTCCGCCTCTCCCCTATCGCTCGTCATATTGGCAGGTTCCTCGCGCGCGAACACTGGCGCAAAAACACCGTAGCCACTTCCCGAATCGCGCTTCCTTAGTTTCTGTGTGCAGATACAGTTCACCCCCACCTCCTGAAGGCACTCGCACGAGTACCCGAAGAGAGCGGGGGTGAATCATAAGGTATGAAGTTTAGGCCTCGACAGCGTCAGCAACAATCACCGTAATGTTGTCGCGGCCGCCGGAGCGCAGCGCCTCGTGCTGGAGCACGTCAGCGGCGTCCTGCGGGTGGCGAATCGAGGTGAGTACGCGCGCCATGTATTCGTGCGAAAGCTCACCGGAAAGGCCATCGGAGCAGAGCATCAGGCGGTCACCGGCGCGGGCGGGCAGAACCCAGAAGTCCGGTTCCCAGTAGTTGCCGGTACCGAGGGCGCGGGTAATCACGTTGCGGCGCGGGTGGGTCAGCGCCTCCAGGGCGGTAATCTGACCCTCGTCAACCAGGTACTGCACCTCGGAGTGGTCGCTCGTGACCTGCTCCAGCGAGGCGGAACCCTCAGAGCCGGGCAGCTTCTCCATGGCGGAGTGGTGAATACCGTCGTCTTCACGCAGCAGACGGTAGGTTCGGGAGTCACCCACGTTGAAAATAACCCACAGGTTACGGTCACCGATGCTGGTCAGCCAGGCGCCAGTGACGGTCGTGCCGCCAGCGCGGGAGAGTGCCTGCTTAATTTCTTCGTTGGTTTCGCCGAGAATATCGTGCAGGCGGTTCAGGGTGCCCACGATTTCGTTGTTGAGGACGGTGTTGGCGCGGCGACGACGCTTGGCGGGGTCGGAGTCGTCAATGGCGGCGAGGCGTTCAGCGTAGGCCTGCTGCTCCTCTTCGCTACGGCCACCGGGCATGGTGAAGAAAGGCGAGTAGGCAAGCTGACGCACGCACAGGCGCGATGCTACTTCGCCGGCTTCGTGGCCTCCCATGCCGTCCGCGACCACGCAAAGGGAACCGGCAACGACCATCGAATCTTCGTTATTTTCTCGATGTGCGCCGCGGTGCGTTGCACCACCGGTACGTAGTTTCAGTTCAGTCATGAGAGGTCTATCTCCATTGTGTAGTTCGCGCGACGAGTCACCGCCACGGGGTCTACGTTACCAAAGCTTCTAACGTTTCGCGTCCCTTGAGAGGTGAGAATATAGCGATTTCCCACCTGTCGGAGCGTGTTTGCTGTCTCATTATCGGTCAGTACGGTACCCGGTTCAGCGAGGGAGACCAGGCGCGCAGCCAGGTTCACGCTGGAGCCGTACACGTCGCCGCGGTTAGCCAGAACTTCACCCCAGATGAAGGCGACACGTGCATCCGGCAGTTGCGGGTCGGCACCAATCTTTTCGGAGAGCTGCAGGCTAATCTCTGCGATAGCGTCCGGGGTTTCGGTGAGGAAGAAAACTTCGTCACCGAGAGTCTTAATAATGCGACCGCCCAGGGGCGCAATAACGTCCAGGCAACTCTGCTCAAAGTGGTTGATGAGCTGAGAAAGAGCCGCCGCGTCTAGGTTACGTACCAGAGAGGTGTACGAGACCAGATCCACGAATCCTACACCGCGTACCAGGGGCAGGCGGGAGAGGCCGGAGGTGGTCACGTTGTTTTCGCGTAATCCCAGGCGCAGGATTCCGGCGTACATCTGGCGACGGTATGCGTATAGCGCCAGACGCTCGAGAACCTCGAGGTAGCGCGGGAAGTCTTTGAGGAGCTTGCGGCGGGCATCATTATCGCTGAGGTTTTCGGTGACCATGATGTTGTGCACGAGCGCCTCAATCTGCCAGGCGACGGTGCGGTCGGTCAGTTGGCCTTCGGCACGCACGAGGGATGCCACATATTCCATGCGGATATCGCCTTCTGCGTCCAACTTCTGTAGGTCGGCGAGCATCTGCACGTCTGTTTCAGTGAAGTAGGGCGAGTGGTTGGGAATCGTCGGGAAGCCCATATTGTGCCAGATGCGCTGGGCGGTTTCGAAGGGAAGTCCGGCGCATTCTGCGGCTTCTAGGGGGGTGTAGCGGCGGCCCTGTCCCAGGAGCGACTTTTCGAGGGCTCGGATTCCTGCCTTGGATTCCTCGTCTCGGTAGATATTGTTCTGGGCGAGGTTCTGCAGAATTTTGAGGTTCAGCATTTGGGTTTCGGGGCCCATGGTGGCGCCGGTGCCCTGCGGAGAGTGCGCAGGTTCATGGTGGTCTGCCGTGCTCATTGCCGCTGCCGCTCCTTTCATCTCTGCCGGACAATACTGTCTGGTTTACACCGTGGTGGCACGAGGTTACGAGGTGCCTCGTTACACTCTGTGGGTTTTGCATTGCGTCACTGCGATGATGTTCACCGTGTAGCGCCTTGTTAATATACCCCTCCGCTGTGGTGTTTGGGTCACAAAAGCACCCGCACCCTAGGATAGTTTAGTGGAGTAATTCACATTTAAGAATACTCTAATCCGCATTTTTTCGGCAGATTTAGCGACTGATTTAGGCTCTGAGCCAACCCGACAGCTCCCGCCCGAGTCGGCGGCGGGGGCGAAGAAGCTCTAAATATAGCGAGAGCGCAGGGCGTAGTAGTCACGTCGGGCGGCTTTAATTTCTTTTTCAAAGCGCTTCGGGTCGGGCACGTAGGTCAGGCGGTGATGCACGCCGCGGCAGACTACGTACACCGAACCGTAGCCTAGCCAGGCTCCCGGGCCGCGCTGTTTTGCCCAACGCTCCCCCATGGAATCCAGGTAGAGGGATTCGTCTCCGGTTCGGGTCATTACGCCGCGGCGGACCACGAGCCGGTGGGTGGTCAGCAGGTAGTAGGTGGTTGCCCAACGCCAGGCGGTGCGCACAGCACCGAGCAGGGCACCTACCGCGCAAATCATGCCAAGAGTCCACAGAATCGGTGAGGACCGTGCCGTGGAGGCGAAGGTTGACGCGGCGATAGCAACCAGCAGGTAGGCAAGCGCGGGCAGCAGGGCACCGTAGTGCTGTCGGGTGGCGATGATGACATGCTCACCGGGGTTGAGTTTTCCGCGCAGGCGCATGGTGTTCCTTAGCTGTGCTGGTGGGTGTGTACCGGATTAGAGGCGCCGGTTTGAGGTGGTGCGGGCGTATTCAGTGTTGCTGTGCCGGGCAAAATTTTATGGGCAGAAACTTTATAGGTTGGTTCTAGTGTGCCTGCTGAAAATCTCCGTAGCTACCGTTGGCGGGGCGAAGATGTTCAATATCGCCCACCGCGTAGGGCTCTATGGTTCCGTCCTCACGGCGAATGAGGATGCGCCCCTGCCCGTCGAGGTCTTCGGCGATGCCTTCTACGGTGCTTCCGTCGGGTAGGCTCATACGCACGCTGGCGCCGAGGGTCGCGGTGGCGGCACGTGCCTGGTCGAGCAGGCTGATGCTCTGCGGGTTGAGGGGGTCGGGGCGTTCGGGGTCGCCGCCGGCGCGCACGAAGGCGCGGTAGCGGCGGGCGAAGATGCTCAGCAGTCGGGTGAGCACCTCGGAGGAGTCGATGACCTGCCCGGTGCACAGGCTCAGGCTGGTGGCGGTGGGTACGGGTAGCTGTTCGGCGGACATGTTGGTGTTCTGGCCGATGCCCACAATAATGCTGCGCTGCCCCTCGGTGGAGCCACTTTCGGGAACGAGCTGGGCGAGAATTCCGCACCCCTTAGCGCCCTGCGCGATGACGTCGTTGGGCCATTTGAGGGCGGCGTCCACACCGTAGCTACGCCAAATATCGACCACGCTGAGCCCGGCGATGAGGGTCAGCCAGTGGTAGCTGTCTTCGGGTAGTTCTCGGGCGAGCGGGTCTGCGGAGGCGTGCGGGCGCACCACAATACTTGCGGCGAGGCAGGCTCCGGGAGGGGCGGTCCAGGCTCGGGCGAGGCGGCCGCGTCCGGCGCTTTGGTAGAGGCTGGCGTAGACGGAGAGCTCGCCGAGCTGTTCGCGTTCGGGGTCGCTACCATCCATAAGTAGTTCGCGGGCGCGGGTGGTGGTGGAGTCAACTTCATCGTAGAGGTTGACGCTGGAGTAGCCCGCATCCAGCGCGATGGTGCGGATGCGCGGCGCATCCAAAACCGAATGATCGCTCTCGATGTGCATGTTCTTCTCCATAGCCTGCGCCTTTCTATTCTGTCCGAAACTGCTCTACGGCATTCCGACCCGCTTTCAGCTCACCGTCGAAACCTGCCAGCTTCTACCGAGTCGCACTGGTTTCTCACCATACCAATTTCTTGCCGCCGGTGATGCCCGCCCGGCGCCCGAGACGGTACATTAGACAGTGAGGGTGCATCAAGCACCGACCGGCTGCGGAGGTTCCTCCGCCCTGCTCGAAAGAAGACCGCTATGGCTTATTACGCAATTACTTACGTTTACGCTGCTCCCGAGGAGCAGGCGAAGTACCGTCCGGCTCACCGCGAGTACCTTGGTTCGCAGATTGAGGCGGGCAACCTGATTGTTTCCGGTCCTCTGCTGGACGGTGAGACTCCCGCCGGCGCTCTGCTGATCGCAAAGGTCGACTCCGTTGAGGCCGCTGAGAAGCTGGTTGCTGGCGACCCCATGAACATTGGTGGCGCGGTTCTGTCTCACACCGTGACCGAATGGAACCCGGTCCTGGGCACCATCTAAATTTTGCAAAGCTAGAGTAGCTTGAACCCCCTTTTCGCCGACAAGGATTGCCGGCGCGAGAGGGGGTTTTCTGCATCGTGTCTCTGCGCTCTAGATGCCTCTTCAGCACTCTTCGCGCATCATTGCGGGCGGTGTGTGCATAAAAGTGTATCTAGTGTTGATATTCTGGCTTCTCACCTGGCATATGTGGGCTAGTTCGCACTATAGTTGAAGGATATGCACATTGTTCAAGAGTGCTCTTCGGGGCACCTGAGCACCCTATCACCGCAACCACTGGCTCCCGACGATCGGGTGGAGCAGGAACGAGGAATAATGTCCGAGAACCTCCAGCAGGAATTTGATTTGAGCACCACCGCCGGCAAGCTCGCTGATTTTTATGCACGTCGAGAGCGCAGCTTCGCGCCCAGCGGTGAGGCAGCTATTGAAAAGCAGCACGCACGCGGCAAGCACACCGCCCGCGAGCGCATCGATATGCTTCTGGACGAGGGTTCTTTCGTAGAGTTTGATGCCCTCGCCCGCCACCGCACCACCGCATTCGGCATGGAGGCGAAGAAGCCTCTGGGTGACGGCCTGGTCTCCGGTTACGGCACCGTGGATGGTCGCCTGGTTGCCGTGTATTCGCAGGATTTCACCGTCTACGGTGGTTCTCTCTCGCAGGTGAACGGCGAGAAGATTGTGAAGGTGCAGAAGTTCGCTCTGAAGAACGGTTGCCCGGTCATCGGCATTAACGATGGTGGTGGCGCCCGCATTCAGGAGGGCGTGGCTTCCCTGGCGATGTTTGCCGACATTTTCCGTATGAACGTGCGTGCGTCCGGCGTGGTTCCGCAGATTTCTGTCATTATGGGCCCCTGCGCTGGCGGTGCCGCGTACTCCCCAGCGCTGACTGACTACATCATCATGGTGGATAAGACTTCGCACATGTTCATTACCGGTCCGGACGTCATCAAGACCGTGACCGGCGAGGACGTGGACATGGAAACCCTTGGTGGTGCGCGTCAGCACAACTCTGTGACTGGCACCAGCACCTACCTGGCTGAGGATGAGGAAGACGCTTTCGACTTTGTGCGTGAACTCCTCGAGTTCCTGCCCTCTAATAACCTTGCAGAGTCCCTGCCCCTGGAGCACGACCAGGAGGCGCAGGTGTGCGTGGACGATTTGGATTTGGATACTCTCATCCCGGATTCGGCGAACCAGCCTTACGATATGCGTGCGGTCATTGAGTCCGTGGTCGATGACGGCCACTTCCTGGAGATGCAGGCGCTGTACGCCCCGAACGTGATGATTGGTTACGCCCGCGTTGAGGGCCGCACGGTCGGCATTGTGGCGAACCAGCCGATGCAGTTCGCCGGCTGCCTGGACATTTCTGCGTCCGAGAAGGCTGCCCGCTTCGTGCGTCATTGCGATGCGTTCAACATTCCGATTCTGACTTTTGTGGATGTTCCCGGCTTCCTGCCCGGCACCGATCAGGAGTTCAACGGCATTATTCGCCGCGGCGCTAAGCTGCTCTACGCTTACGCGGAGGCGACCGTTCCGCTGGTTACCGTCATTACCCGTAAGGCGTACGGCGGTGCGTACATTGTGATGGGTTCGAAGAAGCTGGGTGCCGATATTAACCTGGCGTGGCCCACCGCTCAGATTGGTGTGATGGGTGCTCAGGGCGCAGTGAATATTCTGTACCGTCGTGAGCTGGCGGCTCTGGCGGCTGAGGGTGGCGATGTTGAGGCTCGCCGCGCTGAGCTGATCACCAAGTATGAGGAAGAGCTGCTGAACCCCTACCAGGCTGCTGAGCTGGGTTACATTGACGAGGTTATTGCCCCGAGCGAGACTCGCGTGCGCATCATTTCTTCGCTGCGCGCCCTGCACGATAAGCGTGCGGCAACCCCGGCAAAGAAGCACGGCAACATCCCGCTGTAGGCTTCCGTTGTGCCCGCACCGCTTGTGGCGCGGGCATCCCCAGGATTTTAGGTTTTCTAAGGAGGCGTGCCTTTGGCAGGCTACAACCCGCTGAGTTATTTCTCATTCGGTAAAAAGAAGGATAGTTCGGAGGCTGCTGAGAGCCCCGAGCAGCTTGAGCGTAGCTCCGCACGTTCTTCTGCGCACGCGGATAGCGCAGCATCCAGCGCCGCGAAGGACTCCGCTCAGTCATCGGTAGATACTGACGCTGAGCAGGAGCCTCTGCTGAAGGTGGTTAAGGGCTCCCCCACCCCGGAGGAGATTGCCGCCCTCACCGCTGTGGTTGCGATGATGCAGGCGAATGCCGCGCAGAAGGAGCAGAACTCGCTGGTGGGTGCTGCTTCGCGCATCCTGAACCGCGGCCAGCGCCTGGGTGTTTCGTTGCGTCCCGGTCCCGGTTCGTGGAGGCGCGCTCGCCCCAGGTAACGCGAGCTGATAACTCTGCTTCTTATATTCCCGTCACGCCGGTTGGTGTGGCGGGAATATATTGTTTTGCCTCAAATTCAAGATTGATATTGCGCTATTGAATATCTAATGCGCCGATTCTTGCGGTTTTGTCATATTAGGAACGATAAAGCGATGATGATACGCCCTGATGCTACGATGTATATACCGTCACATAAGTATTAATAATTGGCAGGGACCATGGCAAAGATGCTGAATAAAAACCATAGGCCCCCACCGGATGTCTATATCGCGCTTCTGTTGCCGACGCTACGGCGCTTGTCGAAGACTGTGCCCCGCACCGCCGCCTATGTTAGTGAGCAGTTGCGGCAGCAGACTAAGGCGTTGGGGTCGAAGAAGAACCTACCGGCTCTTGAATCCACCGATTTTGCGGTGGCTGTGCGCACCACCTTGAAAATCTTGGTGGCACTTCGTTATGCCCAGCTGATGCCTCGTATAACCCCGTGGGAGAAGAGGAAGTACCTGCTCACTCCTCTGGGCGCCGAGCTGACCTGCACCCCGCATCTGCACGGTTCGGTGCCGCCGCGTGTGGTGAAGCAAGTGCAGGCGCTGTGTGCGCAGAATTTGACGGCGAAGAGCGTGAAGAAGCTCAAGAAGCAGGCGAACGCACTACTGGAGAATGCGCAGGAGGAGCATCGCCTCATATTTGGTGCGTCCGATAGTGAAGCGGGCACCGATATGGGGCCGTTCCTCCCCTCTGCCGGTGCTGGAGCCGACGCCGGAGAAGCTTCCCCCGGCCCCGAGGCGACGGGCGCAGCGCATCTTGCGCATGCTTTGAATTCTGCGGAGGCTGCGGGGTCCTGGCCCGCCGGTCAGTCTCCCCTGGATATTATTTTGCGCGCCAGCGATTCGCCGGTCATTCACGCTCAGGCTGAGTTTGCGGAGCATTTTACGCAGGATTTGATTCAACATATTCACGCGGTGACGCCGGAGTACTTTGAGCAGATTGTTGCCGATATTTTTACGGCTCTCGGTTTTACGACCGAGGTAACCGGCGGCGCCGACGATAAGGGCGTGGATGTTATTGCCCGCTATTCTGACGGTCTGGATTTTGCGCCGATTTATATTCAGGTGAAGCATTATTGCGGAACCATGAAGGTCACCCCGAACGAGATTCAGAAGCTTGCCGGTGCAGTGCTTTTGCACGGCGGCCTGCAGGGTGTTTTGGTGACCTGCGGTGCTTTTGCGCAGCCGGTTCCCGAGTATTTGCAAGGTTTGCCGGGCGCTCGCAATATTGCGCTGGTTGATCGGCACCAGCTGGTGGAGCTGATGATTCGTCACCGTGTGGGTGTTCTTGATGGTGAGGGCGAGTGCGGTTACCGCATTGACGAGGAGTATTTTGCCCGTGGCATGGAGTAGCCGGGGGTGTTTCTGGGGCGAGTATTTCTCTCCGAATATCTCTGATCTTCGCGCATTTCCCGCGTCATTTCACTTAATGTATTTTCACTTTTCCTTGAGGATATTTTTCACATATCGGCTGGTTTTAGAAATCTAGGTTATTTCTCGAACCAGCCGATACAATGAGAAGGTAGTGCGTTATATATTCTTCGCATTATTTCACGAAGTGTATATACCCGTGACGGTCTAGACACTTCACCCCAATTTATAGCGTTCTTTCTGAGTGCGCGTCATAGAAGACGGTGCGTAAGCGGGACGGGTTGAGAAAAAACTACCTACCTTGCTTCTCTTCACAGCGGGATTTCAAAGTGCCGGCCCAAAAATAAAGATGGTGCCGCTCACTTTCGTGATTATTTTCCCGCTCAAATGACTGCACTTCATGAAGAACGCCTGCACGATAAATAACACTAGATAAGGAGCCCGGCGTGGCTTTTGTGAATAAAACAATGCTCCATATCGATCATTCCGAATTGCACTCTTTGCAGCAGGAAACCTCGTGGGAGGCTCTACCCGAGGAAGCACGCACTCTCAGCGTTGCGGCGGCTTTCTCTCTGCTCCGCCATTTTGAGCGCGCGCAGGATCGTGGCGAGAAGGTTTTCTTCCCCGATATGTACACCCCGGTTGGCGTAGACCTGGGTTTCAATATGACTCAGCGTTTCATCGCTGTGGGTGACAATGTCCTCTTCCGTGAGGCGCTTAATAAGCTGATTGCGGCGCTGGTCAACGCTGATTATCTTGAGGTGTCCCTCAGCCAGCTGCATCCGGGCAATCTGCACTACACTCTGAGCGAGGCTGGCCGCGAGCTGTTGGGTACCCCGAAGGAGCAACAGGCTCAGGCTCTCTTGCCGGTTCTGCCCCTCCTCAGCGGCGTGTACCTCTACTACTTGAAGCAGTTCTACCCGGTTCTGCTCTCGCACATTACGGTGCGTGAGCTTCTGCCCATCGTCCTGAGCGTTACCCCGTCCTACCCCGCGGCGGCTCCCGTGAAGATTCGTGAGCTGGTGCTGCGCGAGTGCGGTTTCGTGCAGGGTTGGTACGGTCTGTCGTACCTGGAGCAGCGCATTGTTGAGCCGGTGATTGCTCAGGCATTGAGCCTGCTGACCCGTGAGGGCTACCTGCGCACCAAGACCATTCACGAGCACACGGATTCGCCGCTGACTCTGTACTCGCTGTCCCCGTCTGCGAAGGAGCTGGTGGCTCGTCATGAGGAGACCGGCGTGCCGGCGAGCGAGCTGAGCTCCGTGCTGGCGTTGGTGAAGGATGAGGGCACCTCGATTACCGCTGAGGATATTGCCGCAACCGACGCTCTGCTGACCCACATGGGCGTGCTTCTGCTCGATACTCTCAACGACCACGGCGCCGATGTGGAGCTGAGCCTTCCGAGCCTGGAGCAGGTCTTTGACCGCGATGAGCGTATTCAGCAGGCGTCCTCGAACCCCTATTTTGTGCAGATTGACGCGCAGGATTACATCTACGATGTGCTGATTGCTCACCACTACCTGTCCGAGCGTGAGACCGTCTACTCGCTGGGTCCCGCGTTTGCGCCCGCGCTGGCGCAGATGGCTGAGCCGAGCGTTCAGAAGCTGGTGGCTTCGGCGCTACTAGATCCTGCCGCCGTGGATGCCCTGCCGTACCCGCACCAGCTGCTTCACCCGATTCTGAAGCTTGTGGAGGAGAGCCCGCGCATCTCCTACTACGACATTTACGATGAGCTGAAGCTCGCCCTGGACATCCCGTATCTGCAGGGTGAGGTCGCTCCGCACCGTTACAAGCTGACCCCGCGTCTGCGTAACCGCTATTCGGTGGCGATGCACGTGCTGAAGGGCGAGCGCTACCTGAACGCTCTGCGTGAGGGTACCGGTCGTACTTCCCGTAAGAACCCGGAGCGTTATGAGCTGAGCGAGGCGGGCAAGGAGCTGCTGAAGCGTTTCCCGGAGGGTGCTCCGGAGGCGGTGACCGCCCGCATGGCGCCGCTGCCGCCGCAGTCGCTCAAGCACAAGCTACCTCAGGATATTGCGGCTGAACTGCAGGCTCGTGAGGAGGCTCTTCAGGCTGCTAAGGAGGCGCGCGCGGCGGAGCGTCAGGCTCGTCTGGCGGCTCGTGAGGGTGCTTCGCGTGAGCCGTTGGCTCCGGTGCCGGGTGCTTCTCCGGCGTTGCTGGCGCGTCCGGCTGGTTCGCCGGTGGCGGCCTCCGCGCAGGTGCCGGTTGAGGTTCCGGTTGCACCGGTCGCTGCTGCACCGATCGCTACTGCCCCCGCCCAGCCGGTTATTTCCGCTCCGGCTGTTTCCGCTGCTGAGCCGTCGGCCGCTCTGCAGGTGGCTGCCGCTCAGGTGCGTGAGGCGTTGAAGCGTTACCGTCAGGTCTTCCGCCGCGAGGCGTTGGCTCCGGCGCTGGCTCAGGTGTCTGAGGAGCGTTTCCGTAGCATTGGTTTCGATCTGTTCCTGATGCGCGGCTACACGGTGGAGGCTCTGGAAGCTCAGGGCGTGGACGGCGTGGCAACCCCCGCCACCGGCGAAAAAGAACGCGCATTCTATGTGCGTACTCTGCGCCCGGTAGCTGGCGGTGTTCTGTCCGCAAGCGTTCAGCCGCAGGATATTACCGCGTTCTTCCTTGCGATTCACGCCCGCGGCGGTCAGCTCGGCACCTTCATCACGAACGCACCGTTCAGCGATGAGGCGTACGATGAGTTCATCCGCTGCTCGACCAAGTACCCGAACATTCTGGTGGATTTGGTCTCCGGCGATGAGCTACAGGACCGCCTCATTGCCCACCGCCTCGGCGTGGTCGAGGGCACGAACGGCCTGCTGGAACTCAACGGCGAATACTTCGCCGGCTAGCCTACCCCGCTAGTAGCTTGTAGCCCATCTTGGGCACGCCCCGGTCTTCCCTCTCCTGCATGTTCAGGAAGGGGAAAGCCGGGGCGTTTTCGCGCATCCACCCCAGTGAGTTGTCCACAGGTGAGCCTTTTTCCTCGCATTCAGTGCCGCTCAGCCCGTAATATTGCCGGTTTAAGCGACCCATATCACCGAAAATCGTGGTTGAAGGCACACCCCTGAGTTAGGATATGAACATGAGCACTTACCAGGAACTTCCCAGCATCTACCGATTGAAGCGCTCGCTGACCGACGTCGATCAGATTGCTAACGAATATTTTGAAAAGGTCCTCGACCTGAACCCCGTCCATGCAACTGAGCTTGGTCGCAAAGGCGTAGAGACTCTATACCCCGACTACTCGCCCGCCGGCGAGAAGGCTTTTGCACGCCTTGCGAAGAAGACTTTGAAGAAGGTCGATAACGTCCTGCCTATTGATGACGTTGACCTGGTCACCCTGGATGCTCTGCAAGAGCGCCTGAGCCTGTACCGCAAACAGCACAAGGCTGGTTTTGGTGGCTGGCAGATGAACAATATTGCCTCCGTCCCGCAGGAGGTGCGCTCGGTTTTCGACCTGATGAAGCGCAACACCCAGCAGGACTGGGAGCACATCATTGGTCGTATGCACCGCGTGACCGAGGCGCTGGAGGGCTACATCCAGACCCTTGAGGCGGCTCGTGAAGAGGGCAAGGTCGCCCCGCGCCGCCAGGTGGATATTGTCATTGAGCAGACCGCCGCGTACTACGCTCCCGGTGGTTTCTTTGACGATCTTGCCGCTGAGGTTGCCGAGGCTGTCCCTGCGCTGAAGGATGAGGCTGCCGCAGGTGCCGATGCTGCGAAGGAAGGCTACCGCCGTCTCAACAGCTACCTGGTGGAGAAGTTGCAGCCGGTCGCTCCCTCCCGCGACGCTGTGGGCCGTAAGGCGTACAGCCTGCACTCCCGTTCGTTCCTGGGTACCACCATTGACCTGGACGAAACCTACGCCTGGGGCGTGAAGGAGCTGGAGAGCATTATCGCTCGTCAGCGTGAGGTTGCCGAGGAGATTGAGCCTGGCGCAAGCATTGAGCGTGCGAAGCAGCTGCTCGATGAAGATCCGGCACGTCAGCTACACGGCACCGATGAGCTGAAGGCGTGGATGCAGAAGCTCGCAGACGCCGCCGTGGAGAACCTGGCGGGTAGCCACTTTGAAATTGGCGGCCCCATGCGCCGCATTGAGTGTTGCATTGCGCCCACGAACGAGGGCGGTATCTACTACACCGGCCCCTCCCCCGATTTCTCGCGTCCTGGCCGCATGTGGTGGTCGGTTCCCGAGGGTGAGGACACGTTCACTACCTGGCGTGAAACCTCCACCGTGTACCACGAGGGCGTTCCGGGCCACCACCTGCAGATCGCTATCGCTACGGCTCTGCAGGGCACCATGAACTCCTGGCGCACGAACATGCTGTGGGTTTCCGGTCACGGCGAGGGCTGGGCGCTGTACGCCGAGCGCCTCATGGAGGAACTGGGCTACCTGAAGGATCCGGGTGACCGCATGGGCATGCTGAATGCTCAGCGTATGCGCGCCGCCCGCGTGGTCTTCGATATTGGTGTTCACTGCGAGATGCCGATTCCCGCGGAGTGGGCTGAGCAGCTGGGCGTTGAGCCGGGCACCATCTGGACTTCTGAGCTGGGTTACGAGTTCTTGAAGCTGAACCTGGACGAGTCCGAGGGTCACCTGCGTTTCGAGTTCCTGCGTTACCTGGGTTGGCCGGGTCAGGCGCCGAGCTACAAGATTGGCGAGCGCCTCTGGCTGGAACTGCGCGATCAGGCTGTGCGCCGCGGCGATGACATGCGTGCCTTCCACACGCGTGCGCTTCTGCTCGGCTCGGTGGGTCTGGATACTCTGCGCCGCGCTCTGACCGATGAGATGATGCTTCCTCTGGACACTGAGGATGACGACGATGAGGACGACGAGTAGCCTCTAGTCTGCTCGCACCTCTCTGCTCGCTCCTTGCCGCTTCTGGAGTATCTCCGGGAGAGGCTCTATAGGTGAAGCCCCCGCTTCAGCTTTGGCTGAGGCGGGGGCTTCGTCTTTTCATGCAAGGTTTATCTATCGGGATTCCGGGCTATCCGAAGTTTGCGGTGCCGGGGTCGGTGGTGCCGAAGCCCATGCCGGTGGAATCGTTCAGGTCCACCAGGTGCGGGGCGAAGCGGCACCAGTAGTCGGTGAGCGCGCCGTTCGATTCGCGGATGCCCACGCCTACGGTGCGTCCATCGACCACCCACACGCCGAGAATGGGGTGGCTGACCGGATTGATAATGCCTTCGTAGCGCGGTGCCGGGATGTACTCCTGATAGATGAATTCGCTTTCGGGGGCGTTGGCGAAGAAGTCGTCGTCTTCGGGCTTGATGAAGACGTCGTAGTCGGGGGCGTAGATTTCTACGCCGTCGCCTTCGCGTCCGAAGATGGGCTTGCGAACCCAGTTGCGCATGCCGCCGCGGTGGCCCGCGTAGGTGGGTACGAGGTTCGGGTGGCCGGGGTACTTATCCCAGAGCGCGGCGAGCAGCAGCTTATTGGAGAGGAACATCTTCCACGCAGGCTCGATCCAGCGGTCCATGGCGCCGTGGTAGGCGAAGAGGAGCTTGTCGTAACCTGCTTCGCTGTCGGTGACCAGGTCTTCCCAGGGGTAGAGCTTGAAGAGGTTGGTGATGCGCCGTCCCTGTGCGTCTTCCCAGCTCTTGGTGTCTTCGTTGAAGATGACTTCGTCGATGGGAATCATGTGGGTTTTGATGCCCGCCTGCTGTGCCGAGTAGGCGATGAGCCAGAGGTTGTTGTAGTCCTCGTTGTTCTCATCAATTTCGGAGGGTACGTGTGCCAGGTGCAATACGGGCTGCACGCCCGCGGTGATTTCGGGGGCGAAGATGTGGCGCCAACGGTTGGTGAAGGCTTCGCCGATTTCACCCCAGTGGGCGTAGCCGCGGGTGTCGAGGCGCTGGTCTTTCGCCCAGGTTTTCTGGCTGACTGCCGCCTCCACGATGCCGGTGGGGGTGTCGGCGTTGTATTCGAGCAGTTTCATGGGGTCGCCGGGCACGCCCGAGTAGGTGAAGTCGAAGCGTCCGTAGAAGTCGGCGTCGCGGCGGTTCCAGGATTCTACGGCGAGGTTGAACGCCGCCTGGGGCAGGCCGAGGGTACCGAACGCGCCGGAGGCAATGTACTCGACGGTTTCCAGGCACATGCGGTGCATTTCTTCCGCCTGGGCGCGCACAGAGTCCATTTCTTGCGGGCTGAAAATGTAGGCGGCGTATTCGTTCCAGTAGTGGTCGGTGTCGTGGGGGCCGTCCACGCTGTAGGTGAGGCCTTCCTCAATGATGACGTTCTCCCAGTCAGGTCGGCCGACGGGAAATTCTTCGCGGCGCATGAGGGGCTAGGCTCCTTCGAAGTAGTGAATGGAAAGCGGTGTTGTTACGTCACCGCGGGTTTGGTTGTTCTAGTGAGGAAAATGCGGGCGGGACCGTTCAGTCCCTGCCCGCATTCAATGTGATGGCTTATGGCTTAGCCGCCGGAGGTACCGCCGCCGGACTTCGAGCCGCCACCGAAACCGCCCTTGCTGCCGGACTTCGAGGAAGAGCCAGACTTGGACGAAGAACCGGACTTCGAGGACGAACCCGACTTGGAGGACGAACCAGACTTGGAGGTGTTCGACTTGCTGTAAGAGCCGGTGCTACCGCTATTGCTGGTGCCCTGCTTACCGCTGGAGACCGAGCCGGTGGTCTTGTTACGCACCGTGGAGGTCTTACCGGAGTTATTGGTGCTGGTCACCTTGCCGGAGGAGACGGTGGAGGACTTCTTCGCGCTGCGGTAGGAATCTTCGAAGCTACCGCCCTTGGAGGACACACCGCTGTAGACGGTGCCGTTGCTGGGGCGGGTGGTGCTGCCTCCGGAGAGCTTGGTGCCCACACCGGGAACCGTAGGGGTGCCGGTAGAGTTCGCGGCACTTTGGCGACCCAGGTAGTACCAGAGGAACGCATTCGAATTATTGTGGGTGGTGGTCGAACCGGAAGTGCCCGACGACCCAGAAGAGCCCGAGGAGCTGGAGGAACCGGAAGACCCAGAAGAACTTGAGGACTCCGTGGAAGAGGCCGAGGGCGAGTCGGTCGGCTCCTGAACGCCTGCCTTCTCACATTCGCTATCTTCCACGCGCAGACCGGTCTTCGCGTCCTGGCAGACGCGGGCGTACTCTTCGCCCTGCGACAGGAACGCGTTCTCTTCCTGGTGCATGGAGTTGTAGGCGAAGATGCCACCGCCAACCAGCAGCACGCCAGCGCCAGCTACGGCAATCATCTTGGCGATGCCGGGGCGGGTCGCACCCAGGTTCAGGGTCTGCTGGGCAGAGGTCTGTGCGGCGCGGGTAGCGAAATCTGCAACCGCCTCCATGCGATTGCGGGGCTTCTTCGGGCCGTTAGGGGTGGTGGTTCCGCCGGGGTATTGGGGAGCAGAACTCATGCATCTCTCCTTGAAAGGTGGTGCGTGGCGTAACGCTCAACGCGTACATGAAGCTGAGTGGGTACAGCATCATCCGGCGACTTTCGCCGGACTATCGGTGTGGTTCCAGCATATCAAGCCCTAGCTTTCGGATTATTAGCTGACGGCAAAATCTCAGCAAGCTTCGCCGCATGTTGCGCAGTTGTTTCCTTTCTGTTTGCTTTTGTTATGACTCCCGATAACTATCAGCCAATTTAACTGCCTATTGGGGGGGGGGCAGCTGGCGGCGTTGCTGGTTGGGCTGCGCTGCTGGTTGGGCTACTCTGCTGGTTGGGCAGCGGGGTTGGGCTGTGTCGCTGGTTGGGCAGCTGGATGTACAGCCGAAAAGTGCCACCGGAAGGTCACGGTTCGTCACACATCCCCTACACTGCACCGGATTGAAACACTTCTTCACACAAACTCGCGCCGGAGCGCGTAAAAGTTTTAGAGTATGCCACATGTCTACACCGCATGCATCATCTCGTTCACGTCTGCCCAAGTGGGCTACTTCTTTCGGCAACCAAATCATTGCCTCCCTCATTCTGGGTATTGTTCTCGGCGCGCTCGCCCTCGCACTGGGTGGGGACGCGAAGAGCAACCCCAACTGGCTCATGGTGACCTTGGATACCATCGGTTCTTCCTACGTCACTCTGCTGAAGGCGGCGGTTGTTCCGCTGATTTTCACCGCCGTGGTCGCCTCCATCTCGAACCTGTCGCAGGTGACGAACGCGGCACGCCTGGCGGTTAACACGCTCATCTGGTTTGCGGTTACCGCGTTCTTCGCGGTGCTCATCGGTATTGCGATGGGCCTGATCGTTCAGCCGGGCGTGGGTGCACAGGTGCAGGGCAAGGCGTACACCGGCTCGACCGGTTCGTGGACTGCTTTCCTGACCGGTCTGATTCCGGTGAACTTCCTGGGTCTGGGTGTCAGCGCTAAGTCCGGTGATTCCGGCATCACTGCCTCCGCGTCCTTTAACGTGCTGCAGATTCTGGTTATTTCCGGTGCGGTCGGCATTGCCGCACTGAAGGTCGGCGAGGCTGCTAAGCCCTTCATCGACGTGGTCAAGAGCGCTCTGGCGATTATTCAGAAGATTCTGTGGTGGATTATCCGCCTGGCACCGCTGGGCACCGTGGGTCTGATTGCTAAGGCAGTGTTCGCCTACGGTTGGGCGTCGATGGGTTCGCTGGTTGCGTTCGTTATCGCCCTCTACATTGGTCTGCTGCTGGTCTTCCTGGTGGTCTACCCGATTATTGTGCGTGCGAACGGCCTGTCGGTCCGCCAGTACTTCTCGGGCGTGTGGCCGGCGCTCCAGCTGGGCTTCGTGTCCCGCTCTTCGATGGGTTCGATGCCGATGACCCAGACCGTTGCCGAACGTAACCTGGGCGTTCCCCGCGCCTACGCCTCCTTCGCGGTTCCGCTGGGTGCGACCACTAAGATGGACGGCTGCGCCTCGGTCTACCCGGCTCTTGCCGCAATCTTCGTGGCGCAGTTCTACGGTATTCAGCTGGACTTCACCCAGTACCTGCTGATTGTGATGGTGTCCGTGCTCGGCTCGGCCGCAACCGCCGGCACGACCGGCGCAATCGTGATGCTGACCCTGACCCTTTCCACTCTGGGTCTGCCGCTGGACGGTGTGGGTCTGCTCCTGGCGATTGACCCGATCGTTGACATGGGTCGTACCGCCCTGAACGTTGCCGGTCAGGCTCTGGTTCCCGCGATTGTGGCTCGCCGCGAGGGCATCCTGGATGAGGAGCTCTACAACGCTCCCCGTTCGGAGGGCGGCTTCGTGGCTCAGGAATTCTACGATGAGCGCATCGCCGGCGAGGCGCAGCGTCTGCACGAGGTGGAGGACACCGCCGCGGCACGCCGCTAATCTCACGAAGCTAATCTAACGAAAGCTCTGACTCACGGCGCTAGGCAGTACAGCCTAGCGCCGTGAGGCTTTCCGGCTTTTACGCCTCGATGCCCCAGCATGGGAGAAATACATTTGTCAAGCGTCATAAAAACGTCACGACTGATTCTTCTTTTCTTTAACGTTTGAGAAGAGTTATGATTTTGAACAGCGTGTTCCATCTCCTACGTGGTTGAGGGGGATGGAACACGCCTTTTCTATATCCCCGCACCTTTCTACCCCTGCTTCTCGCCCCTCAATCAGCGCCCTTCAATCTGCACCCGAGGGTAAGCCTCACCCGCGAGGCACTAAAATAGAACCTATGAGTACCACACCGATTCGCCTGATTCTCGCCTCCGCGTCCCCCGCGCGGCGCAAGCTCCTGGAGGATTCCCGCATTGCTTTTACGGTGCGCGTCTCCTCCGTCGATGAGGACGCTGCGCTCGCCGCCGCCAACGAGCAGGCGCGAGGGCAGGGACGTGCGGGACTCACCCCGGCTGAAACCGCCTCCCTGCTGGCGCAGTTGAAGGCGCAAGCGGTTGCCGCGGAACTTGCCGCCGAGGGTGTGCACGATGCGCTGGTTCTGGGTTGCGATTCGGTCTTCGAGTTTGAGGGCGTCGCCTACGGCAAGCCGCACACTGCCGAGGCGGCACGCGAGCGCATCAGCGCAATGAGCGGCAACTACGGCGTGTTGCACACCGGTCACGCGCTCGTGGATTTGCGCGGTCTTAAGCCCGGTGCCGAGGTGCTCACCGGCTCTGAGCTTCCTACTGTCTCAGAGCTGCCCACCGTTTCTGAGTTGCGCAGCGCCACCGTCCACTTTGACGAACTCACCCCCGAGGAAATCCAGGCGTACATTGCCACCGGCGAGCCGCTCTGGGTGGCGGGTTCCTTCACCCTGGACGGTTACGGTTCCGCGTTCATTCGCGGTATTGAGGGCGAGTTCCACACGGTGGTGGGTCTATCCATCCACGCGCTACGCGATATGCTGCGCCGCCGCGAAGTAGCGGTGACCGATTTGTGGCTACCGCCTGAGGAAGAGAATTAGAACCAACCCACAGCATAAATCTGTCTCAAAGCGCGCCCTGAAATATACATTGTTGAACACCAATCGATAAGATAGAACAGTATGATGCGCGTTATATTCGCCAATCCTGCCGATGTATCCTTGGAGCAGGAGATTAAAGGAGAGCTTTAAGTGACTCAGCACCAGGCAGAAGCCGCCAAGAAATTTACTGCAGTCCCCGGCCGCCACACCGGCCCGGTCAGCAAGATTCTGATCGCTAACCGCGGTGAAATTGCTGTCCGCGTGATTCGTGCAGCCCGCGATGAGGGTCTGCAGACCGTCGCCGTCTACGCTGACCCGGACCGCGACGCCCAGCATGTGAAGCTTGCCGATGAAGCCTACGCTCTCGGCGGTGCCACCGCGGCGCAGTCGTACCTGGTGATGGACAAGCTCATTGAGATTGCTATCCGCTCCGGCGCTGACGCTGTACACCCCGGCTACGGCTTCCTTTCCGAGAACGCGCAGTTCGCTCAGAAGTGCATCGACGCGGGTCTGACCTGGATTGGCCCCTCCCCCGAGTCCATTACCCAGCTGGGCGATAAGGTGGCGGCACGCCACATCGCGCAGAAGGTGGGTGCTCCCCTGGTGCCCGGCACCAAGGATCCCGTTAAGTCCGCCGATGAGGTTGTCGCGTTCGCTGATGAGCACGGCCTGCCCATCGCAGTGAAGGCTGCTTTCGGTGGCGGTGGCCGCGGCATTAAGGTTGCCCGCGACCGCGAGAGCATTGTTGAGATGTACGAGTCCGCTGTTCGTGAGGCTACCGCGGCATTCGGTCGCGGCGAGTGCTTCATCGAGCGTTTCTTAGATTCGCCCCGTCACGTTGAGACTCAGTGCCTGGCGGATGCGCACGGCAACGTTGTGGTGGTTTCTACCCGTGACTGCTCCCTGCAGCGCCGCAACCAGAAGCTCGTTGAGGAGGCGCCCGCCCCCTACCTGACCGATGAGCAGAACGAGCGCCTGTACGAGGCGTCCCGCGCGATTCTGCGCGAGGCCGGCTACCAGGGTGCCGGCACCTGTGAGTTCCTGGTCGGCACCGACGGCACCATCTCCTTCCTTGAGGTGAACACCCGTCTGCAGGTGGAGCACCCGGTTTCCGAGGAGATTTCCGGTCTGGACCTGGTTCGTGAGCAGTTCCGTATTGCTCGCGGCGAGAAAATTGAGGAGAAGGACCCGGTTCTGCGAGGTCACTCCTTCGAGTTCCGTATTAACGGTGAGGATGCGGGCCGTTCCTTCATGCCCGCACCCGGCACCATCGAGAAGATGACCGTGCCCACCGGCCCCGGTGTTCGCTGGGATTCCGGCTTCGTTGCTGGTGACGTTATCGGCGGTAACTTTGACTCCATGCTGGCTAAGCTCATTGTCACCGGCGCGGACCGTAAGCAGGCTCTGCAGCGTGCCCGCCGTGCCCTGGCTGAGCTGAGCATTGAGGGTATGCCCACCGTCATCCCGTTCCACCGCGTCGTGCTGGATGACCCCGCCTTCGCACCGGCTGAGGGCGGCGAGTTCAAGGTGCACACCCGTTGGATTGAGACCGAGTTCAACAACACCATCCCCATGTACTCCGGTGCTCCCGGTAGCGTGGATTCGGATGAGGATGAGCGCACCACCGTGGTCGTTGAGGTCAACGGCAAGCGTCTGGAGGTGTCCCTGCCTGATCTGGGTGGCGGCACCAAGCCTGCCGCTAAGCCCGCCGCCAAGACCCGCAAGTCCCGTTCGGCACGCGGCGCGGCGAAGGGTGGCGGCGACGAGCTGACCAGCCCCATGCAGGGCACCATCGTGAAGGTTGCCGCTTCTGACGGCGACACCGTTGCTGAGGGCGACCTGATTCTGGTGCTGGAGGCGATGAAGATGGAGCAGCCCATTACCGCGCACAAGGCGGGTAAGGTTTCTGGTCTGTCGGCTAAGCCGGGCGATACCGTCACCTCCGGTGCGGTGCTGGCGACCATCAAGTAACTCTCGCTAGCGTAGTCTCGCCCCTGCGAGCGCTATAGGTTTTACGAATCCCCCGGGTAGATACGAGGTAAAATCTCGTACCGCCCGGGGGATTTTCTGTATGCACTCTTGTCTGTTTCTGTGGGGTTTGAGCGAGTACCTATTGCGATTACGTCCAGATAGTGACCGTATTTGTTGGGTCTTTTCTGAACAGAGTTATAATGTTGCACTTTAGAGGAGCCTTTCAGATTCCGGCACCCACCCACCTCACCCGGTGCGGTCACGGCACCCGGTACGCGCCCACGGCACACCCGCCTCCCGCGCCGACCGGTCATGGAACACCCACCTCAGGCTCCTCGTGTACACACAAATTCACCATCTCGGGAGTTTTCCTCATGAGCGCCTCTGCACCCGACACGAAAGCGTCTGCTGCATCGGTGAAGAATACGACTCCTCGCAGTCGAGTTATTCTCGCCTCGCTCGTTGGTACCACCATCGAGTTCTACGATTTCTACATTTACGCCACCGCGGCAGTGGCTGTTTTCCCCGTGCTGTTCTTCCCCTCGAAGGACGCAACCACCGAGCTTCTGGCGTCCTTCGCCACCTTCGGCGTCGCCTTCATCGCACGCCCCCTCGGTTCCGTAATCTTCGGCCACTTCGGCGACAAGATTGGCCGTAAGGCAACCCTTGTCGGTGCACTGCTCACCATGGGTCTGGCAACCTTCATCATCGGTCTGCTGCCCACCTACCACCAGATTGGTCTGTGGGCACCGACCATGCTGACCATTATGCGTTTCTGCCAGGGCCTGGGCCTGGGCGGCGAATGGTCCGGTGCGGCACTGCTCGCCAGCGAATATGCTGAGGATGGCAAGCGCGCCCGCGCCGCTATGTGGCCTCAGCTGGGTGCACCCATCGGCTTCGTGCTTGCGAATGGCTTCATGCTGCTGCTGACCAGCTGGATTACCTTCAACTCCGCAACCGACGGCAAGAACCTTGATCACCCCTTCCTCATCTGGGGTTGGCGTATTCCGTTCCTGCTGTCCATCGTGATGGTTGCTGTCGGCCTGTACGTGCGTTTCAAGCTGGAGGAGACCCCCGTCTTCGCCAAGGCTGCCGCTAACAACGAGAAGGTTAAGACCCCGCTCGTTGAGGCATTCAAGGTCGCTTGGTGGCCCATGATTCAGGGTACCTTCATCATGGTTGCATGCTACGTGCTGTTCTACCTGATGACCGCGTGGGTCCTCTCCTACGGTATCGGCAAGGCTGACAAGGGCGGCCTGGCTATCCCCTACCGCGAGTTCCTGATCATTCAGCTGATCTCCATCATTGGCTTCGCGATCTTCATCCCGATCTCGGGTTGGCTGGCTGACAAGTACGGCCGCCGCACCCAGCAGCTGTGGACCACCATCGCTATGGCTGTCTTCGGTCTGTCCTTCGGCCTGTTCATCTCCCCCTCCGTCGTCGGTACCGGTGCAAACGCAAACGCCGCAGTGGTCACCCTCTTCATCTTCATCGGCATGTGCCTGATGGGTCTGTCCTTCGGTTCCATGTCCGCATACCTGCCGGAGCTGTACCCCACCAACGTGCGTTACACCGCCAGCGGTATCGCCTACAACGTGGCGTCCATCCTCGGTGCGGCTCTGACCCCGTTCGTGGCAGTGTGGCTGAACACCTCCTACGGTGTGGCTGCAGTGGGTGGCTACCTGGCATTCGCCTCGATTCTGAGCGTTGTCTTCATCCTGCTCACTCACGAAACCCGTGACGTGGACATGAACGCAGTCAGCACCACGAAGTAAAGCTTCGCGCAAGCTAACGCGTCTCTACGGCAAAGCGGTGGGGGTCGCCTCCTGATTCTTAGGAATTCAGGAGGCGACCCCCGCCGCTTTTGTGCATTTCAGAGATACCGGCTCTCTACAAGCCCAGGGTACCTATGCGCGGGTTACAGGCCGCGAGTGTGTAGCTTGCGTGCCGCCTCAGCAATAGAGCCGGAGAGCGAGGGGTAGACCGTGAAGGTATCCGCCAGGTCGTCCACCGCGAGCTTCTTCTCCACCGCCAGAGCAATGGGGTAAATCAGCTCGGAAGCACGCTGACCAACCACCACACCGCCAATGACAGTGCCGGAGTGGCGGCGAGCAAAAATCTTCACGAAGCCATCACGCATCGCCATCATCTTCGCACGCGGGTTAGTGCTCAGCTGCAGGGTCACCGCGTCACCACGGTAAGCACCCTCGGCAAGGTCCTTCTCACTCACGCCCACGGTCGCAATCTCCGGGGAGGTGAAGATGTTCGCGGCAACCTTATCGGTGCGCAACGGACGTACCGCATCACCCAGGATGTGCGCCATAGCGATACGACCCTGCATCGCAGCCACGGAAGCCAGCGGGTACACGCCCGTGCAGTCGCCAGCGGCGTAAATGCTGTTCACGCTCGTGCGGGACACACCGTCCACCTTAATATGACCGCTCGGGGTCTGCTCCACACCGGCTGCTTCCAGGCCCAAATCTTCAGTGTTCGGAATCGAACCAATAGCCACCAGGCAGTGAGTGCCGGACACCTTACGACCATCCGACAGGGTCACGATGACGCCGGAACCGTCCTCGGTGCGCTCAACAGCCGAAGCACGCGAGCGCGGCATCACTCGCACGCCGCGACGCTCGAAGACGTCCTCCAGCACGCGGGCTGCGTCCTCGTCCTCACCGGGAAGCACACGGTCACGCGAAGACACCAGGGTCACCTTCGAACCCAGACCGTTATACGCCGACGCGAACTCCGCACCGGTCACACCCGAACCAATCACAATCAGCTCCTCGGGAACCTCGCAGAGGTTGTACAGCTGGGTCCAGGTCAGGATGCGCTCACCGTCAGGCATGCCGGTCGCCATTTCACGCGGATGCGTACCCACCGACAGCAACACAAAGTCCGCCTGCAGGGGGTAAACCAGACCCGCCTCGTCAGTCACCTGCACGGTGTGGCGGTCCAGGAGCTTACCGGTACCGTGAATAATCTTCACACCCGCAGAAGCCAGAGCACGCTTAATATCGGCAGACTGCTGCTGAGCCAGGTCGCGGACACGGCGGTTCACGCGGTCCATATCAACACGAAGCTGCGGTGCCTTACCCTTCGTATTTTCGATGCCCAGGCTACCCGCCTCGGAGAAGCGGGTCATCATATCCGCCGTAGCAATCAGGGTCTTAGAGGGCACAACGTCAGTCAGAACGGCGGAGCCACCAATGGCATTACGCTCGATCAGAGTCACGTCCGCGTTGGATGCGGCAGCCACCATCGCTGCCTCGTAGCCGCCGGGGCCGCCACCAATAATTACAATTCGCTGAGATGCATAGTTCACCGTTGAAGTCATGCCTTAATTGTGAGCTATGCCGCCTGCGTGGGGCAAACGCACTCGCCGTGCAGATGTGCCATATTGTGGCAATCTGCACGGCGAGCATTTTCTGACGCGGTAGCCCGGTATGACCGGGCGCTCCCCTATTCTTCTAGTCTCTAGTCTTCGAGAGCCTGCGGCTTCTCCGAATAAATCGAGTTAATGAACTTCTCAGCCCACTGCAGCATCGCGCCGTCCACCAGGTCCTTACCGCCGACCGGCATGGTCTTCGGGCGCGGCACCAGCGTCAGCCAAGTGTCCATACCCTTCGGCTGAGCGTGCGTGGAACCCGGGTACACGCGCTTCAGACGCATCTGACGGGACTCAGGCAGCGGCGCAGCGGTCACCACGCGAACCTTCGGCCCCAGAACCACCAGCTCATGAATACCGGCGGCACGGGCGTGCATACGCACCGTCGCCACGGCAAGCAGGTTCTCTACCGCCTCCGGCAGCTCGCCGTAACGGTCGACCAGTTCCTCGCGAGCCTCCGCAATCTTCTCTTCGGTATCGGCGGCAGCAATCTGACGGTACGCCTGCAAACGCAGACGCTCCGAATCAATGTAGGTGTGCGGAATATGCGCGTTGACGGGCAGGTCAATCTTCGTCTCGACCTCTCGCTCTTCCTTCTCACCACGGTAGTTCGCCACGGCCTCACCCACCAGGCGCAGGTACAGGTCAAAACCCACGCCCGCAATGTGACCGGACTGTTCGCCACCGAGCAGGTTACCCGCGCCGCGAATCTCCAGGTCCTTCATGGCAAGCTGCAGACCCGCACCCAGCTCATTGTGGGTCGCCACAGCCTTCAGGCGCTCGTGGGCAATCTCGCCGAGGGTCTTATCCACCGGGTACAGGAAGTACGCGTAGGCGCGCTCGCGGCCACGACCCACACGTCCACGCAGCTGGTGCAGCTGACTCAGGCCGTAGTTCTGAGCGTGATCCACAATGAGCGTGTTCGCGTTCGAAATATCCAGACCAGTCTCCACGATGGTCGTGCACACCAGCACGTCAAAGCGGCGCTCCCAGAAGTCCACGATAATCTGTTCCAGGCGCGACTCGCTCATACGGCCATGGGCGGTGGCGATGCGCGCCTCCGGCACGAGCTTGCCGATTTCTGCGGCAACATCGTCAATATCAGCCACTCGGTTGTGCACGAAGAACACCTGGCCCTCGCGCATGAGCTCGCGGCGAATCGCAGCCGTAATTTGGCTGTCGGTGCGCGGTCCCACGAAGGTCAGCACGGGGTGGCGTTCCTCCGGCGCGGTCGCCAGGGTGGAGGTCTCACGAATACCGGTCAGCGACATCTCCAGGGTGCGCGGAATCGGGGTCGCACTCATGGCGAGCACGTCCACATTCGTGCGCATCTGCTTGAGCTTTTCCTTGTGCTCCACGCCAAAGCGCTGTTCCTCATCAATAATGACCAGGCCCAGGTCCTTGAACACCACGCTGTCCGAGAGGATGCGGTGCGTACCAATCACCACGTCCACCGCGCCGGAGGCGATTTCTTCGGTAATCTGGCGGGTTTCCTTCGCCTTCTGGAAGCGGGAGAGCACGCGAATCTTCACGGGGAAGCCAGAGAAACGCTCGCTGAACGTCTCGTAGTGCTGCTGGGCGAGCAGGGTCGTAGGCACGAGCACGGCGACCTGCTTGCCGTCCTGCACCGCCTTGAACGCAGCACGCACGGCGACCTCGGTTTTACCGAAGCCCACGTCGCCCGAGATGAGGCGGTCCATGGGAATTTCCTTCTCCATGTCCTCCTTCACCTCGTGAATGGCGGTGAGCTGGTCGGGGGTCTCGTTGTAGGGGAAGGACTCTTCCAGCTCACGCTGCCAGGGGGTGTCGGGGGCGAAAGCGTGACCGCGCGATGCCTGGCGTGCCGAGTAGAGTTTCACCAGGTCGGCGGCGATTTCCTTGACGGCCTTACGGGCGCGGGACTTGGTCTTCGCCCAGTCGCTGCCACCCATCTTGGACAGGCTCGGGTTCTCGCCACCCACATAGTTAGAGATGAGGTCCAGCTGGTCGGAGGGCACGAAGAGGCGGTCGGGCGCGCCGCCGCGCTTGGCGGGGGCGTACTCGATGACCAGGTATTCCTTCATGGGCTGCACGCCGTTGACCGGGGAGGCACCCGCCACCGGGCGGGAGGTCATCTCGACGAACTTACCGATGCCGTGGCGTTCGTGTACCACGTAGTCGCCGGGGTTCAGGGCGAGCGGATCGACTGCGTTACGGCGACGGCGCGTCTTGAATTTCTGTCCGGCGGCGCCTCGGGGGGCGTAGGTGCCGCGGCGGCCGAGTAGCTCGGCCTCGGTGAAGACGGCGAGCTTCGCCTCCTCAATCAGGAAGCCTGCGGAGGCGGGCGCCTCGCACACCTCGACGATGCCGTGGTCGAGCTCGCCTGCGGGGTCGGCTTCGAGGCTGGTGCGGCGGGCTGCAGGTACGGCGGGCGCCCCTTCCCCGGAGTGGAAGAGGTCGATGAGGCGGTCGGTGGAGCCGCGGCCGTTGGTGAGGGCGAGGACGGTCCACTGCTTCTGGATGAGTTCGCCGACCTGGCTGAGCATGCGTTCGACGGAGCCGTTGAATGCGGTTGCGGGGGCGGCGTTGACGGTGTAGGTGTCGATTCCGTCTTCGATGGCGTCGGCGATGCTCTGGCTCTGGAGAGCCCCGGCGGCATCTTCGAGCAGGTCTGCGTCGGTGACGAGTTCGGTGATTTCCCACCAGCTGAGCTTGGCTTCGAGCGCCTGCGCGGTGGTTTGGTCGATGGTGCGGAAGCCGCTGTCGCTCATGCGCAGCTGACCCAGGTCGATGGGTGCTACGGCGTCGGCTTCTGCGGAGGTATCCCAGGCGGCGGCGAGGAATTCTTCGTTAGTGGCGACGAGGTCTTCGGCGCGGGCACGCACGCGTTCGGGTTCGACATTGATAATCATGGACCCTGCCGGCAACAGCTCGGTGAGGGTGGTCATGGATTCGATGAGTAGAGGGGTGAGCGATTCCATGCCTTCGACGTAGATTCCGCCCGCAATCTTCTCAAGCATGGATGCGGCTGCCGGGTAGTCTGCCTTCAGGCGTGCGGCTCGGCTCATCACCTCGGGGGTGATAAGCAGTTCGCGGCAGGGCAGCAGGGTGAGTTCGGTGAGTTCCTCTCCCCCGCTGAGGGTGCGCTGGTCGGCGACGGAGAAGTGGCGCATTTCGTCGAGTTCGTCGCCGAAGAATTCGAGGCGTACGGGGGTGTTTGCGGTGGGCGGGAAAACGTCGATAATGCCGCCGCGCACCGCGTACTCGCCGCGCTTGGCGACGAGGTCTACGCGGGAGTAGGCGGCGTCGTTAAGTCCTCGTACTACGTCTTTGAAGGGGTATTCTTCACCGCGGACCAGGTGTACGGGTTCGAGCTTTTCGATGCCGGTGACGATGGGCTGGATGACGGCGCGCACGGGTGCGATGACGACCTGGGGGCGGGTGGTGTTCCCGGTGATGGCGCGTAGTACCTGCAGGCGGCGGCCTACGGTGTCGGAGCGCGGTGAGAGGCGTTCGTGCGGCAGGGTTTCCCATGCGGGGAAAAGCGCGATGTCGGCGGCGGGCAGGTAGGAGCGCAGCGCTGCGGCGAGGTCTTCTGCCTGGCGGTCGGTGGGGGCGATGATGAGGCTGAGCGCTTCACCGGTGGCACCGCGTACTGCGGTGGAGATGTCTGCGATGAGTGCGGCGTGGGTTCCAGCAACTGCGCCGATGAGGGTGCGTGCACTGCGTTCGCGGGGCTGTGCGGAGGCGGCGGTGCGGATTGCCGCCCAGCTGTTGAGCTGGTTGAGGGTGTTCAGGAGGGGCTGCAGGGGTGCCTCGAGAGGCTGTGCGGTAGCTTTTCGGGTGGTGCTCACGGGTTCTCCTGAATCTGCGGTCCTCGGGGTTGGCGGGTTTGCCGGTTTTGGCGAGTATGCCAGTAATGTGTGCCGTGTTGGGTACGTACCTGCGTGAGGTTGGGTACCCGAGTGGTTTTGCCTTTATTTCACGGTGCTTTTGTGTGTTTTGGGGTGTTTTATGCGACTTTTCCATTGTAGGACTTGTCTGCATTTTCTGGCATTTTTCTCCTGCGTTCTTCCGCGGTGGAATATATGTCTTTTTGCACTCGGCTGTCACTTTCATGGGTGATATTTGAATATGGTTTTCTTCTGTGTCTTTTCCTGTGTCACAACGCCCATTACATGGGGCGTAAATCACATACTCACAGGAATCTTTGCACTTTGTGCACCATTATTTTCACAGCTTAATCCTGTACCCTAATCATTAACACTTACAGAAAAACCAGACGGTATATCCTCTTCCGGATTCTGTTTACCTCTTCCAACCAACCTCAGGTTTTCAGTATTTACTGCGGTTTTTCTAGTGCAATAATTCACCGTATCTTTCGATGTTTCTTCCGGAACGTCGCATCAGAAAGACGCATATGACAACCACATACACGAACAAACCCGCCGAAAAGCACCATGCCCGTTCATGGTCCGCTAAGAAGTGGGCCGCTTTCGCACTCGCTTTTGGTACTGCTTTTACTGCGGCACCGCTTACTCCTACTACTCCCGCCTCGGCTGCGACCGGAACCCATGACGGCTCCAGCAGTGATAAGGCGGCTGCTTCCTGCTACGAGGTCAAGCAGGTTAATCCTTCTGCCTCTTCTGGCACTTACTGGCTGTACACCCCGCAGATGAGCGGCCCGGCTCAGTTCTACTGCGATCAGGAAACTGATGGTGGCGGCTGGGTCATGATTGGCCGCGGTCGTGAGGGCTGGACCGAGTCCTACAACGGCACCGGCGACCCGAACCAGCTGCATCAGAACCCCACCGGCCCTTCCGCTTTTACTCCGGTCCAGCTTCCCGCAAACACTGTCGATGCTCTGCTGAACGGCATTAAGCCTCAGGATCTTCCCGACGGTATGCGCCTGCACCGTGCCCACAATGCGAGGGGCACCCAGTGGCAGAACGTTTATGTTCAGCGTCCTCAGACTGAGCAGTGGACCTGGGCGATGAGCTACGGTCAGCGTTGGGGCACCGTGAAGTTCACCGGTGCCGGCATTAACCGCACCGCTCACATGGGCGGTTCCGCTTCGGAGATGGCTCCGGGTATTACCACCAGCTCGGTGCGTTTCTTCGCTAACCCGAACCAGGGCTACCAGATCGGTTTTGCGTACGGTGCGCTGGTGAACTTTGGTAACGAGAACTCGGATTCGTATATTTACCACAAGCGCGGTTCCTTCGGTTACTCTATCCCCTTCACTCAGGTGTTCCTGCGCCCGAAGCTGACTCAGCGTGACTTGAACTTCTCGCAGATTGGTTCTGGCTCTGCCGCCAGCAACCGTCGTGCTCTGCCCAATAGCTACACGATGCCCGTTCGCTGGCGCACCAGTGAGCAGACTGGCACCGGCAAGAAGAACGAGATGAACACCTACGTTCAGGCTATTACTCAGGTGGGTGACACCGTCTTCACCGGTGGCGACTTCAAGTATGTTGAGTCTGCTGGCGGCGAGCGCGTGAACCAGTCGTACCTGGCTGGCTACAACGTAGATTCGGGCGAACTGGTTCGTTCCTTCCGCCCGACCTTCAACGGTCAGATTAAGGCTCTTGAGGCTCTGCCGAATAACCGCCTGGCGGTTGGTGGCGAGTTCACCGAGGTCAACGGCGAGAAGGTTGACCACTTCGTCATTCTGGATGCGACCACCGGTCAGATTGACCGCACGTGGGATGTTCAGGTTCAGCGCCGTAACGGTGCTGCGGCTCAGGTGAAGACCCTGCTGGTTCAGGATGGTTACCTCTACATTGGCGGTAACTTCACCCACGTGAAGGGCAACACTTCTAAGGCGTACGCTTACTCTCGTGGTGCCGCTCGTATTAATCTTTCGAACGGTGCGGTGGATTGGAACTGGCGCCCGAACTTCAACGGTACGGTCAACGGTATTACCGCTGCATCCGATAACTCGACTGTTCACGCTGCGGGTTACTTCACTGAGCTGAATAACCAGCGTGCCTTCCGCCTGGCTGCGCTGAATGGTTCTAACGCTTCGAACATTAAGTGGGAGTGGGAGCCGTCGCTGAAGCTGAACATTACTGACCGCATTGTGTACGCGTTCCAGTTCGATGTTCAGGATGCCGGCTCGACCGTGTGGACTGCTGGTGCTGACCACCTGATTGCGAACTACTCGAAGAACGGTTACGGCCGTATCTCCACCGCGATTTCTAAGTACGGTGGCGACTGGCAGGATCTGCACCTGAGCGGTAACACCATTTACGGTGCGTGCCACTGCGGTGACGTTCTCTTTGAGGGTTCTACCGGCTACCACACCTACTGGAAGGAGTCGAAGGCGGTTCACCGTATGCGCCTGGTCGCAGCGTTCGATAAGGACAGCGGCGAGGTCATCGGCGAGTTCAGCCCGGTTCTGAAGGGTGCTAGCGGCTACGGTGTCTGGGAGTCCTTCATGGATTCGCGCGGCAACCTGTGGGTTGGTGGCGACATTAACCGCTCGCTGGGTGCTAATGGTGAGCAGCGCACTGTCGGTTTCGCTCGCTTTGCAGCTCGCGATGTGACTCCCCCCTCAATTCCGTCGAACCTGTCGGTTCAGCGTGATGGTTCGACCGATAAGCTGTCTTGGTCTGGCGTTCGTGAGAGCGGCGCTCGCTACCAGGTACTGCGTGATGACCGTGTGATTGCTACGGTATCCGGTACCAGCTACGAGGTTGAGCATACCGATGGCGCTCGCTACTACGTGCGTTCCATCGATGCGTCTGAGAATTTCTCGGCTTCTACGGGAGCTGCTCAGGCTTAGGTCAATTGTTGATCTAGTTTCTTTGAGCCGCCGCCTGTTCCGGGTTCTGCAGGGTTTGCAGGGTTCGGAGCAGGCGGCGGTACACCCGGGGTGTATCCCCCCCCTTTAGTTTTTGGTTTGGTCCGGGTTGCCCAGTTTGCTATCTCTTCGCCCCTGTGGCGGCTATGATGGGTTGGGATTCATTGCGTCGGATAGGTTGCTTCCGTCCTTTTCGATGATGGGCTGAATCTTTGTCTGTGGCGTTTCTTTTGTTGCATGCGCACCTAAGAGACCTCACAGATTTTTTAGCGTTCCGCTTCGTACGGGTGCGTTGCCGCTGTTGGCTTCGTACGTGAGGGGTGGGGCGCATTCATTCAATTTCCGATAACTACACTCACTGATTCCGGCAGCAGACTCGCTGTTAGTGCAGTTCATACCGCTTCTTCTTTCCCCGATGCGTGGTCACTATGCTGTGCCTTGTGTTGGGTGGGTGTTGCTGTGTGAATTGCATTTTTCTGCTATGTGCCGGTTGAGGTCTCTAGGAGAGACAAATGAATTTTCTTCCGTTCACGCGTGGAGGGCGTTCGCAGGGCGTTGCTTCCTCCGCTTTTGAGGGCTCTCGCGTAGCTTCTCGTTCTGGTTCCCGCGCTTTGGGTGCGGCGGCGGCTTCTTTTGCGATGGTTGCGGCTTCTTTGGGCCCAATTGCTTCGGGCGCTCAGGCTGCTGATGCGCGCTACTACGATGGTTCGTCGAGCGAGCGAGCCGCAGCCAGCTGTTGGGAGGTTAAGCAGAATAACCCGCAGGCGAAGAGTGGTGCGTACTGGCTGTACACCACTAAGATGAGCGCTCCTGAGCAGTTCTATTGCGATCAGGAAACTGAAGGTGGCGGCTGGGTCATGATTGGCCGCGGTCGTGAGAGCTGGACCGAGAACTACTACGGTCGCGGTAGTGCTGATCAGCTGTATAAGAACCCTACCGGTTTTGATGCGGTGCAGCTTCCCTCGAATAAGGTGGATGCTCTATTGAACGGTACTCGCCCGCAGGATTTGGCGGATGGCGTGCGTTTCCACCGTTCGTTGAATGTTGAAGGAACTAAGTGGCAGGATTTCACCGCTAAGCGTGTGGCAAGCCCCCAGTGGTCTTGGTCTTTGCGTGCGAGGATGTACTGGTCTGATATTACGATCAAGAACCCTTACCCCTACACTCGTTATAACTATTCTTCCCGCGAGTCGCAGATGGGTCGTATTTTCTCCCATGATGCGTACGACTTCCGCGGCTTGTACTTTGTGGAGCAAGCCTCTCAGGGATATAAGCAGGGTTTCTCGTATGGTGTGCATGCCCAGATTGGTAACTGGCTGACTGCGTACAAGATGAACAACCAGTCCTCGTACATTTACCGCCCGGCGAATGATACAAACCCTCCCCTGGTATTCACTCAGATGTTCTTGCGCCCGAAGGTGACTCAGAACGATTTGGCGGCTAAGGGTCTGCACGCTTACGGTCAGCAGGGTGCTCCGGCAAGTAATCGCCGCGCACTACCCAATAGCTACTCTGAGAAGTGGAAGTGGCGCACCAGCGCTGACACCGGCACCGGCAAGAAGGGTGAGATGAACACCCAGGTTGAGGCTATCACCGAGGTTGGTGGCGCTGTCTTTACCGGTGGCGATTTCGCGTACGTTGAGTCGGCAAGCGGCGAGAAGGTTGAGCAGGCGTTCCTGGCGGGTTACGAGGTGGGTACCGGCGAGCTGCGCCGTTCCTTCCGCCCGAAGATTAACGGTCAGGTGAAGTCCGTTGAGGCCCTGCCGAACGGTCTGCTTGCTGTGGGCGGTTCCTTCACCCAGGTGAACGGTGAGTACTACAATGGCTTCGTGATTCTGGATCCGCAGACCGGTCAGATCGCTAAGGACTGGGATATCCGCCCGGTGAGCCGCATTGCTTCTGTCCCGGTGCAGATTAAGACTCTGCATGTGCGTGATGGTTACCTGTATATTGGTGGCTCCTTCACTCACCTGAAGGGTCAAACCTCCCCCACTTATGCGTACGCTAGGAACCTGGCTCGCATTAAGTTGAGCAATGGCGAGGTGGACTGGAACTGGCGTCCGGTCTTTAACGGTACGGTCAACGGCGTGAGCGCTTCTGAGGGCAACACCGATGTGTACGTCGCTGGTTACTTCACTCAGCTCAATGGTGCTGAGGCTTTCCGTATTGCACACATGAAGTCGGGCTCTCAGAAGGGCAGCAATTGGAACCACCAGCCTTCGTATATTCCTGAAGGTGCCCGTCTGAATGATCTGAAGAATGAGCGTCTGATGTGGGGCTTCCAGTTCGACGTTCAGGATGCTGGTTCTTCGGTGTGGCTTGGCGGTACTGAGCACATGATTAGCCGTTACGATAAGGCAACCATGCGCCGCACGTATAGCGCGATTACTCGTGAGGGTGGCGATTTCCAGGATCTGCACCTGAACGGCAACACTATTTACGGTGCGTGCCACTGTGGTGATTACATCTACCAGAACTCAACTACTTGGGAGAAAGCGTGGGAGAGTGCACAGGATGCTCAGACTATTCGCCTGGTAGCTGCCTTCGATAAGGACAGCGGCAAGATGCTGCCGGAGTTCGCACCGATTATGAGCGGCGCGTATGGCTACGGTGTGTGGGAGTCCTTCGTGGATTCTACTGGCACTCTGTGGGTTGGCGGCGATATCCGTAAGTCACTGGGTGCTAATGGTGTGCAGCCGACTATTGGCTTCGCTCGTTACGCACCTCGCGATGTGGCTCCTCCGGTTACCCCGAGCAACCTGAAGGTGACGAAGAACGGCTCGAAGGATCAGCTGACTTGGTCGGGTATTTCCGAACGTAATGTGAAGTACCAGGTTCTGCGCGATGATCGTCCGATTGCAACGGTGACTGGTACGAGCTATTCGGTGGACCACCGCGACGGCGCCCGATACTATGTGCGTGCGGTAGATACTGCGGATAACTATTCGGCAAGTACCGAGGCAGTTCAGGCGGCATAACCCCTCATCAGGACGATATGCACTTTTATGACAAAGAATTTTAGTGACGTTCGTCCTATAGTCCCGGGCTGGTTTTATAACCAGCCCGGGACTTTTTTGCACATAGTGAATCTATTTCATTCATTTACATGAAGGTTTTTTCAGCCAGAGATATACATTTACCTTCTAAATAGGGCATATTAGGTCATTATCTAGGTTCTATTCTCATCATTTATAAAAACGTTATTTTTATGGGTTCAAGTATTCTCCCAGCTTTACGTGTTAGCCTTTAGGTGCCTCGTGACTGCGCGGGGTATTATCTTCCGGAATATAGTCATTCTCACTCCAACCACTAAAGAGGCTTCCTATGTCAGCATTCTTCAAGCAGCCCTCCCGGTCCCGCGTTCTGGGCACTCTGGGCACCCTTGCAGTATCTGCTCTGGTTCTGAGCGCTTGCGCTACTGAAAACCCGAGCACCGACAGCTCCTCCTCCGCTTCTGCTTCCGCAAGCGTTTCCGCTTCTGCACACGCTTCGTCAAAGCAGTCGTCGAGCACCTCTCCCCAGGTCTCTGAGCAGGGCACCGCTTCTGCATCCGCCGCGGCTTCGGGCGAGGCGTCCCCCAAGGCGGATGCTAAGGCTACTTCTTCTGATGGCCAGAAGCTTGAAGAGATTTACACCGGTTCGGAGGAAATGAAGAATGCTTCTTCCGTGCCCGTTGATACTGAAGAAGTGAAGAAGACTACCGAGCTGGTCAATTCTTTTGAGAACATTCTGACCAAGGTTAAGGCGGCTCCTTCCGCTGCTCCCTCTCCCGAACGCACCGCTGACCCGAGCAGTGATGAAGAGGCTGAGCAGCAGAACGTTGAGCAGGCTCGTGCCGTTCTCGATGATGAGACGATTCGCTCCATCGAGGCTGTGGCTGTTGATTCCGCTGCGGCTGAGTTTGCCGTGCAGGCTTCCGAATACGCACTGGCAGGCTGGCACTATGAAGGTTCTTCCACTGTGGTGGGCACTCCCCGTATGACTGCAACTCAGTACAAGGGTCAGCCCGCACGCATGCTGGAAGTATGCATGGATTCTTCCTCTGTGAAGATCTATGACGAGAATAATCAGCCCGTTAAGGATGACAATTCTCCCAAGCGTTCACTCAATATTTACACCCTCGTTCAGGTCGATGGTCAGTGGAAGATTGCGACCCATGATTTCCCGAACAATCCTGATTGTTAGGGTCTAACTAAAGATGCCGGTTTCCAGCTATGATTCGCTGGAAACCGCGCATTATCGTCCATAGCGCATTAATGTTGATGCGCGTTCAATAACATTTCTTGGCATTCATTTGGAGATATTATGAAAGCCCAACTTGGCATGACGGGCTCAGGCTTTTCTCGTTCTGCTATAACCCGCTCAACTCTTTGCTTGAGCATTGCTACGGCCTTGGCTTTGCCCGTAGCTATCCCCGCTATTACGCCGAGTACCGCTGTCGAACAGACTGCGGAAAAAAGGGACTCTGCTTTCTACAATGGCACGACCTCCGAGCGTGCTGCCGCCAGCTGTTGGGAAGCCAAGCAGGCTAACCCCGAGGCAAAGAGCGGCGCCTACTGGTTGTACACTCCCGCGATGAGCCAGCCGACTCAGTTCTACTGCGATCAGGAGACTGATGGCGGCGGCTGGGTCAAGATTGGTGAGGGCCGTGACGGCTGGACCGAAAACTATGAGGGCCAGGGTGACACCTCCCAGCTCTACAGCGATGCCGCCCCCGCATCGTCCGGTTTGACTCTCGAGCAGGGCAAGCCTCTGAGCTCCCTGCCCGCCGCAAAGACCCCGATTCAGCTTTCGGGTACCACTATTTCTCAGCTGCTCAACGGCACCCGCCCCGATCAGCTGTCCGATGGTTACCGTTTCCGTCGCGCTGTAAACACTTCTGGCACTAAGTGGCAGGAGGCGACGGTGGAGCGCCGTCAGACCTCCGAGTGGACCTGGGCTCTGCGTTCGAACGCTGTCTGGTCTAACGCGGTCGTCACGAACCCTAGCGAGTTCTCTTCCTACGACGAGAATGGCCGCAGGGACTGGCTTAACGGCGAGTGGCAGGACCATATGCTGGGCGGCCAGAACTACGGCTTCAGGACGATGCTCTTTGAGGAAATGGCCTCGCAGGATTACCGTATGGGCTTCCGTTACGGTGCGAACGCTCCCATTTCCCAGGATGGTTCTGAGCCGGCGATCACCGATGCGCAGAACTCCTACATTTACGGTAAGGAAAGCAACGGTGAAACCTCTTTCGGTTACACCCAGATGTTCCTGCGCCCGAAGCTGACCCAGAACGATTTGCATCTGGGTGCTATCCCGGATTCCGGTACTCAGGCGAGCGCTCGTCGTGCCCTGCCCAGTAGCCGTTCGGCGGATTGGCGCTGGCGCACCAGTTCTAAGACCGCCTCCGGTAAAACCGGCGAGATGAACACCTATGTTGAGGCCATCACCGAGGTCGATCACGGCAACGGCACCTCCAGCGTGTTTATTGGCGGCGACTTCGAGTACCTTGAGTCCTCTACCGGTGAGCATGTTGCGCAATCTAATATTGCTGCTTTTGACCCGGAAACCGGCGAGTTGCGCCGCGACTTCAAGCTGACTGTTAATGGTCAGGTGAAGGCTGTTGAGGCTCTGCCGAATAACCGTCTGGCGGTTGGCGGCACCTTTACCCTGGTTAACGGTAAGAAGCATGAGAGCTTCGTTGTTGTTGACGCTACGACCGGTGAAGTTGCCCCTGAATGGGCCCAGGTTAAAGTCGAAGATCGCATTCGTACCGAGGTCATGACGGTGAAGACCATTCACCGTCAGGGTGACTACGTGTATATTGGCGGCACCTTTACCCACATTTATGAAAGTGAAAAGGCGGGTGAGGCGTATTCGCGCAATATTGCCCGTTTTAAGTTGGGCGAGCCTTCTAACGGTGTGCCCGGTATTGTGAGTATAGACCGTAACTGGCGCCAGGTGTTCAACGGTACTGTCAACGGTATTAGCGCCTCCGCTGATAACTCTCATGTTTACGTAGCCGGTTACTTCACCTGGCTCAACGGCGGCCTTGCCTACCGCGTGGCTGATATTACTCAGCATATGCAGAAGGGCAGCCCGTGGGCGTACCAGCATTCTGAGATTCCTGCCGGCGCTAATGTCTCTGACCTGCGTAATGAAACCAAAATTTGGGGTTTCCAGTTCGACGTCCAGGATGCCGGTACCGGCGTCTGGGTGGGCGGTACTGAGCACCTCATCTCTCGTTACGATAAGGCCTCTCTGACCCCCACCTACACCGCGATTACCCGCGAAGGTGGCGACTTCCAGGATCTGCACCTGCACGGTAACACCATCTATGGCGCCTGCCACTGCGGTGATTTCCTCTACCAGGATTCGCGTAACAAGCGGACCCCCGTGGGCGGTTCGAGCGTGATTCACTCGGTCAAGCTGGTTGCCGCGTTTGATAAGGACAGCGGTAAGATGCTGCCGGAGTTCTCCCCCGCGATTAAGGGTGACCACGGTTTCGGTATCTGGGAGTCTTTCGTGGATTCGAAGGGCACCCTGTGGGTTGGTGGCGATATTCACCGTTCGCTGGGTGTTCACGGCACTCAGGACACCGTCGGTTTTGCGCGCTTTGAGGCCCGCGATGTGACTCCTCCGGCTACCCCGCAGAACCTGCAGGTTGAGCTGAAGGACGATAAGGACGTTCTGACCTGGGATGCTGTACAGGATACCGGTAGTGTCCGCTACCAGATTCTGCGTGATGACCGCGTCATTGCTAGCACTTCGGGTACGAAGTTCGAGATTGACCACACCGATAACGCACGTTACTTTGTGCGCGCTGTGGACAGCTCGGACAACTACTCTGCGTCCACTCCGGTTCAGGTAGCTCCGGTTCGCCCGACTCCTACCCCCACGGAGACCGCGACCGAGACTCCTAGCGCTGATCCGACGGCAAGTGCTGACCCGACCGCGAGCGCTGACCCCAGTGCTTCGGCAAGCGCTACCCCGAGTGCAGAAGCAACTACTGAGGCACCGAAGGAAGAGAATCCGAAGCCTGAGGAGCCTAAGCCTGCCGATCCCAAGCCCGAGGACCCAAAGGAAGAAACTCCTAAGGACCAGATTGTTCTGCCCTACGCGTCCGAGTGGAAGTACATGGTCTCCAGCAAGGCTCCTAACCGTAAGTACGGTTGGAAGTACAACTTCCACTTCACTTTGGAAGATATCGCGCAGGAAGCATGGCAGACCGGCAAGACCCCGATTGGTGTCGGCTCCGGTAACCTTAACACCTCCGTTAATGTTCCGCTTGTGCGTACCCGCCCCAATATCTACGCCTACACCACCATCCAGCTCACTCGTGAGCAGGCGAGCCGCGATCTGGTGCTGACCACCTACGCGGATGACGCTATTGCGGTGGGTGTTAACGGCGAAGAGGTTGGTCGTTCCAACTTTGACACTCGTGGAAAGCTGTGGAATAGCGCGATTGCATCGAGCTCGATTGATACCGCTACGGCTCAGAAGACTCCGGTGACCTTCACCGTTCCGGCTTCTCAGCTGAAGGCTGGTGAGAACCTGATTGCTGTTGAGGTTCACCCGGGCATTAGCCGACGTAACGTTCGCCCGAATGTGAGCTTCGATTTGCAGGCTACCTCCAAGGCACCGGTTGCTGAGCAACCCGCCGAGAAGGAAGGCGACAAGGAGGCGGATGCTCCCGCCGCAAACGAGGCTGAGCAGCCCGTGGTCGACAACGCGAACAACGCGGCAGCCGACCCGGGCGAGCGACGCATCGTCAATAACGGAGTCGGAACCCGCGTTCCGATGCAGTCCCGAAGGAACTAATACCTTCTAGACAATCTCAGCTAAATGGGGTTTGATTTTCTGAATGATTCAGGAAATCAAACCCCATTTGCGTATATTCCCCACTTTTCCGTGTTTTTTGCATCATTTATTCCCATTATTTGTGCTTCTGTTATGTGCCTCTCTGCACAATGTTCAGAAATGTTTTCTAAATCCACAATTCACGGGAACAAAGCGCCGATAACCCCCTCTAACAGCACACCAAGCCTACCCGAAGGATCCCGCAAATCTGCACCAAAGCGCATTGTCAGAGGGTTTTTACGACACAATTATTGACCCTGACCACACCCACCCTGTCGCACTTTATCTCGTTGTAAAATATCTATATAGTGGTGTATGTGAAAAAGGGACCAACCACCTCTTTTTTCGCGTGCGGGACTTCCGGACTTTCTCGCAACCGCCCCGAAAGGGAGTAATTCACTCTCCTTCACTCCTCTCACCGATTAAAAAGGAATGTGCATGTCCACCTCTGAGGCACCTCACGCCCCGAACTCCGCGCCCGCATCGGGATTTGCCGCGAAGTTCTCCCACACCCTGCGCTCCCTTGAGGCAGCGCAGAAGCCCGGCATTGGCGTTCCCGCCTACACCCGCTGGGTCAACCGCCGAGTAGCACGCTACTTCGCTGCGGCAGCTGTCGCACTGGGCATCACTCCCAACGGCGTCACCGCAATTTCCGCTGCATGTTCTGCAGCTGGTCTCATCGTTCTGATTACCTGCCCGCCTAGCGTTGGTGTGGGTATCTGCGTTGCATTGCTTTTCGCTCTCGGTTACGGTCTGGATTCCGCTGACGGCCAGGTTGCTCGCGTGACCGGTGCGTCTTCTCCCGCCGGTGAGTGGCTCGACCACGTGGTCGACTCCATCCGTGTGCCCTCCGTGCACATGGCGACTCTACTCTCCTTCCTGCTGTACCCGGCACACTACTCTTTCACCGGTTCCAGCGCATTCAACGGCTGGATTATTGCTATGCCGATGATTTTCACCGCGCTGACCGCCGGTCACTTCATGAGCCAGATTCTGGCTGAGCAGCTGCGCAACAACCGCAAGACCGCGGCTCCTCCGACCGGTGGCCCCCTGCGTTCCTTCATCAACCTGCACATGGACGCTGGCACCCTCTGCTGGATCTACATTTTCGTTGGTTTCGGCCCCGTATTCGTCATCGTCTACGCGCTGCTTCTGCTGGCTAACGCTGCAACCGTTCTGCTGTCCATGCGTCGCAAGTACGTTAGCCTCGCGACCCCCGCTGAGTAAGGAGAAACCCAATGATGCACTTCACCTCTCGCACCCCCGCTGTTTCCGCCGTAATCGCAACCAACGGCAAGCGCCCCGAACTGCTGCGCGTGGCGGTCCGCTCCATCCTTGAGCAGAGCTACCGCGGTTTCGTTGAAGTTGTTGTCGTCTTTGATCGTGTTGAGCCCGACCGCCTCGAAGATATTGAGGTTAGCGAAAACCGTGCCCTGAAGATCGTCTCCAACACCCGCTCCGGCGGTCTGGCTGGCGGCCGCAACAGCGGCATTATTGCCTCCAGCGGCGAGATGATTGGCTTCTGCGATGACGACGACTACTGGATGCCGTCCAAGCTCACCCAGCAGGTCGCTCTCTGGCGTGAAAACCCCGAAGCAGCCGCTATCTCTTCGGGTATTACCGTCCGTTCCGGCGGTCAGGACATCGTGCGCCTGGCGCCCGAGCGCGCAACCTTCGCGGACTTCCTGCGTTCGCGCATTACCGAAATTCACCCCTCCGCCATGCTGTACTCCCGCGAGGACCTGCTCGGTGTTGACGGTGAGCCCGCTCGCATCGGCCTGGTCGATGAGGAGCTGCCCGCTGCCTACGGTGAAGACTACGACCTGCTGCTACGTGCAACCCGCCACGGCGATGTACTGAGCGTGCCCGAGCCGCTGATTCTGGTGCTCTGGGACCGCCCCTCCTTCTTCTCCGGCAAGTGGCAGTCCATGGTTGACGGCCTGAGCTACATTCTGCGTAAGTTCCCCGAATTTGAGCAGGATCCCAAGGGCCTGGCACGTATTGCCGGTCAGATTGCCTACGCTCAGGCTTCTCTGGGCAACAACAAGGAGGCGCGTGCTTACGCTCGTGCCGCTCTGCGCCGTGACCCCAAGCAGCTTCGTGCATGGGCGGCATATGTTGTGTCCACCGGTGTTATTAAGCCCGCTACTCTTCTTGATCTCGTCCAGAAGACCGGTCGAGGTCTCTAACCAGGTATCGCACAGACATGGTTTCTTCTTCCGTTCTTTCTCATCCGGGTGCTTCGCCCGTGGCGCTAAAGGATTCCGCGGGGTCGGCTAGTACGCCGCCCAGCGGTATTCTGCGTGCCCGCGCGCGCATCCGCCCGATGTCGACAGCGCAGAAGAAGCTCCCCGCCTGGCCCCTGCTGGCGTTGCTGTACGGCTTCCCGGCGCTGTGGGCTATGGGGTTGCTTCAGATTGCGCCGCTGGTACTGGCTGCGATCATGCTTTTTTACCTCATCATTCGAGGTAATGTGCGTGTGCCCGGTTCCCTGTGGGTGTGGGGCGCATTCTGCGTGTGGGTTGTTGTTGCGGCACTTGCTCTGACCCGTTCCACCGACATGATCGGTTGGGGTCTGCGCTTTGTGAACATTCTCAGTGCAGGCATTTACGCCCTGTACTACTACAACGCGCGTTCCTCTATTAGCCTCAACAGGTTGTTGGGTGGTCTGGCGACCCTGTGGGTGACTCTCATCGTTCTGGGTTACGGCGGTGTTCTCTTCCCCGAATTCCGTCTGCGTACCCCGATGAGCTTCATCATGCCTTCTGGCTTTATGCAGAACCCGCTGGTGCGCGACTACATGCTTCCGCCGCTGGCGGAGGTTCAGCGTCCGTGGGGCGCTCCCGAGGCGTATATTCGTCCCTCCGCACCGTTCCCCTACGCGAATAGTTGGGGTTTGGCGTACACCCTGCTCACCCCGGTGATGCTGGCGTGCCTGCTGCGTCTGCGTTCCATCTGGCTACGTATTGCTCTGCTGATTGGCATGGCGCTTTCTACCGTGCCGGCGATTGCAACCAGTAACCGCGGCATGTTCATTGGTCTGGGTATCAGCGCGGCGTACGTTTTGTTGCGTCAGTTCCTGGCGGCTAATTGGCGTGCTGTAGGTATGGGTATTGCGGCGATTGCGGCTGTGGTTGTGGCGCTCTTCGCTTCGGGCACCGTGGACAATATTCTGGGTCGTCAGGACTACTCGGACTCCACCGGTGGTCGTGCGGCGCTCTACCGTGCCACCTGGAAGGCGACTTTAGAGTCCCCGATTATCGGTTACGGCACTCCGCGTATGGAACCGAGCATTGGCGTGTCAATGGGTACCCAGGGTTACCTGTGGACTCTGATGTTTTGCTTCGGTTTCGTGGGTCTTGCCCTGTTCGCACTCTTCATGGTGTGCACTGTGGCAAGCGGTGCACGAGTGAAGACCGCATCCGGGTACTGGCTGCATAGTGTGCCGGTGGCATGTTGCATTGTCTTCATCTTCTACAGCTTCGATATCGCTCAGCTGACCATTCTGATGCTCGCGTCGATGGCGTGTATTCGTTCCATTCGGGATGGTGAGGGGCTATGACGAATAATCAGTCCCCTCGGGGTTTAGATACTTCTGCGGTTTCATCTTTCGATGATGCGTATTCGACGGGCGGTCACCCTAGCCGCCGTGCGCGCCTGCGTGAGAGCGGCGAGTATATGGATCCGGTAGTGGAGCAGACAGATTCTGTTGCTGATGAGTTCGCTCCGACAGTGGATGACATCCGTTCCGGTCGTTTTCCTGCAACCACAGCGCTGTCGATTGTGCCTCCGGCTCGAGGCTTTGCATCCGAGGAATCGTTGCCCGATTCTTTGGAGGCAGGTACTTCGGCTACGGGTTCTTCAGCGGCGAGCGCTGTAACGGGTGCTCATCTGCCCGGTTCCCGACGGATAGCCCCCTCTACTGCTGAGTCTGCCGATAAGGTTCAGCGCGAGAAGACGGATTCTTCTGTAGCAGTGGCCAAAACCGATAGCGCATCAGCGAAGGATGTACCGGCGAAGAAGGCTCCCGCTAAGGGTAAGCAGCCCAGCCTCGCAAAGAGCGGCTCTCTTGCTTCTCTGTGCGTGATGTACGGTGCGGGTATCGCGTTCGTGACCACGATGGTGGTGTCGAACGGTATTGGTGCTGAGGGTTCGGGCGAGTTTTTCCGTCTGATGGCGTTGTTCGCGATTGCGATTTCGCTGGTGACCTTCGGCGCGGATACTGGTTTGGTTCGTACGATGAGCGCTCAGCGGGCACTGGGACGTTACGGTGTGTTGCCGCAGCTGATCCGTTACGGACTGATTCCTTCGTTGGTGACTTCGGTGCTTCTGGTGGTGGGTGTTTACGTCTACACCGAGATTGCGCCGATGGCTCCCGAGTATCAGGCTGCGATGCGTGTTAGCTCGGCTTTCGTGCTGGTGGCGGCGCTGATGACGGTGTTCTTCGGCGCACTACGCGGTCTGCATCGTGTGGTGACTTTTACGGTCTTGCAGAATGTTCTGCTTCCTACTCTGCGTTTTGCGGCTGTGGGTTTGGTGGTTCTGTTCTCGGGCCAGCTCATGGATCTGGTGTATGCATGGACTGTTCCGGTGGCAATTACTGCGGTGGTTGCTTTGTGGCTTTTGGAGCGGGCGTTCCCCAACGAGGAGCATGTGGAGGTTCTTCCTTCTGAGGATTCTCCGACTGAGACGTTCCGTTCGTTCTGGGGTTTCAGCTCTGCACGCGGTGTCGCAACCGTTGTGGAAACGATTCTGGAGTGGATTGACGTGCTGGTGGTGACGGCGTTCTTAGGTGCTGCTGCAGGTGGTGTCTATGGTGCTGTGAACCGTTGTGTTCGTGTGGGTGCCATGATTGAGCACACCGGACGTGTGGTGACCGGCCCGTCGATTAGTGCGGCGTTGGCGACTCGTCAGCTCGATCGTGCTCGAGAGATTTTCCTATCGACTACTCGCGTGTTGACTGCTCTGTCTTGGCCGTTCTACCTCTCCTTGGCGTTCTTCGGCCCCGTGCTGTTGCATTTCTTCGGTAAGGGCTTTGAGGCTGGCGCCGGTATTCTCTGGGTGATTTGCCCGGCGGCGATGCTGTCGATGAGTGCCGGTGGTGTGCAGTCTGTTCTGCTGATGAGCGGTAAGAGCCGCTGGCAGCTGTTGAACAAGCTCTCCTCGCTGGTGGTGGCTGTGACCTTGAACTTCACGCTGGTTCCGGTTTGGGGCCTGTACGGTGCGGTGACGGCGTGGGCCTCTGCTCTGCTGATTGATACCTTCCTGGCGAGCTACCAGGTATTCCGCCTCGTTGGTATTCGCGCTTCGGTTCGCGAGATGGCTCCTTCGCTATTCTTGGGTGCGGCTGTTCCGACGGTGTGTGCTCTGGCGTCTTTGGCTTTCTTGGGTCAGAGCGTGCTGGGTGTCATCGTGTACGTGGTGCTGCTGGTGCCGGTGTACGGTGCGGTGTTGTTCCGCTTCCGCAAAGCACTCGGTATTGAGCGTTTCCTTTCCGCCCGCCGAGCGAAGTCTTAGCCTTCCGCTTCTTCTACAGTTTTTCTCCGATATTTAGTGTCCGTTTCTCTTCCTCAAGGATGTCCTCATGGATAACACCTCTCATACCTCCTCGGTTACCCTTGGCAGCCAGGTACGTCGCATTTTCCGACACCGTCTGCTGATTCTGCTGTCGGTTGTGGTTTTCGCTGTGGCGGGTGCCGTCTACGGCTACATGACCAATAGCAAGTACACTTCTAAGGCTTCGCTGGTTGTTTACCCGCTGGTGGTTGATCCCGCCGGTACCGGTAGCGCTAACTCCGCGAAGGTGGATATTGCGACCGAGTCTCGCGTTGCGGCCTCTCGTGAGGTTGCACAGAACGCAGCAAAGTCTCTGATTGCGAATGGCGATACCCTCTCTGAGGCTCAGCTGACCAGCCGCCTGATGAACTCCGTCAAGGTGACTGGCACCTCCCAGACTGCTGTTCTGGATATTGAGGTGACCCGCCCCAACGGCACGGATGCGGCACGTTACGCTAACGCTATGGCGAACGCGTACCTGCAGGTTCGTTCCGAGTCGCTGAAGAGCAGCGTTGATTCTGCTCTGCACCAGATTGATGAGCAGATTTCGGCCCTAGAGGGTGATAACAACCGTGCGGGTCTGCTCTCTCAGTTGCAGGAGCGTCGTGCTCAGATTCAGCTGACTTCCACCACCGGTGGCCGTGTGATGAGCGAGGCACAGGTTCCGTCTTCTTCCTCGGCTCTTGGCCCGGTGAAGATGGGTATTGTTGGTGCTGTTGCAGGTCTGCTGATTGGTGCTGTGCTGGCGTATGGTCGTGACCGCACCATGCGTCACGTTGGTTACGCTGATCGTCTGGAAGATGCCGGTATCCCCGTTCACGAGCTGGGTTCCACCTCTGAGGCGAATGACGCGTTCATGCTGCTGCGCACCATCGGTGCTCCTGACGGCGATGTGAAGAGCGCGGGGGCTTCCGGCATTGTGATTCTGCCCGGCACCGACCGCGGTGTTGAGCACCTGTACCAGATGCTGCAGCGTGTTCTGCCCACTGAGTACGCACGTTTCACCGATTACGCTTCGGTTCGTGACGCTCTGACCCGCCACACTCCCGAGTCGCTGGTTGAGAAGAGCGAGACTCCTCTGGTGATTAGCCTGAGCACCGCTACTCCCCTGTCGACCCAGCTGCGTTTCGTTCAAGCTGGCGGCGTGGCTCTGATTCCGGTGACTGCGGCTACTTCTCTGCAGCAGGTTCGTGAGCTCTTCGCTCAGCTGGATCAGCTTGAGGGCGTGAACGCTCTGGCTGTGTTCCTGGACCGCGAGTAATTGCGGGTAATCGGGTTTCTGTTGATGGATGCCTCGCTTCTGTGCGGGTTAGTCCTTCGTCCTTGAGCGTGGGGTGAGGTAACGCCTGTTGAGGCGGATCTGTTGCGGCAGGTCTGTTGATACAGGTGTTGCCGGACCCGGCAGCTCACCCTTATCTTCTCTTCTTATTTTTCTCTTGTATTGGGGCTTTAGGAGAACACTATGACTGAGGCAACTTCCTCTCAGGCACCGAAGAAGAAGCTTCTGCTGGTTTCTAGCAGTGGCGGACACTTGAAGCATCTGACGGCTACTTCTGCTGCGTGGCAGGATTATGACCGTGTGTGGGTTAGCTTTAAGCAGCCCGATGTTGAATCTTCTCTTGCTGATGAGAAGACCTATTGGGCGTATTACCCGACCACTCGAAATATTAAGAACGCTATTCGTAATTTGTTCTTGGCATTTCGTATTTTCCCGAAGGAACGCCCGGATGCGGTTGTTTCTGCGGGTGCGGGTGTTGCTGTTCCTTTCTTTGTTGCGGCTAAACTTTTTGGCGTAAAGACTCTTTATATTGAGTGTTTTGACCGCCCGACTCTGCCGACGATGACCGGCAAGATGCTGTACACCTTTGCTGATCGAATTATTGTTCAGAGTGAGGAGCAGCAGGAGAATTTCCCTGATTCTCGTGTGATTCATCCCATTTTCTAAGAGTGATGAATTTATCCTGGAAATGGCGTCCCCGTGTGTGCTGGGGGCGTTATTTTCAGGGTATAGTATTTATTAAACATACAGATACGCATAAGTCGTGCGCTCCACTGTGGACTCACCATCCAAGCGAACTAACCACTCGCCAGAGAAGCGTATGCGGAGATTACTCACCATTTTCTCCGGCACGACGCCGCCGCGTATACCCATGATGCCCTCCGGATTTTTGCGTCAGGTATACGGGGTTACTACCGATAAATACATAGAGAGGAATAGGCGATGTCTATTCAGAACTTCCCCCACGTCAGTGTTGATACTTCCAAGTTCGACCTGCCCGTATTTACCCCTGCCGTCGCGCCCGTTCGTATTCCTACCAAGACTTACGATTTGGTGGTGTCCCTCGGCACCGACGTTCACACTTTTGATCGTCTTCTGCGCTGGGTTGAGGCTTACCTTGAGGCTCACCCGCAGGTCACCTGCCTCGTGCAGCACGGCCACACTGCGCCTATTAAGCACGCAGACAACCTTAAGCTTCTTCCCGCCTCCGAACTGCTGGACTACTACGCAACCGCACGCGTAGTGCTGGTTCAGGGCGGCCCCGGTTCCATCCAGGATGCACGCCGCACCGGCGCTCTGCCCCTGGCTGTTCCGCGCCGCGCAGAGTTCGATGAGGTTGTTGACAACCACCAGGTCCCCTTCACCACTCTGATGGAGAAGCGCGGCCACGCTGTTGTCGTTGAGAGCCGTGAAGACCTCTTCGCTAAGCTCGATCTTGCTCTGGCGAACCCCTCCCTGTTCCGTACCGCTGAGCCGTACGTCTCCACTCCGGAGATTTCCGCAGCTCAGCTGGGCGAGGAACTGCAGGATCTGCTCGCTGGCAAGACCCACCGTAAGGATTCCTTCTGGGATCGCCTGAAGCAGGCTGCTCGCGCGCACCGTGCGGGCAAGGCTGAGATGGCTCGCATCGACGCGATGGCTCCCAGCGCCTAAGGTTTTCTTACTTTCTAAGCTCAGCATCCTCGTGATGCGGTGTGGGAGGTACCCTGCCGGGTGCTTCCCACATTTTTAGACCGGCATGCGAATCCTCCAACCACCCTGTGGGAGGCTGCGAACGTTTTCCCTTGTTCACGGCATATTCTCAGGTGGATTCGCGTCTTTACATTGGTTGCGAAACCCCGCGCACCGTATCCTTAGTAAGGGATAATGCGCGGGGTTTTCGCGCACTACGAAAGGAACAATTATGGCAGTTCAGGAATCGACCGTTATCAACGCAAGCGTTGAGCAGGTTATCGAGGCGTTCTCCAGCGAGGACTTCGCACGCTTCGTCTGCTCCGAGGTTGGCGTTGAGTTCAACAGCTTCTCCGTTTCCGGTGACACCTCCGCTGAGTTCACCGCAACCACCGAGCGCACCGTGCCCGCTGATCGCGTACCGGACATCGCTCGTAAGTTCGTCGGTAGCGGCGTCTCCATGACCCAGGTGGACACCGTGAGCGCACCGGCAGCTGATGGTGCACGCACCGTCTCCACCGAGGTGAAGGTCAACGGCGTACCCGTGTCCGCTCAGGCTACCCAGCACCTGATTCCCGAGGGTGACAAGACCCGCCTGGACGTCAACGGTGAGGTTTCCTGCTCCATCCCGCTGGTGGGCAAGAAGATTGCTGCCGCTGCTGAGCCGCAGGTTGGCCGTGTGCTGAAGGTTCTGGGCACCTCCGCTGAGAAGTGGCTGGCACAGCGCTAAGGCTTATTAGACGCTCGCCTTTGAGGTGTAGCTGATATACGGCTAGATACGCCAATATACAGAGGATCCCCGTCGTAAGTAATTACGGCGGGGATCCTCTGTTCTTTATGTGTCTCTATGAGCTCTAGCGCCCTGATAAGGGCCTATGCACGTTAGGAAGCGACAATCGCCTCGGAGTACTCGCGCTCACCGAGCAGCTCGGCGAAGCGGCGCATCTCTACGCGCAGGTCGTGCTCTGCTTCGAGCAGGTCAACGACCTTGCGGAGCTTGGTGCTGGAGGTGTGCTCGGTGTAGGGGAAGTAGTGTACTTCCACGCCGACCTCTGCGAAGCGTGCTTCGAGGGCGTTGCCCTTGTCGGTGCCCTTCCAGTCATCGCCCTTGAAGAAGACGTTGAAGGGCTTCTGCTTCCAGGTTTCGAGTTTGTCGGGGGTGGTTTCGACGTGCACTTCGTCCACGTAGTCGATGTGGCTGACGATAGCGGCACGCTCTTCGATGGGGATGACGGGACGGCGGCCCTTGGTCACTTCCAGGACGTCATCGTGCACAACGCCTGCAATGAGGTAGTCGCAGTTTTCCTTGGCCTTGCGGAGAATCTCGAGGTGGCCGTAGTGGAAAAGGTCGTAGGCGCCTGCGGCGTAGCCAATAATCATGGGGCTTCCTTGTGGTTGGTAGCGGCGATGGGTATTCCGGTGTGGTTGAGGTACCGGAGGGTGAGAAACATATCCGCAGTCTGGGGTGAGAGCCTAAGAATAAGTGAAGAATGTGCAATATTGAGAAAATATTTTCTTATTATTGCCCTATTTCTTCTCTCTGTCGTCCCAGAGTATGCGGGTCCGAAAAGAGTTTCTCGAGGGTGCTGGTTGGGCGCCCTTCGTCCTTTTATTTTACCAGTCACCTTTTTGGAGGAAAAAGGGAAAGATATAAATATGAGGCGGATACAGTGTAGTATCCGCCTCATATTTTCTATACGTCGCTTGAAATCAAAGAAAGCTTATATAGATAAACAATTAACCGCTAGATTTTAGCGAAGAGTTTTAGCCAGTATTTTCTGCAGGCTTTGACCGCACATGCTTACGTTCTCGTGCAATATTTTAGGTTGAGTAGCCATTCGGTATTTTCGATTGGCGTTCAAATACTAGCTACTCCCCCGCCGTTTCCGCCTACATTCTCAGCGAAGAGTTAGTTCTTGGCTGCTGCTTCCTTGGTAGCTTCTTCAACAGCAACCCACGAGAGCATTGCGCACTTCACGCGCGCCATGAACTTCGAAACGCCAGAGAATGCCGCCATGTCGCCGTACTCCTCTTCGTCCAGAGTCACCTTGCCACGCGAGCGTAGCATCTCACGGAACGCATCCACGTGGCTCTGCAGCTCGGAGATAGTCATACCGGGAGCCATCTCAGAAAGCACAGAAGCGGCAGCCATCGAAATGGAGCAACCGTCGCCTTCCCAAGAGATTGACTCGATGGTCTTCTCGCCATCCTTCAGCTCGTCAGAGAGCACCACGCGCAGGTTGATTTCGTCACCGCAGGTGGGGTTGTACTGGTGGTTATCGGCGCTTGCGTGACCGGCGGGTACCTCTACGAGGTGCTCGCCGCTACGCTGCTTGGAATGCTCCAGAATAATTTCCTGGTACAGGGATTCAAGAGACACGGTGTTCTTCTTCCGTCAGTTGGTCTGTCTGAAAAATTTGGGGCGCTAGCGTCTAACGCATCTACGTTTAGAAGCCGAAGTAGGGGCGCACCTCAGCAAGCGCCTTCAGGAAAGCGTCCACGTCTTCGGTGGTGTTGTAGATGTAGGTGGATGCACGGGTCGAGGCAGTCACGCCGGCACAGCGGTGCAACGGCTGGGCGCAGTGGTGGCCCACGCGCACGGCGATGCCCCGAGTATCGAGCAGCTGCCCCACATCGTGCGGGTGCACGCCGTCGATTGCGAGGGCTACCAAGCCAGCACGCTTGGAGGGGTCGGCGGGGCCGAGCAGACGCACGCCTTCAATCTTCTGAACACCCTCAACCAGGCGAGCGCCCAGTTCGTGCTCCCAGGCCTCAACATTCTCCATACCCAGGTGCTGCAGGTAGCGCACAGCGGCGGCGAAAGCTACCGCCTGGGAGACGCGCTGGGTACCCGCCTCAAACTTAATGGGGGCGGGCATGTACTCGGCGTCCTGCAGACCCACGCGGGTAATCATGGAGCCACCGGTCAGGAAGGGTGGCAGAGCCTCAAGCAGTTCCGCACGGCCGTAGAGGGCACCGATACCGGTGGGTGCCAGCATCTTGTGGCCGGAGAACGCCGCAAAGTCGACGTCCAGGGCGTGGAAGTCTACGGGCATGTGCGGCACGGACTGGCAGGCATCCAGCACAACGAGAGCGCCGTGCTTACGAGCCATGGCGACCATGCGGGGCACGTCGGTAATCGCGCCGGTCACGTTCGAAACGTGGGTGAACGCCACGATGCGGGTCTTCTCGTTGATGATGCCCTCGGCAGCTTCGTAGTCGAGCTGACCGTCCTCGGTGGAGGGAATGTGGCGCAGGGTTGCGCCGGTACGCTGGGCAAGAATCTGCCAGGGAATGAGGTTCGCGTGGTGCTCAATCTCGGTGGTGACGATTTCATCGCCGGGGCCCAGCGCGAAACGCTCAGCGGCGGGACCGCCAATACCCTGCGAGGCGTTACCAATGGAGTAGGCAACCAAGTTCAGTGCCTCGGTTGCGTTGGAGGTCCACACGATCTCTTCGTCAGTGGCACCAACAAAGTTCGCGACGGTAATGCGCGCATCCTCAAACAGGTCGGTTGCTTCGACCGCGAGGGTGTGGGCACCGCGGTGTACTGCGGAGTTAGCGTGCAGGTAGAAGTCGCGTTCTGCGTCGAGCACCTGAAGGGGTTTCTGGCTGGTCGCCCCCGAATCCAGGTAAACCAAGGGATGCCCGTTGACCTCGGTGTTGAGGATCAGGAAATCCTGGCGAAGCTGGCGTACGATGTCGTCGCTCAGCGGGGTGTTGGCGGGGGTGGAGTATTCAGCCACGGGTACCTTCTTCTCTCGCTCATACGCTCCACGGGTCGGGTATTTTCCCGTCGTGGAGCGTATAACGTCATTCTTTTCTAGCTTATTCCCTCACCGGGCTCTTGCATAGTTAGGTAGAGCCTAGTTCACACCTCGACCCGAATCATGCGTTGCCCCGGTTCAGTGCTTGCCCGGTGCGGTCACGCGCTAGGAGCCTGCGCCGTGGTAGCGCTGCTGGGTTGCCAGCAGGCCTTCCTTCACGAGCATCATGGTGGCATCAGCGGCGTTCGAGATGAGGAAGGGCAGGTCTTTCGATTCGGTGCTGCTGAAGGGCTTGAGCACGAAGTCTGCGGTGTCCATGCGTCCGGGAGGTCGACCGATGCCGGTGCGCACACGGTAGTAGTCCTTGGTGCCCAGTGCCTTGGTGATATCGCGCAGACCGTTATGACCGCCCTCTCCCCCACCAATCTTGAGCTTAATGGTGTCGAAGGGGATATCGAGTTCATCGTGCACAACAATGATATGGTCGGGGTCGATACCGTAGAACTTGGCGACGGCGCTGACCGGGCCGCCGGAGGTGTTCATGTAGCCGAGAGACTTCATGAGGATGACCTTGGGGCCACCAAAACCGAGGCGCCCCTCCACCACAACCGCGGAGGCCTTGGAATGCTTCTTGAAGCTGCCGCCAACTTCCTTGGCGAGCTCGTCCAGAACCATCTGACCAATATTGTGGCGGGTTTTCTCGTACTCCGGGCCCGGGTTCCCCAGACCAACAATGAGCCACGCATCAGACATATCTTCGCCCTTTCCACGGCGCTGTAAAAGGTTTTTTAGAAAATTCATGGACTACACCATTCTATGAGTATGGCCCGCTACCACCTCAGAAGAGAGGTAGCGGCGGGCCATCCACAGATCACTGTTGCGCTAGGCGCAGGGCGCGGTCTTAGTGCTTTGAGTTATCTGAGTCGTGAGCTTCGCCAGCCTAATCTGATTCCTCGGAAGCTTCAACGATGTCACCCTCGGGTGCGTTTTCGCCTTCTTCACCGGGCTCGGGAACGTCGAGTTCCTCGGGCTCAGAAACGTTAACGATCAGCAGTTCAGCGTCTGCAACCAGGGTTACGCCTGAGGGCAGTTCAACATCTGATGCCAGAACGTGAGCGCCAGCTTCGCGGCCTTCGATGCTCACGGTCAAAGCTTCGGGTGCCTTCAGTGCGTCAGCTTCAACCAGAAGAACGGTTTCTTCCTGGTTAGCAACGGCGCCAACAGCGGGCTCGCCTTCAACGTGTACAGGAACCTCGATCTCAACGCGCTCGCCGCGCTTAACGGTCAGCAGGTCGATGTGCTGCAGTTCGGGGCGGATTGCGTGACGCTGGATGTCCTTGATCATTGCGAGGTGTGATTCACCTTCGATGTCGAGGTCGAGGATAGCGTTGGGGACGCGGGCAGCCAGGGTGGTTGCGTGGCCGGGGAGTACTACGTGCTTGGGCTCTTCGCCGTGGCCGTAGATGACGGCGGGGATGTCGCCTGCCATGCGGATGCGGCGCGCGTAGCCCTTGCCGAAGTCGCTACGTACGGTAGCTGAAATTTTGATGGTATCTGACATGAGTCGTCCATCCTTTCTTGGTTAGAAGTGATGCGCCAAGTGGAATAGGGACTGGCGCCAGAAATCTCTTTCCAACCAGCCACCGTCAGTTACGGACCTACACGTTTCGTGTATTCCACCGCCTTGGCCAAGACAATATTGTACAGGTTCCCGGCTCTTCTTCAAGGGCCGGGAACCTGTGATATGGCGCTTTTCACGCCTTTTATGCTGTTATCAGCAGATATAGGACCAAATCCTAGAGGATTAGGAACCCATTTCTGCAAGGTAGGCGGCGAGCGCCTCGCGGTGATCGCGCGGGGTGAAGCCTGCAGCAATCAGCTTGGACAGGTCCATTGCCGAGTTCGTCGGACGGTGAGCGAAGAGCTCAGCGTTGGCGAAGTATTCCTCGGTGGTGGTGTCGCTGACTCGTGCCGGGTCATGGCCGGTACCTTCGTACACTGCACGAGCAAACTGTGCCCAGTTGATGACTTCACCGGTGTTCGACACGTTGTAAGTGCCGTACTCTGCGCCGGAGAAGAGCAGGTGCAGGGCAGCAGCTGCCAGGTCCTGGGTGAAGGTCGGGCGGCCCCACTGATCGGCGACCACGGACGGGTCAATGCCGCGCTCAGCCAGGGATGCCATGGTACCCACAAAGTTCTTGCCGGCGCCAACAACCCAGCTGGTGCGCAGGGTGTAGTGCTTACGCCATGCGGCGGCGGCAACCTCACCGGCAGCCTTGGATGCGCCGTAGACGCTCAGCGGTGCCAGGGGGTAATCCTCCGGGTATTCCTCCTCGCCCAGGGGCAGGGAACCGTCAAAGACATAGTCGGTGGATACGTGTACCAGCGGCAGGTTAGCTTCTTCACAGATGGAGGCAAGAGCGCTCACGCCCAGAGCGTTAGCTGCCCAGGCGTCGCGGCGACCCTCGGGGGTTTCTGCCTGATCCACTGCGGTGTACGCTGCAGCGTTGATGACCGCGCGGAAGGAGCGCCAGCGGAATGCGTCACACCACTGCTCGGGCTTGCCCAGGTCGAGGCGGTCGCGATCCACAGCCAGGAAGGGTACGTTCTGCTCGGTGAGCTGGCGAACCAGCTCGGTACCGAGCTGACCGCCAGCGCCAATAATCAGGATCGGGTCGGCTTCCAGGGGCTTGATCTCGTTCAGACGCGGGTGGTTACGGTCCTTCTCGGAGAGCTCAGCCTTCGCCAGATCGATGGGCCAGTCGATTGCGACGGTCTCATCGGCAAGGTTCAGGAAGCTGTAGCCGGATACTGCGTCCGCCGACCAGTGGTCGTTCACCAGGTAGGTGTAGGCGGTGTTCTCTTCCAGGGTCTGGAAGGAGTTACCCACGCCGCGGGGCACGAAGATTGCGGTGTCCGGGCCCAGCTCCACGGTGACGACCTTGCCGAAGGACTCGCCGGCACGCAAATCAACCCACGCACCGAAGATACGACCGGTCGCAACAGAAACGTACTTATCCCACGGCTCGGCGTGGATACCGCGGGTGGTACCTACCGAAGCGTTGAACGAAATGTTGTTCTGCACCGGGTTGAAGTCGGGCAGACCGGCTGCGACCATCTTCTCGCGCTGCCAATTTTCCTTGAACCAGCCGCGGTTATCGCCGTGAACCGGCAGGTCAATGATGAGCAGGCCGGGAATCTCGGTTTCAGTAACCTTCAATTCCTTGGTCATTACTGGCCAGCCTTTGCGTACTTCGCCTCAACCTCAGCCTTCAGGGGCTCCCACCAGCCGCGGTTGTCGGTGTACCACTTAATGGTGTCGGCAAGACCGGATTCGAAGTCGGTGAACTTCGGCTCCCAGCCGAGCTCTGCACGCAGGCGGCTACCGTCGATTGCGTAGCGCAGGTCGTGGCCGGGGCGGTCAACCACGTGCTCGAAGTCGTTCTCGTCCTTGCCCATCAGTCGCAGGATGGTGCGCAGAACGGTGATGTTGTTCTCTTCACCGTCTGCACCGATGAGGTAGGTTTCACCAATCTTGCCCTGCTCCAGGATGCGCAGCACAGCAGAAGAGTGGTCGGATGCATGAATCCAGTCACGAACATTCAGGCCCTCGCCGTACAGCTTCGGGGTCAGACCCGAGAGGATGTTAGTGATCTGGCGGGGAATGAACTTCTCGATGTGCTGGTAGGGGCCGTAGTTGTTGGAGCAGTTAGAGATGGTTGCTTCAATACCGAAGGAGCGGACCCATGCGCGCACGAGCAGGTCGGAGCCTGCCTTAGTGGAGGAGTAAGGGGAAGAGGGGTTGTAGGGAGTGGTTTCGGTGAACTTTGCCGGATCGTCCAGCTCGAGGTCGCCGAAGACCTCGTCGGTGGAGATGTGGTGGTAGCGAGTGCCGTGCTTACGGACTGCTTCCAGGAGGCTGAAAGTACCGATGAGGTTAGTGTGGATGAACGGTTCGGGGTTGGACAGAGAGTTGTCGTTGTGCGATTCCGCAGCGTAGTGGACAACAGCGTCTGCCTTGCCGACCAGTTCGTCAGCCAACTCGCGGTCGGCAATGTCGCCTACGACAAGCTTGAAGCGGGATTCAGGAAGACCCTCCAAAGACGCAGCATTTGCGGCGTAGGTCATCTTATCCAGCACAGTAATAGTGTGATCAGTGTTATCGATGAGGTGGTGAACAAAGTTCGAACCAATAAAACCGGCACCGCCGGTAACAAGAATGTGAGCCATACGGTATATTTTACCCACTTAAATAGCGATTTTTATGCCTCAACAACGAGATAAACATGACACAATAAGAAGTTATGAAGGGAATTATTCTTGCCGGCGGCACCGGAAGCCGTTTGCACCCTATCACTCAGGGTATTAGCAAGCAGCTCACTCCGGTCTATGACAAGCCGATGATTTACTACCCGCTGTCCACTCTCATGCTGGCGGGTATCCGCGATGTTTTGATTATTACCACTCCTGCCGATCAGGAGCAGTTCCAGCGACTGCTCGGTGACGGTTCCCGTTTCGGTATTAATCTCGAATACAAGGTGCAGCCTTCCCCTGATGGCCTGGCACAGGCATTTATCCTGGGCGCCGATTTTATTGGTAATGACCCCGTAGCACTCGTGCTCGGTGACAATATCTTCTACGGCCCCGGTCTGGGTACTCAGCTTGCCACCTACGAGCAGAAGGACGGCGCAACCGTCTTCGCTTACCGGGTTGCTGATCCTCGCGCCTACGGCGTGGTGGAGTTCGACGAGAACTTCAACGCACTGTCCATTGAGGAGAAGCCCGAGAACCCCAAGAGCGACTACGCTATTCCGGGTCTGTACTTCTACGACTCGAAGGTTGTAGAGTATGCACGTCAGATTAAGCCTTCTCCGCGCGGTGAGCTGGAAATCACTGACCTTAACCGCGTCTACCTGGAACAGGGTAAACTGAAGGTTGAGGTTCTGCCTCGCGGTACCGCGTGGCTCGATACCGGAACCTTTGATTCACTCGCTGATGCCACTAACTTCATCCGCACTGTTCAGAGCCGTCAGGGTCTGTCAGTTGGTTGCCCGGAGGAAATTGCGTGGCGCCATGGTTGGCTCTCCGATGAGCAGTTGCGCGACATCGCTACCCCGCTTGTTAAGAGCGGTTACGGTAGCTACCTGCTCGGATTGCTCCGCTAATAAACACCAGGGGATTTTCGTATCCCTTCACCGCCTGCAACAACACTCCACGTTGCAGGTACACTAACTCAAACTTTCTGGAGTATTCTCACTACCATGACCATTTTGGAATTTTTCCGCACCACGAGGGCTAACCTCTGGCTGCTGATTATTGGCATCGTTGTCGGTGCCGCAGCGGGCTTCGGCTATGCATCACTGCAGCCGAAGGTCTACGCCGCGTCCTCCTCGGGCTACGTGACCGTGGGCGAATCCGGTACGGTGGATGTTCTCTCTGGCTCTACAGCCGCTAAGGAGCGCGCTCGCTCCTATGCAGCTATCGTCTCCTCTGAGGCCGTGGCACAGAAGATTAAGCAGAACAACCCCGAATTATCGATGACCACCGGTCAAATTCGCGGTAGCCTCACCGCAACTGCAGGTGAAAACGCTGCACTGATTACCGTGAGCGCTAAGGCTTCTTCCCCGAAGAATGCACAGTTGCTTGCTAACGGTGCATTGCAGGCTACTGCCGACTACATCAAGGAAATTGAGCAGAACCCCGGTAACGCTCAGGCTCTGGTGAACGGCGAAAACACCGGCGCAACCCCGACCGGTGGCAACACCGTTCGCGTGATTCCGCTGAATAACGCGAGCGTGAACCCGCCGCTGGTAGCTCCGAACTACCAGCAGAACGTGCTCATCGGTGCTGGCACCGGTTTGGTTCTGGTCTACGCGGCAATCTTCCTGCGCCGTGCACTGGATCAGCGCATCCGTACCCGTGACGACGCTACCAAGGCAACCGGCGCAAGCGTCCTCGGTGTTCTGCCCGTCAGTGACGACCTGAACGAAGACAACATCGTTAAGGGCGACACCGACGACCACATCGCTCAGGAATCCATTCGTCAGTTGCGCACCAACCTGCGCTTCGTGAACGTTGACACTCCCCCGCGTTCGTTCATCGTTACCTCCGCGGTGCCCGGTGAAGGTAAGTCGACCGTGTCGCTGTCGCTGGCTCGCGCAATGGCTGATGCGGGTTCACCCGTCATCCTCATTGACGCCGACCTCCGCCGCCCGACTGTGGCTAAGAAGCTGAAGCTGGACGCTAAGGTTGGCCTGACCCAGGTTCTGGCTGGCCAGGTTGAGATTGCTAACGCTGTGCACCAGCTTGGTGAGTCGAACCTCTTCGTCCTGCCTGCAGGCCGTATCCCCCCGAACCCCTCCGAACTTCTGGGCTCGGATAAGATGCGCCAGCTGATTAACGAACTCTCCGAAGAGTTCATCGTGGTCGTCGACGTTCCGCCGCTGCTGCCCGTGACCGACGCTTCGTTGCTCTCCCACTCCGTGGATGGCGTGATCCTCGTTGGCTCTATCGGACGAAGCCACCGTGAGCAGATGACTGAAGCTTCCAACATCCTGAAGAAGGTCAACGCGAACCTCCTCGGTATGGTGCTGAACCGTGCACCCCGTAAGGGCCTGGGTAACTCCTACTACGGCTTCGGTTACGCAAGTGCCTACGTTGGCTATGCAACCTACTACGGTTACGGCAAGGAAGGCGACAAGAAGTCGTCAAAGAAGTCCTCGACCAAGAAGTAATAACGTAATAAGCGCCCTAAAACATAGGGAGCGACTTAGGGCGGGATGGGCAGTTTTTCTGCCCGTCCCGCCTTATACTTATCTGGTATACATGTGCACCGAAAGGCTATTGTGACCACTCACTCACCCAATACGCCGGAGCCGCAGACCACTCCTCTTGCGGCACGGATTCGGCTTGCGCACGCCTACTTCCAGCGAATTGCCGACATGCACTCCATCGATATTATGCATGTCAAAGGCTACGCTTTCTCCCAGGAAATTTACCGCAAAGGCAGGTACAGTTCCGATGCCGACCTGCTGGTCCGTCCCTCTCACGTGGACCGCTTTGTAGAGATCCTTTTGGCAGATGGATGGCGTATCCAAGCCCATTTCGAGACAGGCTCCGTGTTCGAACACGCGATGACGCTCTACCACGCTTCATGGGGTCTGACTGATATTCATCGTTTCTTCCCCGGTCTTGGACGCCACGGCGATTATGAGAAGGCTTTTGAACGCGTCTGGGCGGCACGCAAGACCCGTATGATTGCTCACCGTCCCTGCGTTGTCCCCAGTGATTTGGACGCGCGTCTTCTCGTGGTGCTTCACCGCGCCCGCGCAGCATCACGCTACAGCGCAGATATTAACTATCTGGTCTCTCTGCTCTCGTACAGCGATTGGCAGCGCCTGCGAGCCCGCGCGGAGGAGCTTGACTCATCCCTGGCGTATAGCGCGGCTATGGGCGGCTTGGAGCAGTACCGTGACGACCGCGACTACCTGCTGTGGCTGTCTGTCTCTCAGGACGTCCCCCACTATATTCAGTGGGTTGGGCGCCTGCAGGCGGCGACCACCCTGCACGATAAGCTACGCACCCTCAAAAATATTTTCTTCGTGAATAAGGACCACTTGGCGATGCAGCTGGGACGTACCCCCACCAAGGCTGAAATTCGTGCCAAGTTCTTTGAACGTTTCGGAATCAAGGTGAAAAAATGAGCAACCCGGTAGATTCCCGCCAGACCGTCTACGGTATCCCCGAGAACATCGCGTACGTTCATTCTGAAGAGTTCGCTAAGTACTCCCCCACAGCAACGTATCTTGCAAATCTTGCCAATGGTGAGCTGTCTGTTCTTCAGGATTCTGCCTCCATTATTTGGAGTATCTTTGAGGACCCAATGTCTCTACAGGAAGCTATCGATTTGCTCTGCGAAATGTATGAACAGCCCGTAGAGACCATGGGACCGCAGATCGAGGGGTTTATCCCCGAGCTGCTAGCCAAGGGGCTCCTAGAAGCCCGCTAGGCCTCCCAGAAGACACAAAGAAGGCGGGGCGGTAGAAACTTTATAGTTTCTACCGCCCCGCCTTCTTCTATGAGCAGCCTAGCTCTTTTTAGTCTTCGGGCAGAGCCTGCACGTACGTCTTTAGACGGCTAATGAAACGAGCCTCCGAGAAACCGTCAACGTGCTCGCGGATATAGTCAGCGTCCCAGTCAGTCGGGTTGAAAGCCTTGAGAGCTTCCACCAGCTGCTCCACGGTCGGCTGGTTGATGAACATGCCGGTCTTGCCCTCCTGGATGGTGTCCAGGAAGCCGCCCGCACGGTACGCAATCACAGCCTTACCGCTGGCGCCAGCCTCCAACGGAGTAATACCGAAGTCTTCATAGGAGATAGCCAGCAGAGCCAGACAGTGCCGGTACGCGTAACGCAGCTGGGCGTCCGAAATGCCAGAAACGATACGAACAGTGGGGCCTGCAAGCGCTTCAAGGCGTTCCTTTTCCGGGCCGCGACCAACCACCAGCAGCTTCTTACCCAACTCATTGCAGGCTTCAACAGCCTTATCAACATTCTTGTAGGGCAGCAGGCGAGAAACGATCAGGAAATAATCGTCCGATTCGGTGAACTCTTCCAGGCCTGGGATAGGCTCAACCGGTGCGGTGGTGTCTACCGAGTGCGGCGGGAAGAAAATCGGAACGTCCTTCTTACCGTAGACATTCTCAATACGCTTCTTAATGACGCTCGCATTCGCCACATACACAGCCGAGCGGTGAGCAGCCCAGTGATCCCACAGCATCAGTGCAGGACGCAAGGTCTTCAGCAACAGCGGCACGGGACCGGTGCTCTTCTCGCCCAGGTACTGATCGCTCAAGTACAGCCATCGCGCCGGCGAATGGCAGTAAATGAACTTGCGGCCGGCGAAGTTGAAGCCGTGCGCCCAACCGGTCGTCGATACCACAGCGCGCTCAGCCGGTACCTTCAGGAAAGAAGAAGCAATCGGCAGAATTGGCAGAGCCATGCGGTGGTTACGACGTAGGTAACCAATCTTGTTCAGCGGGCTGGTGATGATTTTCGCATCTTTGAACTCCGGGAAGGTGCCCTCCGGGTCGTACAAAGTCGTGTAAATCGGTGCGTCAGGGAATGCACGATGCATTGCCAGCACAACACGCTCCGCACCGCCACGCTGAGTCAGGTAGTCGTGGGCAATTGCTATCTCTTCAGTAGCCTCAGGCTTGACCAGCGGCACGTAACGGCGCGCCAGATGGGCAAGCTTCTTGAGGCTCTTCGGGATATCCGCGAGCACCGCGTCAGGGTTCTTCGGCCCGGTAAACGGAGCGGAGGTCAAGAGCTGAGTGAGTGACATTTTCTTTTCCTCCTAAAAGACTTTCTGAGCACGCTCAGGGTAGTGAATACCGGCGTAAGATGCAGCCTCAACCTGCAGTGCCACAAGCTTCTCAGCGGCCTTAGCGGGCAGCTTCAGCAGAATCTTATCGCTCGCATCGCCCAGAGCCTTAATGGTCTTCTCCGTGGTGAAACGAGCGAGGGTCTTGACCAGCAAACCCCACGGACCCGTCGGATTCGGGGCGGGGTGTGCTTCTTCACCATGCTTACGCACGAAGATAGTGCGGGCAGAACCCGAGTGCAGGGCACGCAGGGCACGCACAGCAGTGGTGGTAGCCTCGGCGTAGTGCTTGACCTCAACCTCATCAGAGATGATGATGCGGCCACCAGCGTCATGAACCATCTTGCCCATGTCTACGTCTTCCCAGCCGTAGAGACGGTACGCGGGGTCGTAGCCGCCAGTACGCTCAAAGTACTCCGCAGAGATAGAAGAGTTACCGTTCCAGTACAGCCAACGGCCTTCTTCAGCTACACTGAGGGCGCCCTCTTTGAATCGAGCATCGCGGAAGTTACCGTACACACGAGAGTAGGGAGTGTCCGGGTACACGTTCTTCAAGGTACCGATCACACCGTCATAATCACGGTGCAGGCGGATCTGCGCCTCGACGTAGTCGGATGCCGGCTCAAGATCGTCATCGCAACGGATGAGGACATCCGCATCAGCCGCACGGTGGCCAGCGTTCAGCGCAGCCACGCGGCCACGGTTCTCCTCGAAAACGATCTTGGTCAGGTTCAGCTTGCCTTCGGCAATGTAGCGGTCAAGCACAGCTTCACTGTTATCGATATCGCCGTCGAGGACCACGATAACTTGGAAGTCCTTCTCGGTCTGGGCGGCAAGCGCATCCAGCGGGTAGTGCAGAATATCTGCACCACCGCGAGACGGAATGATAACCGCAGCCTTGTAGCGGTGAGTAGTCGTCATAATTTTCCTTCGGGGTTTGAGTGAGAGGATATCCGTTGGGAATGGCCTATACGTTTAGAGGCACCTTAGCGGATAAAACGCTCCAGAATCTCACCAACACGGACCTTGCCTGCTTCAGGCGAGTAATTCTCCTGCCAACGCCAGAACAGCTCGGAGGTTCGCTCCGCCAGGGCATCCGTATCTTCTCGAAGCTCAGTACCCAGGCTCTTAATGGCCTGCGCAAGAGCTACCGGCTGATCAGCAGGCACAACGTACGGGTACGACGCGCCGCCCAGCACCTCCGACAGAGCACCAGCATCACTGACCACCACAGGGACGCGCGCGCTCATCGCTTCAGCGACCACCAAGCCAAAGGACTCAGGGGCAATCGAAGGTACAACAAGCATGTCAATGTCACCGAAAAGACGGTCTGGGGTAGTCCAGCCCAAACGCGTGCTGAACGTAGCAACACGGGCTAGGGCGTCCTCAACCTCAGCACGTTCTTCATCAGATGCGAAGACAGGCTCGCCACCAATCACCAGGTCGTATTCAATACCGTTAGAGTTCAAGGAACTCATCGCCTGGCACAGGGTCGCGATGCCCTTAGACGGAGTCAAACGCCCCAGGTAACCGACGCGAAGTCGGCGCTCCCCCACACGGTGATCCAGCTCGGTGGATACGCCACTGACCCAGTTCGCGAACAGCTCGCTACCGGGGCAGGCACGAGCCACATAGCGGCTAGGCACCAGGGTGACAGACGCCTTATGGCGGGCAAAGGGTACGAGCTTCGCGTTCACACCGGTAGGCAGCTGGTGCAGGTGCACGATGCGGTTCTTACGGCCGCCCGTTGCCGCTGCGGGAACCAGACCATTGCACCACAACAGAACGTCCTTATGGCGAGCGTGCCAGCTACGCAGAGCCACCATGTACTGTGCGCGGTTCTTAGCCGGCAAGACAATGCGGGGGAACCCCTCATCCGCAGCAGCTTCTACAAGCTGCTTCGGCTCGGAAGGACCCACAATAGTGACCTTGTAGCCAAGGCTACGGGCTGCGCGGGCAATGTTCAGGAGCATGACCTCGCCGCCGCCCATGTCACCGTTATTGGTGGCGATGTAGAGTTCTTTCATCGTTATACTTTCCTCGCCTGCTGACGGATAGAACTGACGTCAAACGATTTAGAAGTAGTCAACTTCTTAGGCGTTTCTTGATGGGTTACAGAGGCAGGAGCTTCATTCTCGATGAGCTCGCCGTTCTGCAGCGCAGGTTTTTCATCGCTACTCTGCACCTTCTGCATAGCACCTGGTTCCTGCTGTCCGCTATCTGAAGCATCCAGATCCTTATCCGGGTTCAGGTACAGCAATGCAAGACCCACCACGATAGCCCACGGCACAGTCAGAATCACCTCTCCAAGACGCTGAGAGGTAATAATGATAATCACCATTGCGGCTTCGGCAATAACAATGCGCTGAGTACGCTGCTGCTTCCAGATGAATGCGGCAGAAATCATCAAGGATACAACCACAATCATATAGACCCATCCGGCCTCCTGGACCAGCGTCATATATGAGTTGTGGAAGTAAAAGTATCGGTCTTGTAGCGGAACCTGTGCAGTACCCAAACCGCCGCCGTACCACGGAACCACATCAATCATGCGGTACATTCCTTCGTCAATTCGCTGACGCAATAGGTCACTACCGAGGCGATCCGAGAAAGCACCAGCACGAGCAAAGTTATCTTCCAGGTAGTTCACGCCTAGATAGAACAGATACGCCAGAACAGCTTTGCCGAAGAGATTCAGACGGTAGGAGAAGTACAACCACAGGACGGCGAATGCGTACGCCGCCAATGAAGTGCGAGAACCAGTCAGCCACAACATGCCCGCGCTAACAGCAATAGCAGCAATACGGTGGCTTGTCTTTCTGACCATAGCGACAAAGAGGAAACCGAAAAGCGCATAGTACAGACCCGATTGGTTCTTATCATTGAGCCAACCGGTCAACGTACCACCATAGTTATCAGGTGCGATACCCGCGTAGAAGCCAATGACGTTGATCAAGAGGCCAAAGGCCACACCAAACAGTAGAGAACGGATATCAATCTTCTTCTGCGCAATCTGCAGAGCAAGCAGTACCACAACCGCCATACGCACAGCACGACGAATCGCATATTCAACAGGGAAGCTGTTGAACGTCAAAGTCTCAAATAGTGCCCAGCCAATGGCCAACAGAAGAATCGTAAAGAACAAGCCGTTGTAGGTGTTCTCGATTTTGGCAGGCTTAGTCAAGTTGTAGAGTACAAGCACCATCACCACAACAGTTCCAACTGGCATGGCGAAGAACGCTGTTGTAATACCAATAAAAATCAGGCCGAACCCCGCCCAGAAATCGAGCATCGATAGCTTGGACACACTACCAGCAAGGTACTTTGCTTCAGCCTTCGCAGCCTGCCCAAAGCGAGTGGCATTGCTCGATGCGGCACCTGGATACTGGGTTCCAGATGCAGGTTGAGAGTGAGCTACAGTCATTTCTTCTCCAAAATACGAGCGTATATCTCGGCGGTCTGAGCAGCCATCTGCGCGTTTGAGATCCAGGTAAAAGGCACCGATTCCCCCTTCTGCAGTTGCGCGCGCATAGCCTGCAGAACATCCTGAGTCAGGGTTGCACTCTGGCGGTCCACCAGCTCATCAGCGCCCAGAATCTCCGGGTTGCCGCCCACAGCGGTAGCGACCGTCTTCAAGCCGGCTGCCTTAGCATCCAGCAGAGTGTAGGAGCAGTTCTCCCACACCGACAGCTGAACAATCATGTCGCTACGGCCCATAGCCTCAATCGGGTTAACGAAGCCGCTGAAGGTCACCGAATCGCCCAGGTTCAGACGCTGAGCCTGAGCCTGCAACTCGGATGCCAAATCGCCAGATCCCGCAATCTCAAGATGAGCCTTCGGGTACTCAGCACGAAGCTGCGCAAAAGCATCCAACAGCACGTCGATGCCCTTCTCAGGGGACAGACGAGACAGCGAGAGAATACGCGGACCCCCCTCAGAGGGAATACGCTGCTGCTCAACAGCTGCATGTACCTCGGGGATATCCACACCGTTATACACCAGCTCCACGCCACGAGCGCCCCACTTGGCGCGCATCTGATCAGCGGTAGAACGAGAAACAGCAATCGCCTGGTCGGTACCCCACAGGCGCACACGGTGCACGGTCTCCATGAGCTTAGAACGCCAGGAGCTGCCGTGATACACCGAATCGTTACCGGCAATACCGTGCTCAGTGGTCAGGAGCTTCGGCACGCAGGTACCACGCTTGATTACACTACGGACGCGCAGAGCATTCACCACAGCGGTTGCGACGACGTCCGCATATGCGAGGTGGCTGTGCACAATCTCCGGGCGAAGCTGCTCAATAGCCTTCTTCAAAGAAGCAAAGGAAGTCTTAAAACCGTAGTCGGGGCCGAACTCAGCCTTGATGACGGTGACGCCCAGTTCCTCGAGGCGCTCGGTCAGCTTACCCTCGGGGGCGAGAACCACCAGGTTAAAGCCGGGGAGCCCGGCACGTGCCATATCGACAACGTGCCGAGCTACTCCACCAAAATCGGGAACCGGAACGACCCAAAGAGTCGTTGGTGTAGTGGTCATGCCTTAGTCAACTTTCGAGTGAGGAAAGAACGGAAGGATGCAGAAACCTTAGTTTCAATGGAAATATGCACCAGGTAGGCGAAGCAAACCACCAAAACCAATGCAATAATACGTGCCCCCCAGGGACCAGCCACCGGGTAGAACAGATCCACCAGCATATAGCCGACCATAGCGTGGCCCAAGTACAGGGGGTAGGAAATACGTCCCAAGAAATTCAGCGGACCCTTTGCAAGTACCGGAACGTTCTTCAGGTATACAACGATGAAGAACACCAGGCTAATCAGCGCCACACCGATTCCATGAGCAAGATCATGCATCAGCGCTGCGTTGAGGGAAGCCAGAATTGCAAAGTACGGAATGTGCCAGGTGAACTTTCGATCATGACTGTACATGAAGAACATCATGCCCAGACTAAAGAGCGAAGAATGTTCCGCAACCGCAGCCCACACAATCATCTTCGGTGCTCCACCGAGAGAAGCCTCAGGGTGGAAAAGCAGACACAGAGCCGTACCGATAACCGACCAGGTAAGCAGAATCGTAGTCAGCTCCCCACGGTAAATCTTTCCCTTCCTGATAATCAGGTACAGGGCGACCATCACGTAGAACTGCAGTTCAACTGCCAGCGTCCAGTACACCTGATCCACGTTATCCACACGCAGGAAGCGTTGCAACATCGTTGTGTTGATTAGGGTCTGCGGAATCGTAATATGGCGTCCGGGGTTTCCATAGATGAAATACACCAGCGCTGATACAGCCAGCGCAAACCAGTATGTCGGGTAAATACGAGAAAAACGCGAAACCGCGAACTTCAGTGCCGACCCGCTCTTGATAGCGCTGAGCAGGATTACAAAGCCAGAAATAATGAAGAAGAGCTGAACACCCAGCTCGCCCAGAGGAATATCGTAAGGCGAGGGGGCGGTTCGCGGGTAATTTTGAGTAGCCGGAACACCCAGGTGATAAATCACCACGGTAATAGCAGCCAGGCCACGGAACCCGTCTAGCTCCCGGAAACGCCCGGGAGTAATGAAATTCTGATCCAGAATTTCACCCTCCCGAGCTTTTACGGTCTGAGACTTGGCCATAGACGCTAATCCTACAGCCACTTTTCGAGGCGGTCCAGTGCGGTGAAGAAGCCTTCACCGTTGTTGATGTGGCCCTGCCAGATTTCGGGAATGAAGGATGCCTTCGGCGCCAGCTCACGCAGCTGCTTACCCAGGGATGCCCAGTCGACATCGCCTTCGCCAACCTGAACGCCCTCACCGTCAACGCCGGTGCCGTCCACCAGGTGCAGGTGAATGGACAGCGGTGCCAGCTGCTCAACAGCCTCCGACAGCGGAATGTTCAGGAAGTTGCATGCAAGCATGGTGTGGGAGATATCCAGGCAGAGTGCGGTATCGAATGCACGCGAGAACTCTGCGGTGTCCTTCGGATCCAGGAACAGGTTGTGGTACTGCTGACCACCCATCAGCCAGGGGTACGGGGGCAGAGTCTGAGCAGCCAGGCGAACGCCGGATGCGTCCAGACGCTTCAGAGCCTCACCGATACGCTCGTACTTCTCAGCACGTGCAGCAGCGGGGATGTGCTTGTCCTTGGTGAAGCCACCCATGGTCACAACCATGACCGGGTCCTCGTCTACGGTGAAGTAGCGGGTCAGGTCACGGGTGATGTCGATAGTGCGCTGGACCTCAGCGATGGAGCGCTCCCACACCTCAGGATCCTTGGACGCGAGGTCCACCAGGAAGTCACCTGCGAACAGGTCGGGCAGGTGGGTGGTGAAGCCCATGTCCAGCTTGGAGTCAAAGACGTCGTCGATGTTAATCTCGAGGTCCTTGTAGGAGAAGTGGAACTCCAGGAAGTCCGGCTTAGCCTCTTCAATCAGCGGCTTGTAGTCGTGGTAACGAACCGGCAGACCCCAGGGGCGGTCGAACTTGAAGTCGCGGCGGGTCACCAGGTCATCCTTCAGGTCACCCTCGAAGAAGAACGAGCCTTCTTCAACGTCGCGCTGCATGGTGCGGCCCAGCAGCTGCGGCAGGTAGTTCGGCTGCAGACCGCGGCCGGGGGACTTCACAGCAACGTCAGCCTCGGTCACGACCTCACCCTTAGCAATGTGGCGGGTAGCAACCAGGGACTTTGCCAGGTTCACGCGGTTCATCAGCTCACCGGTGGACACCTCGCGAGGAGCAGCAGAACCAATAGCGGTCTCAACCTCACGGATCTGCTGAACCATTGCCTTGAATTCCTCGGGCAGCAGGGAGACGGTGTGGTCGTTACCCTCGAGGGTCTTGTCGGTGGTGAAGTGCTTCTCGATAATCTTCGCGCCGCGAGCAACAGCAGCAATCGGCACGTGGTAGCCACGCTCGTGGCCGGAGTAGCCGACCAGGCACTGACCGATTTCAGCCAGGCGGTCCATGTACGCCAGGTTGACGTCCTTGAAGGGGGCCGGGTATGCGGACTGGCACTGCAGCAGAGCGTAGGATGCGCCAGCGTTACGCAACAGAGCCACAGACTCGCGGATTTCCTCTTCACGGCTCATACCGGTGGAAACCAGCATGGGCAGGCCGCGGGAAGCCACGTCGCGCAGCAGCTCGTGGTTGGTCAGGTCAGCAGAAGCAATCTTCATACCCTGGATGCCGTAGTCAACCAGTGCCTGAACGGAGGGTGCATCCCAGGGGGTGCACATGATGTCCATGTCGTGCTGCTTGACGTGGTCGAAGACCTCGTACATCTGGTCAACGGTCAGGGAGAAGCGAGAGAGCAGGTCCAGGGTGTACTGAACGCCCAGGTCCTCACCTGCGGTTGCTGCGCCGCGCTGGCGGTACAGAGCGTCCATGTCGCGCAGCTGGAACTTCACAGCGTCCGCGCCGGACTCAACAGCCAGGTCCACCAGTTCCTTAGCGAAGTCAACGCTACCCTGGTGGTTGTTACCAATCTCAGCAATGATGAAGGAGGGGGAATCCTCGCTGATGGTGTGCTTACCAATGCGCAGAACGTCCTGCTCGTCCATTGCCAGCGCCACGAGGTGACCGCGCTCGTCGGTCAGCGGAACGTGGTTGATGCCCTTCGCGAAGTATCCGCGCAGGGTCTCGGGGTCAGCGTCAGCCGGTGCGGTCTGCGGGTTGGTGTTCGCAGCGTCCAGGGCGCTAGTCTCCAGGGATGCGGTCGGGTTAGCGATCAGCCAACGACGGAAGTCGCCGTCAGAGAGCGAACCACGCAGAATACCGGACTCGTTCACCAGGAAGATGATGCGCTGGCCGTTAGCAGAAATCTTCTGCAGGGCGTTGAGAATCGGGTCTTCAGCGAAGACCACATAGGGGGCAATATTGCGTTCAATAATCACGATTTTGACCTTTTCGTTTGAGTGTTCAGTTGAATGCCTGAGTGCCGGTCAAGCCGGGCGCGGCAGACGAGGTACTGCCGCTGGTGAAGGTTACTTGCCTTCGGCCAGGATCTGAGTGAGCTGGTGCTCTGCCACGGAGAAGTCAATCGGTGCATCAATGTCGACGCCCTCGACCTCGTCCAGCATGAACAAGTCAATGGTACCGCCGGGGTAGCCCGCCAGGCGGTTGTGGTGGTCCATGTACACGTGGGTCTTGGTGATGTACATCGAGCCGTTCTCGCGGTAGCGGAAGGTTTCCTTGGTCAGTTCCTGGCGGCGCGGGCGATGCATAATCTCGAATGCCGCGGTGGGCTCACCGTCTGCGTGCCAGGTCCAGATGAACGGACCAATCGGAATCACACCGACCATGGAGTCCTTACCGTTCTCAGCGAACTGGCGGACCGCACGAGCCAGGGTGCCGGGCAGACGCACGGGGCTGGTTGCCTGCAGCAGCATGACAGCCTCGGGCTCCCAACCGTTCTCGGCGTAGAACTCGATGGCATGCTCAATGACCGGCTCGGTTGCGGTGGTATCTTCAGCCAGGTGTGCCGGACGCATGAACGGTACCTCGGCACCGTACTCGCGGGCGATATCAGCCAGCTCAGCATCGTCGGTGGAGACGACAACACGCAGCTCGTGCTCGCCGGCGACTTCTTCCTTAGCAGCCAGTGCCTGCTCGATAGTCCATGCAACCAGCGGCTTACCCGCGATAGGACGCAGGTTCTTACGCGGAATGCCCTTCGAGCCACCGCGCACGGGAATGACGCAGAGAATACGCATTATGCCTCCAAAGTTTCAATCATTAGTTCAGCGATACGCTGTGCCGGTTCCTTCTTCGGCTGAACCGGCGCGGGGGTCGGTTCCTGCCCCCACTGGTTCATGCCGTAGCGGTCCCAGAATTCCACCAGCCATGCCGGCGGTGCCGGGTGGTAGACCCACGCCGGGATGCCGCGGATTGCCGCCTCCAGAACACCGGTAGAGAAGATGGATACCACCGGGTTCGGCACCTCGTTCAGCGGGGTGCCGGAGCGGTCAATGCGGATGCCTTCCTTCTCCCACAGCTGGTGGGTCAGCACCGACAGCTTATCCTTCTCGCTCGGGTGCGGACGGTAAACACCACCAAACTTCTTCAAGAAAGAGTGCGAAGCGTACGCGAAGGATGCGCGCGGCAGTTCCGCACCGTGCATCTGGCCCAGGAAGATCGGTTCCAAGTCGTTCGGCTTCTGCGCTTCAGCACCGGCAGCTTTCTGTGCCGCCAGGTAGAGTAGCTGCGAACCCACCGCATGGGTGGTCACATCGCGGCGACCCGATGCCCAGAATTCCGCATCAGCTTCGCTGAAAGCCAGCAGGGTGCATCCAACCGGTAGCGGCGGTGCCTGAGGCACCAGCAGGCCGTGCTGAACCACCCAGTACTCAGCGCCGATCGCGCGAGAGAACTCATAGGCTGCCGCACCGCGTGCCAGGTAATGACCAAGGGAAAGAACCACGCGCACACCGGGCAGGAGCTCCTGCAACTGGTCTCCTGTCGCTTCCTGCTCGCTCCAGGCATCGCGGTCGTAACGCTCGGTGGCGTACTGGCCGTTGAGGTACTCCGAAGCGTCCTCAGGGACCCACAGGGCCACACCCACGTTTTCGAGGTACTTGAGCGGCTCCAACAGGGAGTTACGGCTCGTCGGGGAGAACGAATCGAGCACAATGAGCACGCGCGGTACCGCGCCGCGGGTGTAGAGTACACCGCCGACAGGTGCCTCTTGTTCCGCAGCGCCCCCGCGCAGACGGTTCACGAGCTGACGTGCCTCCGTCTTAGCCCAGCGCAGGGTGTTCTGACGCTTCTGCCAGGCAGCCCATGCATCAATATCGATGGGATAGGTTAGGCCCATAGCTGCTCCAAAATCTTTACACGCTGATCAAAGGTGTGCTCAGCCAGAGTACGCTTCTGACCGGCTTCACGAATCTGACGAGCCCACTTCGGCTCACGGAAAATACGGGTACAAATCTCGATGAGCTCATCAATGCTCTGGTAGACCAGGACCTCTTCACCGGGAATGTAGTAGCGATCCACATCGGCACGGTCAATCACCTGCAGAGCACCCACGCCGGGAGCCTCAAAGGTACGCATGGTGAAACCATCCTGATTATTGTGGATGTTCAGCGTTGCCGGGGAGGATGCCATAATGCCGTACGCCTCAGAGCGGTCAATATCGCGACCTGCAGGAACACCGGAATCCTTGAACTGCTTAGTGCGCAGAATATCGTAAAAATGACGTGACCAGGCACGACCGTAAGCACGCACCGGTAGACCGGCTGCAACCAGCGCCTGCAGGGTCTCCTCACGGTTGGGGTACTTAGCGCCCACGAAGTTGATGGAGTCCTCGCGCATGGGGACAACCGGGCAGTGGGTGTCGTAGGCGTTAGGCATGTCGAGTACCTCGAAACCCTGCTCACGCAGGTGCTGCGCATCCAGCGGGCTGTAGCTTGCCAGCGCGCCCAGGTGGTGCAGGTCCTCTTCGGTGTAGCTCATGCGGCGCATCTCGTCGTAGAGCCAGGTGCCGTAGCGAACGCCGGAGGTTTCCAGCAGGTCCCACCATTCGCGGGAGAGCATGTCGCCCTTAATGACCAGCACAATATCGGGGCGGAACTCGTTGAAAGCGTCAATAGCCTTTCGAGTTGCCTGAGCCGCGAAGCTTTCGGGGCGGTACTTCTCGGGCAGCTCGTGGGCAAGCTTGTTGAGGATACGCTCGGGCAGAGTACCCGGCGCATCGTAGATGTGGGTGCGCACTTCGTATCCGTGCACTTCCAGAGATGCCTGAATTGCCTTCCAGTACCCGTGGAATGCGGGCGAGAGCAGTAGAAGTTTGGGCTGAGTCATATGAGGATTGAATCCTGTCGGCGTTTGCTATACGAACCCGCAGGGTAAAACCGTGCGGTGCTATGTGTTGGAGTGAAGAGGAACGGAAAGTTTCACCTAGAACTTGAGGCAAAACATACCTACTGAAATTTTACAACGAAAGCAGGAGACGACACACTCGAGTGCACTGTGTCGCCTCCTACGTTCTATATGTGCCTTCTGTGATGTCGCGTTCAAAATCTTGCGGAACTACCGCTGTAGATTCCGCACGTTTCGCGTCTAGTTCTCGCGGCGCTCTGCCTTGGCGATACGCTCCAGCTCGGTGGCAAGGAAGCCACGAGCATCCACGTCCTTATTGCGCAGGCCGCGTACCGAGTTCACCAGGAAGTTCGCGTAGCTGGTAGCACGCAGAGCAACAGCAAGCTTCTTCTCCCAGCCCCACTTATCCGCATAAATGAAACGAGCAGTGGTCAGCCACTGTACACGACGCTCAGAAGGCGAAGATCCGCCACCCTCGTGGGTTACAGTCACCGAAGGAATCAGGTAACGATCCACACCAGCGTTCGAGAGGCGATACTGGAAGTCCACCTCTTCACTGTTCATGTAGAAACGCTCATCCATGCCACCAATGCGGTTGAAGGTCGCACGAGGAACAACCATGCACGCACCCATAACCCAGTCGACCTTCGCGTCCGAGGTGCCGGTGCAGGCCTCAACATCGTGGCCGACGCCGCGGTGCCACCAGTTGGTCGGCTTGAAACGAGCCAGCGGAGTGAACCATTCCCACGCCACATGTGCCGCGGTGGGGAACTTGCGAGCCACCCACTGCTGCTTGCCGTCGTGGCCAATAATCTGCGGGCTAGCCAGGATCTCGCCGTGGCGTTCCACGGCTGCAAGCATACGCGAGACGAAGCTGTTATCCAGCTCCAGGTCGCTGTTGAGGATGAAAACCCATTCACCGGTCGCGGCAGCAACACCGGAGTTCACAGCCTTACCGAAACCACCGTTGACGGGGCGGCGAACCACGGTCACACCCTCAACCTCGGGGAAGGGGGTGGGAGAAACATCATCAGAGACAATAATCTCGATATCGGCGGGGTCAATGCCCTGCTGAGTACGCAGAGTGTCAATAATGGCAAGAACCGGTTCCGGCTCGCCGTAGAAAGGAATAACCGCAGAAACGCGGGGAAGGAAGGTCATGTATTACAATCTTTCTTGAGTGAGAGGGATAATAGAAACCACCGTAGCGGTGGGTGCTATCGTCTCTAGGATTATACAACTTCACTACTTTTTCAGCTGCACTTTTCGATTACCTATACAGGTAACAAATACTCACCCACTATCAACTCGCCATCTTACACATTCGAAAGGGGACTTTCTCGTGGATTCTGATATCCAACCCATCAATGAATCAGAAAGGGTCGCCGTATACACTGTTCAGCAACCCGCTTTCAAACGTGCTGTCACTGCAGCTTACAGCTCTATTCGCCATAAGTATTTGGGGAAATATATTAACCTTCTACGTCGCGGTGAAAAATTTATTCTCCTTTCCTACCCTATCTCCCGGGGAGGCAATTGGCTGTATCTATGGGCCCGCGCTGCGACTCTGCGCCATCACGGTACCGATAAAGCATCTTTGCTCTACGGTCCCGGTATGGAGGCATGGACCGAGGAATTCCCGAAACTTGCCTCTATTACGGCTCCTTTGTCAGAGTACACGTTCTTCACCCGCCGTAGCGGCTACTTCCCGACGGATATTGAGAAAGATATCAGCGAAGAAGATTTGCACTTTTTTATTCGCGAATATCTTCTTTCTTCAGAGGCCTTTAGTGAGCGCCTTGCAAGAATGCAGAATGTAGTGGATGAAAATTCTCTCGTCATTAATGTTCGCCGAGGCGATTACTATTCCGTGCCTCAAATTAGTGAGGTTTTCGGAATTGATACGGTGACCTATGTGGAGGAAGCACTGAAGAAGCTTCAGGATACCGTTACTCCTTCAAAAATTATTTTTGTATCAGATGATCTTCAGTGGTGCGAGGAAAATCTCTCACATCTGAGCTCAGTTGCGCCCTGCATTTTCGAAAAGCAGGGATCTGGCATGTTCGATGACCTGGCCCTTGTGGCTAGCGCGCCTTACCTGATTCTAACCAATACGACCTTCGGCTATTGGGGGGCTTACATCGGTGAGTTGTTAGCTCAGAAGGTTGTCCTTTCCCCTGATATTCATCAAGTTATTCCTGTAGACGATCGTGCCTATCAGAGCCGCCCAAAGATGCACCGCACTCATTGGGTTGCTGTGCATCATCCCGAAGGTAAAAACTGGATTACGGGTGAACTGCTGTGATTAACGCTCTTAAATCCCTCAAGCATCAGCTTTTCCTGCTAAAAATTAATCGTGATAAAAAACGCGAAGCGATTGAGCTCCGTGAGAGTGCTGAGTTTAAAGAGCGTTACGCTTCACTCAACAAAACATTTACCCACGCGGATCTCCCCTCTGGTCCCTTCATCTGGGGCATAACCATGGTGAAAAACGAAGCAGATATCGTCGAGCAGACGATCCGACATCTACTCAATCAAGGTGTGGACCATATCTTAGCAGCCGATAATGGCTCTTCTGATGGGACCTATGAGCTGCTGCTCGAACTCAGCAAGAATCTACCGGTGCACGTTATTCAGGACCGTGAGCTAGCCTACTACCAGTCAGAGAAAATGACTTGGCTTGCTGACCGGGTGATGGAAGCGGGCGCTGAATGGATTATCCCTTTCGACGCTGATGAATTTTGGTATGGTGTTTCTGCTCCGCTATCGGAAGTCCTACGCTCGCAAAAGGGTCATACTGTCGAGCTGACGAAGCTGTACAACGTTTTTCCCAGTATTGAAGGACCTACTCTCAGGATTGATCCAACTCCCCACTGGGATCTGAAAGTGTGTTTCTCACGCTGGGAGAATGCAGTTATCAAAATGGGCAACCATGAGGTCATTGCACCGGGTAAGCAGAAGCTTAATGAAGTTGCTATCATCCACTACCCCTGGCGTTCAAAAGAACAATTTACGCGCAAGCTACGTCAAGGGGCTAAGGCGTTGGAAGCCACCAATCTGCCTGAAGAGATGGGATACCATTGGAGACGTAATGGTGATATAACCGTTGAAAGTGCTACCCCCCTATGGGAAGCACTTTTGCGCGGCGAAGTTAACCATGAAACCGTCACTTGGCATCCAACTGGCCCTCTTACATCTATTGGCTCTTTACCTCAAGAGTTTAAAGAAATCGTTCATTTGCTCAAAGAAAAGACGGCTACAGGTATTTAACACGGATATTTCCAGACGGTAAAAAATACAACATAAACAAAAGAAGGGGCTCTCGTTCATGACGAGAGCCCCTTCTGCTTTAGATATGCAACCTATGAGACTAATCCGGCAACTGGCCCAGCTTCACCAGGTTAGCGAATTCAGCGTTGGCCTGCTGCACCTCCACAAAGGTACCTTGATTAGCAATCTGTCCCTTGGAGAGATAAACCAGCTGGTCAACATTACGAACCGTCGACAATCGGTGAGCCACGATAATAACCGTAATGTCCTTAGAAATACGCTCGATGGTCTTCGTGATCTTGTGCTCGGTCTCGTTGTCCAATGCGCTGGTTGCTTCATCCAGAATCAACACACTCGGGTTACGGTACAGTGCACGGGCGATACCCAGGCGCTGCTTCTGACCACCCGACAAACGGGTGGCGTTGTAGCCAATCTTAGTTTCCAGGCCATTCTCCAGAGAGTCGATAACCTCGGTCAGAGCAGCCACTTCGAGGCAGTACTTGACACGTTCCACGTCAATTTCCTCAGGCTTTAGTCCGAATGCTACAGCCTCCAGCACAGTGGAATCTGCGATAAAGACATCCTGGGGAACGTAGCCGATATGTTGGTGCCAGGAACGCAGGTCCTTCAGAATCGACTCACCATTCTGCAGCACCTGACCACGGGTCGGTGCAAAGAGACCCAGAATAAGGTCAATCAGAGTAGTCTTACCCGAACCAGAACCACCCACAAAAGCAATTGAGGAGCCCATCGGGATATCAAGAGTGATGTCCTTCAGCACAGGCTTATCACCGTCAGGGTACTGGAAGGTCAGATTATCAATCTGAATATTAACAGGCTCAATGCTCTTGTTGATGTAGTCGTGATCCTTCGGGACGACCGGTGCGGAGGGCATCTTGAACATACGCTCTTCAGGGGTAAGGTGTTCAAGCTCTTCCAGCAGTGTATCACTCGCATGTTCACCTGCACGGATGCTACCAAGAGAGGCAACCATACGGGTGTAGTTAGGCAAAATACGAATGCAGGCACCAGCAAAGAGAAGCAAATAGCCAGTGCTATCAGCACCTTGCGTAGCGCTCATAAAGGCCAAGAGAGCAGCAATACCAACAATGAAGATGATTTCCAAGGTGTACTTCGGGAAATCGGAGAGGAAAGCACTACGCATTGACGCATTAACAGAGTCAATTCGCTTTTCCTGGTAGCGGTAGGTGTAGCGTTCAGTCACACCGTACATGCGGATTTCACGGAAGCCCACTACAGCTTCGATAGCCGCGTCCAGCGCGCCCTTAGTCGCATTCAGTACGATGACGCCCTGTTCGCGGTTCTTGCGCTTGAGCACAGCCTGTAGCACGAACGAAGCCAGACCGAAGTAGATAAAGGCGAGAAGAGCAGGCACCGGCATAATGACTAGTAGCATTACCATCAACACAATAATTGACAGTAAGTCACCGATAAAGCCAAGCACACCGTTGACAAAGGTACCGTAGGCCTGACCCACCACATCATTTACGGAGTTCAGCACCGGGGCGGTACCACGCTTACGGTGGTCCAGGTAGGGCTCGCGCATGTAGCGGTTTAGCAGAGTCACTGAAACAGCGCTCTGCTGGGTGGCGATGAAGCCGAGGCTCCAGCGACGAATAATTAGGGAGAAGACACCCTTGAAAACAAATGCTGCGACGAGAGCCACGCCGAAGATAACAATTAGGGTGGGGGTATCCGGATCGCCGAAGAAGTTAGAAACTTTCAGGATGAAGCCTTCACGTGGGGTTCCCATAGCGAGGTTCACCAGAGGAAGCACGAGAGCCACACCAAGCATCTCAAAAAGCGATACCGCAAAGAGACCCAAAATGTTTAGTACCAAGAGCCTAAACTTTTTACCCGGGAAAAAAACCCGAATTTTAGAGTAAACACTCTTCACAATAAAACCTATACCTTCTGTGAATATTTTTTCACAATGAAACGATGAGCTGGACGCTCAATATAATAATGAGCCAGCAGCGCGAGAATACTCGCGATGATAAGAGAAACTACGACGTACACCAGACCCGTTATACCGCCGTGAGCGGATGCAGCCGAAGGTACCGATCGCACGTAAGCCAGCACCAGCTCATGCACCAGGTAGAATGCGAAACTTGCTTCACCAGCAACGACCCCAATCTTCCAGAACACGTTCTTTTCGCGAGGCTGAGCGGAACGTTGGATATCCCAGAGCCCCAATACAAGAATCAATACCGCCCAGACCGGTGCCAGTAGCAGGCCATGAGCCGTCTGTAGCAGGTAGAACTTCGAGCTGACGTACATGGCGCCGAGAGCTATAGCAATCATGGCCAAGCAGTGGTAACCGTGAATCACGGGAACGCGGTAACCATCACGCACCTTGAGAGCAAAGAGGCCCAGAGCCAGGCCGAGTGCGAACTCGCCCGAGCGCAGAAGTGGGTTAGCGTACACCACCACGTCCATAAAGTTCGACTGGGCGGCCAGAATATAGGAGACCGTTGCCATCAGTAGGAACCAGCCACCCAGTAGAGCAGCCTTCACACGGTAGCGCATACCATCCAGGCGGTTCAGTACGAACGGGGTCATGAGGTAGAAGAATGCCTCGCAGGAGAGTGACCAGCTCACCGCATTATTTGAGAAAATAACTTCCCAGGACGGTACCCATGCCTGCAACAGAACCAGATTCAGCAATGCACTCAGCGGGTTGAGGTCTCCAGCAGAGTTAGACACTCCGAACAGTAGAAGACCCAGCAACGCCACGCAATAGAAGAAGAGATGCAGAGGGTATACCCTCGCAAAGCGGCGAAGATAGAAGTTCTTCGCCCCAGCGTTCTTGTTATACGACCATGCCAACACGAATCCAGAAAGAATAAAGAAGAGCGAAACACCCACATAACCGAGGCGCGCACCCGGAAGCCAGTTAGCCCATTGAGTCCCGTGGATAACGTGGTACCCGAACACAAGAAGTGCCGCCGGACCGCGCACAGCAGTCAGAGAATCCAACATAATCCTGGATGCTGGGCGTACGGGCGCTGTCATTAAGCATCTCCCTTAGCAATCGAACCGTCTTCATTCCAGTAACGCCACTGTAGGAATTTGCCCCACACCATCGGCCCCTTAGCTACGAATTTAATACGCTCATCGGGACGGCCATGCGAAATGTTCTCCCATACCTCAGCAATTTCAGCATCGCTGAGCTTGCTACCCGCTTCCCAGTGAGGCGCGAAGTAGCTCAAATCCTCACCAGTACGACGGGAGGTCTCGGTTCCCACGCGTACCTTACGGGCAATCTGAGCAATGCCTCGGTACTGCAGGTGAACAATCTCAAGTCGCTGCTCAATATCGCCAAGACGGCACACATCGTGATTACCTGGGATGACCACAGCGAAGGGGTGAGAGCGGAAAGCACACTTACCCGGGAAGGGGTAGGAAGCGTCCATCACCAATTCGGTGTCCACGATGTTCTCAGGCGAATCAACGGTAGGTACAGTGTGGTGGAATCCTGCATAGTAGATGCCCATGTTATCGGGTGCGTTGCGCAGGAAATCACCAAGCTTCTCATCCTCCGCATACCAGAATTCGTCACCATCAAAAGGAATAATCCAGCGAGCGCCACTACGCCAAGCCAAGTGCGAAAGATAGGTTATCTTCTCAGACTGAATATGCCGGTCGCAGTTATCTTCAGCAAAGATAAGTCGCGAATCCTCGTTTGCTCGCTGACGCAAGTACTCACGAGTACCATCAGTCGAGAGGTTGTCAGCGACAATAATCCGATCAATTCCCTGGGCAAAAAGATGGTCGAGCACAGAGGGCAAAATATCTAGCTCGTTCTTAACGACAGAAACAGCCCACACTTCCTGACGAGGACCTTTAAGACGCGGTGCAGGAAGGTTATGGACTTTGAGAAAACGAATGGCTTCAACCTGATCTCGCCAGAGTTTAGGGGTGTTTCGCCGTTTAAAGGAATAACTAAGCTGACCCAATTCTGAGCGGATTTTTGAGAGAAGGTTCATGATGCCTTTCTCGACCCGTCACAAGATATAGACGAGCCCATGAGTTTGAGGAGTGATGAGTAGATGCTAGCCATAATTCTAACACGCAGGCTTTCCTCGCCCTCAGAAAGTTTTCTGTACTTTAGGTCATTTTTCGTTCGAGAATACTCAATAGTTACGTCAACATTATGTACATCTGTAGGGTATTCGCCACACGCAGGAAAAGGAACCGTTGAAGGTGCAAGTAACTCGGTATGATAGATACTATTCATTCAACCAACCCGACACTTCCGGCTTCCCTGTTCACTGTTGGGTACGTCAATTAGAAAAGGCTTTTTGATGGGCATCTTCAACATTAAGTCCCTCAAGGACAAGTACGCGTGGGGGTCCTCCGAGGACAAAACCAACTCCGCAGAAACCGCCGAGGAGCACCCGGCACCCCCCGCTTCTTCCTCCGCGAATATTGCCGATGGAGTCCGTTCCCTCATTAAGAGCAACCCCGAACTGGCAGGCAAGAACCGCCGCGGGGTAGCCGGTCGTACCATCACCCCCGACGGTTCGCTCCGCGAAGCCATCGAGGACTATAAAGATCACTCCCCCACCAAGGTAACCGTACAGGAAGTCACCCCGGAAGAAGAGCTCAGCGCCGACGGCACCGCAACCGTCTCCGCGCAGCCCCTCACCCACACCGATATCGAGGCTACCCCCGGTGACATTCTCGACGTAGACGAAAAGCCCGCAGGACCCAACATTATCCGCGTGGGTCAGCGCAACGCGCCCACCGTTGATGCCGAAGAGCTTGCCAACCCCGAAGAAGCCAACAGCCAGAATACGCAGGCTTCCCGCCAGACAACGAAACCCCGCAGCGAACGCCCCTCCCTCTTCAAGTTCTCCCCCAGCACCCTCAACCAGGCTGACAGCACACGTAAGGACGGCCCCTTCGAAGCGCTCTTCGTGTGCACCGGCAACATTGCCCGTAGCGCATCCGGCGAGGTCATCTCCAAGCACCTTGCCGCCGAGTACGGTCTGGAAGACAAGTGGATTTTCGCCAGCGCAGGCACCGGTGCCCTCGTCGGCCACGGCGTCTACGAACACGTGGCCAACGAACTCATTGAGCGCGGCTACAACCCCGAAGGTTTCGCGTCCCGCCAGCTCAACGGCCAGATTATTGAGAACGCCACCATCATCCTGGTGGCTGAGAAGGTGCATGCCGACTGGATTGTGCGCGAGTGGCCCCAACACCACTCCAAGATTAAGCTGCTCAAGCAGGTTGCACGTATCCGCGAAGATGCTCGCCGCGCCGAACCGCTGTCCTACCTCTACTCTTACGGCGCCCGCCCGCTTGATACCGACAAGCTGGAAGACCCCTACCGCCGTGGCCCCGCAGCCGCTAAGGTCGCAGTGGACGAGGTGGAGCAGTCCCTGCGCGTGATTCTGCCCTGGCTCGCACAGGCACACCGCTAAGCGCACACCGCTAAACATACGAGGCTAAATACAGCGCTAACCCGGCTGGAACAGATATCTGCTCCAGCCGGTTAGCTTTAGCCTCTATAACTCAGCCTCAATAGCAGAAAGTCCCCCGCCGACAGTAGTCAGCGGGGGACTTTCGTTAGGCTTTAGAAGCTTAGTGATCGAAAATCTCGGTCACAGAGCCCTCGTCGAAGACCTCGCGGATAGCGCGAGCGATCAACGGAGCGATGGAGAGAATAGTCAGGTTATCGAACTGCTTCTCTTCCGGCACGGGCAGGGTGTTGGTCACGACGACCTCCACAGCACCGCACTGGGACAGACGCTCAGCAGCCGGATCGGACAGAACCGGGTGGGTTGCCGCAATGATAACTTCCTTCGCGCCCTTGTCCATGAGGACCTTCACAGCGCCAGCAATGGTGCCGCCGGTGTCAATCATGTCGTCAATCAGCACGCAGGTACGACCCTCAATGTCACCCACAACAGTCTTAGAAACAGCCTGGTTGGGGACGTTGATGTCGCGGGTCTTGTGCACGAATGCCAGGGGCGCGCCGTCCAGCAGGTCAGCCCAGTGCTCAGCCACACGGACACGACCGGTATCCGGGGACACAACGGTCACGTTGGACAGGTCGTCCACGCGGTCGCGGATGTGCTTAGCCAGAACCGGAATCGCGAACAGGTGATCCAGCGGACCGTCGAAGAAGCCCTGAATCTGCGAAGTGTGCAGATCCACGCACATCAGACGGTCAGCACCAGCGGTCTTGTACAGGTCCGAAATCAGACGTGCCGAGATAGGCTCACGGCCCTTGTGCTTCTTGTCCTGACGAGCGTAGGGGTAGAAAGGAGACACCACGGTAATAGAGCGAGCGGATGCGCGCTTGAGCGCATCAATCATGATGAGCTGCTCCATGAGCCACTCGTTGATGGGTGCCGGGTGCGACTGAATCACGAAAGCGTCCGCACCGCGCACCGACTCCTCAAAGCGAACGTAGGTCTCGCCGTTGGCGAAGGTGTATGCGGAGGTGGGCAGCAGGTCGTGATCAAGTGCCTGTGCAATCTCCTCGGCAAGCTTGGGGTGTGCTCGACCGGAGACCACTACAAGCTTGCGCTCACCGGGGTTGGTAATCTCGCTACTCATGGTGTTGTTCTTTCCTCGAATTAGGATTCTGCCGGTTCCTGCGCGCCAGCAGCCTTAGCGGCCTCGGCGGGTTCGGTACCAGCACGGTTCTTCAGGACCCAGCCATCGATGGTGCGCTGGGAAGTCTCAGAGTAGGCGAGGGCGCCCGCAGGAACATCCTTACGGATCAGCGCGCCCGCGCCGGAGTAGGCACCGTCACCGACGGTAACAGGTGCAACGTAAATACCCGCAGCACCCATACGGGCGTGCGCGCCAATAACGGAGCGGCTCTTCACCAGACCGTTGTAGTTCGCGAAGATAGAACCTGCACCAATGTTTGCGCCCTCACCGATGGTGGCGTCACCAACGTAGGACAGGTGCGGAATCTTTGCGCCATCGCCAATCTGCGAGTTCTTAGCCTCGCAGAAGGTGCCGAGCTTAGCGTCCTTGCCCAGGGTGGTACCGGGGCGCAGGTATGCGAAGGGGCCAACAGTTGCGCCCTCACCAATGACCGCGCCGTGACCGTGAGCGCGGATAACGGTAGCGTCAGCCTCAACGGTCATGTCAGTCAGGGTGGTGTCCGGGCCAATGGTTGCGCCGGTAGCAACGGTGGTGGAGCCGTGCAGCTGCACGCCGGGCAGCAGGGTCACGTCGTTCTCAATGGTGACGGTAACGTCAATCCAGGTGTTCTGCGGATCAACGATAGTCACGCCGTTACGCATGTGCGCCTCAAGGATGCGGTTGTTGAGCATACGACCCAGCTGAGCCAGCTGCACGCGGTCGTTAGCGCCCTCAACTTCCCAGCGGTCCTCAATAGCCAGAGCGGAGGTGCGGTGGCCCTTCGAACGAGCGATGGACAGAACGTCAGTAATGTACTTCTCGCCCTGTGCGTTGTTGGTGGTCACCTCAAGCAGTGCCTCACGCAGGACAGCAGCATCAAAAGCGTAAATACCGGAGTTAATCTCGGTGATTTCGAGCTCTTCGGGGGAAGCGTCCTTCGCCTCGACAATGGCGGTGACTTCGCCAGCCTGGTTACGAACAATACGGCCGTACGCGCCGGGCTCATCCACGTGGGTGGTCAGCACGGTGACAGCGTTCTTATCTTCCTCGTGGAAAGCAATCAGTTCACGCAGGGTCTCGGGGCGCAGCAGGGGGACGTCGCCGTAGGTCACCAGAACGGTACCGGAAACGGTTTCCTGAGCATCCAGAGCGTTCAGACCGACCTCAACAGCGCGGCCGGTACCGGGAATCTCATCCTGGTCAACGATGGTTACTTCAGAATCGAAAGCCAAAACGTGCTCAGCAACCTTATCGCGCTGGTGGCGCACCACAACAGCAAGACGCTCAGGATTCAAATCGCGGGCAGCGGCGACAGCGTGCTCCACCATGGAACGACCACCAATACCGTGCATAACCTTGGGGGTAGCGGACTTCATACGCGTACCAGCGCCTGCAGCCAGAACAATCACTGCAGAGGGTGCCAGTTCAGTATTCACTGGGAAGACTCCTTAGACGAGGTTGTAAGAGTGAGGAGTGAGCGCGGACCGCCAACTCTCTAATCAACGGTGCCGTTGAGTGCTTACGCTCCGCCACTAGGACTCGAACCTAGACAAACGGCTCCAAAGGCCGCTGTGCTGCCATTACACCATGGCGGATTATCCTTACATTCACGACAAGCCCCCGCTAGCGGGTCCTCATCGTCATTGACCGCCATTTTGGGCACAGAACAGCGCAATGCAGGAAATGCTTTCCTCAGTTTATCAAATATCTGTGCTCAACTTAGCCGCGCGCCCCGCAATCCCCACAGCTTTTCTCAGCACCGCCAAGTAGCCCCTCATCAAAGCTTGGAGCGCTACTTGAACTGAAGACTCACCCTGTACCCTAGAAGGCGTGGCACATCTACTTGGCGGCGAATCGCTGCACCTCGAATTCCCTACCCGAACCATCTTTGAAGGCATCACGGTCGGCCTGAACGAAGGCGACCGCATCGGCATTGTCGGTCGCAACGGCGACGGCAAGTCCACCCTCATGAAGATCCTTGCCGGCCGGCTCGAACCGGACTCCGGCCGCGTTACCGTGCGCGGCGGCACCCGCATCGGTTACCTTGACCAGTCCGATGTCCTCGACGACGACCACACCGTCGGCTACGCGATTGTGGGCGACACCCCCGAATACGAGTGGGCCTCGCAGTCCCGTATCCGCGATGTCATCTCGGGCCTGGTCTCCGATCTGCCCTGGGATGCACCCGTCTCTTCGCTCTCTGGCGGTCAGCGTCGACGCGTAGCGCTCGCCTCCCTGCTCGCGCAGGAGTGGGACGTGCTCATGCTCGACGAGCCCACCAACCACCTGGATGTTGAAGCCATCACCTGGCTCGCTAACCACCTGAAGTCCCGCTGGTCCAAGAACGCGGGCGGACTCATGGTCGTCACCCACGACCGCTGGTTCCTCGACGAAATCTGTACCGACACCTGGGAAGTGCACGACCGCATCGTCGAGCCCTTCGAGGGCGGCTACGCGGCGTACATCCTGCAGCGTGTGGAGCGTGACCGTCAGGCAGCCGCAGCGGAGGCGAAGCGTCAGAACCTGATGCGCAAGGAGCTCGCTTGGCTGCGCCGCGGTGCGCCCGCGCGTACCTCTAAGCCGAAGTTCCGCATTGATGCCGCCAACGCCCTCATTGCGGACGTCCCGCCGGTGCGTGACACCGTGGAGCTGAAGAAGATGGCAGTCTCCCGCCTCGGCAAGGACGTGGTCGACCTCGAAAACGTTTCCGTCGTCTACGACGACCCCTCGATGCCCGGAGGCAAGCGTCCCGTGCTGAAGAAGGTCACCTGGCGTATTGCCCCCGGCGAGCGCACCGGAATCCTGGGCGTGAACGGCGCGGGTAAGTCCACTCTGCTCTCCCTGGTGACCGGCGATTTGAAGCCGACCGAAGGCCGTGTCAAGCACGGTAAGACTGTGAAGATTGCGACCCTGACCCAGCAGCTCGATGAACTCAACGAGGTTGCTAACGACCGCGTCTCGGATGTGATTGGCCGCAAGAAGCGTAGCTACATTGCCGATGGTAAGGAACTGTCCCCCTCGCAGATGCTGGAGCGTCTGGGCTTTACGAGCGCGCAGCTGTCTACTCCGGTCAAGGACCTGTCGGGTGGTCAGAAGCGTCGCCTGCAACTCATGCTGATTCTGCTGGATGAACCGAACGTGCTGATTCTCGACGAGCCGTCCAACGACCTGGACACCGATATGCTCGCCGCGATGGAGGACCTGCTGGACACCTGGCCGGGCACCCTGCTGGTGGTCAGCCACGACCGTTACCTCATGGAACGTGTGACCGATCAGCAGTATGCCGTGATTGATGGTTCGTTCCGTCATCTGCCCGGCGGTGTGGACGAGTATTTGGCACTCTCTGCAGCCGGTGCTGGCGGTTCTGCCGCCGGTAGCGCGCAAGCGCGTGCCGCCTCCTCGGCGCAGGCTTCTGCTGAGCCGGATACCCCGAAGGTCTCCGGTGCCGAGCTGCGTGCGGCGCAGAAGGAGTCCGGCGCGATTGAGCGCCGCCTCGCCAAGCTCGCAGCAGAGCAGGAGAAGCTCTCCGAGCAGATGAGCACGCACGACGCCTCGGACTACGCCGGTTTGGCGGCGCTCGGCGAGCAGCAGCAGGCACTTCAGGATGAGATTGACGAGCTAGAAATGCGCTGGCTCGAACTCTCCGAATTGCTGGGCTAAGGTCTACTGAGATAAGGAATGCCGGTTCTAGATTGAATCTAGAACCGGCATTCTTCATATATTCAGCGCTCAGCTACAGCGGCAACTAAGGGTGATTCAGAACCGCACTGACCGCGCTCACGGCGTGGTTGCCCGCAGCGCGAAGAGTAGAGGCAAGAGCCTCCGCCCGGGCCTGCGAAGAAGTCAGCAGAAGCACCGTCGGACCGGAACCAGATACCAGGGAGGCGTACACGCCCTCGCTCTCGCGCAGGTTCAGAGTCTGCTCCAGCTGCGGGGCGCACGAAAGTGCGGGTGTCTGCAGGTCGTTGCGTAGCAGCGGTGCCAAGGAGGCGAGCGCCGCCTCCGAACCGTCATAGGAGCTCAGTGCGGACAGAAGCTCTGCAGGTTCCACCAGCTCACCGGAGGCAGGGTACAGCCCCGAGGCACGGCCCGCATCCAGCTGCTTGAATACGCTGGGGGTTGAGAGGCCAAACTGCGCGGCAACGATTACCAGGTGCAGAGGTTCCCGAGGCGCCGCAACGTTCTGCAGCTCGGTACCGGTCCCCTGCCCCAGGGCGAGGGTCTGCCCGAGCGCGGCGCGCACGCTAAAGGGAATATCGGCGCCCAGCTGCGCGGCGAGACGCTCATAATCCATCTGGGTCAGGAGCGCATCGGTGCGGCCGGTTGTGTGCAGGTAGCGGTCCGTAGCAATGAGGGCGGCAGCCGCGTCCGCTGAGCCGCCAGCCATGCCGCCTGCCACGGGCACAGCCTTCGCAATATGCAGGTGCAGCGCCGGGGCAGATTCAATACCGTGTTCCGCAAGGATTAGCTCGGCGGCACGGTACACAAGATTCCGCTCATCCATCGGCACAGCGGCAGGGTCGAACTGCCCCGCCTGCATCTGCTGATCCACCAGGGAGCCGGGCACAATATCCATGCTCAGGCTCAGCCCCGGTGTCTGCCCCTCAGAGACCGTGATGGTCTCCGTTAGAGAGACCGCCGCAAAAAGCGTAGTCAACGGGTGGTAGCCGTCCGGGCGGACATCCCCCACGGCGAGGTACAGATTGACCTTACCGGGAGCATCAACCGAAATAGCGACCTGGGTACTCATCAGCGCATACACCTTTCGCGCGGGAACTCGCGTGAGAACGTCAGTGAAAATTCAGAGCGGGAAGAAGCTACTCCGCTACGGGCTCAGCCGGAATAGTCAGCGAAGCCTCCGCAATGCGGATAAAGCCGTGAATATCCAGCTTCTCACCGCGTTCCGTCGGAGCGATACCGGCAGCCACCAGAATCTGCTCCGCACGCGCACCCGAACCCGCCCAGGAGCTCAGCGCAGCGCGCAGAGTCTTACGGCGCTGAGCGAAAGCGGCATCCACAATCGTGAACACCAGGTCACGGTCAACGGTAGAAAGAGGCTCCTCGCGCATGCGGAAACCCACCAGGCCCGAGTTAATCTTCGGCGCAGGCCAGAACACGTTCTTGCCAATCACGCCCGCCTTATACACCTCGGCATACCAATTGGCCTTCACCGAGGGCACACCGTAAATCTTCGAACCCGGGGTTGCGGACAGGCGATCGGCGACCTCATCCTGAACCATCACCAGGGCGTGACGAATGCTCGGGAACTGCGCAAACAGGTGCAACAGCACCGGAACCGCCACGTTATAGGGCAGGTTCGCTACCAGAGCATCCGGAGTGCGCGGCAGCTCGGTGACCTTCAGAGCATCCATGAGCACCACGTCAATATCGTCCGCCTTCTCGGGGCGGAACTTCTCAATCGTGTGCGGAAGCTGCTGAGCCAGCGGCGGGTCAATCTCCACCGCCACCATGTCCTTCGCAGCGTCCAGGATACCGAGAGTCAGCGAACCCAGGCCCGGGCCGACCTCCAGCACCGTCTCCTCCGGTGAAATCTCTGCCGCGTTGACAATACGACGAATCGTATTGGGGTCAATCACAAAGTTCTGCCCAAGAGTCTTCGTAGGACGAATACCGAGCATCTCGGCAAGCTCGCGAATCTCAGCAGGGCCGAGCAGGGGCAGATCGTTCACAGCGTTCCTTCACATAGGTGGATGGTGGGGAGGTTACAGTTTAGGTTACCGCGAGAAACGCTGCTTTACCTCATCAAGAGTGGCTTCCAGGGCGTTCTTAGCATTTGTAATACGCTTCTTCGGCGCCAAAGCAATACGCACTCGATCCAGGGGACCAGTACCGTGCTGGAGACTATTCACCTTATCCAGATGACGCTTACCGGATTCCAGGATGACGCTACTGCCCTCCCAGCCGCACAGGCCAGGCTGCACAAAACGCACATCCACGCCCCACTGTTGGTACAGCTTATAGTCATCAGCCACAGTACCCGGCGCCTTACCCTCGAACTGCTTGAGCAGCTGCTCAGCGCCCGAACGGGAAATCAGGTACAGACCGGTGCAAATCAGGGGCCAAGTACCGTACGGCTTACCCATACGGTACTTACCGTGCACAAAAGGAGACAGCAGAGACAGGCGGATGTATTCGACCTGCGGATTCAGCTTGCCGGCATCATTCGCAAAAGAATCGCAGAGGTTCACCAGCTGCACCTGCGGGTACTTCGTGATGATTGAGTTCACCACCGCCTCAGCATCCGGAGAAAGAAGGATGTCGTCTTCAGCAATCAGTGCCCAGTCGGCGTCGCTCGCAACAAAGTCACGCCACATCTTCACGTGGCTGAGCATGCAGCCCTTCTCCGCGGGGCTGGGGTCGCGATGCCAGCGGCTACGGAAAAACTCAACGTCAAATTCTTCATCAGTGACGTGATTATCACGGTTATCCACCGCAGAATAACGGACAAAATCCTGCACAGGTGCGCCCACCGAATAGAACGATTCAAAACGGTTCGCGCCGTCCAGGCCCAGAACATACTTCAGAATCTTTGCCATGTTTTTCCCTTCAATAACTCATCCAGAAGACCTAAGCAGTAGAAGATCGCGTCGGTTAATGATGAGTTTTCAGAACTTCAGACCACCTGCACAACAGAGGGGTTCATCAATCTTAAAAATCAGTGCGTAAACGGCAGGGAGTCTGAAATATTGAGCGTGTGATAAATACGCACACCGCAGTGCAACGTAAAAAGAATTCTATCATTCACCATGCGCCAATCTCAGGTCTCCGCAGGTTAAAACGCGATATGGCACGCGTCGTACTGGTGCACAGCAAAAATCCCCTCCCTACCGCAGATACACGATGGGGAGGGGATACTAGACAGGCAGAAGACCCACATATTTACATTTTTATGTGATGACAGTAGCCCAATCCGTCTCTGGGTTAACGTCCCAGGCGCTGCTTCACATCATCAATGGTGGCTTCCAGAATGTTCTTCGCGTTCGCAATACGCTTCTTCGGCGCCAGAGCGATGCGCAACCGGTCGATAAAACCGGTGCCATGCTGCGTGCTCTTGAGACTTTCCAAGTGACGAACGCCAGAAGTTTGAATGAGGCTGGTACCTTCCCAACCGCACAGGCCGGGCTGCACCAAATATACGTCCACTCCCCATTCTCGGTAGAGGGAATAATCATCAGCAACAACGCCGGGAACCGTCTCGCCATAACATTCTACGAGTCGTTCAGCCCCAGAACGCGAAAGAAGATACAAGGCAGCACCATACAGAGGCTTTGAACCATAGGCACTACCCATACGGTACTTGCCGTACACAAAAGGAGAAAGCAACGAAAGACGGGGGTAATCAACCTGCGGGTTGAGCTTGCCAGCTTCAGAAGCGTAGATATCACCCAGGTTAACCATCTGCACGTGAGGATACTTTTCGATAATCCTCTCCACTACAGGCTGCAGGTCAGGGGAAATGAGGACATCGTCCTCTGCCAGCAAAGCCCAGTCGGCATCTGAAGCGAGGAAGTCCTTCCACATGTGGTAGTGGCTCAAAGCGCAACCCTTTTCGGCAGGCCTCGGCTCTTTACCGTAACGAGTCAAGAACAGCTTGCTATCGAATTGTGCATCAGTGACGTGATTATCACGGTTATCCACCGCAGAATAACGCTGAAAACCTTGAGCGGGTGCCCCCACCGAGAAGAAAGAATCAAACCGGTTAGCGCCGTCCAGTCCCAGAACGTATTTCAGAATTTTTGCCATGAATTTCCCTTTGCTTGGCGCACCCATACGGTCCTGATCTGAAACGACAGAAGCCATGCATGAGTGCCGAGTATTGACTTGGCACCGACAAACACAAAGCACGCCGAAAATATGCGCGCACGATAACAAAATGCCTAGTCAGTGAGTGATGAATTGTATGTATAAAAATACCCTATCACTCATGTGAAGATAGTACCCAACAATTGGCGTGCAGCCCCCTGTTATGTCTCGCACGTTACACGATACCTCACGCGCTAAAGCTGAAAATAACTACAAAAAAGCCCCTCCCTGCCATACATATATGACAAAGAAAGGCTTTCTCAAAGATGCTTACTTATTTCGCCTTGCCCAGACGTTGCTTCACCTCATCAATGGTGGCGTCCAGGGCGTTCTTTGCATTCGCCAAACGCATCTTCGGAGCCAACGCAATACGCACTCGATCCAGGGCGCTCGAACCTTTCTGATTCTCAGCCAGCATCTCCAGGTGGCTCTTACCAGATTCCAGGATGACGCTGCTACCCTCCCAGCCGCACAGGCCAGGCTGCACAAAACGCACATCCACACCCCACTGCTGGTACAGCTTGTAATCATCAGCCACGGTACCCGGCACCTTGTCCTCAAGCTGCTTAAGCAACAGCTCAGCACCCGAACGAGAAATCAAATACAAGCCGGTGCAAATCAGGAGCCAGGTACCGTACGGATTACCCATGAGGCTGCCCAGAGTAGCTATCCGCTACAGGCTGTACGCGCCTACCACTGACCGTAAACCCGCTCCGAATTCTCACGAATACGGCGGCAGAGCGCCTCCAGCTCCTCACCGCGATGAGCCGCCATAAACCGCACCGTGTAGTTCGTCATGTAGGACGCATTCGGGCGGCCGCGGAACGGATGCGGGGTCAAGAACGGTGCATCCGTCTCAGCCAGCATCAGCTCCGGGCGAGCCATCGCCAACGACTCCTGGATTCCCTTCGAATTCTTGAAAGTCACCGTGCCGGCAAAGCTCATGTACCAGCCACGCTCATTGCAGATCGCGGCAAGCTCCGGACCACCCGAGTAGCAGTGGAACACGGTACGTTCCGGTGCGCCCTCTTCATCCAAGATGCGCACAACATCCTCGTGCGCGTCACGGTCGTGAATCTGCAGCGCCAGATTGTGCTTCTTCGCAATGCGAATATGCTCGCGGAAGCTGTAGTGCTGCGCCTCCTTGCCTTCCTCACCGGTGCGGAAATAGTCCAGGCCGGTCTCGCCAATAGCGCGCACACGGTCGGCGGTGGCGAGCTCGTCGAGGGTGGCGAGCGCCGCCTCCAGCTGACCGGCTGCAGCCAGCTCAGGAGCGGTGTTGGGGTGAATCGCAATAGCGGCGAGGACGCGCTCATCAGCCTGCGCGGCGGCGACCGCGTATAGGGAGGAGGGGATATCGCATCCGACCTGCACGATGGCGGCGATGCCGAGCTTCTCACCGGCATCGAGTGCATCGCGGGCGCTGATTTCTACTTCGCCGTCGAGCAGGTCCATGTGGGTGTGGTTATCCACGATGGGGTACGGCAGCGGTTCGGGGGCGGGCGGGAAGACCAGATTGCGGCTGCGGCCGTTCTCGCCGGTGGTGGAGCGGCGGCGGGTTCCTTCTCCGCCTTCGGTGTCACTGATGCCGGTGTAGAGTTCCGCCTTATAGGGCGCAGGTACTTCACCGGGGACAGGCACCCAGCCGTTAGGCAGAGCGGTTGCCTGGAGCGCCGCGGGGGTGGGCAGGGTGTAGTTCGCCAGGGCGGCGAGGGAGTTCAGGTACTCCTGGGTGATTTCAGGACCGGGATGGCTCTGACACATTGATAAATCCTCGGGATAAGGCTTGGGGGGTAATACTGTGGGGTAAGTCTGGGCTATTCGAAGCGGCGTAGGCTATTCAGAGCGGGCAGCCAGTGCCGCCTCGTACAGGTCACGCTTGGAGGTGCCGGTCTCGGCAGCGACCGCGGCGCAGGCGCTCTTGAGGCGCTCGCCGCCAGCCACGCGGTCGAGGACCAGCTGCACGACGTCCTGCGCTTCGGGGGTTTCGGGGGTCTGCGCGCCCTCGACGATAATGACAATTTCACCGCGGATACGTTCTGACGCAGCCCATTCGGCTAGCTCAGCCAAGGTACCGCGTCGAACCTCTTCGTGGAGCTTAGTTAGCTCACGGCTGACCGTTCCGCGGCGGTCGGCGCCAAAGGTCTGCACAAAGTCCGCGAGGGTCGCGGCGGTACGGTGCGGGGATTCGTAGAAGATCATGGTGCGCTCCTCCCCCGCCAGCGACGCAAGGCGGCGGGTACGTTCGGAGCCCTTGCGAGCGAGGAAGCCTTCGAAGGTGAATCGTCCGGTGGGTAGGCCCGAGAGCGCGAGCGCGGTCAACGCCGCGGAGGGGCCGGGCACCACGGTGACGGGCAGGTCGGCTTCCGCGACGGCTGCGGCGGCAACGTAGCCGGGGTCGGAGATGGTGGGCATGCCCGCGTCCGAGAGCAGTAGTACGCGCTGGCCATCCTGTACCGCTTGCACGATGGTTTCGCTACGTTCTTCTTCGTTGTGGTCGTGGTTGACGATGACGCGGCCGCGGGTGCGCACGCCAAGCCCGGAGGCGAGGGTGCGTAGCTTGCGGGTGTCCTCGACGGCGATGAGGTCTGCCGTGGCGAGTTCAGTACGCAGACGGTCGGAGGCGTCGGCAAGGTTGCCGATGGGGGTGCCGCCGAGGATGAGCACGCCGCCTTCTTCAGAGGTGACAGCGACGTCAGCGGTGTCAGTCTCGGGTGCCTCGACCGTTTCTGAGGGGTCGACAATCTCTTCGGTGTATTCTGCGGGTGCGGTCATGGCAGGCCTCGTGTCTGTGTCTGGTCTTCGTGTACCCACTAAGTGTAACGCCCGTGCTCTGGCCGGCGTGGGACTGGGCAGAGTGCGGGGCGGGCGCCGGGTAGGGCACCGCTTCAGGCTCCGGGGCGTCATATAAGCCGTTCACGGGCTGAAATGGTGCATCGCGCCTTCTGACCCTTTAGGATTGATGGGGTGAAGATACCTAAGCTACTTTCTCCCGCGTCTGCCGCTCCGGCTGGTTCGGCTGGTTCTGCCCGTTCTTCGTCTGAGCGTGGTCGTTACAGCCTCGATTCTCTGCTGGATGCGCTCGCTGTTGCCTATATTCGTGCCCCGCGTTGGGGTTGGCTGGCGCCCGCACTGATTGTGCTGGTTGCCGGTATTTTGCGTTTTTATAATTTGGCGCATCCGAATGCCATTGTTTTTGATGAGACGTACTACGCCAAGGATGCCTACTCGTATGTGCATTACGGCTATGAGTTGAGCTGGTCGAAGGACGCTAATGCTTCCTTTGCGGCGGGTCACCCGTCGGGTCTGTTGACGGATTCGCCGGAGTATGTGGTGCATCCGCCGTTGGGTAAGTGGATGATTGCCGCGGGCATGGCGATTTTTGGTGATAATAATCCCTTTGGTTGGCGTGTTTCTGCTGCGGTGATTGGCACCCTGTCGGTGGCGTTGATTGCGTATGCTGGCTGGTTGCTGTTCCGTTCGATGACGGTGGCGACTATTGCGGCTCTGCTGGCTGCGGTGGATGGTCTGATGCTGGTGGAGTCTCGCCTGGCTCTGCTGGATATTTTCCAGATGTTCTGGATTCTGGCGACTTTTGTGTGCCTGGTGCTTGACCGTATTCAGGCGCGGCGCGTGTTGGCGCGCAATATTGCGGAGGCGGCACGCCAGAATAGCGGTGTGCTTCCGCCGATGCCGTGGGGCCCGAGTATGGGTCTGCGTCTGTGGCGTTTTGCTGCCGGTGTGTGCGCCGGTGCCGCGGTGGGTGTGAAGTGGAATTCGCTGTTCTTTATTGCGGCGATGGGTCTGCTGACGGTGTTCTGGGATATTAATGCTCGCCGTATTGTGGGCCTGGATAAGTGGGGTTTGACGGCGCTGGTGCGTGACGGCATCCCCGCGTTCTTCCAGATGATTGGTGTGGGTCTGCTGGTGTACCTGAGCACTTGGGCGGGCTGGTTCCAGTCGTCGAATGCGTATTTCCGCCGTTGGGCTGTTGAGAACCCCGGCAAGGGCGTTATGTGGCTCCCTGAGGATCTGCGTTCCCTGTGGGAGTACCATGTCTCGGCGTTCAAGTTCCATTCGGGTTTGAGCAGCCCGCACACGTATTCTTCGCAGGCGTGGCAGTGGCTGGTTTTGGGCCGCCCGACCTCGTACTACTATGAGTCGCCGAAGCTGGGTTCTTCTGGCTGTACCGTGAAGTCCTGTTCCGAGGCTATTTTGAATATCGGTAACCCGGCGATTTGGTGGGCTTTTATTCCGGCGATTATTGTGGCGATTCTGGTTCTGCTGCTGAAGCGGGATTGGCGTTTTGGTGCGCTGCTGGTTGTGTTCGGTGCGGGTTATTTCCCGTGGTTTATGTACCCGACCCGCACGATGTTCTACTTCTACGCGCTGTCCTTTGAGCCGTTCCTGATTCTGCTATTGGCGGGTGTTTTGGGTCTGGCGCTGTCGGGTGCTCGCGGTTCGGTGTTGCGTGCTCGTTTGGGTGTGACGCTGGTGGCGATTTACCTGGTGGGCGTGCTCGTGTTGAGCGCGTACTTTATGCCGCTGTGGACTGCTCAGGTGATTCCGTATGAGCAGTGGTATTCGCACATGTGGTTTAAGTCCTGGATTTAGGCTCGGATGATGCAAGCCGGATGATACGTGCTTAGGTATAGCGAAGGGGGCTGGGTTCTACCGTATGGGTAGATGCCCAGCCCCCTTTGGGTGCCCTTTCCGCGCTGGCTTGCGCGGTGAAGTGGCTGATGATTTTTAGTTGTCGCCGACGCGTGTGTTAGTTGTCGCTGACGCGTGCGGAGGCGAGCTTGACGCGCAGCTCCTGGCGTTCCTGGCGGCGGCGTTCCGCCTTGAGCTTGCGGTATTTGGTGGGCCAGGTGGTCACGAGCAGGAGGGTAATCTGCGCTGCCACGAGGACCGCTACGGCGATTGCCGCATCAATCCAGAACTGCGGCGGGTAGAGGCGGATTAGGGAGCTTCGCACCGAGAACTCCCAGTTGCCCTGCGGGAAGAACACCTGGTGGAAGGTGGTGAACAGCCATTCCCAACCGAAGGCGCCCACGACGCCGAGCACCACGATAAGGCCCAGGGTAATCCACGCGCCCGAGAAAAGGCTGCGGCGGATGGTTCCGGGGGCACGCTCGCGCAGGGAGATGCTGCTGAAGAGCGTCACGAGGAAGAGCACGGCAACGGCTACGGTAGCGATGAGCAGCACCCATTTCACGTCGTGCATGTGGTTTACTTCTGCTTCGGTGAAGGCGAGGGTATTGTCGGCACCGGTGGTGACGCGGGCGAGGTATTCTCGCGGCGCGAAGTTGTTGATGTAGTCCACGCCGTAAGAGCCCAGGCGCATCCTCTCGATGAGGTAGTAGCCGTAGCTGTCTTCGGGGAATCCGGGTCGGTGGTATTCAAGCCAGAGGAAGGGCGCGGAAGCGACGGCACGGATCGCGATCATGAGTACGGTCAGCGGTACGGTGAGCGCGATGAGGGTTGCGCGGAGCTTGAGGAGGCGCGGGGTGTCTTCCACGGCGTCTTCGCGTGCCGCGGCGCGTTCAGCGGCCTCGGGTGAGGCTGCCAGGGAGGACAGAGGCGCGTTGGGGTCTGCGACCGCGTGGGTGTGGCCGGTGCGGGTGGTTTCGGTGCGGTACTTGCGTCCGGCGGTGGAGGCGCTTGCCGCCTCCGCGGTAGCGACGGTTTCTGCTTCAGCGGCTTTTTCGGCTTCTGCTGCTGCCGCGGCTTCTGCTTCGGCGGCGCGCTGCATGGTTTCGCGGTTGAGGTCGCTGAGGGTCGGGTTTTTGGGGGTGCTCTGCGAGTCGCGCACGAGGGGCACGAAGCCGGTGGAGACGTTGGTGCGGGTGCGCACGCGGGTGCCGACGCCCTGTTCACGGAGTTTGCTGCGTGCGGGGACGACGGGTACGGAACCGGTGGGCAGGTCGGGTTCTTCAGCGACGGTGGGTACGTCTGCTACGATGCGGCCGAATGCGCCGGTGTGCGGTGCCGGTTCGCTGGTGACGGTCTCTGCGCGGCGGGCCTTGAGAAGTTCTTCGGCGCTATTGCGGCGGATGGCCGGGCGCAGTGCGCCCCACATTCCTCGGTGTGTTTCTTTGCTCATTGATCTCGCGTTCTTCTTCGAGTGAATGGTGTTTGAGTGAGTTGCGGGTGTCTGTACTATCTGCCAGTTTCTCATACGCAAAGAACCTTCCGTGTGAATTCACGGAAGGTTCTTTGCATTCGGGTGTTTAAATCTTGGGTCCGAATTCTAGGATTCGATGGTGTCCGCACCCTGGACGGGTACCTTGTAGACCACTCGCCAGCCCTGAGGTGCCGTCAGTCGTGCGGCGTGATCGTCGCAGAGGTCGTAGGCGTGGGGTTCGCGGAATTCAGAGAGTGCATCAATGAGTGCCGTGGAATCTGCGTAGGAGTAGTGGAGAGTAACAGTCGCCTCTCGCTGGCAGGTCTGGCGGGAGCACAGTCGTGCGGTCTGCATGTAGATGGTACCTTCCTGGCTTAGCTCGCCTGCTTGCGCAGTCGGCGGCGTTCACGTTCTGACAGCCCGCCCCAAATTCCGAAGCGCTCGTCATTGTCCATTGCATATTGTAGACATTCTTCGCGCACGGGGCATACACCGCATACCCTTTTGGCGTCTCGGGTGGAGCCGCCCTTCTCGGGGAAGAAGGCCTCGGGGTCGGTTTGGGCGCAAAGCGCTTCAGCTTGCCAGGCGAGTTCTCCGTCTTCGCCTTCGGTTCCGTAGAGTCCTGCCGCGGCGGTCCATACGTCGGTGCAGGCAGGCATGTTTCGTTCTGCTTCTGTGAGAAAGGCGTCGGCGGCTTTTTCGAGGGGCTGAGTGGGATTCATGCTACGGCGCTGAGCGCCTGATGCGCGCGCGGCCGCGACAGAGCGGTCGGATGCAATGTAGGAGCCCATGGGTTTTCCTTCCGTATTCTCATTGTGAACTTAATGAGTCTGCGGATCCGTCGTGGACGGAATCTTCGTGTGTATGGTGTGGCATGGTTTGCTCTGGCCTCTACGGTCCCTTCCAGAGCAAACACGCTTATATATCTATTAGACGTGCGACACGCCGTTTCGTCAAACTAGACTTAATCAATGTTCAGATGTATATGTTACAGGCGTCATATTTAATGTGAATTTGACCTTTATATATTTTTCACCCCTTCACTTGCCCCTGGTCACATCTTGAGCCAGCCTCAAATTTCCCCTTTCAGGACCACTTGCCGCCGCATGCAAATTCCGCATCTTGACCGCAAATATAAGGGAAGTCGGCGGTGCAACCCCCTGTAGGAATCCCCCAAACCCCACTCCCAGAAATTTTCAGGAAATTCGAAAAGAAAAGTTTATCTTTTTGACATCCATGTTCTGCATATTTTTCCAGGCTTATTGCGAAACATTTATATTCCCAATTTATCTGCATGCCCTATTTCAAAATAGGACCTTAGTTAGTGCAAAGGTTTTTCATCATTAGGTTTTTTCAAGCACCATCAGAAGTTTTTACTTTACTTCTGTACTTTTCTAGCCCGGCAATCGGCCCTCCCCTCCTCTCCGCTCCCGGAATTGTCCCTGCGCCTCCGCTCCTTCTGAACCGTGAGGTAGAGTGAAACCCATGGTTACTCTCTCCCCCACCGGCGCGTCCGCGCCCACGACTCTGAACCGTTTCTTCGAGAAACTCAGCACTCAACAAACCCCCGCCCTCATCTGGTATTCGGCGGCAGGCGAGCGTATTGAGCTCTCCGGCAGGGTCCTCATGAACTGGGTAGACAAGAGCGCAAACCTGTTGGTTGAAGAATGCGAACTGGCGCCCGATGAAGGTTTTGATCTGCAGGCTCCCCTGCACTGGCGCACTATTGTTCTGGGTCTGGCGGCTCTGCGCGTGGGCGCGATCCTCGATCAGGACGAGCCGCTGGTTGCCGTGGTCTGCACCGAGCAGGAGGCGGGCTACACGAATGACCCCGCGTACCTTCTGGCGGTTGACCGTGCGCCGCTGGCTCTTTCCTACACCGGCGATCTGCAGGCACTGGCTCCGCACGCCGAGGAGGTACTCGATTACTGCGCTCTGGTGCGCAGCTTTGGCGACCAGTACTCGGGTCTACTTCCCGATGATTCGGCAGAAATTATTGAGGGTTTCAGCTATGCGGAAGCCTACGAGCAGGTTCTTGCGCAGGCACAGACCTATCGCACGGCGGGGTACACGCTACCTTCGGGGCAGCGGGCGCTCGCACTGGAGTTGAGCCCCGACTACGGTTTTGATGCTTCGGAGGCGACCCTGAGCGCTCTGCTGGAGGTCCTAGCTATTTTGGCTTCGGGGCATGCGGTGTTTGTGGCTGACCCGAGCGTCAACTGGCAGGATGAGCAGCTGGCGTCTCTGATGGATTCCGAGCGTGCAGTGGAGATTCCCCGCAGCTAGTTTCCCGCGCCTAGTGAGTCTTCCAAAGTTTCTAGATTTTTAAAAAACTTATCCCCCGATACAGCGTGTATCGGGGGATAAGTTTTTGGAACAAGTCTTAGCTGATGGTCGGCCTTAGGCGGGTCTAGGAGTTCTGCGAACCGGGCTTCGACTGCGCCTCGGATGCAGCCGCTTCAGAGGTTGCCTTACGTGCTGCGGGCTCTTCGCCGTCGAGAATGGCGGCAGCTTCGTCAAACATGCGGCCGAGCTCCTCGTGGTCGGTACCTTCGCCCTCTTCGACTTTCTGGCGGTGCGAACCGTACACCCAGAAGCGGTAGAGGAAGTAGCGAAGGATGGTGCCCAGGATGGTACCGATGATCGTACCGGAGATGAAGGACGCCTCGGGGGTGCGCAGGTTCAGCACGTAGGTACTGAATGCCACACAGCCGGCCTCAACGAGGATGCCGAGCAGATTGACCAAGCCGAATTCGATAGCTTCGCGCTTCCAGTTCTCGGAGCGGGATTCGCGGAAGGTCCACAGGCGGTTCATGAGCCAGGAGAAGATGGTTGCGACAACACTTGCAACGACCTTCGCCTTGGTGTGGGACTCCGACATGATGGTCATCATCAGCACCCACACCGTCACAGAGTTCACGATGAAGGCGGCGCCGCCCACGGTACCGAATTTGAGCACCTCAATACCGTAGCTGTCCCAGAGGGATTTCAAGCGTTCGGTGAGGGTCGGTTTCGTCTGTGCGCTCATACGGGGCCTATCTAGCGGAGTTTTATCGGGAAAAAGGGGCGATATGCGACGGTGGGCGCTAGTTACGCGGCGACGGTCGAATGCTTCAGCCTCTTTTACAAGCTCTTATATGTTAATACAGTCCTGCTGTCTTCTCTGTACCTCTGAGAGTTTTTCCATGGACCTCCCAGCTATCGGGACGCCTCCGTTCACCTCGCCCCTGATGATGCCAAAGAGGCAAGCTTGAGGGCTTTACCCGCGTATCCGCCGCGTTACATCAACGGCGCAAGAATCTATGCGCTGGATTGTTTCACCTCCCTGGCACTCATTCTGTGACCTTAATGTGGTCTTGCTCCCATAAGCACTCTGAAACCGGTACACTTAGGTGCTGTGACTTACCCTGTGACTGGACCCGTAATTGGCGTCATCGGCGGAGGCCAGCTGGCCCGCATGATGGCACCCGCAGCAACTAACCTTGGCCTCGACCTGCAGATTCTTGCGGAGGCGCCCACCGTCGGCGCCGTGGCAGCGGTACGTACCGCACCCGTCGGGGACTACAAAGACCTGGACACCCTCCGCGAGTTTGCTCGCGGCAAGGATGTCATCACTTTCGACCACGAGCACGTGCCCACCGATTTTCTGCGCGCTCTCATGGCAGAGGGCGTGAACGTTCAGCCCCGCCCCGAAGCCCTGCAGTACGCCCAGGACAAGCTCCTGATGCGCCAGGCCGTTGAGCGCCTGGGTCTGCCGAACCCGCGTTGGGCTCAGGTTTCTACCCTGGACGAGCTGCTCGCCTTCGGTGATGAGATCGGCTGGCCCGTGGTGTTGAAGACCCCGCGCGGCGGCTACGACGGCAAGGGCGTTCTCGTTCTGGATTCCCCCGCCGATGCTCGCGAGCGCAGCGCCGAGTGGTTCGAGCAGCTGCCTTCCCGCACTGATTTCTCCGCCCTGCTCGCTGAGGAGAAGGTGCCCTTCACCCGTGAGCTCTCCGCGCTGGTTGCTCGCCGTGAAAGCGGCGAGGTGCGCCCCTGGCCGGTCGTTGAGACCATCCAGGTGAACTCCATCTGTGACGAGGTCATTGCCCCCGCGCAGAATCTGGACCCCGAGATTGCTGAGGCTGCCGCTTCCGCCGCCGTGACTATTGCTTCCGAGCTGGGTGTCACCGGTGTGATGGCTGCTGAGCTTTTTGAGGTACCCGGCTCCCCCGCCGGCTTCTACATCAACGAGCTGGCGATGCGCCCGCACAACACCGGTCACTGGACTCAGGACGGCTCGGTGACCAGCCAGTTCGAGCAGCACCTGCGTGCGGTACTTGACCTTCCGCTGGGTGATACCTCCGTGTTGGAGGGTGTTGCCGTGATGAAGAACTACCTGGGCGGCGAGAACGAAGATATCTTTGGCGTCTACCCGCTGGCGCTTTCGGCTGAACCGCGCGCAAAGATTCACTTCTACGGCAAGGAAACCCGCCCGGGCCGCAAGATTGGTCACGTGAATATTTCTGGCACGGTGGCTGAGCTTGAGGCGTTGCGTCATAGCGCCGCGAATGCCGCCTCCATTTTGCGTGACGGCCGCCCCCTGTAGCCCTATTTTTAGCCGGTGCGTGGGGTGAGAGCATCCTGCGTATCCGACGCACCCTATTGATGGTGGTTCGCCACCGCATCCTGAAAGGATATGAGGATTATGTCTCAGTCTCCCTATAATTCTTCCCAGCCCATTGTTGGCATTGTGATGGGTTCGGATTCGGACTGGTCGGTCATGGAGGCCGCCGCCGAGGTTCTGGACGAGTTCGGCATCCCTTACGAGGCTGATGTCGTTTCTGCACACCGCATGCCCGAGGACATGATTGAGTACGGCAAGAAGGCTCACAGCCGCGGTATTCGCGTGATTATTGCCGGTGCCGGCGGTGCCGCTCACCTGCCCGGTATGCTCGCTTCCGTCACCGCCCTGCCTGTAATTGGTGTTCCGGTGCGTCTGAAGAACCTCGAGGGCGTGGACTCGCTGCTGTCGATTGTTCAGATGCCCGCCGGTGTTCCGGTAGCTACCGTCTCCATTAACGGCGCTCGCAATGCGGGTCTGCTGGCTCTGCGTATTCTGGGTTCGGGCACCGATGCGTTTGCTCAGCAGGTTCACGCTGATTTGCGTCAGTTCTCTCAGAATCTGCGCCAGACCGCAATGGACAAGGGAGCAGCTCTGCGCACCCGCGTTGCCGAGGCCAAGTCCAAGGCAGCGGCCGAGCGTGAGGCTGAGGAGAGCTCCTCCGCACCCCGCCCCACTCCTGCACCCGAAGCTTCGTCGGAGCCCCAGGCTTACGTTCCCTAAGCTCGGATACACTAGAAGTATGAGCAATATTCTTCAGTCCGATATTTGGGCACGTTTTCAGGAATCTAATGGTCACACCGTAATTCGTAAGAGCGGTAACGGCTGGTCGTACCTTGCGACCGTTGAGGGCGGTGCTACCGGCCGCTACTTGTACAGCCCGTACGGACCGGTTGCTTCGAGCGCTGTGGCCTTCGACGAGGCTCTTGCCTCGTTGAAGGAAGAGGCCGCGAAGCTTCGTTGTCTGTTTGTGCGTATTGAGCCTACTGAGTCCGCCATCTGGGGCGATCAGGATGCTGCGGCGTTCCTGGCTCGTCGCGGTGCGGTTCTGGCTCCTCGCCAGGTGCAGCCTTCGCACACGCAGATTATTGACCTCTCGGGCACCGAGGATGAGATCATCAAGGGAATGATTTCCGGTTATCGTACTCGTCATCGTAATATCCACAAGAAGGGCGTGACCGTTGAGGTGTCGACCAATCCCTCGGATATGTCGATTCTCTTCGGCTTCCTCGAGGAGACCGCGGAGCGTAACGGCTTCAACCGTCAGCACGACGACTACCTGATGCAGGCGGCTCGCGTGCTGATGCCCGCCGGTGCGGCGTCGCTCTACATTGCGAAGCTGGCGGGCGAGAACGGCGAGAGCGCCCCGATTGCGGCGGCGTTCGTGTACGATTCGGACGATACCCGCACCTACGCGCACGCGGCGGCATCCTTCGAGCACCGCACCCTTAGTGCCGGTGTTGTGGTGATGACGAACTTAATCCTGGACGCTAAGCGTAAGGGCCTGAAGTACGTTGACCTCTTCGGCATCGCGCCGGAGGATCAGCCGGATCACGAGTGGGCCGGTTTCACGAAGTTCAAGAAGTCCTTCGGCGGCGAGTCCGTGGAGTACCCGGGTACCTGGGATATTCCGGTGTCCTCGCTGGGTTACCGCGCCTACACCCTGGCGTATAAGGCACGCCCGGCAGTTCGCGATGCGGTGTCGAAGGCGAAGGCGAAGGTTCAGTCTTTTCGCTCTCGCTAACGGGTTCAGGTGCACCCTTACCGGGGAGCACTCTGAGAACTAAAAGCTAAATATACGAGGGAGCCGCCCTCACCGAGTTCTTCGGTGGGGGCGGCTCCCTGCGTATGTATGTGCAATGTTTGAGGAGTCTCGCTAAGACTCCTCAGCCCTTGCGGGGGGCGAAGATTACTACTCTTCGAGGATTACTGCTCTTCGGGGCTCTTGGTGTGAGAGAGAATCTCGCGCAGGCGGGAGAGGCGGTGCTCAGCCTCAACGGTACGCACGGTACCCGAGGAGGAACGCATAACCAGCGACTGGGTGGTCACAACGTTCTTGCTGTAACGCACGCCGCGCAGCAGCTTACCGTCGGTGATACCGGTTGCGGCAAAGAAGCAGTTGTCGCTGGTGACCAGGTCGTTGGTGGTCAGCACACGGTCGAGGTCGTGGCCGGCTTCCAGTGCCTTTTCACGCTCTGCCTCGTCGGTCGGTGCCAGGCGGCCCTGGATAACGCCACCGGTTGCCTTGATAGCGCACGCTGCGACAACGCCTTCGGGGGTGCCGCCGGTGCCGAGCATGAGGTCCACGCCGGTGTTTTCGCGGCAGGCTGCGATAGCGCCGGCGACGTCACCGTCGAGGATGATGCGGGTACGGGCGCCTGCCTCGCGAATCTCCTGGATCAGCTTGGCGTGGCGGGGGCGGTCCAGCACGCATACGGTCAGCTCGCTGACCTTCTTGCCCTTAGCCTTAGCGACCAGGTGCAGGTTCTGCTTGACGGGCAGGCGCAGGTCGACGAACTCTGCGGCTTCGGGGCCGGTGACCAGCTTCTCCATGTAGAACACTGCGGAGGGGTCGAACATGGTGCCGCCGTCTGCCACAGCAATCACGGAGAGGGCGTTGTCCATGCCGAGTGCGGTCAGGCGGGTACCGTCGATGGGGTCAACCGCCACGTCGAGGGAGGGACCGGAGCCGTCGCCGACGTTCTCGCCGTTGTACAGCATGGGAGCCTTGTCCTTCTCGCCTTCACCGATGACAACAGTTCCGTTGAAGTTGACGGTGGAGAGGCGGTAACGCATTGCGTCTACGGCTGCACCATCTGCGAGGTTCTTTTCGCCTGCGCCGACCCAGGGGCCTGCAGCAATTGCTGCAGCTTCAGTCGCGCGGACCAGTTCCATTGCGAGGTTGCGATCGCCGTGGTTGTTGTTCGTAGTCATAGACTCACCTTCGAGATTTCTGAATACACCGTCGGCTGGCTGGTTCTTTCCAGCACGAAGTCGCCGACGCAGTAGTGCTCCTTTCAGGATAGCGCGCGGGCGCTTCGTTTTTCTTGTTCTGAACGAGTTTGCGTGCGTGTTGACTTTAAGGTGAGCAGATGCGGCAAATTGGTGAGGGCTTCATCTCTCTTCGGCACTTCATACGCTCTGAGGCGCTGATTTTGGGTGTTGTGAAGGCGCGCCAAACTAGCTATTTTTCGCATATTTAAGGCATATTTGAGGTAGGTTCTTTCTCCGGGAGGCTCCCGGCAAGGAGCTGAACTTCAGTGCGAGCGCCTGAAGCCCCACATACCCGTTCGCAGATTCGTTGCCTCCGACGGCACGCGTTATCTGTATTTGTCCGCTAAGGAGCATCACATGGCTGGCATCCAACCGACTCCCGCAGAAGCATGGAAGCGTCTGAAGGACGGTAACCGCCGTTTTGTTGAGGGCAGCAACGAGCACCCCAACCAGGACACGATTCGCCGTACCGACCTGGCATCGGGGCAGTTCCCCTTCGCCTCGATTTTCGGTTGCGGTGACTCTCGCCTCGCGGCAGAGATTATTTTTGATCTGGGCCTGGGCGACGCGTTCGTGGTGCGTACCGCCGGCCACGTCTTGGAGAATGCCGCGCTCGGCTCGCTGGAGTACGCGGTTGAGGAGTTTGAGACCCCTATCGTGATGGTTCTCGGTCACGACTCCTGCGGTGCTGTGACTGCGGCCAGCAAGTCCCTGGAGTCCGGTGAGATGCCGCACGGCTTCATCCGTAACCTGGTGCAGCACATCCTGCCTTCGGTGATGTCCCCGAAGCTGCCGGAGAACCCGGTCGTCAACGACATGGTTCGTGAGCACACCCGCCAGACCGCTATCCGCATTATCGAGCAGTCCCACATCATTTCGGATGCGGTGGTTGAGGGTAAGGTTGCCGTGATTGGTGTCTTCTACCATCTGAAGGAGGGTAAGGCGGAGCTGGTGTTCAGCTCGCAGGACCTGACCCTGCCGGAGGAGAAGAACGACGCGCAGAACCCGCCGACTCAGGCGCTTCCGGTGGTCGTGAAGACTCCCCCGCGCGTTGTGGTTGCCGAGAACCTGGCCTAGGTTCCTTCTCCTCCGCTCGTTACGAGCCTTAGCGCGAGAACCCACATGCTCGCACTTAACAACAGATTTTTCTATGGGATACCCCCGCCACGGCAGCGTGTTCGCACATCTATCGGGGCGGGGTTTTTCTGCGCCTTCTCACGCCTCAAAATTTATGAGCGTTTTTCCTCTTTTGACACCTTTTCGAGGCGACGTAAGCCACTTTGAACGCCTATCCTAGAGATATGGCTGAAAACATTGAATACCGCATTGAACATGACACCATGGGCGAAGTTCGCGTTCCGGCTGATGCGCTCTACCGTGCACAGACCCAGCGCGCAGTCGAGAACTTCCCGATTTCGGGTCAGACCCTCGAATCCGCCCATATTCGTGCGCTTGCCCTCGTGAAGAAGGCAGCCGCGACCGCCAATGAGGAACTCAAGGTGCTCGACGCTGAGCGCGCCCAGGCTATCCGCGACGCAGCGGATCTGGTAGCAACCGGTAAGTACGACGCCCACTTCCCCATTGACGTCTTCCAGACCGGTTCCGGTACCTCCTCGAACATGAACGCGAACGAGGTTCTGGCAACCCTGGCAACCCGTTCCCTGGAGTCCAAGGGCATTGAGGTTCACCCCAATGACCACGTGAACGCTTCCCAGTCCTCCAACGACGTCTTCCCCACCTCCGTGCACGTTGCTGTGACCGAGGCTCTGGTGAAGGACCTGATTCCCGCTCTCGAGGTGCTCGCTGAGTCCCTGGAGCGCAAGTCCGCAGAGTTCAAGGACGTTGTGAAGTCCGGTCGTACCCACCTGATGGACGCAACCCCCATCACCCTGGGCCAGGAGTTCTCCGGCTACGCCGCAACCGTGCGTTACGGCATTGAGCGTGTGAACGCTTCTCTGCCCCGTGTGGCTGAGGTTCCCCTGGGCGGTACCGCTGTGGGTACCGGCATTAACACCCCGGACGGCTTCTCCGCTCGTGTGATTGAGCTGCTCGCTGAGGAGACCGGCCTGCCCCTGACCGAGGCTCGTAACCACTTCGAGGCTCAGGCTAACCGTGACGGCCTGATTGAGGTTTCCGGTCAGTTGCGCACCCTGGCGTACGGCCTGATGAAGATCAGCAACGACATCCGCTGGATGGGTTCGGGCCCGAACACCGGCCTGGGCGAGCTGCACATCCCGGATCTGCAGCCCGGCTCCTCGATTATGCCCGGTAAGGTCAACCCCGTGATTTGTGAGGCTACCATTATGGTTGCCGCTCAGGTCATCGGTAACGACGCAACCATTGCTCTGTCTTCCACTAACGGCGCGTTTGAGCTGAACGTGGGTATCCCGGTGATGGCTGCTAACCTGCTGCAGTCGATTCGCCTGCTCGCTAACGTTTCTCGCGTTTCGGCTGAGAAGATGATTGACGGTCTGACCGCTAACGTTGACCGTTGCCGCTTCCTGGCTGAGGCTTCGCCGTCGACCGTGACCCCGCTGAACAAGCTGATTGGTTACGAGGCTGCTGCGAAGATTGCTAAGTACTCGGTGGCTCACAAGGTGACTGTCCGCGAGGCAGTTGTGGCTCTGGGTTACGTGGAGCGCGGCGAAGTGACTGAGGAGCAGCTGGATGCGGCTCTGGACGTCACCAAGATGCTGGGCAACTTCTAATCTCACCCGCCTGAACCTCGCTGAGGTTTGCGGCTTAACCATAGAAGGAGGGGCGACTCGCCATGACGGCGGGTCGCCCCTCCCTCTGTATGTGTTCTCTGCTCCGTCAATGAGTTGGTAGCGGGTTCTCGCTATTGTTCAACGATATTAAACACTTTGAACTGTTTATAGTGGACCAGCGTGTAGATGAGGCAGAGTACAGCTGGGATACTGACGACAAGCGCAGCGTTGAAGGAGCCGAGATGATCGAGCATCAGTGCTACCGCGCCCATCGAGTACAGCGTTCCTAGCCCAAACACGGCGCCGTCAAGGGAGCTGGCTCGCCCCAGTAACTCATTCGGTGTAATGCAGTCACGCAGATTGTTGGAGAAGATGAAAGCTGATGCCCATCCTACGTCCAGGATGAAGAGCAGGGCGCCGAGCACTACGGGGTTATTGCTGATGGTGACCAGCGGTATTCCGAGCAGGGATACGACATTGGCGACCAGCAGCATTCCTCGTGTGTTCTCGAAAGAGAAGAAACGATCGATGATGAGCGCCGCGACGATACCACCGATACCGCTGCAGGCCATAATCATGCCTACCACTGAGGCTTCAAAAGTGAGCTCCTCATACAGGCGGTAAATAATGATGAGTGAATACGATGCCGTAGCTGCCGCCAAGAAGAACGTGTAGACAAGGATAAGTCTCTGCGGAGCACCGGAGAACATGTATTGGATACCGTCAAACATCCGGTGAATAAACCCATGTTGTGCGGTTTCGCGTTGCTCAGTTTTAGTTTCCATCTCTACGGATGGCAACGTTGCGTATGAAATAGTTGCCGCCCCGAAAAGGAGCACCGGGACGATAAGACCGACCGTTGCACCCGCGACAAGAACAATAAATCCTGCCGTAGGGGGCGCAATGATTGCGGATATTCCCTCGCAAATTTCACGACGTGCGTTATACGAAAGAAGGTTTTCTCGTCCGAGAAGCTGCGGAATATATCCTGCTTCTGAGGCAGCAGCCAGCTCAGAGAAGACACCACTCACAAATCCTAGTGCGGCGATGGCGAACCATGACAGCATATGCTGCTCAATCATCAACGCCAAGGTAAGGATGCTGAGGATGTTTACTGCCCCGGCAATCACAATCATAGGTTTTCGAGGCAGACTATCGGATAGGGTTGCTAGTGGATATGCCAAGGCGATATTGGGGATTTGCATGGCTACCGCCATCACGCCAGCCAGCCCAATTTCGCCTGTACTAGCGAGAATCGCAATGGGTAGGGCGAAGGAATATATTCCTGTACCTACCAGAGAGCCGATAAGGGCTACGTAGATTCTCCAGGGTATTTTATGTGTTGTCATGCTTTGCTCCTTCCAGGACGCATCAAAATAGCGCCCAAGAATTGCGATGAACACAATGAGCCTAGTTCACAGAAAAATGGCATGCCTTAAAGATTTATAGGCAGAGTAAAAGGAAAGCGACTACGCTCACCAGAACATCACGTGAACGAATCTTTCTCGGGTTACTGACTAATACGGGGCCGTCACTCCCAATGTAACCCGTGTCATATATAAAGCATCTCATGTACACCACTCATAGCTCGATACGCAGGCACAACTTAAGGTAAAAAAGACAAAAACAAAATAAAACCACGGCAACATTTAGGCTTCCAGTCCCCCACTCCCACAGAAAAGCAGGAAGAACCACCCAATAACATGTAACAAACTGTCACAAAAATGAGGGAGGGGCGACTCGCCATGACGGCGGGTCGCCCCTCCTTCTGTATGTGCAGGTTTAGTTCAGCAGCTTTTACTCAGTCCCAGTAACCGGTCTAGAGCTCTTCCGGCGGCACCGACTCCAAACCAAAACGGCAGTGGCCGTCATAGTTCAGCGCCGCATCAATACGGTCCAGCATCCGCTCCGAAAGCAACGCACGCTCCACCGGGTCAGACACATCCGCCCAACGCACCTGCGAGGACTCCTCATCATTCACCTTCGCCTCACCAGAAACCCAGCGGCACAAGAACGTATGATCCAAGAACTGGCAGCGGTCACCATTACCGAACTGCATCGGCGGGTCAGCCTTCACCTGCGCCAGCTCCAGCACCTCAATCTGCACGTTCGCCTCCTCCTGCGCCTCACGCAGGCAGGTCAGTGCGGGGCTCTCCCCCGGGTCCACAATGCCCGTAATCGGGGTCCACGCCCCGTTATCGCTACGGCGCACCAGCAGCACCTTAGAATCCTGCTCACGGTACACCACAGCCGTCGCGCCGGACAGCCACAGGTAATCCGAACCGATCCGCTCACGCAGCTTACGGATATAGGGAGGAGTAGGCATAACATCAACCTTTCAAAAGCCCCGGCAGTTCTGCCGAGAAATAGGTGCTAGAGAGCAGAGCAAACAGCCATAAGCCGCATACAGAACAAGCCCGCCACTTAGCCGGACGGTCACCCTACTTCGAAATCTACCACAGAGAATACGCCGGAGCAGCCAACGCCACCAGCGCCCCCAAAAGCATAAACGGACCAAACGCAATGCGGGTGCTACCGCGCGCCTTCGTAAACAACACCAGAGCCAAAGACACCAGACCACCGGCAAGGAACGTCACCAGCGACGCCCAGCCCAGATTCGCCCAGGACAGGTACCCGAGCACGCCGCCCAGAATACCGGCAAGCTTCACATCCCCGCGGCCCAGCGCGCCAAAAGACAGGATACGCAGAAGCAGGTAGCAGAACCACAGCACCAGACCGGCACCAATCACACGCCAAATATCGGCGGGGCGACCGGCAAAAAGCAAAGACACCGGCAGCGCCGTATAGGTGGCAATAGCCAAAGGAATCAGGATGCGGTGCGGCAGACGGTGCTCCCGCACATCAATACGCCACAGCCGCAGGGCGCACCACAGAAAATACAGCAGGTAGCTGCCGAGCACCAGAGCGGCAATTGTGGAGGCGCCTCCAGCGTTGTAGAGGCGGGAAAGCTCAGCGAGCATAGAACGTCCATTCTGTATTGCTGGAGGCTGTACTACCGGAGGCTGCTAGCCAGGAACCAGCCAGCCAGCCGGCCGAGAAACACGCGCCGGCGGCGCTAGAACGCATAGGTTCTAGGAACCGAAGCGGCGGGAACGGTTCGCGTAATCCCGCAGGGCACGCAGAAAATCAACGCGTGTGAAATCCGGCCACAGGGCGCGGCAGAAGTAAAACTCAGAATAGGCACTCTGCCAGGTCATGAAACCGGACAGGCGCTGCTCGCCCGAAGTGCGAATCAGCAGGTCCGGGTCGGGCATATCGGCGGTGTACAGGTGCGAAGAAATATCCTCCACGCTCAGCTGTTCGGCAAGCGAGTCCAAGGATGCCCCCTCAGCGGCAGCCTCGCGCAGAACCGAGCGGACCGCGTCCACAATCTCCTGGCGGCCGCCGTAACCGACCGCAATGTTCACGCGAACACCGGGCAGGTGCGCAGTCTGCTCAATCGCCCAGTCCAGGCGCTCGTGCAGCTGGCGAGGAATCAGGTCAATATTGCCGATAGCGCGCACCGGACCGCAGGCGGACTCCACCAGACGCACCAAGAACGCATCAATCACAGCGACCAGACCGGTCAGTTCCTTCTCGGGGCGTTTCAGGTTCTCGGTGGAGAGCATGTACAGGCTCACCTGCGGAATCGACAGCTCAGTACACCAGGCAAGAAAATCAATAATTCGCTCCGCACCGGCGGCGTGGCCCTCACGGGTGCTCAAGCCGCGCTGAGCCGCCCAGCGACGGTTACCGTCCACCAGCACTCCAATATGTGCCGGCAGGGATTCGGGGCTCAGCGAGCGCGCCAGAGCCTGCTCATAGACGGTAGGCTCAGTGACAGTGCCGGGGTTGCTGGCGTGGCCGTGCACAGTAATCACGGGCAGGGCGTTGGCGCTCATAGCTCATACCTCATTCGGCTGTCGTGGCAGATAATTCAGCAGGCTCATAACGAAAGAGCCCAAGCTCTTATTCTACGCCGCCGCGCCGTACCTTCGCGGCAATCGGCATCACGGTTGGGCTGAGAATCGGCTCAAAATTTGTGGCATCTGGTGGTGGCATTCGGAGTTGCGTGCAGGGGTGCAGACATCGCGTGCCTAAGAATGGATGATGCCCTTCACCTACGACTCATATCGTGGGTGAAGGGCATCATTGTAACGCGCGGGGCGCTACGCCCCAGCCTAGATAACGTAGTAGTCGCTCAGGCCCTCGTCCAGGCTAGATTCGGGCAGCTGAACCTCAGTATGCGAGGCGGCCAGCGTGTAGTCCTCCCAGGGCCAAATGTCCTTCAGCTGTTCACTGGGAACGGCGAAGAACACGCCGTTCGGGTCCACCTGCGAGGCGTGCGCGCGCAAAGCCTGATCGCGCTGCTCAAAGTGCTCGTGAACCAGGATGCGGGTCGTAGTCTCGTGGCGAGGCGCCTCCCCCGAGGAGGCGCGGTGCGCGAGGTTCTCAATCCAGCCGCTCAGCAGGCTCTCACCGTGCGTATCGAGCAGATGCTCGTGCAGGGCGAGGGTGCGTTCGGGGTTGAATGCGCGGTCGTAGTAGAGCTTCAGCGGGGTCCAGGGCTCGCCCTCACCCACGTACGCTTCGGGGTCGCCTGCATTCTCGAATGCTTCCACGGCAACCTTGTGGGTCATGATGTGGTCGGGGTGCGGGTAGCCGCCGATTTCGTCATAGGTGATGATGATGTGCGGGCGGTACTCACGCACCAGACGCACGAGCGGCGCGGCGGCACGGTCCAGGGGCATGGTGCCAAAGCTACCGAAGGGAAGCGGCGGCATCGGGTCGCCCTCGGGCAGGCCAGAGTCGAAGAAGCCAATCCAGCGGTGTTCAATACCCATAATCTCGCGGGCAGCCGCCATCTCAGCACGGCGCAGACCCGGCAGGTCACGGTGCGCACGCGGGCTCTTATCGATCTCCTCATTCAGGATGTCACCGCGCTCGCCGCCGGTCATCGTCGCCACCATGAAGCGGGCGCCACGGGCAATATACGCCGAGGCGGTACCGGCACCCTTGGAGGACTCGTCATCCGGGTGGGCGTGCACCGCGAGGATGCGCAGACCGGTGTAGTCCTCCTCCAGCGGTTTGAGGGAGTCCACGGGAGGGTGAGTCGGCAGGTTTGCCTTCAGCTGTTCAATGGCTTCGCTCACGGTGGTCTCCTTTAGGTGATGCGCCAGGGGGTCGATGATGTGTCTGTGACTCGCAAATGCGAGCGCTACACGGCAGAAATTTTACGGTTGTAGCTTCTCGTATGATACCCAAGGATAGCGCCGGTGTACTAGCGCAGATGACGCCGTGTGACATCGTGAAACGTGCCGTCATATCAGCAGATTCATGGGCATGAAACAAGCTGATACTGGCAGAATGTTCAGCTACCGGTGTGCGTACCGACGAAGATGCGTTCAGAGGGGAAGATACGACCGGCATAACAGCCGAAAATCCTCCGGTGCTCTAGAATAGGTCTGTTGATTCATTCCGTTACCGGCACCGCCGCGTATTGAACGCGGCACGCGGTAGCGGGTTTATTCGTTTCGCACCGGCAGAGCCGGCGCATAAGCAAAGGACACGCATGGCTGAAAACACCGGTGCATGGCTCACTCAGGACGCCTTCGACCGCCTCACCCAGGAGCTGGAGTACCTCTCCGGTCCGTACCGTCAGGAAATCGTTGACCGCATCGCGCAGGCGCGCGATGAGGGTGACCTCCGCGAGAACGGCGGCTACCACGCAGCACGCGACGAGCAGGCTAAGAACGAAGCTCGCATCAAGCAGCTCAAGCACCTGCTGGAAACCGCGCACATCGGCGATACTCCCGCTGACGACGGCGTGGTAGAACACGGCATGGTTATCGAAGCTGAGGTTGCCGGCCGCACCCTGAAGTTCCTGCTCGGCTCCCGCGAAATTGAGGACACTCTGCCGGCAGGTAGCGACCTGAAGGTCTTCTCCGAGAAGTCGCCGCTGGGTGCCGCAATCATGGGCGCTAAGCAGGGCGACGAGGTCACCTACACCGCTCCGAACGGTAAGGAATTGAGCGCCAAGATTATCTCCGCAACCCCCTACCAGGGCTAAGAGATTAGAGCTAAGAGACAGCGCTAGATATAAAACAAACAGTGCGGGGTGCTGACCATCAACGGTCAGCACCCCGCACTGTTTTTGTCTATTCTCGCGTTCTGCCTATACGTCGCAGGCGCACCTATTACAGCTCGTCGGCTAATAAATATATCGGCTTAGTAGACGATGATGGGCTTGAAACCCTCATCCTCCAGGGCAGAAATAACCTGGCGGCAGTGCTCCACACCCTTGGTCTCCATGTCGATCGTAATCGACACGTCACCCATGGAGAGCGAGCCACCCACGCGGGTGTGGTCCACACCGGTGACGTTCGCGTCGTTCTCGGAAATAATGCGGGAGATGGTCGCCAGCTCACCCGGACGGTCAGACAGCATCATCTTCACGGTCATGTAGCGGCCAGCCGCCGACAGACCGCGCTGAATCACCTTCAGCATCAGCATCGGGTCAATATTGCCGCCGGAGAGCACGCACACGACCGTACCCAGGTCGCCGTACTCTTCCTTCAGCTTGCCGTTCATCAGCGCCGCCACGGGTACCGAACCGGCAGGCTCCACCACAAGCTTGTTACGTTCCATCAGGAAGATCAGGGCGCGAGCGATATCGTCTTCGCTCACGGTCGCCACATCGTCCACCAGCTCCTTGATGATGGAGAAAGGCATCTGACCGGGGCGGCCCACCGCAATACCATCAGCGATGGTGGAAACCTTCTTCAGCGGCACCAGAGCATCCGCAGCCAGAGACAGCGGGTACGCCGCCGCGTGCTCCGCCTGAACACCAATAATCTTGATCTTCTTGCCGAGCTTCTGCTCCTTCGCGCGGACAGCAGCGGACAGACCAGCCAGCAGACCACCACCGCCAACACCCACAATCACGGTGTCAACGTCCGGAACCTGCTCCAGGATCTCCAGACCGATGGTGCCCTGACCGGCAATAATGTCTTCATTGTCGAAGGGGTGCACGAACACCGCGCCGGTCTCTTCGGCGTAGCGCTTCGCCTCCGCCAGAGCCTCATCCACGGTCACGCCGTGCAGCTCAACCTCAGCACCGTGATCACGGGTCGCAGTAATCTTCGGCAGCGCCGCACCCAGCGGCATGTAAATACGAGCCTTAATGCCCAGACGGTCAGCCGCCAGAGCCACACCCTGAGCGTGGTTACCCGCGCTCGCCGCCACGACGCCGCGCTTCTTCTCCTCCTCGGAAAGCTTCGCCATGCGCACGTACGCGCCGCGCACCTTGAAGGAACCGGCACGCTGCAGGTTCTCACACTTAAAGAAAACCTCGGAACCGAGGCGCTGGCTCAGCGCACGCGAATGAGCGACGGGGGTGCGTTCAATAACGCCTTCGAGCAGCTCTGCGGCACGTTCAATGTCGGTGAGGGTCACGGGCAGGGAGTCGAGATCTACGCTCACGAGGTTTCCATTCTGATGGTACGTATTCTGGCGGCATCTAGCCCCACACGCAGAAGGGCGCGCGGTGGCACAGTGCACACTCCATTTTAGAGGATGCGCCGACATAAAGCAGGGGGCGTCCCCGCACTCTCAACAGGTAGTGCAAGAACGGCCCCCGATCTAGGTTATGTGCGAGCGTCTAGCCCGCGGTTAGTCACAATGAACTGAGTTCTAAGCCTTCTCAGATTCCTGAGATTCTTCAGAGCCTTCGGAGTCTTTAGCTTCCTTCACCTTTTCAGCCTCTTCAGCCTTCTTACGTCGCTCCAGCTCATGCGGGAAGAGGAACTCCTCCTCACGAGGCGCTTCCTTCTCCCAGCCGCGGCCCGCCAGGTAACGCACCACCGCGTTGACCACAGCCAGAGTCGGTACGGCGAACAGAGCACCCACCGCACCAAAAATCATGGAGCCACCAGCCACCGAGAAAATAACCGCCAGCGGGTGCAGGGAGACAGCCTTACCCATAATGAGCGGCTGCAGAATGTGGGATTCGAGCTGCTGAACCAGCAGAACAATACCGAGCATAATCAGCGCCTGTACCGGGCCCAGAGCAACCAGCGCCAGCAGCACAGCCACAGCACCGGAAATGAGGGCACCAATCACCGGAACGAAAGAGCCGAGGAAGACCAACACGCCCAGCGGGATAGCCAGCGGAACACCCAGAATTGCGGCACCAATACCGATGCCGATAGCGTCAATAGCCGCCACCAGAATCTGAACGCGCACGTACGCACCCAGGGACTTCCAGCCCGCGCGACCCGCACCGTTGACCGCGGCACGCGCATCCTTCGGGAAGAGGCGGGTGACGAACAGCCAGATACGCTCGCCCTCCATCAGGAAGAAGACCAGGGTAAACAGGGTCAGCAGGGTACCGGTCGCAACCTCAGCCGCAGTCGAACCCACCTGAGACACACCGTGCAGCACGGAGCTGGGGTTATTGGTTACAGCGCTCTCCATCTGATCCAACAGCTGGTTCATCTGGTCGGCACCGAACTCGTAGCCGAGGTTCTTCAACCAACCAATCAGCTGCTGGTAGCCCTGCACCGCTTTATCCGCCATGGACACAAAACCACGCAGAATCTGCTGACCGGTCAGCGAAATAATACCGGCGAGCACCAGAATCATACCGATTTCGGCAATAGCCGCCGCGCCACCGGCACGAACACCCTTCTTACGCAGAAGCATCACGGCGGGGCTCAACAGAGCCGCCAGAAGCAAAGCCACCAGAAGAGAAATAACCAGCAGGGAGACGTGCCCCAGACCCTTCCATAGGATCCAGCCGGCACCGGCAATCATAATGATGCGCCACGCCCAAGCACCGGCAACTTCCATAGCAAAAGGCACCCGGTAGCCGCGCTCCTCCTCGGCTACATGTTCTTCTGCGACAGGTGTAATTTTCACGGTGTCTCCAAATCGTTATCGGTGTCGCGCCCGCGCGGGGCAGCTTCGGCTGCCCCAGCGGAAGGCGGTATGTGGTGATGTTGTTGCGCTCCTCCCCTGCGCCTCGATACATCGGGGAAGTAAAGCGGCAAAGGCGGCGGCACCATCACGGTACCGCCGCCTCATAGTGAGCTTTAGTCGTTGCTAAAGATGCTTGCCAGGTACATGAGAACACGCAGGATCTCAACGTACAGCCAGACCAGAGAAGCGGTCAGGCCGAATGCAAGGCGCCAGGACTCACGCTCGGGCAGGCCAGCCTCCACAGCCTCGGAGGTGGTGGTGAAGTCCAGCAGCAGCGAGTAGGTTGCCAGCGCAACAGCGAACAGGCCAACAACCAGACCCAGCGGAATACCGCCGATGGAGAAGCTGTTCAGCGAGGAACCGAAGATACCCGCACCCAGGATCGAGATGAGGCCGTACGCCAGGTAACCAATAGCACCGATCATGAAGATCTTGTTGAGCTTAGGAGTTGCGCGCAGCTTGCCGTTCGCGAACAGAGCCAGGGTGGTACCTGCGACCGCGAGGGTTGCCAGAACAGCCTGGACAGCCACGCCGGGGTAGCGCATATCCACAACAGCAGACAGGCCACCGAGCAGCAGACCTTCCATGAGCGCGTAGGTCATGACCAGAATCGGGGAAACCTTCTTCTTGAAGGAGTTCACCAGACCCAAGACCAGACCGCCAACCATGCCCAGGAACAGCAGCACCGGTGCATACCATGCAACGGCGGCACCGACAGCGACCAGGCCCAGGTTGATGCCGGTCTTAACCATGACATCGTTCATGGTCAGACGCTCACCTGCAGGAATGGGCTCCGAGTAGGTGGGGGTTGCTACGCCGTAGTCAGCCTCACCGTACGGCTGGCCGTACTGTGCCTGCTGACCATACTGGGGCTGGCCGTAAGCATTCTGACCGTAGCCCTGCTGGTCATACTGCTGCTGACCGTACTGGCCGTAGGTCTGCTGCTGACCGTACTGCGCCTGCTGGCTGGTCTGCTGAGGCTGTGCACCAAAGCGACCGAAACGAGAGTCACCCTGAGTGACATTCTTCGTCATCGAATTCAGAAGCGGGTTTCCCGCCATCATTCTCTCCTTCATACGGGGACAAAACTAATTCTTGTTAATTCTATCGGATAGATTCTGCGCTCACGGGCGCTGTTCGTTACCAGCAAGCGCATCTGGCGACCTTGCCAGAATATTTCAGGGCGGTGTTTACCTGAGGTTCACCCAAGTCCACACCGCCCCGCACGCAAACGCTTCTGTGTGCCTCTTCGTGAAGTCTCTATTGCGAAGCTTCCAAACGATCCAGGAGCTGCTCCAGATAATCCAGAACTGCTTGCTCCTCGTTCGAGCCGATCACCTCGTCAGCAGCATTCCGCACAACCTCCGGGGCGTTAGACATAGCAACACCCCAGCCCGCATAGCGGAGCATCTCCATGTCATTCTCGCCGTCACCGAAGGCAAGAATGCCCGCAGGGTCAGCATCCAGACGCTCGCACAGGTCCTTCAGACCGGTCGCCTTGTTGACACCGGTGCGCACCAGGTCAATGGCACCGAAGCCGCTGACCATCGGGGTAACGGTCTGCGGAAGAACCTCACGCAAGTAGACGCTCAGTTGCTGCGTCTGCTTAGGCGGAGTCAGCAGCGGGAACTTAATGGGTGCACCCTCAAAATCTTCAATAGAGTCAACCATGACCGAGCCGGGGAAGAAGAACGCCGCAAAGTCCTCCAGGGTGAGGGTTTCGGGAAGCTCCTGACCGGTGTCTTCAAAATAGCCGCGAATCATGTGCACAATCTGATCGCAACGATCCTTGGGCAGGTAAATACCCTCGGTGGTGCACACCAGCAGACCGATCTGGTCCAGCCCCTGCACTACCTCAATAATGCGCGGGATATCCTCTTCCTCAAAGGGATGCACGGCAAGCTGACCGCTGTCATCGGCGAGGTACGCGCCGTTCTCAGCAATGTAGGTGAGGCCCTGGTCCTCGAAACCGCGCATATAGTCCTGTAGCTTGGCATGGGTATTTCCGCTCGCCACGACGAAGTGGATTCCATGCGCCTGCAGGCGGGGCAGGATGCGCGCGAACCGTTCGGTGTCGAAGGTTTTGGAGTCGGTGAGGAAGGTGCCGTCCATATCGACGGCAATGATGGAGGGTTTAGTCTGCATGCTGTGCCTTTCTGACTCTGCTCCCCCGTTCAGGCAGGGGTGCGTCTGTGGCTGTGTCTCTTTATAGGGTCTCACGTTTTTTGAGCTCCGGAAGACGGTTCGCGGGTGTTTTAGGGCGTGGAGCCCCGTCACAAAACGTCATCTAAACCCCCTGTTTTGCACTCTTTTTCTCCACAAACTAGACTTACTTGAAGTGTAAAACTTTACTTGTCAAGCTTGAAGGCATGAACAACACCACGAAATACAGCGGCGCAGGCAAGTTCTCCATCGACGCGCTCGTGACCGCGCGCCGCAAGTAAGCTTTGAACCGCCTCCTGCCTCCACACATGACCGAGGCAGGCAATCACCTGCAGGTTCACCAGACTTCACCGCCAGCCGTCCTGATTCCGGCAGAGGACGAGCTCTTCTATCCGCGGTGAAGAGAGTGCGCGGAATGCCATAGCCCGCACCGCCACTCCACGATGCCCCCGATAGTATGGGTCGGGGGCATCGCCTTTTAACTTCCAAACAGCAAACCCCAAACCTGTAAACCTTCAGACACGCAAGCGGCGGCCCCTCCCCCACGGGAAGAGCCGCCGCTCACTTATATATGCCTATCGGCTCTATATTGCCTCTCAACGCAGTGCCCCCACTGGGACTCGAACCCAGAACACAAGGATTTTAAGTCCTCTGTCTCTGCCAATTGGACTATGGGGGCGCACCCCGCATAGTTCGGGGCACAAACACCTATTATTCCACGAAAACGCACCCGAACCTAAGCAGAAACACATTTCAAACGGTTCCCCACGCTCAGCCACAGCAATCACCACGCAAAAGCACAGGTGGGCGACTAAGCCGGGCAGCTGGCGAGCATCCGGACACAAAAACGGGCGGTGCAGAAGACCGAAGTCTTCCACACCGCCCTTTGCTTTATCTCAAGTGCGCTATCTCAGGGAGCATACCCCTAAGTCAGGCTATTTTAGAGCTTTGCCTTCTGGCGTGCCGGTGCAGTACCGGTTGCTTCCTGGAATGCCAGGCGCGGGGAGCGCTGGTGGCGAATCGAGGAGGTGTCGCGGCCGAAGATCTGGTTCAGTGCCCAGGTGGTCATAACGCGAACGGTACGCTCGGTGGTGGGGATTGCAGAGCCGTGGTAGCCGCGGTGCATGATCCATGCCAGCGGGCCGCCAATGGTCTTGCCCTTGAAGTTTGCAACGCCCTTCCACAGGCCCAGACCTGCCACAACACCGATGGTCTCGTGGTAGTAGTCGGTCAGGGGCTCGCCGCGGCGAGCAGCCAGCAGGTTCTTAGCCAGAACGACAGCCTGGCGGGAAGCGTGCTGAGCGTTGGGAACGCAGAAGCCACCCACGCCGCCGCCGGAGAGGTCCGGAACAGCTGCGTTGTCGCCTGCAGCCCATGCACCCTCAACCACGCCGTCATCGCCGGTGACGCGCAGGTCTGCGCTCACGCGAACGCGGCCACGCTCGTCGATCGGGAAGTCGGTGTTCTTCAGCATCGGGGATGCTGCCACACCTGCGGTCCAGATCAGGGTGTCGGTCTTGATCTCGCCTGCGGGGGACTTGTCAGCCATGTTGATCAGCTGCAGGTTGCCGTCGGTTGCGTCGGAGAGGGAGGTGTTCAGCAGAATCTCGATGCCGCGTGCACGCAGCTCTGCAACAACCTTCTCTGCACGGTCTGCGGGGACCTCGGGCATGATGCGCGGTGCAGCCTCGACCATGACGAAGTGCAGGTCGGAAACGGAGAGACGCTCGTTGCGCTCGACAGCAACGCGTGCCATGTCCTCGAGCTCGGAGATGGTCTCAACGCCAGCGAAGCCACCACCAACGATGACGAAGGTCAGGGCGCGGCGGCGCTCTTCAGCGTCGGACAGCATGGATGCAACCTCGATGCGGTCCAGAACCCAGTTACGAACGGAGACTGCCTCTTCAATGGTCTTCAGACCGATAGCGACCTCTGCCAGACCCGGAATCGGGAACGCGCGGGTCACAGCGCCTGCGCCGAGAACAATCTCGTCGTACTTCAGCTCGAAGGGCTCACCGTTGTCGGTGGGCTCAACAACAGCGGTGCGGTTTGCGTGGTCGATGGAGACAACGCGGCCGGGGATCAGCTCGGTGTCGCGCAGGTGCTGGCGCAGCGGCACAGTTGCGTTACGGCCTTCCATGGAACCTGCTGCAACCTCGGGGAGGAAGGGCTGGTAAGTCATGTAGGGGTTCGGCTCAACGATGGTGACGACGCCACCGGTCTCCTTGATAGCCTTCTGGATCTTCTTAGCAACGGTGAAGCCGACGTAGCCGCCACCGACGATCAGGACGCGAGGACGGTCCTGTGCCACCTTAGTGAATGCCATTTTGTTACTTCCTAGTCTTTAGGTACCGAGGTTCGGTAGCCCCGGTAGGTTGGTATGTGCAACTTTCGGCTCGTTCCGAAAGCTCCCCTGACGAACAAAGCGGCTCGCTCTGGAAGTCCTTGCGCAACGCGAAGTGGCTAGCAGCACGAGCCTGTCTATCACATACCTGTTATTTTCTATTTTACGCCTTTGTTTAGGTAATTTCGCACTTATGCTCCCTTTGAGCTGACCCTAAGTTAAAAGTTTTGAAGATATGAACAGGGTTCATCTCCTGATGCGGGTTACGGTCAAAATTACCCTTTCCGTTTTTTGCGCGGCATGTTCGATATTTTCGTTTATTGGGGTATTCCGCCGTCTCAAGCCAGATCTCAAAGAACAAAGCCCGGGACCAACTCAAAAGTCAGCCCCGGGCGAACAGGAGAAGCCCCCCACAGAGAAGAAAAACACCGGCATCCCAGACTCACAAGAACCCTAACGAGTCCCCTTCCGAGCACCCTGCTGCGATCCCTTTGAAACACGGTGCTTTCCGTGATGAGTACCCGGATGATGTGCCATCTCACGAGCCATCCGCGCAGCCTGCCCCGCACTCACATGCATCCTATGCAAACGATGCACCGAACCAGCCGTAATAATCGTCAGCCACAACGTCAGCGCCGCCAAAATCACCGGCGGCAACCAGCCACGATCCTCCGGAGGACGACGCGCATCCGGCGCAGCCGCCTTCACAATGCTCTCACCCTCCTCATGGACCGGCGCAGCATCACTCGGAGTCGGATCGCTCACCTGCCGCTTACGATGCACCGCAATCCACTCAGAAATAGAACCCAACGGATTCGCCGTCACCGTAGGCGCCGCCAAAGCCATTGCATCCTGCGGATTGAAAATACCGTAACCATACAAAGGGTCACGGCCCGTCACGCCAGCATCATCAGCCGAAGCAATCAAACGCTGAACCAGCTGAGCCGCCGACTCCTTCGGATACTTCTGCTTCAACAAAGCAGCAACACCCGTCACCAACGGAGCAGCAGCCGAAGACCCCGACCAAATCATGTACCCATTACCCGGAGCAGCCGCAATCATATCCGTACTCGGAGCAACCACAGCAATCGAAATACCCTGAGTCGACGAGCCCTCAGAAACCTGCTTATTCCGGTCAATACCGCCCACCGTCAACACGCCAGGAATCGTCGCCGGAGCACCAACCTGCGTCAAGCCGCTACCGCGGTTACCCGCAGCCGCAACAATCAGCACGCCCTTCTGCTCCGCATATGCAAACGCCTCATCCCAGCTCTGCGGCCAGCTCGTCTTATTCGAGCCAATCGACATGTTAATAATCTGAGCCCCGTGGTCGACTGCATAACGCACCGCCGCCGGGATCTGCTCATCAATACTCTTACCACCGGTCGTACCCATATTCAGCGAAATCGGCAGAATCTTCGCCTCGGGAGCCACACCAATCACACCGGTCGGCTTACCCGGCTGACCCGCAATCGCAGAATAGCCCTGCGTATCGTGACCGTGACCGGCAATCAGAGAAGCGACCTCCGTGCCGTGCATCGGCTCAGCACCCAGGCCCTTCCAGCCGTCCTCGCTGCCCACACCCGAGGCGTCATAACCACGCAGAACATTACCCTCAAGATCCGGGTGAGTACCATCCACGCCCGTATCAATCACAGCAACCGTCACGCCCTTACCCGTAGCCTGCGACCACAAGGACGTAATACCGTACTCCTTCAGCCAATACTCACGCTGACGAACATCATCACCATTCGTGGTCGATGTGCCCTTACTCGGAGTCGCAGAAGTCTTCGGCACCGCAGTAGCCGACGGCGAAGGAGTCGCAGTCACCTCCCTTTTCGGGCTCGGGGACGCGGAAGGCGTCGGATCAGTCGCCCAAGCAGCAGGCGCCGTCGGAGTCCACAACGGCAGAAGAGTCAACGCGGCGCTAGCACCCAAAGCTGCACCCTTACGGATGCGGCGAGTAGCGCCTCGGCCAGAACCAACCGAGGCGCGCACACCAAATACACGAGACGCACAGGCGGAAGACGGCGCAAAAGACCAGCCGGTCAGGGGCATACCTCGCCGATGCTCAGAACGAACCATTAAAACTCCTCAAGCTGAGCCGCGCCGTGAACCACCATCGGTTCACGGCGCGAGTGCTCAGGCCTACAGCTGGGACAGAGCGATACCGTCCAGAATGTCGTGCTCGCTGACGGTCACCGAATCCACGGCACCATCAGTCATCTCATTCAGACGGGTCAGGATGCGGGCGTAAATCGTCGCGCCGGCACCAATCACATCCACCCGACCGGGGTGCATGTAGCCAAGCTCCTCACGCTCGGCACGGTTCAGCGAAGCCAACCAGCGGGCAGTCTTCTGAACGGTCTCCACCGAGAAGCTCTGAGCGTTGATAGCCTCAGAATCGTAGTGGTCCAGACCCAGCGCAGCGGCAGCAACAGTGGTCGCGGTGCCAGCCACAGCCACCACGCGACACGCATCCTGCAGGGGAACCGTCTTACGCGCCACCTCGAGAGCCTCGTCAGTATCAGCCTCAACACGGGCAATCTGCGAGTCAGTCGACGGGGCGCTCATCATGTGACGCTCAGTCAGACGCACACAACCAATATTGACGCTGCGGGAAGCCTTCACACCCGACTCGTCGCCGAGCACGAACTCAGTCGAACCTCCACCCAGGTCGAACACCAGGGTATCGCCATCGCCGTAACCGACAGCGCGCACCGCACCAGCGAAGGACAGCGCTGCTTCCTCGTCCCCGCTAATGACCTCGGGTTCAATACCCAAAATCTCGCGGATACCGTCCACGAACACCTGACGGTTACCCGCATCGCGGGTCGCACTGGTCGCCACGAAACGCACCGAATCAGCGCCGTGCTCCTTCAGCAACTGCGCATACTCACGCGCCGCAGCGAAAGTACGGTCCAGCGCCTCCTGCGCCAGCCAGCCGGTCGCGTCCACGCCCTGACCCAGACGCACAATGCGCATCTCACGCACAACGTCCTTCAGGACGGTCTTCTCGACCCCGTCCACCACCTCAGTAGTGGAATCAGCAATCAGCAGGCGAATAGAGTTCGTACCGCAGTCAATCGCACCAACGCGCACGGTGGGTTCCTTTCAGGTCTTCAATACCAATCAGTGCCAAAGGCAACGCGAGCGCCGCAGGCGAAAAATTTTCGCTTTTCGGCGCTCTTTCTTCTATCTATTATGCGCCCGCACCGTCCTTCAAGACGATGCGGGCGCACCAGAATCAATATTTAGGCTTCTTCACGCCACGCGGGGTCGCAAGAGCAGACCTCGGGGGTCCACCACTCGGCGATAGCGTCCAGGCCGCGGTCACCCATCGGGTTCACGCCGCGACCCACAGACAGGGTGTGGCCGATAACGGCGTGCAGGCACTTCACGCGGGTCGGCATACCGCCGGCAGAGATGCCGTCAATCTCCGGGACCTCTTCAGTGCCGCTGATCAGGCGGATGCGCTCACGCTCAGCCAGGTAGTTCTCGTGCGCGGCAGCGTACTGTGCCGCAAGGTCTGCATCCTCAGCCAGAGAGTCGGTCATCTCGTACATCAGACCGCCCGCCTCCAGACGGGAAGCAGCAGCGGTAATCACCGGATGCGCCAGGTAGAAAACGGTCGGGAAGGGGGTGCCGTTGCTCAGGCGCGGCGCGGTAGCAGCCACGAGCGGGTTACCGCACACGCAGCGTGCCGGAATCTCAATCACATCGCGGACCTTACGGCCCAGCTGCGCGGAGAGAACACGGATGTCCTGCTCGGTGGGGGTCAGAGTTTCAACAGTTACGCCGAAGCCGCCGGGGGTGCGTGCCTTCAGCTCTTCAATGGTGTTTTCGGTGCTCATAATCCTAAGTTTCTGGAACGAGGGGTCACCTCGTCCGCTTATGCCGGGTGCTTGCCAAGGCAGGGTTCCTACCGGTGGCTGGGCTAGTTCTTTTCGAGAGAATCCCAGATCTTTGTGGTCCAGGCGTCCTCGGGGGCGTTCTTCGCATTCGCAGAAGTACCGTCAGCCTTCGTGGAGTCCTCGGTAATGCCGGTGACCACGTAGGGGGTATCGCCGGGGTTCACATAGTAGAGGCGGCTACGTGCCTGCTGACGAACGTAGTTGTCGTCGTTCCACCAGGTCTGCTCCGCCTTCAGCTGGGCGTTCTCCTGCTGCAGCTGAGAAATGTGCGCGTTAATCTGCTTGATTTCCCGGTCCTGGTCAAAGTAGGTGACCACCGGGTATGCGGTACCGAGCGCAATCACGCCCACCACAACAGCGGTCAGGAAGCTACGGCCGGAGAACATATGAGCCGCCACGGGGGCGTCGTATCCGCCCTCTTCACGGCCCTGCTGGGCAGCGGCACGGCGGCGGGCACGTTCCTCACGGCGAGCCTGCGCCTGACGTTCACGCTCGGGATGGCGCTGGTTCAAGCCCACGCCGAAGAAAAGGGCGCTAGCCTTTTTCAACAGGGAGGTGCGGGCTTCCTTAGCGGCGCCACGCGGCGCGTTGGAGGAGGCAGCGCCCTGAGCGGGTTCGGTGGAACTCTGAGAGTGCGACCGGGTCTGCTGGTTTGCTCGCTGGCTCATTACTCAATCCCTCGTTCCATTCTGTACCGCTAAACGCTTCCTTCATATTCTACCGGGTTCGTAGCACCACTTTTCTTCACGGATGGGGCAGGAGCTGAGGATTATAAAATCTGTCGTTGACGCAGAATATCGAGCAAATCCTGCGATTTTTCAGCATCAACTTTTCGGATGAACCACTTACCTGACGCATCAATCTTCTCAAGATCACCACTATTTAGAAGAGCAGGGTTCTCACGTTCAGGATCCCAATCAATGTAATGGTGGTAAACCTTGTTCTCGCCCTTCATCACTCCGGGTTCCAGCTGACCATCGGTATCCCAGTTGGTAGCGTGTTCCTTCGCAGAAGAATTCAGGAGAGCAGTAGCACCCCAAATCTCATCAGAAACGTGGGTTTTTCGCAAGAACTTCTGCATAGCCTTGCCCTGGTTGGAATCAAGGAATTTCACCATTGCCAGCGCTCCTTCACGAGAAACAACCCAAGAAGAAGAGCCACGGTAAAACTGCACCGGATACTTCATACGAGGCCGACGAGAGTAGTATACGTCCCAAAGTTTCTGAACCAGGGAGTACATCTTATTGCCCAAACGTGCTTTCAAGTCATAGGAACGCGGGTACTTCAAAACAGTGTAGAACTGCGTACCCGGTGCCATTGCATAGAAGTTCATCCAGCATCGGTCACGGTTCTCTTCTCGGCTTAGGTACTCAATGTATTCAGTGAGTGGACGAGCCGGATAATCTTGGCCAGACAAGAAAATATAGTGATGAGCGTCGGGGAAGGTCTGCAGAGCCTCACGCAGCAGAACTTGCATAGCATGGGTTAGGGAATAACCTCCCCAGTTAACGTTAAACCGGCGGCTGACAAAATGAGCATCAGCAGTTTCAAATTCCTGCAAATTAGCTTTTTTATCGATAAAAGCGACTGTTTCTCCACCCGAGTTTTTAATGATTCGGGTGAGTTCAAGAAATTGCTGAGGTCGCGAATGGGCGAGGATCATAAAACATACAGTCATGACAGTCCTTTAAGAAATTGAGTGGAAAAATCTGGGTGTCCTATCAAGGCATAAAAATAAGGTCGCACCGTAACTATCTGTCATGAATCACATCACGATATAGTCAGGTACGACCCGAGTAGCCGAACAGAGAGCACCAGTTAGCTCATAGGTTTAAGTCGTCAATTGACGTCTTAAACCATTTGAAAGTATGAAGCGTGAGTGAGTATATACCCAAGATTATATGCCTCTAACAAGGAAAAACCGGGTCGACCCACAATACATGACGTGATGAATTACCTCACGATGTATCCGGATCGACCCGGCCTGTTCAGGGAAGTTCAACAGAACATCCCTTATAAGCTTTCAAGCGTCATTATGCCTTGAAGCGGGGGAAAGCGGACTTGCCAGCGTAAACAGCTGCATCGCCCAGTTCTTCCTCAATGCGCAGCAGCTGGTTGTACTTAGCAACGCGCTCGGAACGTGCGGGAGCACCGGTCTTGATCTGGCCAGCGTTGGTTGCAACAGCCAGGTCAGCGATGGTGACGTCCTCGGTCTCACCGGAACGGTGAGAAACCATGCAACGGTACTCGTGGCGCTGAGCCAGCTCCATTGCGTCCAGGGTCTCGGTCAGCGAACCAATCTGGTTCACCTTCACGAGCAGAGCGTTAGCTGCGCCCTCCTCGATACCGCGAGCCAGGCGCTCGGGGTTGGTCACGAACAGGTCGTCACCAACGATCTGGACCTTGTCACCGATCTGCTCGGTCAGGGTCTTGTAGCCCTCCCAGTCGTTCTCATCCAGGGGATCCTCGATGGAAACCAGGGGGTACTTTGCAACGAGGTCAGCGTAGTATGCGCTCATCTCAGCTGCGGACTTCTTCTGGCCCTCGAACTCGTATGCGCCGTCGTTGTAGAACTCGGAGGATGCAACGTCCAGTGCCAGTGCAACCTGCTCGCCCGGCTTGTAGCCAGCCTTCTCGATTGCCTCAACAATCAGGTCCAGTGCAGCTGCGTTGGACTCCAGGTTGGGTGCGAAGCCACCCTCGTCGCCCAGGCCGGTTGCCAGGCCGCGGTCGTGCAGCACGGACTTCAGGGAGTGGTAAACCTCAACACCTGCGCGCAGAGCGTCAGAGTAGTTGTCGAAGCCGATGGGAGCAATCATGAACTCCTGGATGTCAACGTTGGAGTCTGCGTGAGAACCACCGTTGAGGATGTTCATCATGGGGACGGGCAGAACGTGAGCGTTCGGGCCGCCGAGGTACTTGTACAGGGGCAGGTCAGCGGACTCAGCGGCAGCCTTAGCAACAGCCAGGGAGACACCCAGGATTGCGTTTGCGCCCAGCTTGCCCTTGTTGTTGGTTGCATCCAGAGCAATCATGGCTGCGTCAACAGCGCGCTGGTCGGAAGCCTCAATGCCGATGACCTCTTCAGCGATTTCTTCGATAACAGACTTCACTGCACCCAGAACGCCCTTGCCCAGGTATACGGACTTGTCGCCGTCGCGGCGCTCAACGGCCTCCCACTCACCGGTGGATGCGCCCGAGGGCACAGCTGCGCGTGCGAAAGCACCGTCTTCGAGCAGAACCTCAACCTCAACGGTCGGGTTGCCACGGGAATCCAGGATCTGGCGTGCGTGAACTGCGGTAATAACAGCCATGAATTGTTCTCCTTATGAGATGTCAAGGATGTGAACGGCTCACCCGGTAGTGGACAAGTCGCGTCCCCTAAATTCTAGCAAAACTCCCACACAAACACACTAGTTGCCACCGCTTTTTTATCGCCTTAATGAAGGTCTCAATAACCCTTAGTCGCGCGCTACAAAGCGGAACAAGACCCACACTCCCCCACATTGGGAGAGTGTGGGTACCCGCTCAAAGCACAACATGAGCCCAAATGCAGGGGTAAGCACCCTGAGCATCCTTGCGGCCACCCAACACGACCCCAAACAAACGGAAGGCGCCGCGGAACCTCTTGCTCCCTCAGAGAACAGGTTCCGCGGCGCCTCACAGAAGAACTCAACCAGCATTTCTAATAGCTCGGCTCATCATGCGTATGCTGAGCAATATAGCGGCGAGTGTACGAACGCAGAGCACGCTCCGGATCCAAACCATTACGCTGTGCGCGGCTCACCAACGCAAAGAGCAGCTCGCCGAACTCCTCTTCAGTGTGCATATAGCGCAGGTCGTCCTCCATGCTCGTAGGCTCCGGCGGCAGAATAATACCCGCCTTACGTGCCTTCACAGCAGTCTTCTCCGCCATGGCGAGCGCCGGCAGGTGCGGCGGAATACCGTCCAGAGCGCCGCGATCACTCTTTTCCTTCTTCTTCAACGCATCCCACGCCGCCTGCTGCTCAGCTGCGGTACGGGGCGCCTCCGAAGAGTTCTCGGGCTCAGCCGCGAACACGTCCGGGTGGCGCGAACGAAGCTTCTGCACCAGACCCTCAACCACCTGCACAATGTCGAAGCCCTGCGGGTTCGCCGCAGCAATATCGGAGTGGAACACCACCTGCAGCAGCACGTCACCCAGCTCTTCACGCAGCAGCGGCATGTTCGGCTCACCGCCAGTTTCTACCGCCTCAACAACCTCGTAGGCTTCTTCTACCAGGTAGCGGATCAGGGAGGCGTGAGTCTGTTCAGCGTCCCACGGGCAACCGCCCGGGGCGCGCAACAGCGCCATAGTCTCCACCAGGGTGCCAAAGGCCTCAGCCGCACGGGCGGCGGTGTCCTGAACGTTCTGCACTGCAGAAGCGTCAGGCGTATTAGGGGTATCAGTCATAACAATCTTCCTCATCGAAAAAAATGACAAACATAGCGCACCGCGCCGACCCCCACACGGGGAGCCGGCGCGGCGCACCTTACAAGGGTTTAGAGGTTCCAGTGCGACAGAGCGCTCGTCATGTGAGCCGGAATCTTCGAACCCAGACGCGGGAACATACGCAGCTCCTCAACGTAACGTTCAACATCCAGCGGACGCGGGTAGGTGACAAACGCCTGCTCATTCGCATAATCGAATGCCGCCTGAACCGGCACGCCCGGGGTGAAGGTTAGGCTCATGGCCAGCGGCGAGCCCTCGCCCTCGCTGTAGGAGTCGGTCTTCAGCGCCGGAATGTCCAGCAGGGTTTCGGGGATCAGCTCGAAGGTGCGGACCTGCTCCCAGAAGCCGTTGCGACGCACGTGAGTCAGAGCGTCATAGTACGATCCGAGCGCACGCACACGAATCAGCACGGTGGTGGCGTCCTTTGCGGTGCCGTTCTCGCCGAAGAGGTGCTCGACGACCGGTGCCAGACGCTGAGCGACCTGAGCCTCCGTCAGAACCAGGTTGCCGGTTGCCAGCTGAGTCTCCGAGGGAACCAGCGGACTCTGCACCGCGGCGGAGGGGGTGTCCGGCTCAGCCACGATGGTGGGCAGCTGGTTGAGCTCGCTCAGAGCCGACGCCGAGATGCTGGAGGAAAGGCCCGCGGGGGCGGTCTCCGGCAGGGCTGCGGGGGCAGGAGCTACAGCGGGCGCTGCCGGGGTCACCTGTGCGGCAGCCTCGGATGCGGGCTCAGCCGATGCGGGAGCCTCAGCACCCTTCTCAGCGGTTTCTTCCTTCGCCTCAGATGCCTTTGCTTCGGTTGCCTTCGCAGCAGCACCGGCGGTACCCACAGCGGCAGCTGCGGCAAGAGCACCAGCCAGGCCCGGAGCCACAGATGCGCTCTCAGCAACGGGCTCAGCATCTTCCAGAGCGGGTGCCTCTGCAGAAGCTTCAGCGGAATCAGCCTCGGTGGAGGTCTCGTGCTCAGCCAGCAGCTCAGAGTCATCCAGGAACGCGGGCAGGGCTGGCTCTTCAGCCTTCTCTGCGACCGGCTCCGCTACTGCTTCTTCAACGGGCTGGGTGCGGTCCAGGGTGAAGGACTCAGCAACCACGGGGGCGGTTGCCTTCGACTCCTCAACAGCGGGTGCTTCCTCGGCAACTGCGGCAGTTTCTTCAGCGGTAGGAGCTTCTTCCTCAGCGTCCAGCTTCTTCTGAGCATTGGCAACGATGGCAGCCAGGGCGGCTTCCATGTCTTCGCCGGCCTCTACAGAGTCCTCGGCAGATACCTCGGATGCCTCAGCGGCGGGCTCTTCCGCCTGCTCGGTTTCGGGCTCTACGGTAGCGGCGCCGAAGACCGGGTCGTTCTCGTAATCGTGCTCGTACTCAACCGGCTCAGCATCAGCCTGGGCGGGCTCAGCAGAAACAGCCTCAGCAGGCTCCTCTACGTGTGCTTCGTCCTTCTCCTGAGCGGAGGCGACAGCAGCACCAGCCGCTACGGTACCGGCCGCAGCAAGACCGGCGGCAGGCAGCAGACCCGAAGAAGTAGCCTCATCAGCAGTTTCAGCAACGGGCTCTTCAGCGGCTTCAACAGCGGCCTCAGCCTCGTTAGCCGCCTGCTTCTGAGCAAGCTCAGCCTCCAGCTCACGCTCGATAGCCTCACGCTCAGCATCAACCGAGTCAACGCGCTGAACAGAAGCTTCCTGAGTCTCCTCCTGCGAGGTAGCCTCAGCAGCCTCAGCGGTTGCAACGGGCTTAGCCTCGACAGCAGCGCCCTCCAGCAGGAAGCTCTCACGGGTGGTCTCGCCGTCCACCATACCCAGGTACGATGCGTGAACCTCCAGGCCGTCACCCAGACGCGGGTTCAGGGAGACCGCCGCACGGTTCCAGGTTGCGCCAGTCTGCTGAGCCTCGGTGTACAGTGCCGCCACGGGCGCAAACCAGTCAACACCAGGCACCACAATGCCGGTTTCAACCTCACGGCCGCGGTGCAGCAGACGGTAGTGCATGTCCTCATCTACCTGGCGCAGTTCCAGGCTCATGGTGCCCGAACCGCGGGTACGCATGAGCTCCGCCAGGCTGTAGAGAGCGCGCTGCTTGGGGAGAGCGGGCAGGGTTGCCGCGCCCTCGGCGGGCTCGCTCAGGACGATGGACTCGGCAACCAGCTCAGCCTCGTCTTCGCTAATCTTCTGCTCAGCTTCCTTCAACTCTGCAGCGGGCTCTTCACGAGCGGAAGCCTCCTGCTTCTCCGCTTCCTTCTTGTCGATGGCCTCTGCGGTCAGGGCGACACCCTGAGAGGTGCCCTTCTCAGCCTTCTCCTCAGCCTTTTCGGTCTTTGCGACAGAGGCAACGGCAGCTGCAGCAACTACGGGGGTAGCAGCAGCGGCAAGCGCAGGAGCTACAGAGGAGCTCTTGGCGGGTTCGTCTTCCGCAGAATCGGTACCTTCAGCCGCGGAGCCCTCAAGCTCAGAGTCCTCAATCTTGGTAGCAGGTTCTTCCGCTACGGTTTCTTCCACGGGGTCTTCTTCAACAGCAGGCTCTTCCACAGCGGAGGCGTCGAAGATCAGCTCAGCGGTGTTCTCCTCTTCAGCGTTGAAGTCATCAGCCTCGGGCGCTTCAGAGACGGACACATCACGCTTCTCCTCAACGGATACAGCGGAGAGCAGCTCGGTCTCATCAGAGACCGCGTTTTCTTCCTCAGTAAGTTCAGATGCCAGCAGCTCAGGCGCCTCAACGACAGCCTCAATCGGCTCTTCCTCAGCAGCGGCAGCAGGCTCTACAACTTCTTCTGCACCTGCGGTAAGGTCAATGGTCTCTTCGGCTTCGAAGTCTTCAGAAACCTCAGCAACAGGTGCGGGTGCCTCAGAGGCCTCAGCGTCTTCGACAGATTCAGCAGACTCTGCTTCCTCGGCAGCTACCTCATCAGCAGGAGCTTCTTCAGCGATTACCTCATCGGAGGCGACCTCGCCAAAGGTCTCCTCTTCGCTATCGAGGGTGATGCCCAGGCGTGCCGCATAGGCTGCCGCCAGGTCGTCCAGACCGGTGTTCTGTGCCTCGGTGACGGCGGCGCGGGTACGGGCAGCCTTCATGTCTTCTACGGTCAGGGACTCCTCAGCATCAGCGGGAGCATCCTCAGATGCAGGCTCAGATACAGAATGAGCGTTCTCAGACTTGTTGTCGGTGGGTTCTACAGATGCTTCGACGACCTCATGTTCTTCGCTGTCTTCTGCCTCGCCTACAGTCTCCTCAGCGACCTCAGCGGCAGTATCTTCGGTGTTCTGGGCACGCACAGCACGCAGGTGCTCCTCAAACTGGGAACGCGCGTCCTCAGCGGCATCCTTAGGTTCCTCAGCCTCGACAGATGCGTCCTCGGCTTCAGTCTCTTCGTCATCACGCAGGAATGCGGGGGTAGCGGGCTTAGCAGCCTCAGCAACCGGGGCGGCTTCTTCTTTAACGTCCTGGACCTCAGTAATCTGCTCGACCTCAACAGGCTCCTCAGAATCCTGGGGGAAAGCGCCAAGCGCCGCCAGCAGGCTACGGCGCTCCTGCTCCTCCGCCTGTTCATCGGTCAGCTCATCAGCAGCGGAAGATTCTTCAGCCTTCTCATCGCCGTGCAGGAGGGCACGCTTGAGGTCCTCAACAGCGCGGTGCTCTTCGTTCTGTTCTTCGTCGTGGTTCTGGTGGCGCGCGCTCTCAGACTTCACGAAGCGGCGCAGGGAGTCCTCCCACTGCTGCTGTTCCATAATCTTCTGGCTCAGTCGCGCGCTCTTGGGAGCGTCTTCGCTTGCCTGTTCCTTCTGGGCCTCAGCAGTTTCGGCGCTCTGTTCTTCGCGCGACTGTTCATCCAACTTCTTCTTGCCGATTCCAAAGAAGCTCATTGGGTGTCCTCCTCCGGCGTGCGCCGTGTGATGATGCGCTATCTCCTTCATCCCCCGAGGGTGTGTGGGCACAGGGTCGGGAACATAACGCAAATGTCCTCATAATCCTTTTAATTCTATCGCGTGCATAGAGTTTCACCCCGCTACTCGGTGAGAGGTAACGGGGTGAAACTTGTACAGCTTTCAAGGCTTGATGCGGCTATATAGTCGTACTTTCAAGCCTGGCTTATAAGCTTTCGAGAAGCTCTTTAGCGTGCCTCATCGCGGATGGGGTTCGCCGCCTTTGCAGCCTTCGCCAGCTCAAAACGGACGGCACGCAGGGCAGTTGCCGCCATGACGCGTACACCAATGCCGATCGCCTGCTCGCTCGGGGCATAATCGCCCTGGTGCAAATCATAGGTGGGATCACCGGGGGCGCGGGTACCCAGGCGGAACATGGAGCCGGGAACTTCCTGCAGCATCCACGCGAAGTCTTCGCCGCCCATGGACTGCTCGACCAGCACGATGGAGTCCTCGCCCAGTTCGGCGCGGGCTGCATTCTCGAGCATGGTGGTTTCCAGGTCGGTGTTGACGACCGGGGGCACGCCGCGGATGTGCTCAACTCGCGCCTTCACGCCGAAGGGCACAGCGACCTGCTCGATGACTTCATCCAGCAGGTTGCCCGCCTGGCGCCACACCTCAACATCCAGGCAGCGCATGGTGCCCGCCAGGTAGCCTTCTGCGGGAATAGCGTTGGGGGCAACACCGGCACTGACCTGGCCCCATGCCACCAGCACACCCGAACGCACGTCGGTGCGGCGGGTCAGCACGGCGGGAACCTGTACAGCAATCTGGCTCATCGCATAGATGAGGTCTTCGGTCAGGTGCGGGCGGGAGGTGTGGCCGCCGTGGCCGCTCAGGTGAATCTTCACAGTATCGGAGGCGCTAGTAATCGCACCGATACGGGTACCAATCTGGCCCAGGTCCACCTTCGGGTCGCAGTGCAGGGCGAAAGCACGCGGAATGTCCTTGAGCAGACCCTGCGAAATCATCTGTACCGCACCACCGGGAAGCTGCTCCTCGGCGGGCTGGAAGAGAATACGGACGCTACGGCCCAGCGGGGTCTTCTCGTTCAGCTCATGCAGTGCCAGCGCCACGCCGAGCATAACGGTCTGGTGAATATCGTGGCCGCAGGCATGCATCACACCGGGCACGGTGGAGGCGTAGGGCAGGTCGGTCTGCTCGACAATGGGCAGGGCATCAATATCGGCGCGCAAAGCCAGGGCGAAGGGGCCGCTTCCGATATCGACGTAGCAGCCGGTGCCTTCGCAAGCAACGGGGTTCATGCCGGCTTCTCGCAGTCGATTCATGAGGCGCTCAGTAGTCGCCACCTCACGGAAGGAAAGCTCCGGGTTGGCGTGCACTTCGCGGCGGAACTGCACGAGGGTACCCATCATGCGCTCCACCCAGTCGTCAAAGACGGGGGTGGACAAATCGTAGCGAGAATTAGCGAAAACCATACACAGTAGAATAACGCCGCACACCGAGGTTTACCTACCTACTCCCCCTTTCTGACAGCCCTCGAGAATATCTATGACTTTATGACAGATTGTGAAGAGTTTTTGTGTGCCCCGGAGCCCCGATTGATGCTCTGTTCAGCCTTTCAGCCGGGCCTTTTCTGTCAAACAATTCAAGCCGCCACCCGGTGTGGGTGACGGCTTGAATCGTCAATGCTGTATCAGCTGATACCGCGTGCTCAGATTAGAGCGAGCGGCTCAGGATTGCCTGCTTCACCTCGGCAATAGCCTTGGTGATCTGGATGCCACGGGGGCAAGCCTCGGTGCAGTTGAAGGTGGTACGGCAACGCCATACGCCTTCCTTATCGTTGAGGATCTCCAGACGCAGGTCGCCTGCATCATCGCGCGAGTCGAAGATGAAGCGGTGTGCGTTCACGATAGCGGAGGGGCCGAAGTACTGACCGTCGGTCCAGAAGACCGGGCAGGACGAGGTACATGCTGCACAGAGGATGCACTTGGTGGTGTCATCGAAACGTGCACGGTCCTCAATGGTCTGCAGGCGCTCACGCTCAGGCTCGTTCGAATCGTTGATGAAGAACGGCATGATTTCGCGGTATGCCTGGAAGAAGGGCTCCATGTCAACGATGAGGTCCTTTTCGCAGGGCAGACCCTTGATGGGCTCAACGGTAATCGGCTTGGACAGGTCAAGGTCCTTCAGCAGGGTCTTGCAAGCCAGGCGGTTACGGCCGTTGATGCGCATTGCGTCCGAGCCACAAATACCGTGTGCACAGGAGCGGCGGAAGGAGACGGAGCCGTCTACTTCCCACTTGATCTTGTGCAGGGCATCGAGCACGCGGTCGGTGCGGTACATGGTCAGCGGGAATTCGTCCCAGTATGCCTCGGAGGAAACTTCCGGGTTGTAGCGACGAATCTTGATGACCACATCGTACGTGGGGATGGAATCGGAGTCGCCGCCGGTCATACCCTCAAACAGCTTGACGGATTCCGGTTCGGGGAGTTCGTTTTCAGCCATTTTAGTACTTACGCTCCTTCGGCTCGTAGCGGGTGTAGACAACGGGCTTGGTTTCGAATCGCAGGCCCTTGACACCCTCAAACTCGGATTCGGGGTCGAGGTAGACCATCGAGTGCTTCATGAAGTTGACGTCGTCACGCTTGGGGAAGTCCTCGCGGTAGTGACCACCACGGGATTCCTTACGGTGCAACGCGCCAACGGACATGACCTTTGCCAGCTCAATCAGGAAGCCGAGCTCGACAGCCTCGAGCAGGTCGAGGTTGAAGCGCTTGCCCTTGTCCTGGATGGAGATGTTCTTGTAACGCTCTTCCAGTTCAGCAATGGTTGCCAGTGCTGCGCGGATGGTCTCGTCGGTACGGAACACCTGCATGTCAGCTTCCATAGCCTTCTGCAGGTCTGCGCGGATAGCGCCGACCTTCTCGGTGCCCTTGCCTTCGAGGATGCCGTTGAGCATGTTCAGAACGCGATCTGCTGCGTCATCCGGAACGGGTACGAACTCAGCGGATGCTGCGTACTCTGCAGCCTTGCGGCCTGCACGCTTACCGAACACGTTGATGTCCAGCAGGGAGTTGGTGCCCAGACGGTTTGCACCGTGGACGGACACACAAGCAACCTCACCAGCTGCGTAGAGGCCGGGGATGGTCTCCTTGCTGTTGTGGTAGACCTCGGTCTCGTTGTTGGTGGGGATACCGCCCATTGCGTAGTGCGCGGTGGGGAACACCGGGATGGGCTGGTGGTGCGGTTCCACTGCCAGGTAGGTACGAGCGAACTCGGTAATATCGGGCAGCTTCTCGTCGATGTGCGAGGGCTCCAGGTGGGTCAGGTCAAGCAGCACGTAGTCCTTGTGGGGACCGCAGCCGCGGCCTTCGCGCACCTCGTTTGCCATTGCACGTGCCACGATGTCGCGGGGTGCGAGGTCCTTAATGGTGGGTGCATAGCGCTCCATGAAGCGCTCACCGTCAGCGTTACGGAGAATACCGCCTTCACCACGAGCACCCTCGGTGACGAGAATGCCCAGGCCAGCCAGGCCGGTCGGGTGGAACTGAACGAATTCCATGTCCTCCAGGGGCAGGCCTGCGCGCAGTGCGATAGCCATGCCGTCACCGGTGAGGGTGTGTGCGTTGGAGGTGGTCTTGAAGATCTTGCCACAACCGCCGGATGCGAAGATCACGGACTTAGCCTGGAAAACGTGGACCTCGCCGGTTGCCAGGTCGTAGGAGACGACGCCGGCGGGGCGGGGCTTGCCCTCTTCGTCCTTGACCAGGATCAGGTCGAGAACGTAGAACTCGTTGTAGAACTCCACATTGTGGCGAACGCAGTTCTGGTAGAGGGTCTGCAGAATCATGTGGCCGGTACGGTCAGCTGCGTAGCATGCGCGGCGCACAGCGGCCTTACCGTGGTCACGGGTGTGGCCACCGAAGCGGCGCTGGTCGATGCGGCCTTCGGGGGTTCGGTTGAAGGGAAGACCCATCTTTTCCAGGTCGAGCACAGCGTCAATAGCTTCCTTAGCCATGATTTCTGCTGCGTCCTGGTCAACCAGGTAGTCGCCACCCTTGACGGTGTCAAAGGTGTGCCACTCCCAGTTGTCCTCTTCAACGTTAGCCAGAGCGGCGCACATGCCACCCTGTGCCGCACCGGTGTGGGAGCGGGTGGGGTATAGCTTGGTCAGTACCGCGGTGCGAACTCGCTGACCGGCCTCAATGGCGGCACGCATACCTGCGCCGCCGGCACCGACGATCACTACATCGTACTTATGTACCTGCATGATGTTCTTTCTGTGTTTTAGATGTTTTCGTTTGTCTCGGATACGTCGCCGTTAGCGTGCCGAGCAGAAGCTGGGGAGCAGTTCAGCCGCTGCGCCGGAGGGGCAGGGGTCGAACGCGAAGATGGTGAGGGTACCAACCAGCAGGACGAATGCGCATGCTGCGAAGAGGATGACCTTCAGCCAAACGCGCAGGCGGTCCTTCTCTGCGTAGTCATCGATGATGACGCGGATGCCGTTAGCACCGTGCAGCATAGCCAGCCAGAGCAGCAGCAGGTCCCAGACCTGCCAGAAGGGGTTCGCCCACTTGCCGCCCACGAAGCCGAAGTCGATGGCGTGGATGCCGTCGCCGACCATGAGGTTGGAGAACAGGTGACCGAAAATCAGCACGACGAGTACGACGCCGGACAGGCGCATACCCAGCCAAGCGAACATCTCAAAGTTGTTGCGCTTGGAGGAGGAGCGGTTGTATTTCACACCGTCGATGCGGTTGTCACGCAGACGGGGTACATAGGTGCGGGGCTTAAGCGGAGTAGCCATAGTTTAGTGACCTCCCATGTGCGAGAAAACGATCGGCAGGTGACGTGCTGCGAAGCCAGCAACGGTGATTGCCCAGAGGAAAAGCACAACCCAGAGAATCTTGATGTGCGTGTAAGTTGCCTTCTGGCTGATTTCGACGTTGCCGTCCTTGTTCTTCGCCTGGATGTGCTCCACGTGTGAGTTGGTTGCCTTACCCCAGAAGTCAATGAGGATAATGCGGATACCGTTGAACGCGTGGTAGACGATGGCGGCGACAAGCGCGGTCTCACCCAGACCCATGATGGGGTTCTTGTACAGGCTCAGTACGCCGTTGTAGGCCTCCGGGGAGATACGCACGACGGCAGTATCCAGGATGTGTACAAGAAGGAAGAAGAAAATCGCGATACCGGTAATGCGATGAGCAACCCAGGACCACATGCCCCAGCGGCCGCGGTAGAGGGTTCCTTTAGAACCATTCAACACTGAATAACCTCCTGCTGCGACGGCGAGCTTCCGGGTTCTGAGGGGTCATTGTGACCCTCAGCTTCCGGGCACAGCTGTGTGCTCACCGACTGCTTTTGTTCGTCTGTTACTTCCAAGATATCAGGTAAATTCACAGCTTATTGACACCCTGTTTAGGGAATTTTTACAGGTTCTAAAAGTGAATTAGGGCATGTTTTTATTACCATATCGCCTACTTCCCTGTGTTTGTGCGGAACTTACCTTAACCTAACCTCAAACATCGCCTAAATGAGAGCCGCCTGACACTTTTTTGTTAAAACCTAAAAGAATTCGATATATGACAAATTGACCCGCTATTCTTGAAGCGATGAATACTGCACTCACTCGATTCCGCCCGCTCATTCCCGCCGGCGGTGTTGGCTCGCGTTTGTGGCCCCTGTCCCGCGCGCACGCCCCGAAGTTCCTGCTCGACCTCACCTCGTCGGGCAATTCTCTGCTGCGTGACACCTACGACCGTCTCATCGATCTCAGCAACGGTTCCGTCATGGTGGTTACCGGCACTTCGCACGCCAATGCGGTTACCCAGCAGATTCCTGAACTGCGGGCCGCTGACCTGGTACTGGAGCCCTCCCCCAAGGATTCGGCTGCAGCTATCGGCTTGGCTTGCGCCATCATCCACCGCCGCGAACCGGACGCTATCATCGGCTCCTTCGCAGCTGACCACGTCATCAGCCCGGTGGACGAGTTCCAGCGCGTGGTGACCGAGGCTGTCATCACCGCGGCAACCGGCAAGATTGTCACCATCGGCATTACCCCCACCGAGCCCTCCAGCGCGTTTGGCTACATTCACGCCAGCGAGTCCCTGGGCATCGAGGGTGCACCCAACGCGCACGCGGTGGACACCTTCGTGGAGAAGCCGGACACCACTACCGCACAGAAGTACCTGGATTCCGGCGAGTACACCTGGAACGCAGGCATGTTCGTGGCACCGGCAGCCCTGATGCTCAAGCACCTCGAGGCGAACGAGCCCGAGCTGTACGCGGGCATCATGGAGATTGCTAACGCATGGGACACCCCCGAGCGCGAGGCCGTCATGGAGCGCGTGTGGGAGACCCTGCCGAAGACCGCTATTGACTACGCGGTGGCAGAGCCCGCCGCAGCTGCAGGCGACGTTGCAATGGTTCCCGGCTCCTTCAGCTGGGACGACGTTGGAGACTTCGACGCCGTGGCACGCCTGAACACCGAGAAGAGCGGCGAAGAGCTGACCATCCTCGGCGAGAAGGACAACGTCATTAACCACGGTTGCTCCGGCATTGTTGTTGCGAACACCGAGCGTAAGATCTCTATCATTGGTCTCGATGACATCGTTGTGGTGGATACCCCCGATGCTCTGTTGGTCGCTCCGCGCTCCAAGGCTCAGGCTGTCAAGGACGCTGTGGGTGAGGTCAAGGCGCGAGGCCTGAACAACCTCCTTTAAGTTTTTAGCCCCGAGTAGGTACGTGAACCCTATTCGAGCAAAAGACACCTCTAGAAACCGGCTCTCTTCTTTTCAGAAGGGAGCCGGTTTTTCTTATGCCCTGATGAGACACTTCGCGGGTCGGTTCAAGGCTTTCGCATAGTGGGGCCGGGAAGGAATCCCCCTTCGAATGAGAAGAGCACAGGACGCCCTGCAGGCCCGACGCAGACTGCACTTCCAGACTCTGATATGAGCCAAGGAGTAGCTTCTATAGAGAACCATTCTCATGTTAATCTTGGTGCATGCACATGACCCGTAAGTTTTTCCTCACCCGCGCCGGCGCACTCGGCGCAGTAGCCGCCCTCGCCCTGACCGCATGCGGCTCCCAGACCACCCAGAACGCACAGACCAGCCCCAGCGCTTCCACCTCCGCGAGCGCAACCCCCGCACCCATCACCGAAGGCAAGGGCGCGGCAAGCCGAGTCGCCATCACCTACGACGGCGGCGTACTCGTCTACGACGCTAAAGATATGAAGTTGCTCGCCGACATCCCCAAGGAAGGCTTCTTGCGCCTCTCCGACGCTGGCGATAACCGCCACCTCGTCGTTGCAGACGGCAACAGCTACACCTTCCTGGACACCGGCGTATGGTCCGTAGCGCACGGCGACCACTCGCACTACTACACCACTTCCCCGTCGCTGTCTTCGCTGTCTCTTGCAGCTGACCACACCGGTCACGTGATCAAGGACAACGGCAAGGTTGCGGCATTCGCTGACGGCACCGGTTCCTTCGCCGTGTACGACCCGGCGAAGCTGACCCACGATAAGCGCACCGCATCCTCCCTGGAGACCACTACCGTCACCCTGCCGAAGCCGCACCACGGCTTCGCAATCCCGCTGCCCAACGACCAGTACCTGGTAGCGGTTGGCGATTCGAAGACCCGCACCGGTGCCGCTGTTGTGGACGCGCAGGGTAAGACCGTTCTCGAGAGCCCCGCATGCCCCGGCGTACACGGTGAAGCTATCGCCAAGGACGGCGCGTTCTCCATCGGCTGCACCGACGGCGCGCTGGTCTACAAGGACGGCAAGTTCACCAAGATCACCAACCCCGAGGACCCGTACTCGCGTTCCGGTAACCAGGCTGGTAAGGCTGACTCCCAGTACGTTCTGGCGGATTACAAGACCGATAAGGACGCAAAGCTGGAGCGCCCGGAGAAGTTCTCCATCATCGACACCGTTGCGGCAACCCGCACCGTCTACTCCCTGCCCTCTGGCGTGAGCTACACCTTCCGTTCGCTGGCTCGCGGTCCCCAGGGGGAGGCGCTGCTGCTGACCACCGACGGTAAGCTGCGCGTCTTCGATCCGGCAACCGGTACCGAGCTCGGCTCCGTACAGCTCATGGAGGCGTGGACCGAGTCTGAGACCTGGCAGGATGAGCGCCCGGCGCTGTGGGTGGACGGTAAGACCGCCTACGTGACCGACCCGGCGACCAAGAAGCTCATTGCGGTATCCCTGTCGAACCCGGCAGCACCCAAGGAGCTGATGAGCGTGGAGCTTCCGAAGACCCCGAACGAGATCCTGGGTGTTTCTTCCGCGAATGCTGCACCGGTTGAGGCTGAGGCGCACGGCTCGCACGGCGCGGCTTCTTCCTCAGCTTCCGCAGATGCTCACGAATCCGGCGAGGCTCACGAGGGCCACTCCCACTAGGACGCTCTCACTAGCACGTTCACACTGAGATAAACCGAGCGAAAGCATAAAGAGAGATGCGACCGATAACCTATCGGTCGCATCTCTCTTTATGTATGCAGGGTTTATGCGCCAGCCACTAACGGAGCGGCAGAACCCCAATCTCTTCCCAGTTCTGCCCGTCGTAGGAGTAGTAGTGCAGATGATCCACGGTGAAGGTACGCTGCTCGGCGGGTAGGGCATCAAACACCTTGTGAGCGTTCGCCACCTGCGCCTCCGTGAGCCCGTGGCCCAGAGTCACGTGCGGCACGTACGGGAAGGACGCCGCGCCGGCACCGAACAGCTCAACCAGCTTCTGATGAATCTGCTCGAACTCGGCCTTGCCCGCCTCCAGGTTCAGGTACTCCACCTCGGTCACCGGGCGGAAGGAGTGTACCGAACCCCAGCGTGCCTCAAAACGCGGTGCGTCCAGCGCCTCGCGGAACTGCGGGGACTGCACCGCAGCCAATAGAGACTCGTTCAGCTCCGCCAGGTACACGGTCACGTGCGTGCTGATCGGTGCCGCAGCACCGCCAACTACCGTGCGCTTCCACTCTTCCAGGCGCTGAACATTCTCACCGCTCACATGCGCAATAACGCTCAGGTAGCGGTGACCGGGCTTCAGGGTCGGGGATACAGGAGCCGTCGTGGGGCTCGAAGAGTTCTCTTGTGCTGTCATCTCAATCGTGCAGGTAATGCGGTGCCTCAGCCGGGCAGGCTGAACAGCGCGCTAGATTGCGGCGGCAGGCAGGAAGCCAACCTTCTTGTACACGTTCTCAATGGTGACGGTAGCGATCTCGCGGGCAGCGGATGCGCCCACAGCCAGCAGGCGGTCCAGCTCGGCGGGGTCGTCCATCAGTTCGAGGGTACGCTCACGCACCGGGGTGAGGCGCTCCACCACGATATCGGCAAGGTCGACCTTCAGGTGGCCGTACATCTTGCCCTCGTAGCGTGCCACGATCTCGTCGATGCTCTCGCCGGTCATTGCCGAGTAGATGGAGAGCAGGTTTGAGACGCCGGGCTTAGCCTCGCGGTCGTAGGCGATGACGGAGCCGTCATCGGTCACGGCGGACTTAATCTTCTTCTGGGTGACCTTGGGGGTGTCCAGAAGCTTGATCAGGCCCTTGTCGGTCGCTGCAGACTTGGACATCTTCGAGGTCGGGTCCTGCAGGTCGTAAATCTTAGCGGTTTCCTTCAGAATCACCGGCTCGGGCACCACGAAGGTCTCGCCGAAACGGGAGTTGAAACGCTGAGCCAGGTTACGGGTCAGTTCCAGGTGCTGACGCTGATCCTCACCCACGGGCACGCCGTCCACCTGGTAGAGCAGGATGTCGGCAGCCATCAGAATCGGGTAGGTGAACAGGCCCACGGAGGCGTTCTCGGCGCCCTGCTTCTGGGACTTGTCCTTGAACTGGGTCATGCGGGACGCCTCGCCAAAGCCGGTGAAGCAGTTCAGAACCCACGCCAGCTGGGCGTGCTCGGGCACGTGCGACTGCACGAACAGCGGGGTGCGGGTCGGGTCAATGCCGGAGGCGATGTACTGCGCCGCGGTCAGGCGGGTGCGCTCACGCAGCTCCTCGGGGTTCTGAGGAACGGTGATGGCATGCATATCCGGGATAAAGAACAGGCATTCGTTATTCGGGTCATCCTGCAGAGCCACCCAGTTGTTCACAGCACCAATGTAGTTACCCAGGTGCATCGAATCAGCCGAAGGCTGTGCACCCGAGTAGATACGTGCCTTCTGCTGGGAGGCGTTCGGGATGAGGGACTTATCCTGCTTCTTTTCGTCTGCCATAGTTATTTCCTGTGCAGTTCTTCCTGTGCGGTGCTGCGGACAGTGCAGCACATCTTCAAAAACTTATCTGTAGGTGGGTCCGCGTCTTACTCACCGATGCGGTAGTCAACCACGAGCGGCGCGTGGTCACTGAAACGCTCGTCGTAGCTTGCCGCGCGGTCCACGACCGCCTCCACGGCGCTTTCGGCGAGCGCCGGGGTCGCCATGTGGTAGTCGATGCGCCAGCCGGCGTCGTTGTCGAACGCCTTACCGCGGTAGGACCACCAGGTGTAGGGGCCGGGCACTTGACCCGCCAGCTCACGAGCCACATCGCGGTAGCCGATCTCGCCAAAGAAACGGTCAAAGTAGGCGCGTTCCTCCGGCAGGAAGCCGGCACGCTTCTGGTTAGCCTTCCAGTTCTTAATGTCCAGCTCGGTGTGGCCCACGTTCAGGTCACCCACAATGAGCACGTGGTCCGAGTGCTTAGCCAACTCAGGCATGCGCACCAGCATGCGCTCCAGGAAGCGGTACTTATCGTCCTGCTTCTGGGTGCCGACTTCACCGGAGTGAACGTAGGCGCTAACCACGGTCAGGGTCTTACCGTTGGGCAGAACGTAGTCCGCCTCAACCCAGCGGCCCGAGTCGTCAAAGTACTCTTCACCGATGTTCGAGCGGGTTGCGACCGGCTGGTTCTCCAGAACCTCACCGGCAGAGTTCGGGGTGCGGCGGGTCGCCACCAGAACGCCGGCACGGCCCTTAGCGGTAGCCTCCGCGTGCAGAATATGCCACTGGGATTCGTCCAGCAGCTCACGCACGATAGCGTCGGGGGCGCGCACCTCCTGCAGGCAGAGAATGTCGATGTCACGGCTCGCCAACCACGCCGCCATATCCTTCTTGTAGGCGGCTCGGATACCGTTCACATTCACGCTTGCCACGCGAAGCAGACCGCTCGGGCGCGGTGCAGGAGTAGTAGAAAAATGCATAGTCTTAATTATGCCAGTTTGAAGGAAGAGAAATTTTCACTCGTGCGCGTTTTTTCTCTGGCTGAACGGTAAACTATTGGGTGATGAATTCACACTCCTCACAGACCACCGACCACGGTGCCCCCTCACATTCTGCGGGCACCACCGCATCCGAAAGTACCGTTCACAACGCTGAGAGCCGCTACGAGCTACCCCCGATTCCCGGCCCGAAGTATGAGCAGGTTATCCACTATATTGAGCAGCGCTACATTATTCCCGGCAAGCCCGGCGATAAGCTGCCCACCGAGCGCATGATTCAGCAGAACTTTGGGGTGAGCCGCCAGACGGTTCGTAGCGCTCTGAAGGTTCTGATTGAACGCGGCCTGCTCTACAACGTGCAGGGCTCCGGCACCTACGTTGCCGAGCGTAGCGACGCCACCTACATTCCGCGCGTGGACACCTTCGTTGACGACATGCGCCGCCGCGGCTTTGAAGGCTCCACTCGCATGATTGCGACCCGCTGGATGGACGCCACCGAAGAAATCTCCACCCACCTGTCCGTGCCGGTGGGCGAGAAGGTACTGTTCGTGCGCCGCCTGCGCCTCGCCGACCACGAAGTCATCGGTTTTGAGCGTTCCTACTTCGTGAAGGCAGCCGCAAGCAGCATCCTGGACGCCATGATGGCGGAAATGTCCGGCGCCTCGAGCTCCCTCGATCAGCTCGCTAACACTCCCAACGCAATCAAGCACGCTCGCGTACGCACCAGCGCGGCGCTCTTCACCGACGCCGACGCCGAAGCGTTCAACCAGCAGGTACCCGTGGGCGAGGCGGCGTTCAAGGTCTGCGCAACCGGCTACACCGAGGAAGGTAGCCCGGTCGAGTATGCAGAGACCCTGTACCTCGCTGATGCCTACTTCTACGAGATGATTCTCTAGCACCTACCTTTTCTTGTGATGACAGTGTGAAGGGCGGTGCCCCGGTAGATTGTTCTACCGGGGCACCGCCCTTTTGAGTTATCAGCTCTGAAATGTTGCGAGCCTTATGCCGCCTGACGCTCCGCGGTCTCAACCACGTTCACCAGCAGCTCCGCGCGGGTCATCGGGCCCACGCCACCGGGGTTCGGGGAAACCCAGGACGCCTTCTCAGCGGCCTCAGGAGAGACGTCACCGAAGAGCTTCTTCTTGCCGGTCTCCGGGTCCTCAGCGCGGGAAACACCAACGTCCAGCAGGATTGCGCCCTCCTTGACCTGGTGAGCCTTCAGCACGTGCGGAACACCCACGGCGGCGACAATAACGTCTGCCTCGCGCAGTACCTCGTCCAGGTTCTCGGTACCGGTGTGCGCCAGGGTTGCGGTTGCGTTCACCTCGCGGCGGGTCAGCAGCAGACCCAGCGGGCGGCCCACGGTAATGCCGCGACCAAGCACCACAACGTTCTTGCCGTTCCAGTCGATGCCGTGGCGCTTGACCAGCTCAATCACACCGTTCGGGGTGCAGGGAAGCGGGGAATCCAGCGGCTCAGAAACGTTCAGCACGAGCTTGCCGAGGTTGGTCGGGTGCAGGCCGTCAGCGTCCTTCTCGGGGGCGATGCGCTCCAGAACGCGGTTGGTGTCCAGGTGCTTGGGCAGGGGCAGCTGCACAATGTAGCTGGTGCACGCCGGGTCGTTGTTCAGCTTGTCAATCTCTGCGTCGAGCTCTTCCTGAGTGATGTCACCGGGCAGGTCCACGCGGATGGAGTTAATACCGATCTCTGCGCAGTCGCGGTGCTTAGCGCCCACGTACGAGCGGGATGCCGGGTCGTCACCGACCAGGACGGTACCCAGGCCGGGGGTGATGCCCTTAGCCTTGAGCGCCTCGACGCGCTCCTTCAGCTCCGCCTTGATGGCTGCGGCGGTTGCGTTACCGTCTAGAATCTGGGGCATTGTTTTTCCTTCCATAGATTGCGGCGGGTTCGCCGAAACGGATGGTCCATGTGTTGGGTTCTAGGGTGTGCCCCTAGAGGTGCCACTCCCCCGTTACATCCCTCAACGGATGTGGCGGGTAGAGCGGCAAAAGTAAGAGGGCGAAATAACCCCGCCCTCGCATCAGCCACACAGGCGGATGCGCGAACGGGGTTATTCATGGGTCTACCAGTTCTCGCTGCCCTGGTAGAGGGGGTACTTGGCGCAGAGCGCATCAACGCGGGCACGCAGAGCGGCAATGTCCGGGTTCGGCAGCAGAACGGAAGCGATGATGTCGGCAACCTCGGTGAAGCCCTCGGCGTCGAAGCCGCGGGTAGCCAGCGCGGGGGTACCGATACGCAGGCCGGAGGTCACCATCGGCGGGCGCGGGTCGTTCGGAACAGCGTTACGGTTGACGGTGATGCCAGCGTCGTGCAGCAGATCCTCTGCTTCCTTGCCGTTGAGGACGTGGTTGCGCAGGTCAACGAGTACCAGGTGAACGTCGGTACCGCCGGAAGCGATTGAAACGCCGGCGTCCTTCACGTCCTGCTGCAGCAGGCGGTTCGCCAGAATCTGTGCGCCCTCAACGGTGCGCTTCTGACGGTCCTTGAACGCGTCAGATGCGGCAACCTTGAACGCGGTAGCCTTTGCAGCAATCACGTGCATGAGCGGGCCGCCCTGCTGGCCGGGGAACACAGCGGAGTCAATCTTCTTCTTCAGTTCCTCAGTGCAGAGGATGAAGCCGGAGCGGGGGCCGCCCAGGGTCTTGTGCACGGTGGAGGAGACCACGTGTGCGTGCGGGACGGGGTTCGGGTGCAGACCCGCAGCCACCAGACCGGCGAAGTGTGCCATGTCCACCCACAGGTACGCGCCGATTTCGTCCGCAATCGCGCGGAACGCGGCGAAGTCCAGCTGACGGGGGTATGCGGACCAGCCTGCAATAATCAGCTTGGGGCGCTCAGCCAGAGCCAGCTCACGCACCTGCTCCATGTCAACGTAGCCGTTCTCGTCCACGCTGTAGGCGACAACGTTGTACAGCTTGCCGGAGACGTTCAGCTTCATGCCGTGAGTCAGGTGGCCACCGTGTGCCAGGGACAGACCCATGATGGTGTCGCCGGGGTTCAGCAGCGCGTGCATGACGGCATTGTTAGCCTGCGCACCGGAGTGAGGCTGAACGTTAGCGTGCTCAGCGCCGAAGAGTTCCTTCACGCGAGAAATAGCGAGGTCCTCAACGATGTCAACGAATTCGCAACCACCGTAGTAGCGGCGGCCGGGGTAACCCTCAGCGTACTTGTTGGTCAGCACCGAGCCCTGGCTTTCGAGGACGGCACGGGGGACGAAGTTCTCGGATGCAATCATCTCGAGGGTGTTCTGCTGGCGCTTGCGCTCCAGCTCAATGGCTTCTGCAACCTCGGGGTCGAGGTCGGCGAGGGGCATCTCGAGGATCTTCTGCTCGGACATTACGCTCCTGGGAGTGTTTTTGCGTTATCTTCGGTCGCTCATCATCGGGGCTACCGCGGCGTGTGCCGGGCGGTCTTCGGGAGGCGGCGGGCGCCTCCAGCTGAAAACCCCGAATGAAAAAATATGAGCTACACCTCATAATACCGTAAAGCCCGCTTTCCTTCGAGAAGGAAAACGGGCTTTACCAAGCATCACGATGAAGTTTTACAGCGCCAGTACGGCACCAGCGCGGGGCGCACAACACACCCCGACAGGCTTATCACGGCAGTTAAGCAGGTCTGCGAACCCTACGCCTGACGCAGAATAGCGGAAGCATACTCCAGGTACGCCTCGCGAGCGCTCTCCTTCTTACCGCCAGCCACCAGCTGGGTCTGCACCACGTAACCGGTCAGCACCGACAGCACCGCGGCACCAATTACGGTCAGCCACTCCTCGAGCTCTTCTTCGGTAAAGTCCAGCTCAGCGGCACCCCAGGCGCGGTAGCGTTCCAGGGACTGATCGCGCAGGTAGCTCAGCTGCTCAGAAACCACGGTCGCCAGCTGCGGCATGGCAACAGCCTCGCCCCAGGTCACCAGCAGGTGACGGCGAATCTTGGGGGTGTCCAGCACCTTCAGGCACCCGAACACGTAGTCCCAGGGCTGTTCGGCGCGGATGCGGTCGAAGGGCGCCATGTCCATGCGGGCTGCCGCCAGGATAATCTCATCCTTGGAAGAGAAGTGGTTATAGATTGCTCCAGCAGACAGGCCGGTGGCCGCAATAATGTCGCTCATCGAAGCCTTCTGATAACCGTGCTTGATGAAGCATTCGCGGGCGGTCTCTACAATCTGAGAACGCCTGTTCTTTTTGTATTCTTCGCTGACTTTAGGCACAACCTAATCCTAGCGAACTTTTAGCCAATCCGTGCGCATCCCGGTCACCGTTGACGCGCCCCCACGCGCAAATTCAGCGCAAAATAGAGCAAAAATTCTATAAATATGAGTGCCCACAATACGGATGCCCTGCGGGCGTCCTAGGTAGCAAGCACGAAAAAGCGGGGCACCCCGGGGTCACCTCAAAAGGTTCACCCGAAAATGCCCCGCTCACGGCAGGCAGTTCAGCGGCAGCTGAGCCCGCTACACATCTTTAGTGGAAGAAGTGGCGGGTACCGGTCAGGTACATGGTCACGCCAGCAGCCTTAGCCGCCTCAATAACTTCCTCATCGCGGATCGAACCGCCCGGGTGCACAACGGCACGCACGCCAGCGTCCAGCAGTACCTGCAGGCCGTCAGCGAAGGGGAAGAACGCGTCGGATGCTGCAACAGCACCGCGGGCACGCTCGTTGCCCTCGCCGCCGAGGGTGTTCGCGCGCTCAACCGAGAGCTTGCAGGAGTCCACACGGTTCACCTGGCCCATACCGATGCCCACAGCGGCACCGTTATCGGCCAGCAGAATAGCATTGGACTTGGGCGAACGCAGTGCACGCCACGCGAACTCGAGGTCGCGCAGGGTTGCCTCATCAGCGGGCTCGCCGGCAACCAGGGTCCAGTTCTTCGGGTCGTCACCCTCAGCCTGCAGGCGGTCAGCCTCCTGGAAGAGCGCACCACCGGAAATGGGGCGGTACTCGATAGCCTCACGGGCGAAGCCCTCGGGCAGAACCAGCAGGCGCAGGTTCTTCTTCTCGCGCAGAATCTCCAGCGCCTCGGGCTCGTAGCCGGGAGCCACGACAACCTCGGTGAAGATGCCCTTGACGGTGCGAGCCATCTCTGCGGTCACGGGGCGGTTAGCGGCAATCACGCCACCGTACGCGGACAGCGGGTCGCAGGCGTGTGCCTTCGCGTGAGCGTCCGCAATGGGGTCAGCGGCGCCGGGGGTTGCCACAGCAATACCGCAGGGGTTGTTGTGCTTGATAACGGCAACAGCGGGCTCGTCGAAGTCGTATGCGGCACGCAGAGCGGCATCAGCGTCAACGTAGTTGTTGTAGCTCATCGCCTTACCGTGCAGCTGCTCAGCCTGAGCAATGCCGGGGGCAGCGGCGGGGTCAACGTACAGGGCGGCACGCTGGTGCGGGTTCTCACCGTAACGCAGGGTCTCGCTACGCTCGAAGCCCAGGCCAGCGTACGGGGGCCAGAAGTTAGCGTCCTCATCCTGCAGGAACTGGGATGCGGTCCAGGTAGCCACAGCGGTATCGTATGCGGCGGTGTGGGCGAATGCGCCAGCGGCAAGGCGGCGGCGCTCGTCCAGAGAGAAACCACCGTTCTTAGCGGCCTCAACGGTGCGTGCGTAGTCTGCGGGGTCCACAACGATTGCGACAGCGTCGTGGTTCTTCGCAGCTGCGCGAACCATGGAGGGGCCGCCAATGTCGATCTTCTCGATGATGGCGTCCTGACCTGCGCCGGATGCGACGGTCTCAACGAAGGGGTACAGGTTCACGACAACCAGGTCGAAAGGCTCGACATCCAGCTCGCCGAGGGTGTCGATGTGCTCCTGCTTGCGGCGGTCAGCCAGAATACCTGCGTGGATGCGCGGGTGCAGGGTCTTCACGCGGCCTTCGAGGCACTCGGGGAAACCGGTAACTTCGGTGACCTCGGTGACGGGTACGCCTGCTGCCGCGATGGTTGCTGCGGTCGAACCGGTGGAAACCAGCGCAACGCCAGCCTCGTGCAGGCCGCGGGCGAACTCCTCCAGACCGGTCTTGTCGTAGACGGAAATGAGGGCGCGGCGCAGGGGCACGCGATCGAGCTCAATGAGAGACACAAATACTCCGATGCTTTAGACGTGCACGCCGGTTCTCGGCGGCACAGCTGGTGGATGGACGTAGCCTGCCCGGATAGACAGGATATGTGTGGGGGTATTCCCCGCCGCTGTGCGTGACGCTAAGGTGAGCGCGTCAAATGGGCACAACGGAACGTGTATGGGCGGCGGGTTTGAGCTCGGCTCATTCCGCCGCGAAAAATTTAGTGGGCGGAATTAGCTGTCAGATACAGCACCGTGGGATTCAGCGCCGTGGGATTCAGCGAGAGATGCGATGGTCTGCACGAGCAGGCGGCGCTCCTGCACCTTAATGCGTTCGTGCAGGGTCTCTTCGGTATCGTCGTCCAGAACGGGCACTGCCGCCTGGGCGAGGATGGGGCCGGTGTCAACGCCCGCATCCACAAAGTGGACGGTCAGGCCGGTAATCTTCACACCGTGCGCCAGGGCGTCACGCACGCCGTGCGCACCCGGGAAGGAGGGTAGCAGGGCGGGGTGAGTGTTGATGATGCGGTTGCTGAAACGCTCGACCAGCTGTGCGTCAACAATGCGCATGAAGCCGGCGAACACAATGTAATCGGGCTCGTAGGAGGCGATCTTTTCTTCCAGCGCGCGGTTCCAGGAGGGGCGGTCGGCGTAGTCGCCGGGCTGTACCAGGAAGGTGGGTACACCTGCCGCCTGGGCACGTTCAATACCCAGACAGGGCTTGTCGGCGCCCACTGCCGCAATTTCGAGGGGAAGCTCGCCCGCCGCTACGGCGTCGAGAATGGACTGAAGATTCGTTCCGGAGCCGGATACCATAACCACAATTCGCACCCGACTAGTATAACCCGTCTCACACCCTTATCCAAAGGGGTAAGAGGTTCACAACGCACCCAAACCCCAAAGGCGAACACGAAGAAACCCCGGCGAGGACGAATCCTCACCGGGGTTCACTAGAGTTCACCGGGGTTTGCTGGGGCTTGCTAGGGTTTACTGGGTGCAAACTCAACAGGTCGCGAACTCAATAGGTCACAGACGAGCGGGACGGTACCCTTATAGGTATGTCTACTCCCCCGCAGAACACTCCGAACAACAGGCCGCAGCAGCCCACCCCGAACAACGGCGCACCGCAGAACCAGCAGGTTCCGCCGCGAGCGCCGCAGCAGGCACCTCAGAACATGATGCCGCAGCATCGGGCACCTCAGGGCAAGAAGCCGCGTAAGCCCATCGACCCCATCGAGCAGCAGAAGGCGAATATTCGCACCTCGCTCATGCTCATTGTTGCCGCGCTGGTGATTTTTGCGGCGTCCTCCTTCGTGCTCTCCACGATGCCGCTCTTCTTGGCGCTCTTCCTCTTCGCGCTGGTCGGCATCACCCTGAGCGTTATTGCGATTGTGCGCACCGCAATCTACCGCGGTCCCTGGTTCTTCTACATTGCCGCGGGCGTCAGCATCATCTACGGCGCCATGACCCTGCTCGGTGGCATCGGTCTTGCCTTCATGCCCGGCGCGCAGGAGTACCGCGAGTGCCGCGCCGCCGCGCTGACCCAGACCGACATGTACACCTGCGACCAGAAGTTCCAGGGCACGATGGACAAGCTCACCGGCGCGTCCAGCTCTAGCTCTTCTGCCGCTCGTTAGGGGTTCTGCGCGCTAGTTCTTCTTGCGGGAGCTAGAGCCCTGTGCGTTAGAACCCTGGGGCTTCGAGGAGCTGACATCCAGCGGGGGCAGCTCCACGGTAGACGCCTCATCGGTCACCAGCGGAAGGATGCCGGTCTGGCTACGAACCTCAAAGATGCGGCTCATCGCCTGATCGGCAGAGAGGACATCCAGCTCACGATCCACAAAATCACGCTCTAGGTCGTTCTTCTGCTTCTTGTGTGCCGCCTTAGCCGCCTTCTTCGCCTCACGCTTCTGCGCGCGCTCGTAGGCACGGTCATTGGCGCGGTCCTGAGCGGAATCCTGCACAGCGGGTTCAGCGTGGGCGCTCTCTGCCGCCTCTGAACCTTGTGCTGCGGCAGGCTGTTCAAGACCGAAACCGAAGTACGCCATAATGCGGCTCGCGCGACCCTTCGAACGCGGCGCCTGCTCTGCAGACTCGTCAGCGTCAGATTCGTGCTGAGATTCCGCAGGTTCAGCAGCCTCGTAGACGGGCTCCTGAATCAGTTCGCGGGTCTCCTCCTCGGAGGGGTCATGCGCGTACAGGGCGGGGTCATAGGATGCGGGCTCAGTATAATCCTCATCGTGCGCGGGTGCGGAGTGCAGGTAATCCACCTGCTGAACAGCCTCAATCGGCTCGTACTCCTCAGCAGGGCTCTCTTCGGCAGTAGCCTCTTCGGAGGCGGGCTCTTCAGCCGCCTCTTCACGCTCTGCAACAATCTCAGCGAAAGCGTCTGCCGCCGCACGCTGCGCCAGCTGCTCGGTCGCCTCAACGGGGACGGCAACCACCGGCTCCTGCGGGTGCACCGGAACGTGACCGGTCGCCACATCGGGCACCGCAGATTGCTCGGGCTCAGCAACGTTCTCGGAAGCCTCTGCGCGTGCTGCTTCCTCAGCTTCACGCTCAGCGGCTTCACGCTCTGCGGCTTCACGTGCGGCGGCTTCCTCAGCCTCACGCTCCATACGCTCCGCACGCTCCTGCGCACGCTGCTCACGGTACTCCGCAAAACGCTCACGGGTCGAGGCAGTAAAGCTCATCAGACGCTCACCCAGGTTCGGGCGCTCATCCGCAAAACGAGGCAACTCACGGCTGCTGTCCGGCACCAGGGCGCGGCTCAGCAACATACCGAAAGTCACGCCGGCACCCACCGTCAACGCGGTATGCACCGCAAAGGTCAGCGGCTCAGCACCAACCTCCGTAAAACGACCAATACCCAGGGAGCCGTACGAAATCCAGCCCAGCCACAGGGCACCAAACGAGGTCAGAATACCGGTCACCACACCCAGCGCCACAGCAGAAATCAGTGCAGACAACGGGCGGAACGGAACCTTCGGGGCAACCCACTCATCCAGGTGATCCTCGCCCTCACGCAAGAACCACCAGCCAGCAATCGCACCGGCACCAAGCGGCACCAGCAGACCCACCAGACCAAACGTGCCCATCGACTCGGGCACGGCGCCCAGAATCGGAAGCATCGGCAAAGTACCGGCATCGCTACTGGTCAAACCGACCGAGGTGCCCGCGCCAACGGAGAAACCGGCACCGGTCGACCACGCAATCGCATAAATCACCAGGTTCGGCAAGAAACCCAGCTGCAGCAGGGTCACCGCGGTATCACCCACAGCGCCCGCGTGCAGCTCCTGGTAGGTGGCAACAATCTGTGACCAGCCCGCCAAAATACCGATACCCAAAAGCACCGCACCCAGACCAATCAGCGCCACAAAAGCAACCACCGCGGCACGCACCACAGCCCAAGCGTACGAACCCGCCCACCGCGAATACTGGCTCATCTGCGAAATCTGCTCCGCAGTATCAACACCCACCATGCGCGAAAGCGAACGCGCCTCACGGTAGCCACCCCACATCAGACCAGCCACCACAATACCCAACGGCACCAGGGCAGCATTCAGCGCCTGAAGAGGCTGAGGATGCGGGCTCGCCCAACCGTACATCGCCGAACTAATCAGCGCATACGTCACCGAGCCGGACAGCACCGGAATCAAAAACTCACCCTCATACGAGGCGCGCGCCAAGCGACGGCCCGAACGGTAACAGAGCAGCAGCGGCAGAATACTCAAACCCAGCGGCACCAGCGTCATCGTGCCGGCAGAAGCACCAAAAGCAGCCGCAAGATCCAGCGGAACACCGTGAATCAGAAGCCACAGGTGCGCCGACATGGCGGCCACGGAGGAGAACTCCATGTCGCCAAAACCCTTAGTCGCCCACACGGCAGACATCGCCGCAAACACGGCAAGCGCAGAGAACAGGGCAGTAACAATTAGCTCAACAACACCCTGAAGCCACAGAGGCATGGGCATGGAATAACGCGAGATAGGTGAGGTGCTTTTCATCGTCCTTCAATCATGCCACGAATTAACGACGAAACCCGCCTCCGATTAACACTCGAAAGCGGGTTCTCACAACTATTCGCACAGGTATTCATACAGACACGCACGCGAGGGCGCGCATACGGCGAAGTTTTACTGCTCAGTCCACGGGTTGGAAGCTTCAACACCCCATGCGCGGTACACCTGCGCCTTAGAAGAAATCAGCTCCAAATCATAGGCACTCGCGCTCGCCGCCATCAGACCCTCCAGGGCGGCGGTAGGCAGCGGACCGGCATCATCACGGCCCACGGCGTGTACACCGCGCGGCGCCTGACGGCCAGCCCACTCGAGGCTCACACGCGCATCCACATTAATAACGTGGTCGCCAAAACGCTCAAGAAGCTCGGTAATCCAGCGATCAGTTTCCGGGTAAGGGTACAGACCCTTCAGCTCACCAATACTCAGCACAGAAATGTACATGTGCCGGAACGAGCGGCGGCGCAGAAAAGCGACCACGGCGGGGTCAGGATCCGCCTTACGGATCTCCGCAAGAACGTCGGAGTCCAGAAGCATACCGGAGAAATTCATACCCCTAATGCTACGCTACGCGCAGACCGGCGTACTCAATCGCGGGGATGCCCTCGGGGTTAGGCAGAAGAAGGAAGTTCAGGAACTCGTCGCGCTTAGAAGAAATGCGGGAGTAGTCGTCAATGCTGACTGCGGTGTATCCGCCTCGCGCGGGGACAGCTGCGGCACGCAGGCTTTCCTGGTAGGAGCGGGAGGGGTTCAGAGAGATTGCTGCTTCGGTTGCAGAGCCGTTGTACATGTGACAACCTGCGCCGTGAGTGGCGCGATCCTTTCGCGTTGCTCTTGTCTGTACCGGTTACCACCGGTTATTCCGGTGGTGAATACAAACCGCTTCGTCATCCGAGCCACCCGTGAACATGGGGTTGGCGTTCGACCATAGTCGGAGCTTATCAGTCGAAACTCTTGAAGCTGGGTTCAGCTTACAGCATTTTCTCAAGTTAAGTAAAGCTTTTTCTGAAAGAGATTTAGATTATTAGTGTTTTGGCTTGTGGATGAGTTTTAAGCGGCGGGAATTTTTGATACGGCGCGGAATATTTTATGTAAATATAGGTGTTTTTATGCGTTAAAAACTCCCCGCCAAAAATACGAAATGCACCCCAAACCACCGCTCAATAGTCGCCCCAGCAACCAGCCCGGCAGCCGCCAGCAAATGACCGGCGACAAGGCGCAAACCCGCACGATACGCGATAATGAGCTGGTGAGCGCCAACAATCCTTTCCCCGAAATTCCGGTTACCGTACCGCAAATCATCCGCCAGGCCGGGCACCGCACCTACCAGCGCGGTGTCGCCTACCAGCGCAACCGCGAAGTCATCCGCTACAGCTACGACGAAGACGAACGCACCCTCACCGGGCTCGTCAACGGAAGCACCATCATCCCCTACGAAGTGACGGTTCGTTTCTTCCCCGCCGTCAGCGGCTCCGCAACCTTCACCGCCCGCTGCACCTGCCCCGTGCTCACCGATTGCAAGCACGCCGTAGCGCTCATGCTCACCGCGCTCGACCGCGCCTCCGTAGCAAAAAAGGCACTCAGCGAACACCCCGGACCCGTCGGCGTACCTGCATTCAGCTCTTATGGCGTAGCGGCGAAGAGCGCGGATATTGCTGAGGCGAAGAAATCCGCCGACCCGCTCGCGGCGCTACGCGCCTCCGGTGCGCTCACCACCGCGGCGAAACTGCCGGCGCCCGATGCGGAAAACAACATCGCAGGCCAGAACGCAGAATACGGCGAGCGCGAGGACGCTCAGGGAAGCTTTGCGCTCAACGAGCTGGACTCTTCCCCTACCGTGTTGGACGGTGTCACCTCCAAGATTTCTGCCTGGCGACGCGATCTCTCCTCCGTTCTTTCCGCACGTCAGGACCTTGCGGGCATCGATTCGATGCGCGTGAGTGGTGCCCTGGATTTCTCGCTGAGTGTCTCCGGCTCTTACGCGCGCGGCCGCAATATGCCCGGTGCAACCCCCAGCATTAACCTGCTCGCCCGCCCGCTCATGGCGTCCAAAACCGGGCGCTGGATTAAGGGCGGACTCAGCTGGGAAACCTTCGCCTCCAGCGTGGGCGGACCCGTCGGGCGGCACGAAATCTACCCCGAACACGAACGGTTCTTCGCCGAGCTCTACTCGATTGCCCGCCCGTGGCAGAACATGTATTCCTCGCACCGCGACTGGATTTCGATTAGTGCTTCTGCTTCCACTCTGCTCTGGGATGTGCTCGCCCGCGCGGAGGATATTGGCCTGCCCTTGCTCGTCAACGGCCGCGAGGTGAACTACGCCGTGCTGAGCCCCGCGCAGGTGCGCCTGCACGCCGCCGCTGAGGAGGCGCCCGGTGAAGGCGCCGGGCTGCAGCTTCAAGCCGCGCTCAGCTGGGAAGGACGCGAAGGCGAACTGCTGCGCCAGCTCTGGCTGCCCGCCGCGCACTGCCACCCCATCGGCACCCCGCGCACCGGCTTCTTCGCCCTGGGCGGGCTGGTTCAGCAGGAGTACGAGCAGGCGGCAAAGGCGGTGCACTGGAAGACCGCACGCCCCGGTGCACTGGACGAGGTGGGTCGCGAATCTTTCGTGCAAAAGGACGCGCAGGAGGCGCCGACTGAGGAAGCTGAGAATAGCGCACCGACGATTGCCCCAGTACAGGGTGAACGGGTGCGCTACTCCCCCGCCGTGCCCGAGCTGCCCGAGGGTGTGGAGCTGGCGCTCATCCCCCTGGTCGAGCCGCTCGATGCCGCCTCCGAATCGCTGATTAGCGCCGGAACCGTGCACATTCCCGCCGCCGAGCGTGCCACCTTCCAGAAGGAGTATCTGCCCGCGCTCAGCCGCTCCATTCCTTCGCTGACCCCCGACCCGGCACTGGCGCTGCCGCGCGTGAAGCCGCCGCATCTGGTGCTTGAAATCAGCTTTGACGAGCAGGTTCGCCACGATGCGCAGTTGAGTTGGCATTGGGAGTACCCGCTGAACCCCTTCGCGGAAGACAGCGCTGATGAGGCGAGCGCGCAGGATTCTGCGGGCGCCTCCGATGTGCAGTCCCTGCCCGTTTTTGGCTACCCCGGCGAAGAGGGCGGCGAGATTCGCGATGAGCGTTTTGAGACGCGCGTGCTGCGTTCGGTGCGCGCTATTCTTGCCGCCCACCCGGCGCTTTCCGGGCTGGAGGAGCGCCGCATCGAGGGGTGGGAAACCCGCGAACTGCTGAGTTCGATTCTGCCGAAGCTTCGCCGTGTTTCCGCTGTTCAGGTGCGTTTTAACGGCACCCCGCCGGAGTTCGTGGAGGCAACCGACGCGCTCATTGAAATCACCGTGAGCGAGGGTAATTCGCGCGACTGGTTCGACCTGGGCATTGCGGTGAAGGTCAATAACTGGACCGTGCCCTTCGCGCAGATTTTTGAGGCGCTGGATCGCGGGGCGGACCGTATTCTGCTCGGTAACGGCACCTATTTCTCGCTGCGTCGACCCGAGTTTAAGACCCTGCGCACCCTCATTGCGGAGGCGCGCGAACTCGACGATGCGGGCGGTGAGCTGCGCATTAACCGGCACCAGGCGGGATTGTTCTCGGAGCTGGAGTCGCTGGCGGCGAGCGTGCATACGACCGCGCGCTGGGATGCTCAGGTGCGTTCGCTGCTGGAGCTGGTTGAGGGTCTGGAAGATACCGACGAGAGCACCGAAAAAGGTACTAAAAAGGCCTCTGACAAGGGAACTAAGCACAATCCGGCACCTCGCCAAATTATTGCTCAGCGCCCGGTGCCCGCCGGACTGCAGGCGACCCTGCGCCCCTACCAGGTGGAGGGCTTCCAGTGGTTGTCGTTCCTGTACGAGCACCGTCTGGGCGGTATTCTCGCTGATGACATGGGCTTGGGTAAGACCGTGCAGGCTCTCGCCCTGCTCGCCCACGCGATCGAGGAGCACCGTGCCGCCTCCGAACGTACCACCGAGTGCGGTGAGAGCGTCGAGCCGTTCGCGCCTTTCCTCGTGGTTGCCCCGACCTCCGTCATCACCAATTGGGCGGCGGAGGCGGAACGCTTCCTGCCCGAGGCGAAGGTCGTGACCATCACCGAAACCACCGCCGGTAAGACCCCGCTGGCCGAGCGCATCGCCGGGGCTCACCTGGTGCTGACCAGCTACACACTGCTGCGCATGGACGAGGACGCCTACACCGGCTACGCCCGCACGCTAGGCCGTACCGTTGACGAATTCACGGGCGAGCAGTCCGCCCCCGAAGGCTGGGGCGCGCTCCTGCTGGACGAGGCGCAATTCGTCAAAAACACCGGCACCCGCGCCTGGTCCATCGCCCGTGCAATGCCCGCCCGCACCAAGATCGCGATGACCGGCACGCCCATTGAGAACAACCTCATGGAGCTGTGGGCGTTGCTGGCGATTGTGGTGGACGGTCTGTTCCCTTCCGCCCGTGCGTTCCGTGACTTGTACGCTCGCCCGGCGGAGTCTGGCGAGGACCCGGCGCACGCCGCGGCGACGGCGGCTCGTCTGCGCCGGCGCATCCGCCCGCTCATGCTACGCCGCACCAAGGAGCTGGTGGCGGCGGAGCTTCCGGCGAAGAACGATACGCGCGTGAACCTATCGCTGGCTCCCGGTCACCGCCGCATCTATGACACGCATCTGCAGCGTGAACGCCAGAAGGTGCTGGGCCTGCTGGAGGATATGGATAAGAACCGGTTCACGATCTTCCAGTCGCTGACCCTGCTGCGCCGCCTGGCGCTTGATGCCGCGCTGATTGATCCGGAGGCCTACGCCGGGGTGTCGTCGGTCAAGCGCGACTACCTGGTTCAGCAGCTACCCGACCTGCTCGAGAAGGGCCACCGTGTGCTGGTGTTCAGCCAGTTCACCGGCTACCTCAAGAGCATTTCGGCGCGCCTGGCGGAGGAGGGCATCGGCCACCTATACCTGGACGGTTCGACCCGCAACCGCGCCGAGGTCATCGAAGCGTTCACGAGCGGTCAGGAGCCGGTGTTCCTCATTTCGCTCAAGGCTGGCGGTTTCGGTCTGAACCTGACCGAGGCGGACCACGTGTTCATCATGGATCCGTGGTGGAACCCCGCCGCCGAGCAGCAGGCGGTGGACCGTATTCACCGCATCGGCCAGGACAAGGAGGTGCACGTCTACCGCTTGGTCGCCGAGGGCACAATTGAGGAGAAGGTCATGCAGCTCAAGGAGTCTAAGGCCGCGCTCTTCGATGCGGTGGTCGGTGAGGGCGAGTTCGCCTCCGCGGCGGTGACGGCTGAGGATGTGCGCGAGCTGTTTGCACCGGCTGTCGAGCGGTAGCCGCCCTCCAGCCTGGGCGGTAGCCGCCCTCGAGCCCGAGCGGTAGCTCCAGCCTGAGGAGGTGTCTGGCGCCCGTCATTTTTTGTCATTTGGTTACGCCTCAGGCTAGATTCACGCCCGATTCTGGCCCGGCTCTTCTCAACGGTGACTCTGGGGCGTAGCCTTGAAGGACTACTTACGGAGGCGCCGCCTCCCCATAGATTCCAAAGGAGCATCATGAGCTACAACGTACCCAACGTAAAGTTCAACGACGGCCGATCCATTCCGCAGCTGGGCTACGGCGTGTGGCAGGTTGAGGACGAGGTCGCCGAGAAGGTCGTGGCCACCGCCCTGGAGATCGGCTACCGCCACATCGACACCGCCGCCATCTACGGCAACGAGGCGGGCGTAGGCCGCGCTATCGCTAACTCCGGCGTGGCTCGTGAGGATATCTTCCTCACCACCAAGCTGTGGAACTCCGACCAGGGCTACGAGAGCGCTTTTGAGGCGTTTGAGGCGTCCCTGGAGAAGCTGGGCACCGACTACGTTGACCTGTACCTGATTCACTGGGCTAAGCCGCAGCAGGGCCTGTACCTGGATTCCTGGCGTGCGCTGATTGAATTGCAGAAGCAGGGTAAGGTTCGTTCGATTGGTGTTTCGAACTTCCCCGAGGAGCAGCTGCGCGAGATTATCGAGGAGACCGGCGTAGTTCCGGTCATCCACCAGATTGAGCTGCACCCCTACTTCTCGCAGGAGGCGCTGCGCGCCGTTCACGCCGAGTACGGCATCGCGACTCAGGCATGGAGCCCGCTGGGCAACGGTAGCGACCTGCTGCAGAACCCCGTACTGGCTGAGATCGCGGAGCGCCACGGCGCAACCCCCGCGCAGGTCGTGCTGGCGTGGCACCTGGCTAAGGGCACCGTGGCTATCCCGAAGTCTGTGACCCCCTCCCGCATTGAGGAGAACCTGGCGTCGGTGAACGTGAAGCTGACCGCTGAGGACATCGCGGCTGTGGATGCGCTTTCTACCCCCGAGGGTCGTATTGGCGCTGACCCGGCGAATATCGACTTCTAAGGTATAGCTCGGGCGTAGAGCTCGAATCGAACCTACATAAAGCCCCGACAGGCAAAGATAGTGCTTGTCGGGGCTTTATTGTGTTCTCGAGCTTGAGTTTTAGCGAACGCTCATTCTTGGATTGCTCAACAGGTCAGCGACCGCTCCCGTTCTCCCCCACTAGTTCTCGTCCTCTACCAGCAGGGAGAGGGAGATGCGGCGGCGCACCGGGTCGACCTCCACCACGCGAACCTGCACGATGTCGCCGCTGCGCACAATATCGTGCGGGTTCGCCACGTAGCCGCGGCTCATCTGCGAGATGTGCACGAGGCCGTCCTGGTGCACGCCAATATCCACGAACGCGCCGAATGCCGCCACGTTCGAGACGGTACCCTCGAGCACCATGCCGGGGCGCACGTCCTCGAAGTGCGAGACGGACTCGGAGAAGCGGGCGGTGCGGAAGCTACCGCGCGGGTCCAGGCCGGGGCGGCGCAGCTCGGCGAAGATGTCCTCGACCGTATACACGCCGGCGGTGCCTTCGTCCGCGCTCGCCTGAGTATCGCTGTCCTGCACGTAGTCGGCGGGATTCAGCCCGGTGAGCGGGTCGCTACCGTCCGAGGTACCCAGGGCGCCGGCAACCCAGTGAGCGCCGTTGCGTGCCTGCGCGTCGGCAATAATGCGGCGCGCGAGCGGGTAGGCTTCCGGGTGCACGGCGGAGGCGTCCAGCGGCTCTTCACCGCCGCGGATGCGAATAAATCCTGCCGCCTGGCGGAAGGTTTTCGCCCCCAGTCGCGGCACGTTCAGCAGCTGCCGACGGTTCGCGAAGGCGCCGTGTTCGGTGCGGTAGGCGACGATGCGTTCGGCGGTTGCGGTACCCACGCCCGCCACGTGTGCAAGCAGCTGCACGGAGGCGCTGTTGAGGTTCACGCCCACGGCGTTCACGCAGTCTTCGACGGTGTCGTTGAGGGCGCGGCGCAGGGCTGCGGGCGGCACGTCGTGCTGATACTGGCCCACGCCGATGGACTGCGGGTCGATTTTGACGAGCTCGGCGAGCGGGTCCTGCAGGCGGCGGGCAATGGAGACGGCGCCGCGTACGGTCACGTCGTAGTCGGGCAGCTCGGCGGCGGCGAGGGCGGAGGCGGAGTAGACGGAGGCACCCGCCTCCGAAACGGTCACCTTCTGGGGCGCCTCTACACCCTCCTCGCGCAGGGCGCGAATCAGTTCGCTGGCGAGTTTGTCGGTTTCGCGGCTTGCGGTGCCGTTGCCAATGGCGATGAGTTCCACGCCGTGCTCGCGGCAGGCGGCGGCGAGCTCGCGCAGTGCTTCTGCCCACTGGTTGCGCGGGGCGTGCGGGTAGACGGTGCCCACGCGCAGCGGCTCACCGGTGCCGTCGACTACGGCGTATTTCACGCCGTGGCGCAGGCCCGGGTCCAGGCCGAGGGTGGTCTTGTGTCCGGCGGGTGCGGCGAGCAGAATATCGCGCAGGTTGGAGGCGAACACCTCGGTCGCGTGCTGTGCGGCGGCGTCGAGTAGCTGGTGGCGGATGCGTTCGGCAAGGCGCGGGCGCAGGTGGCTGCGCCATGCGGTGCGCACAGTGGCGGCGAGCCAGCCGAGCACGCGGTCTTCGTCGTCGACGGTGTTGAGCACCTGCACGGGGATGCGTAGCGCGGCGGCGACTTCACGCTCGTATGCAGAACGGACGTTCTCGTAATTTTCGGCGGCGGCCTCAGCTTCGGCGCGGGCGGCACCACGCAGGCGGCTGAGCGCCACGGGGGCGGGTGCCACATCCACTTTGAGGCGCACCACGCCGGCGTCCTTGGCGCGGTGCAGCGCCAGCACACGGTGCGGCGGAATGGAACGAATACGGTCCGAGAAGGCGAAATAGTCGGAGAACTTCGCGCCGATGCTTTCCTGACCTGCAATCACGCGGGACTCAATCACGCCGCCTTCACGCAGGCGCTTGAGGAGCTTTTCGCTCAGCACCGGGTCGGTGAGGGCGCGGTCAACCAGGATTGCGCGGGCACCGTCGAGGGCCTCTTCAGCACTGTGAATCTGCAGGGCTTCGTCCGCCTCTGCAACCTCAATGCCCTCGTCCTCGTCGTCTTCGGTGCCGTCGGTAATGTACGCGGCGGCGATGGCGTGCGCCTCAGCGAGGGGCACCTCCAGCAGGTCTTCGACGAGGGAATCAAGCCCGGCGGCACGCGCCATCTGGGCGCGGGTCACACGCTCGCTACGGTACGGGGCGTAGATGGCGTTCACGTCTGCGATGGTGGCGGCGTTCATGAGCGAGGAACGCAGCTGCAGCAGGGTGAGCGGGTCGATGAGGCCTTCGTCGGCGCGTTCGGTGAGCGCTTCGAGCACGCGGTTGCGGCGCTCTTCGAGGGCGCGGAGCTGACCCAGGCGCGACTGGATGGTGCGCAGCTGGGTGTCGGTGAGTGCACCCGTTGCTTCTTTGCGGTAGCGGGCGATGAAGGGTACGGAGTTGTCGGCGTCAAGCAGCGCCACGGCTGCGCGGATGCGGTGCGGCGCGATACCGGTTTCTACGGCGAGCGCGTTGATGAGGTGCTCGGCAGGCTGCTCAGTCTTGCCGCCGGTTTCGTGTTTTTCGCGGTGTGCGGCACTGCTGGGTTCGTTGCCGGCGGCGCTGCTGGGCGCGGGGTGTGCAGCTCGATCCGCACGCGGGCGGATGCTGCTCGGGAGGGGGTGTTCGCTCATCCTTCCAGTTTCGCATATTTCGCCGCAGCTCATGGGTTGACCGGTAATGCTCAGAAAAGAGTCAGCGCGGGGCGTATTTTGCTCGCCTGTGCGGGTGCGGGTAAGCGTATTTTTCTATCGCATCTTCTAGTGCAGATTACGAGTCTTTACGCACATTTTGCCCTGTGGGTGCGCTAAATATTGTCATCTTTCCGTAAGAAACCGTGTTAGGGGTTCACGTATTTGAATAGTGCTTAGTTTCAGCGATAAATTTAGATAAAAGAGCATATTTTTTGAAAAAATATCGCTTATTCATGCAGATAAGGGGTGGCCTCACACCACGCAAACGCCCTTGTCTGCGTGCACACATTCAGGGTTTCGGCGGCACGGTACGACATGGTGCCGCCACATCCCGCAGATGAAAGAGGGACCCATGCGCGAACAAGCCGCGCTATCAAACGCTCCGGAGGGCTACTTAGATTTTCACGACGAGTACGCGGAACTCATCGCCGAACTCGCCGCGCTGGGGTTCACCCCTACCCAGGTTCTCCGCCGCCTCAACTTTCTGTACCCGCACATCAACAAGAAGTACCTGAACTATGCGCTGAGCTCCGGCATCTGGCAGTTTGGCCCGGTCACGGCAGACGCCCCGAGCTACACGGTGCTCGCATGCGGCCTCTGGTACGTTTTCGCTGAAGCCTACGATCTGCCTCCGGAGCCCGAGTACACGGCGCTGATTCTTGATTGCGATATTATTCACGACCTGCCGCCCGCGCTGGAGGCACGCCACTTCAGCAATGAAGACATTGCGCACGTTCTGGCGAAGATTGGCGCAACGCTCAAGTACCTTGCCGCACACCCCTACTCCCAGCTGGAGGAAGAAGCCTACGCGCAGACCCTCGAGGACATCCGGCAGCGCGGCGTAAAAGAAATCGGCACCGAGGGCGGTAGCCTGTACACCCTGCTCGCCTCCAGCATGGAGGGCGAATCCGCGTGGCCTGCCCCCGCACAGACGGTCAACGATTACCTCGGCGACGGCAACTGGTCCTTGGGCATGCTCCGCACCGGCATCTACCCGGCGGAGGCGCTCGAGAACGAGTGGTATATCGACGCCGCGGCGGTACCCGAGGATTTTGCGCCGAAGACTCTGAGCCTGTTCTTGAGCTATTGCGCCCGCTACGACCGCGAGCCGACGGCGCTGAACTACGGCTACTGGTCTACCATTCCCACGCTCATTGAGCAGGTGCCGCCGCTGGGTGCGGTACGCGCCAAGTTCGGCTCCTGGCAGACGACTCTGCATCGCGGACGCACGCAGATTGCCCGCGAGCTGCGCCTGTGGACGAAGAACGAAGCCAACGCAGCAGCCGTGGAGGCGAGCGCCACTGAGTCGAACGAGACCGAGGCGAGCGCCGCTGAGGAGCTTGAGCTCCTCGACGCTGAGCTGACTAACGCTGAGCTGGAGCCGGATACCCCGGACAACTCCCCCGCGGACGCTACCGCAGAGCCCGCAGAGCCTGCAGAGCCCGCGCGTCTGAGCGCCCGCGAACTTACCGAGCAGGGCATCGGCGTGGTGCAGACCGCCCACACCGACCTGGCGGCGTACCACCGCACCCAGTGGGAGCAGACGGTGGAAGTCTTCGGTGAACGCCTCGCGCAGCTTGCCTGGAACCGCCGCCTGAGCACCTACTACTTCTTCGACGGAGCCTGCCTGGAAGATGCCGACCCGACCCCCGTGGTGACGGTTTTCCGCTCCCCCACCGGCTTCCTCTGCGAGCTCGAACCCACCGTCGAGGCGCTGCCCGCCTTCGACCCGGAGTTCCTGCAGGAGCACGGCTGGAGGCACCCGGTACCGGTGCATGCTCTGTGGAATCTGCACGCGCTCGACCCGCTGGAGGCAGCTGCCGCCGTCATTGAGGCGATGCGTTCGGGTTGCGGTTGTGAACGCTGGGATTTCTACCGCACCGATGACGATAACGACCCGCTTGCCGAAGAGGCTGAGGTGGCGCCCCTCTAAGCGCGCACTCCCGCGAGCCTCTCGTCGGGTTCATCCCTAGAGACAGCGAAAGCCCGCGTCCCGCTCCCTGAGAGGAGCAGGTGACGCGGGCTTTACGCATGCGCTGATAGCCGGTACCGAGATAACCGGCACCGATAGCCGGCGTGGCTTAGCGTGGGTGTTTAGCGTGCCGAGAAAATCTCGGACGCCTCCACAATCGCAATCTGCGCGGTGCGGGTCGAGATTGCTTCGTGGCGGCGGGCATCAGCGCGGCGCTTGAAGACCCAGCCGATACCCAGAATCACGAACCAGACGGGCATCGCGAGCAGACCCATGAGAGTTTCCTCGTTCATGGTCAGCACACCAATGGTGAAGGCGAAGAACGCCAGAGCCAGCCACGCGGAGAAACGGCCGCCGGGCAGACGGAACTTCGACTTCTTGTGGCGCGAGGGGAACTTCTTGCGGTACATCAGGTAGCTGACCATAATCATGGCCCACGCAAAAATCACGAGCACCGCAGCCACGGTGGTGACCAGGTTGAACGCACGAGAGATCGAGTCACCCGCGTAGAGCAGCACAATCGAGGACAGCAGCATCACGGCGGAAAGGAACAGCGCGTTACGCGGCACGCCGTTCTTGGAGATCTTGCCCAGGAACTGCGGTGCACTGCGCTCGCGTGCCAGGCCGAATGCCATACGCGAGGTGGAGAAGATACCGGAGTTCGCCGAGGAGGTTGCGCTGGTAATCACCACGAAGTTGATGATGTGCGCGGCGATGCCCAAGCCCGCCAGAGTGAACATGGCGACGAAGGGACTCTTATCGGGGCTGACCAGGCGCCAGGGGGTGACCATCAGGATGACGGCGAGCGCGCCCACGTAGAAGACCATAATACGTACCGGCACGGCGTTAATTGCCTTGGGCAGGGTCTTTTCGGGGTCCTGGGTTTCTGCGGCGGTGGTACCGACGAGCTCGGAGCCCATGAACGCGAAGACGGCAATCTGGAATGCACCGAGGAAGCCAATCAGGTGGTTGGGGAACATTCCGCCGTCGTTCCAGAGGTTTGCGACAGATGCCTGCGCACCACTGGGCGAGGTGAAGCCGACGGCGATCATGCCGCCACCAACGATAATCAGGGCGACAATGGCGACGATCTTAATCATGGAGAACCAGAATTCGATTTCGCCGAAGTTCTTCACGGAGACCAGGTTCAGGGTCAGCAGAACGCCGATGACGGCGAGCGCCGGGATCCATGCCTGCAGGTCGGGCCACCACATGTGCAGGTAGCCGACGATTGCGATGATGTCCGCGACGGCGGTAACCACCCACATGAACCAGTAGGACCAGCCGAGGAAGAATCCCGCCATGGGGCCGACGAGGTCGGTGGTGAAGTCAGAGAAGGACTTGTACCTCAGGTTAGAGAGCAGAATCTCGCCCATAGCTCGCAGTACCAGGAAGATGACGGCGCCGATGAGCATGTACACGAAAATAACTGAGGGACCCGCCATGGAGATGGCGCGACCGGAGCCCATGAACAGGCCGGTACCGATGGCACCGCCGATTGCGATGAGCTGGATGTGGCGGTTGCTTAGACCGCGGTGCAGTCGCTCTCCCTGTTCGGGAGCTTTGGGATTCAGGCTGACGTTGTTCTGTTCAGTCACGACGTCCTCTTTTCAGCGGTTGTACCCCGTACCGCATGTGCCGTTACTGGAATAAGAATCGCTAGATCGCAGCGGGCACGGTCACTGTATGAATATGCGGCCATTTGCTTGCGGGGCGTCCCCGGATTTCGGGGCGAGGCTGGGTCTCTATCAAATACCGCGCGGCATTCGGAAGTGTCACGCTATCGATTGACGCGGAGTTTTTCTGAGAGCTCTCACAGCTACTTGGATAGTTATTCTACAGGTGTTAAGTGCAAGAAAACAGGATTTACGGCAAAAATGTGACCTATTTCTATTATTCACGTCATATCAATCGGTGTAAAAAATGCCGCCCCGAACGTAAACAGGCAGGCACGAGGGCACGCGAAAGCCCCGCCTCCGCATCCTCAAAGAATGCAGAAACGGGGCTTACCAACAGCGCCGCAGAAAGAACAGAATTACTTCTGAGCAGCCTCTTCAGCAGGCTTCTCGGCAGCCAGTGCGCGAGCACGCTTCGCCGCATGGTGGCGGGTCAGAATCTCGTAGCCAATAGCCAGAGCGATGAACCAGATGGGGGTCAGCGCCAGACCGATTGCGGTGTCCGGGTACAGGCTCAGGGCGTAGACCATGACGGCGAAGAAGACCAGGCCAAACCAGCTCATGCCGATACCCCAGGGCATCTTGTACTGGGAGGCTTCGTGGCGCTCGGGGAACTTCTTGCGGTAGACCAGGTAGGCAATCAGAATCATGCTCCAGGTGAAGATACCCATCATCGACGCCACGGAGGTCACCACGGTAAACGCCTCCATAATGCCGCTACCGGCGTACAGCATGACCAGGCTGAACAGCAGCAGCACGGTGGTCAGGTACAGGGCGTTGGCGGGCACACCGTTCTTGGTGAGCTTGCCCAGTGCGGAGGGCGCGGCGCCGTCGTGTGCCAGACCGTAGACCATGCGGGAGGTCGAGAAGATACCGGAGTTCGCAGAGGATGCCGCGGAGGTCAGCACCACGAAGTTCACCAGCGATGCGGCAACAGCAATGCCCGCCAGGGAGAACATGCCCACAAAGGGGCTCATGGACTTATCCAGCTTGTCCCAGGGGGTCACGGCGAGGATGGTCATCAGCGGCACAGCGTAGAAGAGCGCAATGCGGAAGGGCACGGCGTTAATAGCCTTGGGCAGGGTACGTTCGGGGTGCTTGGTCTCAGCCACGGCGGTACCAACAAGCTCAGCACCCACGAAGGCGAAGAGAGCAATCTGGAAGGAGCCCAGGAAGCCGGTCACGCCCTGGGTGAAGATACCGCTACCGGAGGGGCCGGGGTGGTCCCACAGGTGGGTTACGGAGGCGGTAGTACCGTCGGGGCTGGTGAAGCTGAAGGCGACCATGAGCGCACCAACAATAATGAGGGCGACAATCGCGACGATTTTAATGACCGCGAACCAGAATTCGATTTCACCGAAGTTCTTCACCGAGGGCAGGTTCAGCAGCAACAGCGCCACGATGACGACGAGCGCCGGAATGAATTTGGGCATGTCGGGTAGCCAATATTGCACGTAGCCGGTAATCGCGATGACGTCCGCGATACCTGTAACGACCCAGAAGAACCAGTACGACCAGCCGACGAAGAAGCCGGCGCGCAGGCCGAGAATGTCGGTAATGAAGTCGGTGAAGGACTTGTACTTGGGGTTGGAGAGCAGAATCTCGCCCATGGCGCGCAGAACAAAGTAGATGACGCTACCGATAATGGCGTACACCAAGACGATGGAGGGGCCGGTCAGGGCGATGGTCTTCGCCGAGCCGAGGAAAAGGCCGGTGCCGATGGCGCCGCCAATAGCGATCAGCTGGATGTGTCGGTAGCTTAGTCCGCGCTGAAGCTTGGAGTGCTCAGCTTCGGAGTCTAGGCCGGTGACGGAGTTGTGCTGCATTGGCTGCTGTGTCACGTATTTCTCTTTCCTGCGTCGATTCGCCCTAAATTTCACTCGGGGGCGAGTCCGGGTGGTTGGTATTCATGCATAATCCTGAACGGCGCGCCAGGAGGCGGTTCCCGCGCTTCCCGAGCCGGCGCGGTGCGCTTGGGCTTGTGGGCTCCGATTTTGCGGGGCTTCCGATTTCTTGCATCGCCGATAAAGGGTTATGCAGAGAATGCATAATTTCAAATTTTACCCCCTCATACCCACACAAGTACAAGGAATACAACATCACCAGATTTTTGAGACGAGGCGATTGGGACGGGGTGAGCCTGTGGGCATCCCTCAACCTCCACCCGGAACACGCCCCGCACCACCCCTGAGCCGCCGCACTTTTGTATGCACACTGAATTTTCGTGTTTCTCAGACCGGCATGCTCCCAGCTAGTTCAGCGTCACGCCAGCCCCCGCACGCCGCGAAACCGCACGGTTTAGCGGCGCTACGCTATTCTTTTAGGTATGTCTACTGAGAACACGCAGCCTAGCCAGGCACCCGAATCCACCGAAGAAAAGGCCAAGAAGCCGGTTCCCGAGGAATTCTTCCGCCAGCCCTACTCCTTCGTCCGCCGCGGTGACCGCCTCACCGCGCGCCGCCAGAAGGCGTGGGACACCTACTCCCCCACCCACGTGCTGGACATCCCGCGCCTGCGCACCGACACCTCCGTGTCCCCCGAGGCAACTTTCGACCCGGATAAGATTTATGGCCGTGAGGCGTACCAGGTCGTTGAGATCGGTTCCGGCCTGGGCGAGGCGATTGTGCACCGCGCAGCTGAGGTGCCCGAGGCGAACTTCCTCGCCGTTGAGGTGTACACCCCCGGCATCGCGGACCTGCTGCTGAAGATGGGCAACGCCGGCGTGGAGAACGTGCGTGTGGCTCAGGCGAACGCACCCGAGCTGCTCGACAACATGCTTGAGGAGAACTCCGTGGACGAGCTGTGGGTGTTCTTCCCGGATCCCTGGCACAAGTCCCGCCACCACAAGCGCCGCCTGGTGTCCCCGGCGTTCGCTGATAAGGTTGCGCGCGTGCTCAAGCCCGGCGGCATTTGGCGTCTGGCGACTGACTGGGAGGAGTACGCCCTGGTCATGCGTGAGGTTCTGGAGGCGCACCCCGACTTTGAGAACGTGAACCCCGGCGCCGGTGCGACCGAGGAGGATCCGCTGGGTGGTTGGGCTCCGCGTTGGGAGGGTCGTACCCTCACCAGCTTTGAGCGTAAGGCTCAGGAGGCGGGCCGCCGCGCGCACGATCTGACCTACCGCCGCAAGTAAGCAAGGCAGCACTAGTACGCGACTTATACGTTAAGGAGGTGAGGCTCCCCGATCATTCGGGGAGCCTCACCTCCTTGTGTGTGGGTCCAAGTGCATGCGGGCGGGGGTCTACCCTACCTCGCTCGCACAACGCTAAGACGCACAAGCCTATATGGGCGGCTGACTAGCGCAAATGAGCTAAAACAGCCGAGCCGTTTATCCAAGTGTAGCGGGTTTAGCCGGTTTAGCGCTGCGGTTTCGTATCATCCGCCGTAGCCGGCTGGTGACGCTGACGGTACAGCACCACAGCCGAGGAACGCTGACGAGGCGCCGGGCGGGTACCGCGGGCAATATGCACCACGTCGCCACTGGTACCGGCTGCGAACACGCGTTCCGCCATGCCCAGCTTCACCTTCGCATCCTGAACCTGACGCTGCAGCGCCGCAATCTGCTCCTGCTGCTCTTCCACGAGGGACTCCAGCTCAATAATGCGGCGAATACCCTCCAGGGAGACGCCCTCCTGAGAGAGCTGCTGAATCTGCTGCAGACGGTTCACGTCACGCTGCGAATAGCGGCGCGCCTTACCGGGCGCACGCGAAGGCTGGACCAGGCCGATGCGGTCGTACTGGCGCAGGGTCTGCGGGTGCATGCCCGCCAGCTCAGCCGCCACAGAAATCACGAAAACCGGCAGGTCCACGCTGTGCAACGGCTTGCCGCTACGGGACTTAGATGATGATTCTCGAGATGCCATGGTTTACTTCGCCTTCTTCAACAGATCCTTACGCGGGTTCTCCTGCGGTGCCAGTTTTACGAACTTATCAAATGCTTCCTGCGCCTCTGCGCTCAGCTCGGTGGGCAGAACAATCTCCGGGATGACCAGCAGGTCGCCGTCGCCACCCTTAGCCTTGAAGCCGCGGCCCTTAGCGCGCAGTCGGCGGCCAACCTGGCCGGGTGCCAGGCGCAGCTTCACGGTGGATGCGTCGGGCAGGGGCACCTCGATCACTGCGCCGTCGACAGCCTCAGCGAGGGTGACGGGCGCGCGCATAATCAGGTTGTTACCCTCGCGCGAGTACACGGAGTCATCGGAGACGCGCACGGTGACCTTCAGGTCGCCGCCGCGCAGGCCCTTGCCGCGCAGGCGCACCTTCTGGCCGTCCTTAATGCCTGCGGGGATGCGTGCCTCGGTGTGAGAGCCGTCCGGCAGGAACACGGTCACGGTCGCGCCGGTGTACGCCTGGGCGAGGCTGATGCGGGTGCTGGTGGTGCTTTCTTCGGGGGCTGCGTGCTGTGCGCCGCCGAAACCGCCGCCACCCATGCCGCCGAAGTCGGCGCTGGTGAAGCCTGCGGAGCGTCGGGAGCCACCGGCGCTACCACCGAAGAGGCCGCCGAGCAGGTCGTCAATGTTGATGCCTGCGCCGCCGTTGCTGAAGCCGCCGAATGCATCCGCGCCGGGGTAGCCGGTGTAGCTGCCACCGCCGAAGCCGCCGCCGCCGAATCCGCCCATGCCTGCGGCACCGTAGCGGCGGATCTGGTCGTACTCTTCGCGCTGCTTCTTGTCGGAGAGCACGTCGTATGCTTCCGAGATTTCCTTGAACTTCTTCTCTGCTGCGGCGTCGCCGGGGTTCAGGTCCGGGTGGTACTTGCGGGAGAGCTTGCGGTACGCCTTCTTGATGTCGCTTTCGCTTGCGTCTTCGCTGACACCCAGTGCCTTATAAAAGTCGTCGGTTAGCCAGTTTTCACTTGCCATGTTGTGTTTCTCCTTCTGCGGTGATGCGCCGCCCTCCTCGGTTACGGGACGGCTTGCAGGGGCACCGCGTGCTTGTCTTAATGCTCTATATAAAAGTTTAGTCTACTTGACTCAATTTTGAAAGGGCTGAGCCCAAAAAATAGCGCCCCTACAAGCCTCTTGACCGCCGCCACAGCTCACCGAAACCCGCGCCAACGCTGGGCATAGTAGCCCAGGCAAACAACAGGGCGGGCACTCCCCCACCAGGGAGAGCACCCGCCCGTCGTTAGTTATTCAGCCAATGCTTAGCCGACCGCCTTACGGTGCGACAGCCACAGCCACCTGAGCGGTACGAACCACGCGGTCGTTCACGCGGTAGCCGTAACGCAGAACCATGGAGACATGATCCTCAGCCACCTCGTCGGTGGGCTGCTGCAGTACAGCTTCGTGGATGTTCGGGTCGAAGGCGTCGCCTACTTCACCGAAACGTTCCACGCCCTGCTTGCCGAGCAGCTCTTCGAGCTTGGTAGCGATGGAGGCGAAGGGACCGTCCTGCAGGTCGCCATGCTTACGTGCGGCGTCGATATCGTCGAGCACCGGCAGCAGTGCGCCGACCAGGTCACCGATTACGAAGTTTCGCAGCTGCTCCTTTTCGCGGGCGGTGCGGTTCTTGTAGTTGGTGAACTCTGCCTGCAGGCGAAGCAGGGAGTCCAGGCGCTCTGCGGCGAGTGCCGCATCCGCAGATTCTGCTTCTACGGCGTCCTGGAGCTCAGCCTCGACGGCTTCCGCAGCGTCTTCGGTGGTTTCGACCGATTCAGCTTCGGGGTGGCCTTCCGCTGCGGGGGCGTTGAATGCCTCCTCCAGCGGGTCGGGGGTGATGTTTTCCTGCTCAGCCATGATTACTTCTTCTCGTCTTCGTCGATAACCTCGGCGTCGACAACGTCCTCATCAGCGGCGGGCTTGGACTCGGATGCCTCAGCCTGTGCTGCTGCGTAGAGTGCCTCACCCAGCTTGGATCGGGATGCCTGCAGCTTCTCGAATGCGGACTTCACTGCTGCGTCGTCGTCGCCCTCGAGTGCCTTCTTCAGCTCGTCGACATCGCCCTGGACTTCGGTCTTGACGTTCTCGGGCAGCTTGTCGCCGTTCTCCTTCAGGAGCTTCTCAGTGGTGTATGCGACGGACTCGGCTTCGTTGCGGGTGTCAGCAGCCTCGCGGCGTGCCTTGTCCTGTTCAGCGTGTGCCTCTGCGTCCTTGACCATGCGGTCGATGTCGTCCTTGGAGAGGGAGGTACCGCCGGTGATAGTCATGGACTGCTCAACACCGGTGCCCTTGTCCTTTGCGGAGACGTGGACGATGCCGTTTGCGTCGATGTCGAAGGTGACCTCAATCTGGGGCACGCCACGGGGTGCGGGGGCGATGCCGGTCAGCTCGAAGGTACCCAGGTTCTTGTTGTCGCGAGTGAACTCACGCTCACCCTGGAAGACCTGAATGGTCACGGAGGGCTGGTTGTCCTCTGCGGTGGTGAAGGTCTCAGAACGCTTGGTCGGGATTGCGGTGTTGCGCTCAATCAGCTTGGTCATCACGCCACCCTTGGTCTCGATACCGAGGGAGAGGGGGGTGACGTCGATCAGCAGAACGTCCTTACGGTCGCCCTTCAGAACGCCTGCCTGCAGTGCTGCACCCATTGCCACGACCTCGTCGGGGTTCACGCCCTTGTTGGGCTCGCGGCCGGTGAGCTCCTTGACGAGCTCAGCAACAGCGGGCATACGGGTGGAGCCACCAACCAGGATGACCTCAGAAATCTCGGAGATAGACACGCCAGCTTCCTTGATTACGTCGAGCACGGGCTTCTTGGTGCGCTCGAGCAGGTCGCGGGTCAGTTCCTCGAACTTTGCGCGGGTCAGCTTCTCATCCAGGTGGATGGGGCCCTCGGGGGTCACGGACAGGTACTGCAGGGAGATGTTGGTGCTAGAAGCGCTGGACAGCTCCTTCTTAGCCTGCTCAGCTGCCTCCTGCAGACGCTGCAGTGCAATCTTGTCCTTGGACAGGTCTGCGCCGGTGTTTGCCTTCACCTGTGCGAGCAGCCACTCAACGATGCGGTGGTCCCAGTCGTCACCACCGAGGCGGTTGTCACCGCTGGTTGCGCGAACCTGAATGGTGGAGAAGCCGTCGTCGTCCTTGCCAACTTCCAGCAGGGAGACGTCGAAGGTACCGCCACCGAGGTCGAAGACCAGGATGAGCTCGTCTTCCTTACCCTTGTCCAGGCCGTATGCGAGTGCTGCGGCGGTGGGCTCGTTGACGATACGCAGGACGTTCAGACCTGCGATCTCGCCGGCTTCCTTGGTTGCCTGACGCTCAGCGTCGTTGAAGTATGCCGGGACGGTGATGACAGCGTCGGTGACCTTGTCGTTCAGGAATGCCTCTGCGTCGCCCTTCAGCTTCATGAGGATACGAGCGGAGATTTCCTGCGGGGTGTACTTCTTGCCGTCAATCTCGGTGGTCCAGTCAGTGCCCATGTGGCGCTTGACGGAGGAGATGGTGCGGTCGACGTTGGTCACTGCCTGACGCTTTGCGACGCTACCGACCAGAACCTCGCCGTCCTTGGAGAATGCGACGACGGAGGGGGTGGTGCGGGTGCCCTCTGCGTTAGCGATGACGACCGGGTCGCCACCTTCCAGTGCTGCTACGACCGAGTTGGTGGTACCGAGGTCAATACCTACTGCACGTGCCATATGTTTATTCACTCCTTAGGTGTTAGTGCCCCGCTTCTTCTAATGCGAGGCGGGTTAGTTTGAAAGTTTTGGAGGCGGTCGGTGCTGCGCGTGCCGCCCCGTGTGGGGTGGTCTGCGCGGCCTCCTTGAGCCTCATGTACTCAAGTATGCACCCTCTCGGAGGGGCTGTCAATAGAGTTGAGCGTATTTAACTCAACTTTTTTATGCGGAGGGGCGTGAGGGGCGGGTTTTTCAGGGTTCTGGAGCGGTATTTTGCGGGTGATTTTGGGGCGGCGGCGAGGCGCGAATGGGCGGTTTTGCCGCGGAATTCCAGGGTTTTCGGGTGGTGTGAGGGCGCGGCACGGCGATTCAGCGCACGGCGGACAGTGCCGGGCGCGCGGGGCGAAAAATTTTTTAAAAATCTTTAAAAAAAGGGGTGGAAAACCGAAAATTGGGGTGCGGGAGGGGCAAGGAGGTGGTCTGGGGGCACCCCAGATAGGGCGTGCGGGGCGATTTTAGGCGCGATTTTTAGGTCTGAAGGCTAGGCCTCTGGCAGCGTTGCTAGGGGTGCGCTTCGTGCAGGCACCTCAGCTGCAGACACCCGCCTGAGATCTCGGAGATTCGCTCCTCTTATATATAGAGGGCCCATTCGTAAGCTCCATCGCTCACCTTGTAGAGGTATCCCCGCTTGTCCGATACGTAATTCCCTAACCTTCACCTGTGGCTTGAGGCTACTCGCCTGCCGTATCCTGGTTACGACCATATCCTCTCAAAGTAGACAGGAGACCCCATGTCACGAAAACGTGTTTCAGAACCCCAAAGTGGCTCGCCCATTTCATACAAAGAAATCAATACGATAGATTCATTGATTCGCCAAGCATTCAAGCCAGATCGTATAAGCATCCCTATCTTTATTATTTTAATTCTACTTATAATCGCACACTATATCTTCTCGACTTATAATTTCTTACCAATTTCAGTCAACCATCTCCCGGTCGCAATTGAAATAATCAGACTCCTCACCTCCCTGACAGCAATTATATACATTGCTTGCAAAATATTCTCGGCCTATGGATCTAGAGAATTAATTATTACCTTTTTCAAGAATCACCCCATTCAGCTTTTTGTATCAATCATTGCTTGCGGGGCTACAACTGCATTTTTCCTGCCTCTTATTCTGAATCTATTTAAGTTTATTGGGGAAACTGATAAATTAACTACCACATTACTTGCATCTACTGGTGGAGTAATTGCAGTTTTTACGCTAATTAAAACACATCAGAAAAATCAAACCGATGAAGCAACCCTTAAGCATAACAAAGCGGTACATGCTCAACAGATAAAAGATCGTAATGAGGATATTGAACGACAGATTTCCGAGCGAGAAGAGCAGAAAAACCAGTTTGATAGAAATTTCAATCTTCAATATTCAAAAAATAAACAAGATCATGTCCATCAGGTACATACAGAGCGTCGTAGCCGCTATGCCAAAGCTGTCGAACAGTTGGGTAACGAGAATGCTGCTATTCGCTTCGGCGGCATCTACACCCTTGTCGGTCTCGTTGATGAGTGGCTTGCCGATGATGCCCTCAATCCTGAAGAAGGACAGAAAGAAGGACAGGTTATTATCAATAACCTCTGCTCCTACATTCGTTCACCCTTTCCGCTTGCAGAAAAAATTGACGAATACAAAGCCTACAAAAAACTTGAAGAGCTCAAGGAAAAAGAATCTAAGTATCTCCTCAGTGCAGTAGACTCATCTGAATTTAAGGCTCTACGCAAACGTTTCCCAAATCCTCAGGACTATAAAAAACCTAAGGATATCGCCACAGCTCAGGCAACGTTTAGCGAAGAACAGGATGTACGCCGCACTATCTTTGTTGAGATGAGCAAGCGTAGCAGCGATATCTTCAAAAAGGAGGGTAAGGTAATCAAAATCATTCCAGGAACATGGAGTGACTTTAATTTCGATTTCAGTCGAGCACCCATCTTCTATCCCCTCGATAACCTCACAATTGAGCAAGGTAATTTCTCTGGCGCAAAGGTCTATATTGACGCGGACTTCAGCGAGGTAACCTTCGCCGACGACGCAAACTTCAACGAGGCGAAGTTCACCCACGACGCGAACTTCAACGAGGCGAGATTCACCTACGGCGCGAACTTCCGTGGGGCGAGGTTCACCATCACCCCGAACTTCAGTGAGGCAACCTTCACCAACACCGCGAAATTCGACCGAGCGACCTTCACACGCGATGCGAACTTCAGCAAAACGACCTTCACCTGTGACGTGAGCTTCAACGGGGCGACCTTCACCCATGACGCGAACTTCCGTGGGGCGACCTTCATCCACAGCGCGACCTTCACCAGGGCGAGATTCACCCGCAACGCGAACTTCAACGAGGCGAGGTTCACCCACAGCGCGAAATTCGACAGGGCGACCTTCACCCGCGATGCAAACTTCAGCGGAGCAACCTTCAAACGCCGTGTGAACTTCAGCGAAGCGAGATTCACTCACAACGCGAACTTCGACGGAGCGACCTTCACCGGCATCGCAGACTTCACCAAGGCGAGGTTCACCCACGACGCAAACTTCGGCAGGGCGGTCTTCAACCACCGCGCATGGTTCAACAAGGCAACCTTCACTCACAACGCGAACTTCAGGAGAGCAACCTTCACGAATTTTATTCCGACTTTCGCTACAAAATTGGAGTACGCCCAGTTCTCTGCAAGCTCAAACCCACAGGACTATAAGCTCTCATCGCTCACTCCAGACAGCAAAACTATCAAGCTTAAAACCGCTACTCTTCTCGGTAAGACGTTCAAGATTCCCCATGGAACGGTACTTTTCGACCCGATGTCCCCAAAGAATAAGGATGGGAATTATAGCGGGCTAAGCGATCCTGCGGGACAAAAGACGAAAAACCCTACTCATAAATAAGGCTCAATAAAAGAAACCTCGCCTGCACCTCTCGTGCAGGCGGGGCTTGTTCTTTTGCCCAGCGCGAGCGCACAAGGGTGGGATCCTCCCCTATGCTGGTTATAAGCCAGCACCGGAGCAGGAAGGGCACACCGCCATGGACCTCAACAAACTCTTAACTGCGCTGCGGCAACGCAAAAACACCCCGGCACGCACCCAGCAGGCCGGGCGGCACGAACGCTACACGCACGCCCTCGAACAATTCCTCGACGGACAGCCCGCCGTACGCCTCGGCGGGGCATACACGCTCGCAAACCTCGCAGACGAATGGCTCACCGACGCATCCCTCCCCGAACAGGTGCGCCGCGAAGAAGCCCAAGCCATCATCGACGCGCTGACCGAGTGCATCCGCACGCCCTACCCCCTCGCGCAGAAACGGCAGGTCCTAGAAGCAGACGAGGCCCCCGGAGGGTACGAAGGCGACTTTACGCGCGATCAGGAGGCACTACGCGAAGAGCAGCTGGTACGCCGCACCGTCTTCATGGAGTTCAGCCGCCGCCTCGCCGCCGCCGCCAAGAGCAACAAAGAAGGCAACGGAGAAAGCCAGCACACGGTGCCGCTAATATCGCCCATGTGGGCTGATCTGCGCTTCGACTTTAGCGGCGCACCCATCTTCTACCCGCTACGGCAGCTGCACTTTCAGAACGCCGATTTCGCCTCCGCAACCTTCTACGGTCCGGCGGATTTTTCCGGTGCGGCCTTCCACGGTGACACCAGCTTCTCCGCGGCACAGTTCACCGCTGACGCATCCTTCAACAGCGCGAACTTCACCGACTGGGTGGGGTTCAGCGCCGCACACTTCGCGGGCGCGGCAGAGTTCAGCGGGGCACATTTTGCGGACGCGGCAAGCTTCGCAACCGTAACCTTCACCGGCGAGGCCGACTTCTCAGACGCGGTCTTCTCGGCTGCGGCTGACTTCGCGGTAGCCTCCTTCGAGTCCGATGCCGACTTCTCACGTTTGAACACCGCGGGCATAGCCAGCTTCGCGGCGGTCACCTTCGATGGAAAGGCAGTATTCACCGCCTCCACGTTCCACGATGAAGCGCACTTCGCCGCGTCCGTCTTCAACCGTCCGGCGGTGTTCTCCAAGTCGCTGTTCGGCGGGGTCGCGCGCTTCGCCGGTGTAGTCACCAAGCAGTCCGCAATGTTCAGCAACGTACGCTTTGCGAGCGCGGCGGACTTTAGCGGGGCGTCCTTCACACAGTACGAGGATTTTGGTGGGGCGCGGTTCGACGGCGACGCCACGTTCAGCCGGGCGTCTTTTATTGCGCTTCCGAGGACGCGCTATGAGATGGATTTCCCGCAGCGAGCGAACTTCGATAACGCGGCCTTCGCGCAGGATGCCGACTTTAGTAAGGCGACGTTCACAGCGCATGTCGGTTTCTACAAGGCGACGTTCGCGCGGGAGGTGAGCTTCAACGGGGTGAGCTTTGAGGGCGCCTACTTCGCGGATGCGACGTTCGGTCAGCGGGCAGATTTCAGGCAGACTAGCTTCATGTATGTTAAGCCGTCCTTTGAGGCTTTGGATAGGCGGCTGCAGAGGGCACGGTTCTCTGCGCAGGCGGATCCGCAGGATTACCTGTTCGAGGCGCGCCCGGAGAGTCCGCACGGTTTCAGTTGCGGTACGGCGAACCTTCTTAATAGAACGTTCATTCTCCCTGTCGGCGCTGTGCTTTACGACCCGGATTCCTGGGACGAAGAGAAGCAGGAGTACACGCGCGTTAGTGAGCCCGCACAGTAAAACCTAACTCTCCCCCGCCGTCGGGGAAGCTCCCACACACAGACCCCGCCCGTGCATCCAGCGCTGGCGGGGTCTTCGCATTTGACCCACAACCACCCAAGCCCAGCAGCTTTACCTTATGCTGAGTATGACCCGCCCCTTTCAACGATGACAGGAGAACCACATGCATCTCGCACCCAGCACCGCGTGGGTTTGGCTGATAGCTTGCGCAGTCGTCATTCTGTTTTTCCCGCTCGCCGCGCAGTTCGGCAATCTCAAGGGGAAGCTGTCTAGCTTCCGCACCTGGGTTTGGGCTATCGCTCTCTTGGGCATTGTCGCGGCGGGTTTTATGCCTTTCACCTTTGATACTGACATCGCCAATTTTGAGGTTCAGCCGTTCATTTTCTTCATCACCGGCACCCTGCTGGGTGTTCTCTTTCTTGGGGAGTTCCACCGCATGAACGCCCAGAAAAAGCTGAAACACCCCCAGCGGGTGCATGCCGAGCGCCGTACCCGTTACAGCAAGGCAGTTGAGCAGCTGGCATATCCGAACCCGGCAGTCCGTGCGAGCGCCCTCAGCACGCTTACGGGTCTGGTGGATGAGTGGCTCGCTGACGAGCAGCTCAGCGTTGAGGCGCGGCAGAAGGAGGGGCAGGTCATCGTCAATGCCCTCTGCGCTTATGTTCGTTCGCCGTTCGCGCGGGCGTTCAAGGCAGAAGCTTTTGAATCCGATACGCCGCCCGCTAACTATGCGGGTGATTTCGCTACGGATCTGGCGGCTTTTCGTGGTGAGCAGGATGTTCGCCGCAGCGTCTTCGTTGAGATGAGCAAGCGCAGCAGTACCCTTGCTGAAAACGAGAAGGGCGAGGTAATTGTTGTCCCTGGCGCGTGGAGCAGCTTTGAGTTCGATTTCAGCCGAGCAGTCGTCTTCTACCCTCTCAACGGTCTGACTATTGAGAACGCCGATTTCTCTGCGGCGAGGTTCTGCAACGGTTCGGATTTCAGCGGGGCAGCTTTTGTGGGCGACGCGAACTTTACCCGGGCGGTCTTTGACCAGGATGCGCGTTTTAGCGACGTAACTTTCATGGGAACGGCGGACTTTAGTAATGCGCGCTTTGCTGGTGATGCATTCTTCCGCTGGGTGGCATTCAATGCTAATGCTGACTTCCGCGAGGCTTCTTTTGGAGGGCACGCTGACTTCCGCGACACTACGTTTGCGGCGGATGCGGGCTTTAGCGGTGCTTCCTTTGAGGGGAACGCTGGGTTCTTTAGGTCGTCTTTTGGCGGTAATGCAAGCTTCTTCAGGACAGATTTTGCGGGAATTGCGGAGTTCCGTGAGGCGGTCTTTGAGGGGCATGCAGGGTTTAACGCGGCAACCTTCTACGGGGATGCGCACTTTAGCCGGGCTACATTTGAGGGGCTCGCTGGGTTCCGTGATGCAGCCTTTGAGGCAGGCGCGGAGTTCTATGGCGCGTCCTTTGCGCAGACTGCTGATTTCTGCGATGTGTCTTTCGTGAAGAGCCCGCCGCTCTTCGCGGCGAAGAATGTTGAGTCGGGTGAGGTGTACCGGGCTCGGTTCGCTGCCCTGCCTGCCGGTTCGGAGGCAACCGGTCAGGAGGCGCATAATTTCGGGGTGTACGAGGACAGCCAGCCTATTCCGCTGGGTACAGCCGGGCTGAACGGCGTGGGCTACCGTATCCCGGTCGGTACGGTGCTCTTCGACCCGGCGTCATGGGATGAACGACAGAAGGAATACACTCGCCTGAGTGAGCCCGCGCAGTAATATCCAGAGGCCCCCGCCACATCTTCGAAGTGGTGGGGCCTTTGCGTGCTCGGTGGACACCGCCGAGTAGCTGCGTCGAAAAATAAAAACGGTGCGAAAAACCCCGCTAGAGCCTACAGGCTCAGCGGGGTTTTTCGAATCTTATCTACCCTGGTTCGTTTATCGCTTTCCAGCGGCATTACGCTATGTCCACAATAAATAAAACATAAATTGGGTAGCAAAAATCCGCGAAATGTGTGTCATCTGCTAAAATCAGCAGTGACAACGCAATTCCGCGTTGTCTCTAGTTAATAAATTAAATAGAGAGGAGGTGAACTCCTATGAACAAGGACCACTTTTGGGTACTTGTTGAACGGGGTAGCTATGTAGCCACTCTGTTCCTTGCTCTCGTAGAGACGTGCACGCTGATTGTAAGCCATCTCTACTAGAGGTAATTTACGTGGGGCTACTGGCGATGTTGGAGCATCGCTGGTGGCTCCACTTTTATTTTATGGTCATTATGTATAAGGACATGCCCTGTACATATAACCGTATATCTAATAATGTAGCGTATTTCTTAAGACATAACAACACGACAACACTAATTACGCCATTATTGTATCCACTGCGGGGAACAATATCGCCTATTTTGAAGATTTCCATACTCACCTCGCCTGCTGCGGATTGCAGAAGCATCATCTGTGCATCTCGTGCAGGCGAAGCCCCCCTCGTTGATGACCGGGCGCAACTCATGGTAAGTAGCTTTACCCTATGCTGGAAGGTGAACGTTCCTATCAGAGAGGACAGGAGAACCTAGTGCCCAGCAATAACGCATCATCCGTTCCAGAGAGCCCGGTAATCCCGAAAAATCAGGAGAATCCTTGGTATATCAGGCACTTTACTAAGCTCCTCCTTGGCTTTGGCCTGGGCGGCGGCGCGGTTGCGATTCTTCTTCCGTTGCTGCTGTGGTTGCACTGCGGTATGAGCTCTGGCAGTTCAGATCAGCTGCGTCTGCATCTGCTGTACGTCACTGGCGGCATTATTGCGGTTCTGACTCTTCTGCAGACTAATTGGAAGAATCAGGGTGACCGCCTCAAAATTGACGCTGATATCAAGAAGAATGAGCAGGACGCAGAGAACGAGGCTACAAAACGTGAACAAGATGCTGTCAAGAGTGAACGTGACCATATTCGCCAGGTACATACTGAACGCCGTAGCCGCTACACCAAGGCTGTCGAGCAGCTAGCTGACGAGAAAGCGACTGTCCGTCTGGGCGGCATATATACCCTCGTGGGTTTGGTCGATGAGTGGCTAACCGATGACACTCTCGAGGTAGAAGAACAACAAAAAGAAGGACAGGTTATTATCAATAACCTTTGCTCCTACATTCGTTCGCCCTTCCCCTTGGCAGAGGAAATTGAAGAATACGAAGCTCACAAGGAACTAGAAAAACTCCAGAAAACAGAATCCGAGAAGCTCAACGAAGAAGAGTCTTCACGACTCCAGGTCCTGCTTAAGCGTTTCGAAGATTCTGGTGAATACGAAAAACCTAAAGACATCACCGCAGACTATGCAAAGTTCCACGAAGAACAGGACGTACGCCGCACTATCTTTGTTGAGATGAGCAAACGTAGTAGCATCTCCTTCCGCGCAGGCAGGAAGGTAATCAAAACCGTTCTAGGAATCTGGAGTAACTTTGATTTCGATTTCGCTCGAGCACCCATTTTCTATCCCCTCAGCAGCCTCACGATTGAAAAAGGTAATTTCTCTTCGGCTAAGTTCTACACTAACGCGGATTTCAGGTGGGTGGTCTTCACCCAAAACGCGAACTTCCAGAGAACGTCCTTCGCCAACAACGCGGACTTTAGCGGGGCGACCTTTGTACAAACCGCGAACTTCCGAGAATCAACCATCACCGGAACCGCAAACTTCCCATGGGTAATCATCACCGGAACCGCATACTTCCGGTGGGCAACCTTCATCAAAAACGCGGACTTCAGCGGGGCGACCATCACCAGGTTCTCGGACTTCAGGGAGGTGACCTTCGCCCAAAACGCGAACTTCAGCCGGGTGATTTTCGTTAAAAAAGCGTACTTCAGTGGGGCAATCTTCACCCAAAACGCGAACTTCAGCAGTGCGGTCTTTAAAGCTGGTTCGCCAAGGTTTGTGGTAACTTCTGGAGGGCCAGAGGCGACAATCAGAGCACAATTTGCTGCTCTGGCCAAAGATCAGGAAGCACATAACTTCACGGTCGCTAAAGGTAGTTTCCGCATTCCTCCAGGAGAAGCTGAGCTAGGGGACGGCATAATACACCGTATCCCCGTGGGAACGGTGCTCTTCGACCCCGATTCCTGGGACGAAGAGAAGCAGGAATATACTCGCGTCAGTGAGCCTGCAAAGCCGCTAGATGTCTCAGACGAAGCAGAAGAAAACAAGTCCAAATAATACTCACCCTTAAAAGGCCCCCGCCGGCTCCCTCGTTGGCAGGGCCTTCACGTCTGTTCAAGAATGACTCGTTGCAGGTCACTATGCACTATGCTGAAGGATGACCATTCCTCTCAGAGAAGATAGGAAATCTAGAAACCATGACAAAATTACTCGATAACCGAGAAGACACATCACGGTCTAACTCCCCATTGTGGAAAAGAGTTATAGCGTGGGGCGGGAAAAACTGGTTTTACATAACCCTTTCCTTGCTAGCTGTAATTGTAGTTCCCTGCGCTTTTTTCATCCCCCCTCATATCCCCGGACTCAAGGATGACGGCAATACCGTTGTTTCCGTCCGTCAGAGTATCTTGGCTGTATTGGCTGGCGCCCTCACAATGCTCACTTTGTGGGAAACCCATCGTAAAAATACACATGAAAGAGACAAGAACGAGCGTGACCACATCCGGCAAGTCAAGGCCGAACGTCGTAGCCGCTATGCCAAAGCAATTGAACAACTAGCGGACGATAAAGCCCCTATCCGCCGTGGAGGTATATACACCCTAGCTAAACTTGTTGATGAATGGTTAGCAGATGATAAGACCGTGCCGGCTAAGGAAGAGCGCCTAAGCGAGGGTCAGGTCATCATCGATAGTCTTTGCGCATACATCCGTTCATCCTACCCGTTATCCATACATAAAAAGGCTCTCGAACGCAGCCATGAACCTGTCGACTATCCAGGAAACTTTTTATTAGATCAAACCAAATTCCGCGAGGAACAAGAAGTTCGACAACTAATTATTAAAGAAATCACAAAAAGGTTGAATGATGGCTCCGCATTTGAAGACAATATGCCAAAGAGACCGCAGAGAGGACCCTGGTCCGATTTTATTTATGATTTCTCTAAAGCAACATTTTTTTACGTGGTCGATTTTAAAAATTCCTTCTTCAATAAAGATGTAATTTTTAATAATGCAAAATTTATCCACGGTGCAGATTTTAATAATTCATACTTTAAGCAGTCTGCCAACTTTGAGAATTCAGAATTCTCCGGCCCCGCAGGTTCTGTTGGAAGTGCAAAGTTCTTGAATTCAAAATTTGAGTCAGATGTTAAATTTAGCGGTTCAACTTTTATCCGCGACGCTCACTTTAACAACACAGTTTTCACCCACAAGGCCAGCTTTGAGAACGTGAGATTCAACAAAAAAGCTGTATTTTCAGATGCCCTCTTTGAACAAAGTGCAAGTTTTAAAAATACATACTTCACTGGGGGAATAAAATTCTTTAGAGCAATTTTCAAAAAGTCAGCAGATTTTAGCTCTTCTTATTTCTTCCATGAAGCCAACTTCTTTAAAGCTGAGTTTCATCAGCAACCAATATTTAAATCCATGAATCTTGGCATAACATACATTGCTCAATTTTCATACAAGGATTGTCAAATTAATTTTTCTGTTTCGACCCAGAACGGAGCAGTCCAAGTTAAAACTACTAAAGTTATTGCTCCTAACAAAGCTATCTTTCTTCTACCTGAAGGGGCAGACCTCTTCAACCCAGACAACCCTAATGACTTCTCAAAAGGTATGGTAATTTCCCCTGGAGGTAAAGGCTAAAAACGTTTACTTCTAGATAATTTTCTTTAGGCCCCGCCGACCCACCGTCGGCGGGGCCTTTTCGCGCCCGGTACTTGGTAGCGACAGCCCCGGCGGCGGCAGCCCACCGGCGAGCGCATCCACCCGTCACAGCGCCGCCTACAAAATTCTCCCAATCACCTACCACGCTCAACCACCCGTTACCCCACCGATACACTAGAACTATGTACCGAATCATGACTGTCTGCACCGGCAACATCTGCCGCTCCCCCGTCGGCGAATACCTCATCCGCCAGCACGCCCAAGAAGCCGGCGTGCCCGTCACCGTCACCTCCAGCGGCATCAGCAACGAAGAAGAAGGCAACCGCATCGACCCGCGCGCCGCCGCGCAGCTCACCACCCGCGGTATCGACCCGTCCGCGCACCGCGCCAGCGTCTTCACCGTCGAGGACTTCGACCGCAACGACCTCATCCTCGCCATGGACGCACCCCACTACCTGCGCCTCAAAGCCCTCGCCCGCAACGAGGACGACAAAGCCAAGATCCGCATGATGCGCAGCTTCGACCCGAAGGTCACCACCACCCACCTGGACCAGCTCGGCATCTACGACCCCTGGTACGGTAGCGAACGCGACTTCGTGTACACCACCGACCTCATTGACGCCGCCGCACGCGGTCTCATCAACCACCTCAAGCAGGAAGGCGACGCGCAGTGAGTCAGTGTATTCCCCTGAACCAGAACCGCCGCGTCACCGGCACCACCGAAATCCTGGAGCTCTGCAAAGACATGCTGCGCCTGGAGCACGGCATCGGCAACGACTTTGATATGGACACCGCCGACTTCACCGAATTCCGTGCCCAGTTCCTCGCGGATTTCGCGCAGATCCCGCTGATTATCGGCATTGACGGCCGCAGCGGCACCGGCAAAACCAGCCTCGCCACGCAGCTTGAGCAGGAACTCACCGCCGCCGGGCACAGCGTGCACGTGCTGCACCTGGACGACTTCTACCCCGGCTGGGACGGCCTCTTTGACGGCGTGGAGGCGTGGGACGCGCTCTCCGTGCAGCTGACCGAGGGTATTGCCGGAACCTACACCCCGTGGGATTGGGAGGCGGGCGCCCCCGGTGAGGTGCGCACCGTCGACCCGGCGGCTACGCAGGTCATCATCTGTGAGGGTGTCGGCGCGATTGCGGGCGCCTGCGAGGTGCGTATTCTCGCCACCGCCCCGGACGAGGTACGTTACGAACGCGCCATGGCTCGTGACGGTGACACGTTCCGCCCGCACTGGGAACGCTGGACGGCGCAGGAGGAGGCGCTGCTCGCCGAAATCCCGGAGGACTACGCGACCGTGGACTTCATCTACGACAGCGCGGCACAGTAACAGCCGCCTACAAGACAGTAGGGCCCAATGCTTCGTGTATCTGGAAGCATTGGGCCCTACGGCTATTCAGAGGCAGTTTTATTCAGGCGCTGTTTTACTTAGGCATGGGAGCCGGGCTAGCGGATTCCATGCGGTCTTTATCCCAGTAGGTTGAGGTATTGCTCGGCGCATGCGTGGAGGTAATGCCGTCTTTTTCGTTACCCGGGTTGTTGTTAGAAAGCACGGCAAAGACTACGAGCAAGACGCAAGCTATGAGCAGCAGGATACATAGCAAATATTTGTAATAGTGGTTGCGCATCTGAGGTTGCCCCTCCGGTCGTATCGCTTGGTATGACCAACGTAAGTTATGCGGTCGCACCGAGCAATGCTTCTCAAGAATATTTCTCAAATATTTCTTCAGCACCGGGGGCTGAGCGGCAGGCTAAAACAAACCGCTCAAGGGGCGGTGTTATCCGTAAGCGACATCAGGGTGTCCGAAGCGAAGCGAGGACGGGTGCCCCTGTAGGAGCGTGGATAACACCGCTCCTTCTGCGTACCCTCTTCACTCCCGCACCGAAAAAAGGTCAAACATTTAACTTACGAAGCCACACCCAATTCTGCTACCGTAGAAAAGTTGTGCTTCTAGCCTGCGCAAGCTCATTCCCAGGGGCGGTACCGCCGCATCCACGTTGTGTAGAGCCGCAGGCGCCGTTGCACGCGCATCACGCAGAAAGAAAAACTAAGGCTAATGTCTTCGAAGTCGATTAAGACCTCTTTCGGGCTATCGCCCCTTTTCATTGTTGTTCTGGCGCTGCTGACCGCTATCGCGCCGCTCGCCACGGACATGTACCTGGCGGCGCTGCCCGCAGTCGCTGAGAACCTGAACACCACCAGCACGAACGCATCCCTGACGTTGAGCGGGTTCATGGTGGGTATGGCGCTCGGCCAGCTGGTCGTGGGCCCCCTGTCGGATAAGACGGGCCGCCGCAAGCCGCTGCTGATCGGTGCGGTCATCTGCTTTATTGCGACGGTGGCGTGTGGTTTCGCGCCAAATATTGAGCTGCTGATTTTTGCGCGTTTCATGATGGGCTTCACCGGTTCGATTGGTGCGGTGCTGGCGCGTTCTATCGTGGCTGATACGACTGAGGGCCTGGCGACCGCTAAGCTCATGGGCGTCATGATGATGATTAACGGCTTCGCGCCGGTGCTTGCGCCGCTGTTTGGTGGCTGGGTGCTGTCGTGGGGTAGCTGGCGCGATATTTTCCATGTGCTGGGCGTGGTTACCGCGATTATGATGCTCGGCGTGATCTTCGTGATTAAGGAGACCCTGCCGGTGGAGGAACGCTACCAGGGCACCGCCCTGAGCGTGTACTCGGAGCTGCCGAAGGTCTTCAAGATTCGCCGCTATCTGGGTTTCATGCTGACGATGTGCTTCGCGTTTGGTGCGCTGTTCTCGTATATTTCCGGTTCGACGTTTGTGTTGCAGAAGATTCTGGGTCTATCCGAAACCCAGTTCACGATCGTGTTCGGTGTGAACTCGATTGGTATTGTGCTGTTCAGTGCGATTGCAACGAAGCTGGTGGGTCGTGTGGCGCAGCGCCGCATCGTGAATGTTGGCGTGGTGAGCCTGCTGGTGGTGTCTTCGCTGCTGGTGGTTAGCTTCCTTATCGGTATCTCGCTGGTGCCGACGCTGATTCTGCTGTTCCTGCTGACCAGCTCGTGCGGCCTGATTTTTGGTAATGCTTCGGCGTTGGCGCTGAATGAGGCACGCCACATGGCGGGTAGTGCTTCGGCGGTGATGGGTACGGTTCAGGCGATGCTGGGTGCGTTGGCGGCGCCGCTGGTGTCGTTTGCCGGTGAGCATGAGTACCTGCCGATGGGCTTCTCCATTCTGGGTTTCGCGGTCCTGACGGCGCTGGTGCTGTGGACTACCCCGCGTAAGGATTCGGACTACTCTGCTGACGGTCTGAGCCACGAGGCTCCGGCGGCTGGCCACTAGCCTCTTGCTGATTTTTGTATAGCTAAAGCCCCGGCTGGGCGACCCTCTAAGGGTTGCGCATCCGGGGCTTTGCTGCGCCCGTACATGGGCGCAGGGGCTGCCGCGTTTTCCGGAAGCACCCTCAGGGTGTCAGCCCGGGCGCTCTCCGCAGCGAAGCAAGGAGGGGCGGAGCGTCCGGGTGACGGGTGCCCCTGCGTAGGTGCGGAGGAAATATGCGGCAGTCCCTTTTTGTACGCGTTTAGCTCTGTTGCGCCAGGTAGTTCAACAGCGTGGCGGTCAGCTCCGGGTCATGCGCCAGCGCCGTGCCGTTCAGGTGAGTCACCGGCGCAATCAGGCGCACCGAAGACGCCAGCCACACGCCGTCCGACTCAAACAAATCCTGCGGGTAGAGCGGACCGAAGCCCAGCTCCCAACCGGCCTGGCGTGCCGCCTCGAACACCGCGCCCTGCGTGGTGCCGGGGAGGATGCCGTGGCTCGGCTCGGGCGTGTACAGCACCTTCTTGCCGTCCTCAATCTTGGCGACCAGCACCGAGGAGGTGGCACCCTCCAGCACGCGACGCTCGTCGGTGATGAAGATAGCGTCATCCGCGCCGCGTTCCTGCACGTATCGCAGGACCGCCATGTTCACCGCGTAGGAGAGGGTCTTCGCACCCGCCAGCAGCCACGGGTAGGCGCTGTTGTCCATCGGCTCGTGGCCGCGCGGCAGCAGCATCGCCTTCACGCCCTCGGTACGGCGCTTCACGATGGAGGCGGGCACCGGCGACGCCATAATCAGCGTGTACGGGCCCGGCTGCATGGAGGTTACCGCCTGGGTGGGGCCGCGCGAAATAATGATCTTCACGATGTGCTCTTCACCCAGCGCAGTCTCGGCACCGGCGGTCGCCTCACGCATGAGGCGCTCCACCGCCGAACGCAGAATCTCGGGTTCCGGGTCGGGCAGATCCAGCATACGCGCCGAGGATTCGAGGCGGGACAGGTGCATGCCGAGCTTACGCACGCGGCGGTTGACGGACAGCATGGTTTCGAAGACGCCGTCGCCGCGGGTAAAGCCCTGATCATCAACGCTGATGAGGGGCACGGATGGGTCAACGAAGATGCCCTGCGGGTTCTGCTCGTTCAGAAGAATTACGGTACTAGACATAGTCTTATTGTACGTTCGCTACTGGTTCCTGAAAGGGCTCAGAGGGTGCCGCGTTTTCCGGAGGTGCCTGTACCTTCCTGTTCGGCAGTAGCGGGTGGAGCCGCGTTTTCCGGAAGCGCCCTCAGGGTGCCCGAAGCGAAGCAAGGGCGGGTGTCGTCTCCCAAGCAGAGCTAAACACGTACAAAAAGGGACGGTATTATCCGTAGCGACATCAGGGTGTCCGAAGCGAAGCGAGGACGGGTGCCCCTGTAGGAGCGAGGATGATGCCGTCCCTTTTCGCATATCTGGAGAAGCGCTGTAGGAACGAGGACGAATACCGTCTCCCAAGCGGAACCAGAAACGAAACGGACTAGCCCCAGAGGAACTGGATCGTACCCGCCGCAATAGATGCACCGTACGCAACAGCGATAATGACGGCGGCGGCAATGCTCACGTGCACGTCACGCGGCGAATAGGACGGTACGCGAGCCCAGGTGCGTTCGCCTGCGCCGAAGCCGCGCGCCTCCATGGTGATGGCGAGGCGGGAGCCGCGGCGGATAGCCTGCACGAGCAGGGCGAAGCTTTGCCCGCCGAAGGTTTGGGCGCGTCCGGCGAGGGATTGGCCTGCACCGAGTCCGCGGGCGCGTCGTGCCTGGCCGAGGGCGTTCCATTCGGCGAAGAGGATGCCGACGAGGCGCAGGGCGGCAACGGTGGCGAGCACGAACCGGGAGGGCAGTTTGAAGGTTTGTGCGAGGGAATCGCCGAGGTCGGTGGGGTCGGTGGTGAGTACGAATGCGAGGGTGGGCAGGACCATGGCGAGGGAGCGGATCATCATGGCTGCGCCGACGGCGGCGGAGTCGGTGGTGATGGTGTTGAAGCCGAGGTCGAGGATGGTGGTGCCGCTTTTGGCGCTGAGCATGGCGACGGACCAGCCGGTGGTGATGACGGCGATGAGGATGGGCCAGAAGCGGGCGAGGACGTTGACGGGTCGGAATCCGACGAGGATGAATCCGAGCAGTTCGAGGGCGAAGAGGATTCCGGAGGTGAGGGGGTCGCGCACGATGAGTGCGGCGATGATGAGGGTGAAGGAGACGATGAGTTTTACGCCGGCGTTGAGGTTGCTGAAGTAGCTGGTTCGGTCGATGGTGCCGAAGAAGTCGGTGTTCATGCGTTCTCCTTTCCGGGGGTGGTGAGGGCGGGTAGGGTGATGTGGTTGCCGCCGAGTGCGGCGGTGTAGTCTTCGTCGTGGGTGATGGAGATGATGGCGGTGCCGCCTGCGAGTAGTTCGCGGATGAGGTCGACGAGTTCTGCCCAGGTTCGTGCGTCTTGGCCGAAGGTGGGTTCGTCGAGGATGAGGATTTTGGGTGCGGTGGCGAGTGCGGAGGCTACGGAGAGCCTGCGTTTTTCGCCGCCGGAGAGGGTGAAGGGGTTGGCGTCGAGTAGGTGGGTGAGGCGTAGGCGGGTTGCGAGTTCGTTGGTGCGGGCGGTGAGGTCGTCTTCGGTGAGGGGTTCGCGGGTGAGTGCGGCGAGTCGGCGGGGGCCGAGTTCGAGTTCTTCGCGTACGGTTCCGCGGATGAATTGGTATTCGGGTTCTTGGAAGACGTAGCCGATGCGGCTGAGCATTTGGGCGGGGGTCCAGGTGGGTACGTCCCAGTGGGCGCGCTCGCCGCCGTGGTTGCCGCCGTGGTTACCGTCGTAATTACGGAGCGTGTCGGTGGCGGTGAGGGTGCCGTTGGGCGCGGTGAGGAGCCCTGCGAGGGTGAGGGCTAGGGTTGATTTGCCGGCGCCGTTGGGACCGAGCACGCTGAGGTGTTCGCCGGCGTGCAGGGTGAGGTTGATGCCGCCGCGCAGCACGGGCAGGTCAACCGGTGCGGGTGCGGGCGTGTCGCCGAGGCGTTTGATGGTGCGTCGGCGTGCGCGTCGCTGCTTGGGGGTGGGTTGTGCGCGGGTGATGCTGAGGTTTTCGGCGCGAAGTAGCGCCTCGCCGTGCTCGCCGCCCTGGTTATCGCTGTCGCTCTGCGGCGCACGCGGCACGTAGTTGGGTACCCACACGCCCGCGTCGATGAGTTCTTGGCGGGCTTCGGTGAGTACGGTGTCGGGTGCGCCGTCGTGGGTGATGGTGCCGCCTTCGCCGAGCACGATAATGCGGTCCATGTGCGGTGCCCAGATGCTCACGCGGTGTTCTACGACGAGCAGGGTCGCGCCGGTCGCCTCCGCAGCGGTGAGGATGCTATCGCGTACTTCCTGCACGCCGGAGGGGTCGAGGTTGGCGGTGGGTTCGTCGAGAATCATGGCGCCGGGGTGCATCGAGAGGATGCCCGCCAGGCCGAGGCGCTGCTTCTGTCCGCCGGACAGTGCGCTGCTGGGGTGGTCGAGGGGCAGGTGGTTGAGCCCTACTGCGGTGAGGGCTTCGGTGACGCGGTCCCAGATTTCTTCGCGGGGTACGCGCAGGTTTTCGGGGCCGAAGGCGACGTCGTTGCCGACGGTTGCCATGACGATGGAGGATTCGGGGTCCTGCTGCATCATGCCTGCGGTGCCGCGCGCTTCGGCGGGTGCTTGCCCGTTGATGGTGATGGTGCCGCCGGCGGATTCGCCGTCGTCATCGTGGAGCACACCGGCGATGGCGTGCAGGAGCGTCGATTTGCCGGCGCCGGAGGTGCCCAGTAGCAGGACTTTTTCACCGGGGTTGATGGTGAGGTTGAGTCCGCTGATGACGGGTTCTGGGCGTCCGGGGTGGTGCCAGCTGAAGTTGTTGAGCTCGATGCGCGCCCCGCGCGGTGTTGCTTCCATGATGGTTCCTTAGCCTTTTGTGTGGCTGCTGTAGTGTGCCGAGTGATGACTCGTGGTGAGTGACTCGTGGTGAGTGACTCGTGGTGAGTGACTAGCCGGTGGATAGTTGCTGGTGGTTAGCGGCGGGTCTTGCCGGATGCCAGCGAGGAGAGCACACCGGTCTTGGCGAGGTTCTGCACGAGAATCCATGCGAGGAAGCCTGCGATCACTGCGCCGGAGATGACTGCGCACGCTACGTAGATGATTGCCTTGACCGGTTCCATGTCGGGGTAGTAGATGAAGATTTCGTTAACACCCATGAACAGGCCGCTGAGCGCACCGGCGAAGACCGCTACGAATGCGTCCCAGCGACGGTAGCGGAAGATCGCGAAGGCGATTTCAGCGCCGAGGCCCTGGAAGAGGCCCGCAATCAGGATTTCGCCGCTCCATGCGCCGCCGGTGAAGAGTACGGAAATGAATGCTGCGACGATTTCGCCGAAGAGTGCGGCACCGGGCTTGCGGATGAGCAGGCCGCCGAGGGTGCCGCCGAGCAGCCATGCGCCGGCGACGATGGGACGGAATTCGGGTGCTGCTACGAGTGCGGTTTTGGCGGCGGGGCCGACTGCGATGTCCCAGATCCAGAAGATGACGGCGCAGGCTACTGCGATAACTGCAGCGATGACGATTTCGTTGACTCGCCAGCGCAGGTTCGGCTTCTTCGCTTCTGCCTGGGTGGATGCATGGGAGGCGGGGGTTGCGTTCTGTGACATTGATGGTCCTTCCGTCGTTGGAAGGGGAATGTCCTCGCCCTCTGATTGGACGAGGGCATTGAGAAGAAATTCGACTCCCTACGCCGGTACTAACCGGATCAGGTTCGAGGGTCTGCTTAGCACTCTCAGCGCCTCGGTGGCGCTCCCCTGTCGTTTGGGGTTCCTTGTCCGTACCGTTTTGGTGCGGGTGGGAACCCAGGTTCGATTGTAGGCGTGTCTGGCTGTTCGCGCCAATTTACCGCTTTTTGTTTCGTTCTTCTGCCCGCATTACAGAATTGCACGGTGTACAATTTTGGGACGGAGCGGCTCCAAGGCGGCACGAACGCCTTAAACCCTATACGCTAGGGAGTGGCGCTCTTTTCTCACCCCAACCCCGAAGGGGTTCACGGGCAGGACGCCGCATCGTATACAGCTAAGGAGATACACATGAACCCCGTCGCTAAGCTTGCTATTGCGGGTATCAACATGGGCGCTGCTGCCCTGGTTGGTAAGGGCCTGGGCGCAGCCTGGACCAAGGCTACCGGTAACCAGCCTCCCGCCATTTCCCACGAGTCTGAAGACACCCTGCGTCAGGTCATCCTCTGGACCGTTCTGACCTCCGTCGTGGGTGCTGTGGTGAGCTTCGGTATTGCTCGCCTGCAGCGTCGTTTCTTCAACTAAGACTTTGCGCTTTCCGCGCGAAAGTTCATGAACTAGGCGGTACGTATCTTCGCTCGGTACGTACCGCCTGGTGTTCCATCTTCAGCACGCCCGCTCTACTTCAGCCGGTTTCATGCCGCCGCTACGCTGAAGCGCCACCTCGGCATCCGAAAGCACAACTATGACTATTTCTTCTCCCCGCCGTAAGACGAAGGCTCCGCGTAGGGTCGTTGACCACGCGAACAGCCGCCGTTCGGTCGCGTCCTGGGTCATGTGGGATGTTGGTTCGTCGAGCTTCGACTCGATTATGACGACCTTCATCTTCACCGTCTATTTGACCAGCAGCTATTTCGGTACGCCCGAAGAGACCTCTTCTGCGCTATCTTTGGGTCTGACCATTGCCGGTTTCCTCATTGCGATTCTGGCGCCGGTTACCGGTCAGCGTAACGACAAGTCCGGCCGCGGTATTTTCTGGCTCGGTGTGAACACCATGCTGCTGGTCGGTTCGATGGCGGCGTGCTTCTTCGTGGGCCCCACCCCGCAGTACCTGTGGCTGGGTGTCACCCTGATTTCTGCGGCGAGCGTGTTCAGCGAGTTCGCGTACGTGAACTATAACGCCGTGCTACCGCGTATCTCTCACCCGGAGAATATCGGCAAGATTTCGGGCGCCGGATGGGCTGCCGGCTACATTGGCGGCATCCTGGCGCTGGCTGTGGTGCTGTGGGGTTTTGTGCTTACCCCCGAGGTGCTCGGCCTGACCACCGATAACGCCCTGAATATCCGTGCGGTCGCGCTGTTCGCTGCCGCCTGGTGCCTCTTCTTCTGCGTGCCGCTGCTGGTGCGTATGCGCACCCGCGAGCGCTTCCTGCCGGAGGTGCTGCCCACCCGCGAGCTGCGTTTCCTGGAGCTCGGTATGGAGCGTCTCTCCCCGGCTCGTCAGGGCGGTCTGCTCGCCTCCTACAAGGCGCTGTGGCGCACCATTAAGCGGCTGAAGATGACGTCCCCGCAGACGCTGTGGTTCCTGATTGCTTCGGCGGTGTTCCGTGATGGCCTGTCCGGTATTTTTACGTTCGGCGGTATTCTCGCGGCGGGCACGTTCGGTTTCAGCACTTCCGAGGTGATCCTGTTCGGTATTGCCGGTAGCGCTGTCGCGGCGGCTGGCGCAATCCTGGGCGGCTACCTGGATGACTACCTGGGCCCGAAGGCGATCATTGTTATCTCGCTGGTCGGCATTATCTTGGCGGCTACCCCGTTGCTGTTCTTCCCCGAACCGGGCGTGTTCTGGGTATGCGCCCTGCTGCTGTGCCTGTTCGTGGGCCCGGCACAGTCTGCGTCCCGCACCTTCTTGGCTCGCCTGGCTGATCCCGGTACTGAGGGTGAGCTGTTCGGCCTGTACTCGACCACCGGTCGTGCCACCAGCTTCCTGGCGCCGATGCTGTTCGGTCTGTGTGTGAGCATCATGGGCGCGCAGATTTGGGGTGTGCTCGGTATTCTGATCGTTGTGGTGGCGGGTCTGCTCCTGCTGCTGCCGGTGAAGGCACCCGGTCCGCTGCGTATGCGTGCGGCTCGCCGCGAGCAGAAGCGTGAACAGAAGCGCCGCAACAAGGCAGCCCAGTAAGGCTACTCGGTAAGGCGTCGCGGGGCTAAGCATCCTGCAAACCCCGCAAATACAAGCCTGCAAACGCAACCTCGTAAACGCAACTTTGCAAACACACAGGGAGGGGCGGGTAGAAGATTATCTTCTACCCGCCCCTCCCTTGTGCTTAAGCAGTGCCTACCAAGCGGAGCTCAGAAAGCCGTGCCAGAGAGCCGTGTCAGTAAGCCGCGGTGGCTAGTCCTCCACCACGTCATCCTCATCATCAGAAACAGCATCCTCAGAGGAATCCAGCGCAATCTGCTGCTCCTCCTCATCCAGAACCTCATCGCTCGTCAGCTGAGCCCAGGTCGCGTCATCAATCAGCGGATCATCAATCACACGAACCCACAGCATCGAACCAGCCGCCAAAGCGCTCAAATTCTCGTCATACGCCTCCGCAGGCAGACCCTCAAAAATCTCAGCCAAACGCGCAAACAGGTCATCATACGAAATGTCGCCCTCAGCCTGCAGCCAGCACTCAGCCGCAAAATCAGACAGCTCATTCAGCTCAGTGTCACACAGCAGCAAGAACGGGCCGTCCTCACCCACACGCACACCCGAAGTACCCGGCATACGAGACACCGCAATCGTACCGTTCAAGAACACACCCGGCAGGTGATCCTCAACCGTGTACTTCTCCAGCTTCTCAACCTCATCAGCATTCGGCAGCTCACCACCATTCAGCAGATCCTGAACCAGCGGCAAAGTATCCTCAACCTCCGAGTACACCAGGCGCCACACGCCACCGCAACGCTCCACCAGCTTAGCCAGCGACACAACGCCCTCAGGGTGACGCGCCAGACCCGAACTCTGCTCACTCAAGAACACCAGAGCCTCATGCAGCGGAACACGCTCAAAATACGGCTCCGAAGCCGACTCATCACGAGAAATGAACACAATACGCGACAGCTCATAGCTGAGATCATCACGATCAACCACGTTCAGACCCAAATCCACCGGGTTCTGCTGATCCTTCGGCGCATTCGGGTCAACAATCACAGACAACGGCTTCGGATACGGCGACACAACACCTTCATCCGAAATAATCGCAGTCTCATCAGTCAGGTACGCAAACTTGGAACCCAAGAAACGCGACGCAGTCGTCTTACCGCTACCAGAAACACCCACCAGCGCCACAGCGCGCTTCGACTCAGGGTCACCAATAACAGCCGCATGCAGCATCACACCGCGACCAACCAGCTGCTCAATCATCGCCAACGTAATACGGCTCGTCAGATCCTGCATACCCGAATCATCATCAGCCACACGCAGCGTCGAAACCTTATCAAACGAACCCATCAACGGATTCGCCAAATCCATCACTGACTCATCAGTCGGCGCATGAACCAGCATCACCTGATCAAAACGAGACAACGAAGCATACGCCTCATCAGGAGTATCAAAAAACTCCGGAGCAAGAGGTTCCCACGCCTTCTTAAAACGCTCCACAAAAGAGTCCGACATATCAATCAGATACAAAGAAACTTCCGCGCCAGCAACACGCAGAACAACAGGCTTCAGATTCATCAAAAAATCCTTAGAGAGTGAGAGATAAAAACCCGCACGCGAGTGAACGCACGAGCACAACAGGCGAAAAAACCGCCCAACGCGGGCGCACAAACACACAGCCTGCACGCCCGCACCCCAAAGCGGGAAAGACTAAGACTCCACAGAACCATCCGCAGGAATCATCGTCTGATGAAAATTCAAATAACTACGCGAAGCAGTCGGGCCACGCTGACCCTGGTAACGGTTACCATACGCACCAGAACCATACGGATGCTCAGTCGGGCTACTCAAACGGAAGAAACACAACTGACCAACCTTAGAACCCGGCCACAACATAATCGGCAAAGTCGCCATATTCGACAACTCAAGCGTCACATGCCCCGAAAAACCAGGATCAATAAAACCAGCCGTAGAGTGAGTCAGAAGACCCAGACGACCCAACGACGACTTACCCTCCAGGCGGGCAGCCACATCATCAGGCAACGTCACCTTCTCATACGTAGAACCCAACACAAACTCACCCGGATGCAGAATAAACGGCTCATCAGGAGCCACCTCAACCAGGCGCGTCAAATCCTCCTGCGGCTGAGCAGGATCAATATGCGGGTACTTATGGTTATCGAACAGACGGAAGAAACGATCAATCCTCACGTCCACACTTGCAGGCTGAATCATCGACTCATCGAACGGATCAAGAACGATGCGCCCATCAGCAATCTCTTGACGAATATCGCGATCTGAAATAAGCACGCTTAAAGGATACCTGGCAAACACCACCCACGTGCAGGCATCCACCAGCCCCAGTACACAGGCCTACATCACATTTCAACCCCGCCACCCCGCACACAAACAGCCGCAACATATTTCACGC